>Ga0081538_10002109_pt1 | contig 19808 bp, 14 predicted proteins | sample TabmetS5T2R1_FD_71022 | JGI IMG/M metagenome (GOLD analysis project Ga0081538, IMG submission 71022) | Tabebuia heterophylla rhizosphere microbial communities from the University of Puerto Rico - S5T2R1 | ecosystem: Host-associated > Plants > Roots > Rhizosphere ...
CATGAAGGCCCTGCCGCACGAGATGTTCGAGGCGGCCCGGGTCGACGGGGCCAGCGTCCCCACCCAGTTCTTCCGCATCACCCTGCCGCTGTGCCGGCCGGCCCTGGCCGCCCTGGCCACCCTCCAGGTGACCTGGATCTACAACGAGTTCTACTGGGCCACCGTGCTGATGCAGTCGGGCGACAAGTTCCCCATCACCAGCTCCCTCACCAACCTGCGCGGCCAGTTCTTCACCGACTACAACCTGCTCTCGGCCGGCTCGGTGGTCATCGCCATCCCCGTGCTGATCATCTTCTTCCTGCTCCAGAAGCAGTTCGTGGCCGGGCTGACCCTGGGCTCGACCAAGGGATGAGCGCCATCCACCTGCGCGCCGGAGGGGTGTCGCTGGTCCTCGACGCCCGGGGCGGGGTCGGGGAGCCACCGCCGGTGGTGCTGCACTGGGGGCCGGACCTGGGCGGGGCGGTCGACGACGCCGCCCTGGCCGGGGCGCTGGTGCCGGCGGCGGCCCACTCGGCCGTCGACCGGCCGGTACGGCGCCGGCTGCTGCCCATGCCGGCCGACGGCTGGCGGCTGCGGCCCGGGCTGGCCGGGGCCCGGCCGGACGGGGGCGGCTGGTCGCCGCGGTTCCTGGTCCGGTCGGTCGAGGTCGCCGACGACGGCGCCTGCGCCGAGGTCACGGCCGAGGACCCCGAGGCCGGGCTGGCCCTGGTCACCCGGCTGCGGCTGCACCCATCGGGGATCCTGGAGGCGACCCACACCCTGCGCAACGAGGGCGCGGCCCCGTACCTGGTGTCGCAGCTCGGGGTCAGCCTGCCCCTGCCGGCCCGGGCGGTGGAGCTGCTCGACCTGACCGGCCGCTGGTGCCGCGAGCGCATCCCCCAGCGGCACCCGCTGCCCCACGGCGCCTGGGTGCGCGAGGGCCGCCACGGGCGCACCGGCCACGACGCCACCCTGGTCCTGGCCGCCGGCAGCCCCGGGTTCGGCTTCCGCTCCGGCGAGGTCTGGGGGGTCCACCTGGGCTGGAGCGGGGACGCGGTCCACTGGGCGGAACGCAACGCCGACGGCCACGCCGGGATCGGCGCGGCCGAGCTGCTCGGCCCCTCCGAGGTGGCCCTCGGCCCCGGCGAGGAGTACGCGACCCCGCCGCTGCTGGCCGCCTACAGCGCCGACGGCCTCGACGGCCTCAGCGCCGCCTACCACCGCTTCACCCGGGACCGGCCCACCCACCCGCGCACCCCGAGGCCGGTCGTGCTCAACACCTGGGAGGCCGTCTACTTCGACCACCGCCTGGAGCGGCTCACCGACCTGGCGGACGTGGCCGCCCGGCTCGGGGTCGAGCGGTTCGTGCTCGACGACGGCTGGTTCGGCAACCGCCGCAACGACACCGCCGGGCTCGGCGACTGGTACGTGGCCGCCGACGTCTGGCCCGACGGCCTCAACCCCCTGATCGACCACGTCCGCGGGCTGGGCATGGAGTTCGGGCTGTGGGTCGAGCCGGAGATGGTCAACCCCGACTCCGACCTGTTCCGGGCCCACCCCGACTGGGTCCTGTCCGGGTCGGGCGGGCCCGGGCGGCTCCCCGAGCCGTGGCGCCACCAGCAGGTGCTCGACCTGGCCAACCCCGACTGCTACGCCTTCATCCGCGACCGGCTGGACGCGCTGCTGGGCGAGCACGACATCGCCTTCCTCAAGTGGGACCACAACCGCGACCTGGTCGAGGCCGGCCACGCCGGGCGGCCCGGGGTGCACGCCCAGACCCTGGCCACCTACCGGCTGCTGGACGAGCTGCGGGCCCGCCACCCGGGCGTGGAGATCGAGAGCTGCGCCTCGGGCGGCGGCCGGGTCGACCTGGGCATCCTCGGCCGCACCGACCGGGTCTGGGCCAGCGACACCAACGACGCCCTGGAGCGTCAGGCCATCCAGCGCTGGACCCAGCTGCTGGTCCCGCCCGAGCTGGTCGGCAGCCACGTCGGCCCGCCAAGGGCCCACACCACCGGCCGCGTCCACACCCTCGCCTTCCGGGTGGCCACGGCCCTGTTCGGCCACTTCGGCATCGAGTGGGACATCGCCTCGGCCTCGCCCTCCGAGCAGGCGGCCCTGGCCGAGGCGATCGCCTTCTACAAGCGGATGCGGCCGCTGCTCCACAGCGGCCAGGTGGTGCGGGCCGACCACCCCGACCCGGCCGCCTACCTGCACGGGGTGGTCGCCCCCGACCGCGCCGAGGCGCTGTTCGCCTATGTGCAGCTCACCTCCTCGGCGTCCGAGACGCCGGGCCTGGCCCGGCTGCCCGGCCTGGATCCGGGCCGCGCCTACCGGGTCGCGCCGCTGCCGGTCGCGGGCGAGCCCGAGACCAAGCAGGCGGTGGCCCCGCCGTGGCTGGCGGCGGGCGGGGTCACCCTCGGCGGCCGGGCCCTGGCCGAGATCGGCCTGCCCCTGCCGGTGCTCCGGCCCGAGCAGGCCCTGCTGCTCCACCTGACCGGCGCATGAGTGGCCCGCCGGACGGGGAGCGGCTCGGCCAGGGCGCGGGGGCGCTGGCCCCGCGGGCGTGGGCGGCCTCCGACGCCCCGTCGCTGGACCTGTCGGGCGACTGGCGGTTCCGGCTGTCGCCCCGCGCCGACGCCGGCACCGGCTTCGCCGACCCCGCCTTCGACGACGCCGGCTGGGCGACCCTGCCGGTGCCGTCCCACTGGCAGCTCCACGGCTACGGCGCGCCCGCCTACACCAACGTCCGCTACCCGTTCCCGGTCGACCCGCCGCACGTCCCCGACGAGAACCCGACCGGCGACTACCGGCTCCGGTTCCGGCTGCCGGCCGGCTGGGACGCCGAGCGGACCGTGCTGCGGTTCGAGGGGGCCGACTCGTCCCTGCGGGTCTGGCTGAACGGCCAGGAGCTGGGCAGCTCGACCGGGAGCCGGCTGCCGGCCGAGTTCGACGCCACCGCCGCCCTGACCGCCCCCGGCCAGGACAACCTGGTCGCCGCCCGGGTGCAGCAGTGGTCGGCGGCCAGCTACCTGGAGGACCAGGACATGTGGTGGCTGTCCGGGATCTTCCGCGAGGTGCGGCTGCTGGCCCGCCCGGCCGGGGGCATCGACGACCACTTCGTGCACGCCGGCTACGACCACGAGACGGGCGCCGGCACCCTCCGGGTCGACGCCGACGTGCCGGCCCGGGTCACCGTGCCCGAGCTGGGCGTGGACGCGGCCGCGGGGGAGACGGTCCGGATCCCGGCCGTGGCGCCGTGGTCGGCCGAGTCGCCCCGGCTGTACGACGGCCAGCTGGCCACCGCCACCGAGCGGGTGGCGCTGCGGATCGGCTTCCGCACCGTCGCCGTGGCCGGCGGGGTCCTGACCGTCAACGGCCGGCGGGTGCTGTTCCGCGGGGCCAACCGGCACGAGTTCCACCCCGACCGGGGCCGGGCCGTCGGCGAGGACGTCATGGCGGCCGACGTCGTGGCCATGAAGCGCCACAACCTCAACGCCGTCCGGACCAGCCACTACCCGCCCCACCCGCGGTTCCTGGAGCTGTGCGACACCTACGGGCTGTACGTGGTCGACGAGTGCGACCTGGAGACCCACGGGTTCGAGCCGCTCGGCTGGCGGGGCAACCCGGCCGACGACCCCCGCTGGCGCGACGCCCTGGTGGACCGGATGGCCCGCATGGTCGAGCGGGACAAGAACCGTCCCAGCGTGGTCATGTGGTCGCTCGGCAACGAGAGCGGCCGCGGCCGCAACCTGGCCGCCATGGCCGGCTGGGCGCGGCGGCGCGACCCGTCGCGGCCGCTCCACTACGAGGGCGACTGGTCGTGCCCGGACGTCGACGTGTACAGCCGCATGTACCCGACCCACGCCGAGGTCGACCGCATCGGCCGCCGCCAGGAGGCCCCGCTCGACGACCCCGGGCTCGACGCCCGGCGCCGGGCCATGCCGTTCATCCTCTGCGAGTACGGCCACGCCATGGGCAACGGGCCCGGCGGCCTCTGGGAGTACCAGGAGCTGTTCGAGCGGCACGAACGCTGCCAGGGCGGGTTCGTGTGGGAGTGGATCGACCACGGCCTGCGCGCCCGCACCGCCGACGGCCGCGAGTACTTCGCCTACGGCGGCGACTTCGGCGAGCCCCTGCACGACGGCAACTTCGTCGCCGACGGGCTGCTGTTCCCCGACCGGACGCCCTCGCCCGGCCTGGCCGAGCTCAAGAAGGTGGTCGAGCCGGTCCGCATCACCCCCGACCCCGCCGGCGTCCGCGTCGCCAACCTCCACGACGTCCGCGACCTCTCCCACCTGTCGTTCGAGTGGCACCTGGAGGAGGAGGGCGTCGAGATCGCCTCCGGCCACCTCGAGGTCCCACCGCTCGACGCCGGATCGGCCGCCACCGTCCCCCTCCCGCCGCTCCCCGCCACCACCCGCGAGACCTGGCTGACCATCCGCGCCGTCCTGGCCACCGACCACCCCTGGGCCCCCGCCGGCCACGAGATCGCCTGGGGGCAGGTTCCCGTCACCGACCCGGGCCAGGTGGTGGGGGCGGTCGTCCACAGCCCCCTGACGGTGGGACCCGGGACCTCCGACAGCCCCCTGACGGTGGGACCCGGCACCTTCGACGCGGTCACGGGGCGGCTGGTGCGGGTGGGGGAGATCGACGTCGACGGGCCGGTGCTGGACCTGTGGCGGGCCCCGACCGACAACGACCAGGGACACCATGGGGAGGCGCTGGCGCCGGTGTGGCGGCGGGTCGGGCTGCACCGGCTGCGGCATCGGGTGGACGGGGTCGCGCTGGAGGGCGACGCCCTGGTGGTGCGGTCCCGGGTGGCGCCGGCCGCGACCGACCTGGGGGTGGCGGTCGCCTACCGGTGGTCGGTGGTGGAGGGCGGGCTGCGGCTGGAGGTCGAGGTCGTGCCCGAGGGGGACTGGCCCTGCCCGTGGCCGCGGCTGGGGCTGCGCATGGCCATGCCGGCCGGGTTCGGGAACGTCGAGTGGTTCGGCCGCGGGCCCGGCGAGGCCTACGCCGACACCGGCCGGGCGGCCCGGGTCGGCCGCTTCGCGGCCACGGTGGCGGAGCTCCAGACCCCGTACCTGTACCCGCAGGAGAACGGCAACCGCCGCGACGTGCGCTGGGCCACCGTCGACGACGGCGGCGGGCGCGGGATCCGGTTCGAGGGCGAGCCGACCTTCGACCTGACCGTCCGGCCCTGGACCAGCGAGCAGCTCGACCTGGCCCGCCACCCGACCGACCTCGTCCCCGGCGACCGTGTCTGGGTCAACCTCGACCTCGCCCAGCAGGGGATCGGCTCGGCCTCCTGCGGCCCCGGCGTCCTCCCCGCCTACCGGCTCGACCCGGCCCCGGCGACCTTGGCCGTGCGGCTGCGCCCGGCACCGGCCGGCCCGACGGGGAGCTGACGGCGCCCCGGCCCCGTTGGACGCCCGACCGGGCAGGGGTACCGTGGAAGGCCATGGCTGGGATGTCCTGGCGGTCGGCGCCGCTACGGCTGCCCGCGCCGCTGGTGGACGCGGGCCTGGCCATCGGGCTCGCCGCCGCGGTGATCGTCGCCATCGAGGTGGCGGCGGCCGGCGAGGGCGTCGAGCCGGCCCCCGGCGCCCGCACCCTTGGCCTGATCATGGCCGCCCTGGTGATGCTGCGGCGGCGCTGGCCCCTGGGCGTGCTGCTCGCCTCGGCGGCGACCCTGCAGCTCTACGACCTGACCAACTTCCCGGGCATCTACCCGGCGGTGCCGCTGTCGGTGGCCGTGGCGACCGCCTGGGCCGGCGGGTACCGGCGCTGGACCCTGGCCATCGTCACCTGGTTCGTCGTCGTGCCCTTCGCGTACCTCCTGTACCAGCTGGAGGCGGAGACCGAGCCGCTGATGCCGCTGCTGAACGGGACCGTGCAGAGCGCCGCCATGTTCGCCGCCGTGCTGATCCTCGGGGAGGCGATGCGCAACCGTCGCGCCCTGGACCGGGCGAACCGCCTGCTCCAGGCCGAGCGGGAGCGCTCCGAGCAGCTGCTGCGCAACGTCCTCCCGGGCCCGGTCGCCGACCGGCTCAAGGGGGGCGAGGCCGTCATCGCCGACCGGTTCACCGAGGTCACGGTGCTGTTCGCCGACCTCGTGGACTTCACCCGGCGCAGCCGCCGGAGCAGCCCGGAACAGGTGGTGCAGGTCCTGGACGACCTGTTCTCGGCCCTGGACCGGCTGGCCGAGCGCCACGGGCTGGAGAAGATCAAGACCATCGGCGACGCCTACATGGTCGTCGGAGGCCTGCCCGAGCCCCGGCCCGACCACGCCCAGGCGGTGGCCGAGATGGCCCTGGCCCTGCGCGACGAGGTCCCGCGCCACCGCGACCCGGACGGCCGGCCGCTGGCCGTGCGCATCGGCATCGACACCGGCCCGGTCGTGGCCGGGGTGATCGGCCGGCGCAAGTTCAGCTACGACCTGTGGGGCGACACCGTCAACACGGCCAGCCGGATGGAGTCGCGCGGGGTCGAGGGCTGCATCCAGGTGACCGAACGGACCTACCGGCGGCTCAAGGACCGCTATGCGTTCCAGCGGCGCGGGCCGATCCAGGTCAAGGGCAAGGGGATGCTGGACACCTGGTTCCTGGTCTCCCGGGCGGTCAGTCCCGCTGCGGCTCGGGGCGCGAGCCCACCGAGAACTCGGTCCCGAACGGGTCGGTGATCGTGGCCAGGCGCCCGTAGACGAAGTCCTCGGGTGTGCCGGCGGTGCCGCCGGCCTCGGCGGCGCGGGCGACCGCGGCGTCGGTGTCGGCCACCTCGAACAGGGTCGTCCAGGCCGACGGCACGCCGGGGACGCCCATGATCCCGCCGATCTCGTGGCCGTCGGGTCGGCGCAGGAAGGTGAAGTCGAAGTCCGGCAGGTCCGGGTTGCCGTCGAGGGTGAAGCCGAACACGGCCGCGTAGAACGCCCGGGCGGGTTCGGGGTCGGGGGTCACCAGGTCGTTGCGGAGCAGCGACCCGGGCTCGTTCACGACCTCGCAGCCGATGTGGCCGCGGCCCTCCCAGAGGCCGAACTGCGCCCCCACCGGGTCCTTGACGATCGCCGTGCGGCCCTGGTCGGGGATGTCCATCGGCTCCAGCACGACGGTCCCGCCGGCGTCGGTGACGCGCCGGACGGCGGCGTCGCAGTCGCCGGTGGCCAGATACATGTTCCACCAGAACGCGGTCGCCGCCGGGTCGGGGTTCTCGGCCAGGGCGGCGACCCGCCGCCCGCCCAGCAGGCACTGGGTGTAGCGCATCATCTCGGGCGGTCCGACCTCGAAGTCCCAGCCGAACAGGGCGCCGTAGAAGGCCATCGCCCGCTCCAGGTCGGGGATGCCCAGGTCGATCCAGGTCGGGGTGCCGTCGGGCTGGTTCTCGGTGACGAAGCTCATCGCGCGCTCCTCGGTGTCCGGTTCGGTCCCGGGTCGCTCAACCCGGGCTGGCCGTTGGTCGATCAGACCACCATGGGTACGCCTGGAGTCTCCCATCCCTCCGCGACCACGGTGGAGGACTTCCGCCGGGTCCTGGACGAGCGGTCCCTGCAGCCGGTGTTCCAGCCCCTGATCGACCTGGACAGCCGCCATGTCCTCGGCTACGAGGCGCTGGCCAGGGGGCCGGCGGGCTCGGCCCTGGAGACGCCGGCGGCCCTGTTCGGGGCCGCCTGGCGAGCGGGCCGGGTCGCCGAGCTGGACTGGGCCTGCCGGGCGGCCGCCTTCACCGAGGCCGTCCGGGGCGGGCTGGCCCCGCCCCTGACCCTGTTCGTCAACGCCGAGCCGGTCTCCCTGGGCGTCGCCTGCCCCGACGACCTGCGCCCGGCCGTCGAGCTGGGCAAGGGCCGGCTGCGGGTGGTGGTCGAGGTGACCGAGCGGGCCGTGGCCGGCGACCCGGCCCGGCTGCTGGCCACCGTCGCCCAGGCCCGCGAGGCCGGCTGGGGGGTCGCCCTTGACGACGTCGGGGCCGCGCCGGCCAGCCTGGCCGTGCTGCCGTTCATCCGCCCCGACGTGATCAAGCTCGACATGCGCCTGCTCCAGGGCCGGACCACGGTCGAGGCGGCCCACATCATCAACACCGTCCGGGCCCAGGCCGAGCGAACCGACGCCGTGGTCATCGCCGAGGGCATCGAGACCATCAAGCACGCCCGCGAGGCCATGGCCGCCGGCGCCACCGTCGGCCAGGGGTTCCTGTTCGGGCACCCGGCGCCGCTGCCGTCGGCCATGCCGCCGCCCGGGGAGCCGATCCCGCTCCGCCAGACCCAGGCGGCCGCCGGCGCCACCACCCCCTGGGAGGTGGTGACGGCCGTCCGGGCGCCCCGCCGGGCCACCAGGGACCTGGTGGCCGAGATGTGCATGCAGCTCGAGCACCAGGGCCTGGACGCGGCCGAGCCCAACCTCCTGCTGGCCTGCTTCCAGGAGGCCGGCGACTTCACGCCGGCCACCCGCAGCCGCTACGAGTTCCTGGCCACCCGGGCGGCGTTCACGGGCGCCCTCGGCCACGGCATGCCGGTCGCCCCGGTGGCCGGGGTCCGCGGCGCCGACCTGGCCGCCGACGACCCGCTGCGCGGCGAGTGGGACCTGATCGTGATCGGCCCCCGCTTCGCCGCCGCCCTGGCCGCCAAGGACCTCGGCGACGACGGGCCGGACGGCGAGCGCCGCTACGACGTGGCCGTCACCCACGACCGCGACCTGGTCATCCGCGCCGCCGAGCCGCTGCTGCGCCGCCTCGTGCCCGGCCGCTGACCGGCCGCGGTTGTCGGGCGCCGGGGACTGTGGAAGTCTCCGGCCATGCCACGGGTAGCGCACGGGTCGTCGGCCACGCCAGAGCAGCTCCACCAGGCCCACGCGGCTCTGGCCAGCCGGGCCGCCGAGGTCGACCTGGGCTTCGCCGCCGCCGCCCCGGCCACCCTGCAGGACTTCGACTTCCTCTTCCCCGAGCTTCAGGACGACGACGCCAACCTGCTGCCCCGGTCGGCGGCCACCGTCAAGCGGCTCAAGGAGCTCGGCCGGACCATGGTCGACCCCGGCGCCGCCACCGGCGACGGCCCCGTCCCGGCCATCTACACCTACTTCGGCCAGTTCGTCGACCACGACATCACCTTCGAGACCAGCTCGTTCACCACCGGCAAGCTGCTGGCGCCTGACCTGGCCCCCCTGCCCGTGGCCCGGATCCGCGACGACCTCAAGAACCTGCGCACGGCCAGCCTCGAGCTGGACAGCCTGTACGGCCCGCCGGCCCCCCGCGACCCGGCCAACCACGACCGCATGCTGATCGGGAAGGTGACCGGGCTGGGCGGGACCGCGCCGCCCCTGAAGCGGCCGCCGGGCAAGGGCGACGACAACGACCTGCCCCGGGAGCCACGCAACGCCGACCCGCTCCGCGACCGGGCGGCCCGCATCGGCGACCCGCGCAACGACGAGAACCTGATCGTCGCCCAGCTCCACCTGGCCTTCCTCAAGGCCCACAACCGCCTGGTCGACCAGGGCCGCAGCTTCGAGGAGGCGCGGCGGCTGGTCCGCCAGCACTACCAGCACGTCGTCCTCCACGACTTCCTCAAGCGGGTCGCCGACCCGGCGATCGTGGACGCGGTCATCGCCGGCAACCGCTTCTACGACGCCCTCGGCGAGCCGTTCTTCCTGCCGCTGGAGTTCACCGTGGCCGGGTTCCGCTTCGGCCACACCATGGTCCGCGACACCTACGACTTCAACCTCAACTTCGACCCGGCGTCGCTGGGGCTGCTGTTCACCTTCACCGCCCTCAGCGGCGAGCTGGGCGACTTCGACACCCTGCCCGACAACTGGATCATCCAGTGGGAGCGCTTCATCGCCCCCGGCGGCGGCAAGAACAAGGCCCGGCGGTTCGACACCAAGCTGGCCGACGGCCTCTTCCAGCTCCAGACGGTCACCGGCCAGCCGGAGCAGCCGGCCGACGCCGCCAACCTGGCCGTCCGCAACCTGCTGCGCGGCTACGGGCTGCGCATGCCCACCGGGCAGGCCCTGGCCGCGCGGCTGGGGCTGCCGGCCCTGACCGCGGCCCAGCTCGAGGCGGCCGCGGCCAGCACCCGCCAGGCCAAGGTGCTGCGCGACGCCGGGTTCCTGGAGCGGACGCCGCTCTGGTACTACCTGCTGGCCGAGGCCCGCCACGGCGGCGGCCGGCGCCTCGGCCCGGTCGGCGGCACCCTGGTCGCCGAGGTGCTGGTCGGGCTGGTCCGGCGCAGCGAGGACTCGATCCTGCGCACGCCCGGCTGGGTCCCGTCCCTGCCCGCGGCCACGGCGGGCCGGTTCGAGCTGGCCGACCTGCTGCGGTTCGCCAAGGTCGTCGGGGGCGGGGCCGCCCCCCGGACCTACAAGGTCAAGAAGGGCGACAGCCTGTCCCTGATCGCCCAGAAGCAGCTCGGCGACGCCGGCCGCTGGCCCGAGCTGTTCGTGCTCAACCGGGCCAAGATCCGCCACCGCGACCGGCTCAGCGTCGGCCAGGTCCTGACCCTGCCCGGGCCGACCCCGATCAGGCCCCGGCCCCAGCTGTACAAGGTCAAGAAGGGCGACACCCTCTCCGGCATCGCCAAGGCGAAGCTCGGCGACGCGAGCCGCTGGCCGGAGATCGCCACGCTCAACCGCGACGTCGTCCCCGACCCCGACGAGATCGCCCCCGGGCTGGTGCTGGTCATCGTCAAGGGCTGACGGCCGGCTGTCGCTGGGGGCGGGCAGACTTCCCGGCATGCGGGTCGCGGTGGTGGAGGACGCCGAAGGTGGGGGGCTGCTGCAGGCCGTCGCCGAGGACGGCACGCCCCAGGGGCCGGTGGAGCGGGTGGCCGACCTGGCGGCGGCGGTGGCGGAGCGGGAGCGGACCGGGCCGCGCTGGGTGTGGGCGGCCACCGGGGACATCTACCCGCGGCTGCTGGCGGCCGGGCTGCGGGTCGGGCGCTGCCACGACCTCGGCCTGACCGAGCAGCTCCTGCTGGCCGCCGACGGCCGCTGGGGCGAGCCCCGCTCGTTCCCGGCCGCCTGGGCGCGCCTGCGCGGCCTGCCGGTGCCTGACGACCGGGCCCCGGGGCTGGCCCGGGCCGGGCAGCCGGCCCTGTTCGACCACGACCTGCTGGGGCTGCCGGCCACCGCCGAGCTGCTCGAGGGGGTGGTGGCCGTCCACGCCGACCAGCAGCACCGGCTGGCCGGGGGAGGGCGGGGGGTCGCGGGGGCGGCGTCCGGGGAGGCCGGGGCCGGGCGACCGGATGGGCTCGGGCTGCTGGTGGCGGCGGAGTCGGCGGGGGCGCTGGCGGCGGCCGAGATGGCCGCGGCCGGGCTGCCGTGGCGGCCCGAGGTGCACGACGCCGTCCTCACCGAGCTGCTCGGGCCCCGGCCGAGGCCCGGGGGCGTGCCGCCGCGGCTGGCCGACCTGGTCGCCCGGGTCGGCGCCGCCTTCGGCGGGCAGCCGCTCAACCCCGACTCGCCCGCCCAGCTGCTGCGGGCCTTCGCCAACGCCGGCCTGCCGCTGCCCTCGACCCGCTCGCACGTGCTGCGCGGGGTCGACCACCCGGCCGTGCCGCTGCTGCTCGCCTACAAGGAGCTGTCGCGGCTGCACGCCGCCCATGGCTGGGCGTGGCTGGACGCGTGGGTCGCCGACGGGCGGTTCCGGCCCGAGTACGTGCCCGGCGGGGTCGTGTCGGGCCGCTGGGCGACCCGCGGCGGCGGTGCCCTCCAGATCCCCCATGCCCTGCGCCGGGCGGTCGTGGCCGACCCCGGCTGGACGTTCGTGGTCGCCGACGCCAGCCAGCTCGAGCCGAGGGTCCTGGCCGCCCTGTCCGGCGACGAGGGGCTGGCCCGGGCGGCCGCCGGGGGCGACCTGTACGCCGCCCTGGCCGCCGACGCCTTCGGGGGCGACCGGGCCAGGGCCAAGACCGCTCTGCTGGCCGCCATGTACGGCGGCGACGTCGGGCCGCTCATGACCGTGCTGCGGCGGCGGTTCCCGGCGGCCGTTGGCTACGTCGAGGCGGCCGCCCGGGCCGGCGAGGAGGGCGGGCTGGTCCGCTCGCGGCTGGGCCGGACCTGCCCGGCCCCGTCGGCGGGCTGGCTGGCCGCCACCGACCGGGCCGCCGGGGCCGACCCGGACGCCGACGCCGGCGCCGGGGCCCGGGCCCGGCGGGCCGCCCGCGACCGGGGCCGCTTCACCCGCAACTTCGTGGTCCAGGCGAGCGCCGCCGACTGGGCCCTGGTCCTGCTGGCGGCCGTCCGCCGCCGCCTCGCCACCCCCGGGCCGCCTGACCGGCCGACCGGCCCCCACCTGGTCTTCTTCCAGCACGACGAGGTCGTGGTCCACTGCCCGAGGGAGACGGCCCCCGAGGTCGCGACGACGGTCCGCGACGCCGCCGACGAGAGCCGCCGCCTGGTCTTCGGCGACACCGCCGTCCGGTTCCCCCTCAGCGTGGCCGTGGTCGACTGCTACGCCGACGCCAAGTGAGGCCGGCGGCTACCAGACGCCGCCGATCCAGGTGTCGAGGCGGTCCTGCACCTCCCGGAGGCGCTCGACCAAGCTCTTGAGCATGGCCACGGCAACCTGCGGGTTCTCGTACAGGAACTCCTGGAGCCCGTCTGCCGGGATGCACAGCGCCTCCAGCGGCTCGACCGCCCTGACCGTGGCCTCGCGCCGCTGGCCGGCCAGGACCGCCATCTCGCCGAAGAAGTCGCCCCGCTCCAGCCGGTGGAAGCGGCCGCCCACGTCCACCTCGGCCGCCCCGCTGAGCACGATGTACATGCCGTCGCCCTGGTCGCCCCGTTCCACGATGGCCTGCCCCGGCTCGTACGACACCCGCCGCCCGACCCGGACGACGTCCTCGAGGTGCTCGCGGTCGAGCCCCGCGAACAATGGCGTCCGTTCCAGCGCCGCCAGCCCGACCGTCACCTCGTCCATCGCGTCCTCCCGCCCTGTTCCGCGCCGTTCGGTGCCGTACCCGTGACAGAACCGCCCGACCCTGGGCCGGGGCCCCCGGTGGGGGAGCGTAGCCGATCGCCGGGACGGGCGCGCGGCGCTGTCCACAGACCCCACCACCGACCAGCTACCGCAGACCCGCGACCGCAGAGCTTGCTCCCGCCGACCCCGCTCCCGCCGACCCCGGTCGTAGACCCCGCTCCACAGACCCCGCGACCGCCGACCCGACCGCCCCGACCCACCCGCGTCGCTCAGCCCGGCGGTGGGAGCTGCCGATCAACTACCGGACCGACGTCGACCGGTGGGGGGACCATGCGAAGGGCCGGCATCGTGCTCGTGACCGTCCTGGCGCTGACCGCGGGTGGGGCGCTGGTGGCGCCGGCGCGGGCGGCGACCCCGGCGACGCCGGGGCGGATCGACAGCCTGCGGGGGGCGACCCGGGCGATCGTGGTCTACAACTGGTCGTGGGACAGCACCCGGGCGGCGGTGCGGACCTACCAGCGGGCCCGGCCCGGGGACCGGTGGCGGCTGGTCAGGGGGCCGATGCCGGCCCGGATCGGCTACAACGGGTTCTCCGCCAACCGCCGCGAGGGCGACGGGACCACCCCGGCCGGGACCTTCGGGTTCGTGTACGGCTTCGGCAGCCTCCCCAACCCGGGCATGAAAGGCTTCTCGTACCGCCGGCTGCGGCCGAACTCGTGCTGGTCGGGGTCGAGGGCCGACTACAACCGCTGGGTCACCCGCCCCTGCACCTACGGCGAGAGCCTGTGGAAGAACCGGCGGGTCGCCTACCGGCACGCGGCCGTGATCGACTTCAACTACCGCAAGCCCGTCTACAAGAAGGGCAGCGGCATCTTCCTCCACCAGCAGACCGGCGGACCGACGGCCGGTTGCGTGTCGCTGCGGCCCAAGGACCTGGTCGCGGTGCTGCGCTGGCTGCGGCCGGGCACGAAGATCGCCATGGGCCCGGCCGGCTGGCTCAACCGCCAGTGAGCCGGCTCAGCCGCCGTCGAGCACGGCCAGGAGCCGGTCGACCAGCTCGGCCTGGGCGGCCAGCAGCTTCTCCCGGGCCGTTGCGGTGTCGAACCAGCCGGCCCGGTCGACCTCGGGGAACTCGCGCCGGACGCCCGAGCGGGGCGGCCACTCCAGGGTGAAGGTGTTGGAGGTGATGGCCTGCGGGTCGAGGTCGCCGGGAGCGGCCCAGGCGCTGACGACCTTGCCGCCGCGCTGGCGGACCTCGCCCAGCGCGACCAGGCGCTCGGCCGGCGGGCGCTGGCCCGTCTCCTCTTCGAACTCGCGCAGGGCGACGGCCAGCGGGTCCTCGCCCTCGCCGTACTCGCCCTTGGGGATCGACCAGGCGCCCGCGTCCCGCCTGGCCCACAACGGCCCGCCGGGATGCACCAGCAGCACCTCGACGGCCCCGTCCCGCCGCCGGTAGAGCAGGATCCCCGCGCTCCGCCTGGCCATCACCACCCCCACAGCTCCGCCGCCGCTAAGGTCGGCCCCGAAGGTGCCGACATGGTGGCATGAGCACCATCGGTGGCGCCGTCCTCCGGGCGGGCCGGACCGGCCGGGGGTTGCTGCCTGCCGGCCAGCTGCTCACGCCCGAGGTCTGGGCGCGACGCCACCGGGGGATCGTCTGGCTGCTGTGGCTGCACGTGGCCGGCATCGCCGCCTTCGCCGTCGCCCGGGGCATGGGCGTGCCCCACGCCCTCCAGGAGGCGTCGCTGGTGGCGGTGTTCGCGCTGCCCGCCGCCCTCCCGGCCATCGGCCGGCGGGCCCGCTCGGCGGCGGCCGTGCTCGGGCTGATCACCGCCTCGGCCGTCATCGTCCACCTGTCCGGCGGGGTCGTCGAGGCCCACTTCCACTTCTTCGTGATGGTCGGGGTCATCACCCTCTACCAGGACTGGCTGCCGTTCGGGCTGGCCCTCGGCTACGTCGTCGTCCACCACACCGTGCTCGGGGTGCTGGCCCCGAACGACGTGTTCAACCACCCCGCCGCCCAGCAGGCCCCCTGGAAGTGGGCGCTGATCCACGGCGGGTTCGTGCTCGCGGCCAGCATCGCCTACCTGGTCAACTGGCGGCTCAGCGAGCACCAGGCGGTCGAGATCAGCCGCCTGGTCAGCCGCCTGGAGGGGCTGGCCCGCACCGACCCGCTCACCGGCGTGCCCAACCGGCGGGTGTGGGAGGAGGAGCTGCCCCGGGAGCTGGAGCGGGCCCGGCGGATGGGCACCGGGCTGTGCGTGGCCATGATCGACCTGGACGACTTCAAGGCCTACAACGACCGCTTCGGCCACCAGGCCGGCGACCTGGTCCTGAAGGAGGCGGCCAGCGCCTGGCGGGCCGAGGTCCGCTCCACCGACCTGCTGGCCCGCTACGGCGGCGAGGAGTTCGTGGTCCTGCTGCCGGCGTGCGCGCTCGAGGACGCCGTCCGCATCGTCGAGCGGCTGCGGGTCGTCACCCCGCTGGTCACCTGCTCGGTCGGGCTGGCCTGCTGGAACTTCCAGGAGGACGGCAGCGAGCTGATCGCCCGGGCCGACCAGGCCCTCTACGCGGCCAAGGCCAAGGGCCGCAACCGCCACGTCCTCGCCTCCTGACCCACCCGACGCCGGAACCCCAGCCACGCCGGAACCCCAGCCACGCCGAAACCCCAGCCCCGGGTGCGAGGCCCCCCGGGGGGAAGCGTAGGCCAGCCACGACCAAGGGGTGGGGTGGTTGTCCACACCCCTTGGTCGTCCCCAAAATGCGGGGAACGTGCGACTGCAGGAGGCGGCCGATGGCGACCAGCCCGACAACCACGACCACCACCCCGGCCGGCGACGCGGTCCGGCCGCGGGCCCGGTGGGGGGACGACCTGGCCGCGGCCCTGCTCGGCACCTGGGTGGTCGGGGGGCTGTTCCTGGACGGCTGGGCGCACGTCAACCAGCCCGGCCTGGAGACCTTCTTCAGCCCCTGGCACGCCGTGTTCTACCTCGGCTTCGCGGTGTCGACGGTGGTCCTGGCCCGCCTCGTCGCCCAGCACCGGCGCGGCGGCCGCTTCGACCCCGCCCTGGTCCCGGCCGGCTACGGCCTCGGGCTGGTCGGGGTGGCCCTGTTCGTGGCCGGCGGGGTCGCCGACGGCGCCTGGCACACCATGTTCGGGGTCGAGACGAGCGTGGCCGCGCTCCTCAGCCCCTCCCACCTGCTGCTGCTGAGCGGCGGGCTGCTGATGGTGACCAGCCCGGTCCGCTCCGCCTGGTCCTCGCCCGACGTGCCCGCCCGCTCCCCGGCCCTGGCCCTGCTGCCCGCCCTCTGGGCGACCGCCCTGACCACGGCCGTGCTGCTGTTCTTCTTCCAGTACCTGTCGGCGTTCGTCACCCGGGCGCCGTCGGCCCCGGCCGACGGCGGGCCGGAGGGGCTGCTGACCACCATCGTCGGGGTGGCCAGCGTGCTCGTCACCAACCTGATCGTGGTCGCGCCGGTGCTGCTGCTGGCCCGCCGCTGGCGGCTGCCCTTCGGCACCGTCGCCCTGCTGGCCACCGCCGGGGCGGTCGGGCTCACCTCCCTGCGCGAGTTCGCCCTGGGCGCGCTCATCCCGGCCATGCTGGCCGGCGGCCTGGCCGCCGACCTGCTGCTGGCCCGGCTCCACCCACGGCCCGACCGGCCCGGTGCCTTCCGGGCCGCCGGCGCCCTGGTCCCGGTGCTGCTGTGGGGCGCCTGGCTGGCCACCTACGCCCTCGCCTACGGGATCGCCTGGCCGCCCGAGCTGTGGGCCGGGGTGGTCGGCATGGCCGCCCTCACCGGCCTCGGCCTCAGCGTCCTGGTCCTGCCGCCGGCCGTGCCCGACCGGGCCTGGAACCCGATTTCAAACGCATAAGCGCGCCGAACCTGGGTAAAGCGCTCCTTTGGATGCTCAGGTGGGAACGACGCCCCACGCTCCGGGCCAAGGGAGGCTGCACACATGGCCGACAGCGGATCCCGACCAGATCGCCTGTGGACCCCCGACCGGCGACAATTCCTGCGGGCGGTGGGGGTCGCAGGCATGGGGGCGGCGATCGCCGCCTGCACCAGCGAGCCGGGCGGCGGCGGCCCGGGCGGCGGCGAGGAGGCGGCCGGCCAGGCGCCGTCGGTCAGCTTCACCGAGCCGCGGACCAAGCTCTCGGGTGACCTCAAGATCCTGCTCTGGAGCCACTTCGTGCCCAGCCACGACCAGTGGTTCCGCCCCTTCGCCCAGGACTGGGGCAAGAAGGTCGGGGTCAACGTGACCGTCGACCACATCGACAACGCCCAGATCCCGACCCGGATCGCGGCCGAGATCCAGGCCGGCCAGGGCCATGACACGATCCAGTACATCGCGCCGCTGTCGCAGTTCGAGCCCAGCGTCCTCGACCTCAAGGACATCACCGACGAGGCCACCAACCGCTGGGGCCAGCAGCTGGAGCTGAGCAAGCAGTCCAGCTTCAACCCGGCCACCGGGCGCTACTACGCCTACTCTCCGGGCTGGGTGCCCGACCCGGGCGACTACCGGACCTCGCTGTGGACGGAAGTTGGCCTGCCCAACGGGCCCACCACCTGGGACGAGCTGCTCCAGGGCGGCTCCGAGATCAAGAAGAGCAAGAACACCCAGCTCGGCATCGGCATGTCCCAGGAGATCGACTCCAACATGGCCGGCCGGGCCCTGATGTGGTCCTACGGCGCCTCGGTCCAGGACGAGAACGAGCAGGTGGTGATCAACTCCGAGGAGACCGTGGCCGCCGTCGAGTTCATGACCAAGCTGTTCAAGGGGGCCATGACCGACGAGGTCTTCTCCTGGAACGCCGCCTCCAACAACCAGGGCCTGGTCGCCGGCAAGCTCTCCTACATCCTCAACTCGATCTCGGCCTGGCGGACCGCCCAGGGGGCCAACCCCGACGTGGCCAACGACATCGGCTTCGTCCCGGCGCTGCGCGGGCCCGCCGACGCCCGCGCCGCCCAGCACGTGCTCTACAACTGGATCATCCCCAAGCACGCGGCCAACCCCGACGCGGCCAAGGAGTTCCTGCTCTACTACACCGAGAACTTCGCCTCGGCCACCTGGAACTCCAAGCTGTACGACTTCCCGGCCTGGGCCGAGCGGGTGCCCCAGCTCGACGGCTGGCTGGCCAAGGACCCGTATGGGGCCAACCCGGCCGACAAGCTGGCCTTCCTCAAGGACGCGACCGGCTGGAGCACCAACATCGGCTACCCGGGGCCGTCCAACACCGCCATCGGCGAGGTGTTCGGGACCTTCGTGATCCCGAACATGTTCGCCAGCGCGGCCCGCGGCGAGGCCTCGCCCAAGGAGGCCGTGGCCCAGGCCGAGGCCCAGATCAAGCCGATCTTCGAGAAGTGGCGGAAGCGCGGCCTGGTCGGCGGCACGTGATCGGCGGCCGGCCGTGACCAAGGTCGTCGAGGTCCGGGGGCTCGTCAAGCAGTTCGAGGGCGGGCGGGTCCACGCCGTGGACGGCATCGACCTGGCCACCGAGGAGGGCGAGTACCTCGTCCTCCTCGGCCCCTCGGGGTGCGGCAAGACCACCCTGCTGCGCACCATCGCCGGGCTCGAGCAGCCGAGCGAGGGGGAGGTCCGCATCGACGGGCAGGTCGTCAACGACCTGCCGCCGCGGGCCCGCAAGATCGCCATGGTCTTCCAGAGCTACGCCCTGTACCCGCACAAGAACGTCCTCCAGAACATCGTCTTCCCGCTCAAGGCCGAGCGGATGGACAAGGACGAGCAGGTCCGCAAGGCCCACTGGGCGGCCGAGCTGCTCGGCATCGAGCAGCTGCTCGACCGCCGGCCCCGCCAGCTGTCGGGCGGGGAGCGCCAGCGGGTCGCCCTGGCCCGGGCGCTGGTCCGCGAGCCGCACGTGTTCCTGCTCGACGAGCCGCTGTCGAACCTGGACGCCAAGCTGCGCACCAGCGCCCGCGACGAGCTCAAGCGGTTCCAGGAGCGGGTCGGCACGACCACCATCTACGTCACCCACGACCAGGCCGAGGCCATGGGGCTGGGCGACCGGATCGCGGTCATGGAGCGGGGCCGGGTGCGCCAGCTGGGCAAGCCGGTCGAGGTCTACGACGACCCGGCCGACACCTTCGTGGCCACCTTCATCGGCTCGCCGCCGATGAACCTGGTCCCCCGCGACGGCCGCTTCGTCGGGTTCCGGCCCGAGCACCTGCTCCCGGTCGACCACGTCACCGGGCCCGACCGGACCCTGGTGCCCTTCGCCGTGGAGCGGATCGAGTACCTGTCCGGCGACCGGCACGTGTACGGCACCGCCTCGCGGATCGGGCAGGACACCCGGGTCATCGCCCGCCTGCCGGCCACGGTGGCGACGCCGATCGCGGCCGGGGAGACGCACGAGTTCGCCGTGTCCGCGTCCCGGCTGCGCTTCTTCGACGCCGACAGCGGGCAGCGGGCCGACCCCGTCCCGGTCGGGGGCTGAGCGATGGACGCCACCACCACCCGCCGCCCCGACGCCCAGGCCAGGGCCAGACCGGCCCGCCGCCTGGCCGACAACGAGCGCCAGCTGGCCGTCTGGTTCCTGCTGCCGTCGATCCTGTACGTGGTCCTGCTCGTGGCCGTCCCGTTCTTCCTGGCCATCGGGTTCGCCTTCAGCGACGTCACCGCCGGCGACCCCAGCTTCGACTGGGCCGGCTGGAGCACCTTCCAGCGGGCCCTGGACGACCCGGTGTTCTGGCGCTCGCTGCGCAACACCTTCATCTTCACCGCCGTCTCGATGGCCCTGATCGTCGTCCTTGGCAAGGTCCTGGCCAACATCCTGGTGGCCGACTTCCGGGGCAAGTGGCTGGTCCGGTTCCTGGTCCTGCTGCCCTGGACGACCCCGGTGGCCCTGTCGGCCGTGGCCTGGCTGTGGATGCTGGACTCGGTCTTCAGCCCGATCGACTGGGTGCTG
>Ga0081538_10002110_pt1 | contig 19807 bp, 19 predicted proteins | sample TabmetS5T2R1_FD_71022 | JGI IMG/M metagenome (GOLD analysis project Ga0081538, IMG submission 71022) | Tabebuia heterophylla rhizosphere microbial communities from the University of Puerto Rico - S5T2R1 | ecosystem: Host-associated > Plants > Roots > Rhizosphere ...
CGGCCATTGACGGTCGCGAGTTAACTGCGAAGATGCTGGATAGCACAGCGCTAATTCGGAGATAATCCCAAAGCAGGTGCGCTGACCAAGCTGCGCCACGTCCCGTGAAAACCGCCGCCGACCTGCGGTTTCTTTCGCTAGGTGGTGCTGAGGCAGTCAGCATAGCGCTTCAACACACCTGACCGGCGCGCTACGGTGCCGCCATGTCGGAGCCAAGGCTACCCGACCTGACCCGCTCCTTCGAGCGGGACCTCCGGGCCGAGAACAAGTCCGACCGCACGGTCGAGACCTACCTGGAGGCCGTCCGGCTCCTGGAGGCCTTCCTCGCCGGCCGGGGCGTCCCGGCCGGCCGCCGCCGACCGGGCACATTGAGGCGTTCCTGGCCGCCCTGCTCGCCCGTTGGAAGCCGGCGACCGCCGCCAACCGCTACCGCTCGCTCAAGTTGTTCCAGGCCTGGCTGGAGGACGAAGGCGAGATCGCGGCCGACCGATGGCCAAGATGAAGCCGCCGGCCATCCCCGAGCGGCCGGTCCCTGTCCTGCCCGATGAGGGGTTGTGGAGGCTGCTCGCGGCCTGCGCCGGCAAGGACTTCGAGCCCCGCTGGGACACGGCCATGGTCATGCTGCTGCTGGACTCGGGCGCCCGCCGGGCCGAGCTGGTCGGCCTCCGGGTGGACGATCTGGACTTCGAACACGACGTTGCCCGGGTGAGGCCGCCCAGGAGAAAGCCGGTAAGACCTGGGCCGCCCTCGACCTCGCCGTCAGCGTGGCCTGCGGCTGCCCGTGGCTGGACCACCTTCCATGCCCCGGCCCTGGCCCGGTCCTGGTCTTCCTTGGCGAGGGGGGAGAGCGGGCCACCGTGCGCCGCATCCAGGCCATCGCCACCGCCAAGGGCGTCGACCCCGAGCAACTCGCCGAGCGGCTGCGGCTGTGCCTCCGGGTGCCCCGGCTGGCCGCCCCTGGCGCGGGTGGGGAACTGGCTGCGATCGAGCAGGAGTTGGCCGCGCACCCGGCTGCCCTGGTCGTGCTGGATCCGTTGTATCTGGCGGCGGCTGGGACCAATGGCTCGAACCTGTACGTCCTGCTGGGCTGCGAGCTGATCGGCGGCGAGATCGCCGACACCCAATCTCGCATCGGCCGCCGCATCCAGGCCGACGACCCGGCCGACCTCGGCTCACCCCTCGCGTATTCGGTCGAGGTGCTGGCCGCGGGAGCGAGGAAGGCAACGGCCGAGCCCGCTGCTGGTCACCCGCTCCCACCGACGACGGCGCCGGTGGGGGAGCGGACATGCCCTGACCCGCGCGCCGCTGCGCGTCGTGCTGGCGTCGGCCTCAGGAGACTGAGGCCCGTGCAACAATGCGCCATGCCTGTCCGCACCGTCATCGAACGCGGGCCCAAGGGGAAGCGGTCGGTGGCCTTCGCCATCGACTGGCCAGGGTGGAGTCGGGGCGCCAAGAGCGCCGAGCTCGCCCTGGAGACCCTCGAGTCCTATCGGGAGCGCTACCGGCCGGTCCCGGGTCTGGCCGGGCTGGCAGGCGAGTTCGACGCCGCCGGCCCCTCGAGATCCTGGAGGACCGGGTCGGAACCGGTTCGACCGACTTCTGGGGTATCTCCTTCTCGCCCTCTGCGACCGAGCAGGAGCCGATGGGCGAGGCGGAGCTCGAGCGCGGGATCACGCTCCTGCGGGCCTGCTGGGCGTTCTTCGACGGCGTGGCGGCGCGGGTCTCGCCGGAGATGCGCAAGGGCCCGCGCGGGGGGGGACGCGACCGCGACCAGATCATCCGCCACACCATCCGCACCGAGAGCGAGGACTTCGCCAAGCAGGTCGGGTTGCGGATAGCGGAGGGCGCGGCGCTGACCCCAGATGGCCTGCGCCAGCACCGGGAGGCCTACCTCGCCGCGATGCGCGCCTACAACGCCGGGGAGGTCAAGCGGCGCATGCGATCGTGGACGTTGGCGTTTCTCATCCGACACTCTGCCTACCACACCCTCGACCATGCCTGGGAGATGGAGGACAAGGACCTCTCCGCCCCGGACGAGGCCTGACCCACCACCCTGGGGTCCGCGCTCTGGTCCGCGCTCCGCGGCATGCCCACGGCCGATAGATCGAGCCTCACCGAACCGCGCATGGAACCGCGCAGGGCGCGCATGCGCGGGGGCGCGCTCCCGCCGTCGAACCGCGCACACCGCGCGCACCCCTCTACGAGCGCATTTCAGAACTGAACTGCTGAGGATTCCGCGAAGCGAATGATGAGGTCGGCCAGCTCCCTGGGCCGCTCGAGCGGGATGTTGTGACCGCACGGCAATCGCTCCAGCCTGACCTGTGGATGGAGCTGCTGGAGGCGGCTGGCGGCGGTGTTCACCGCGGCCAGCATCGCCTCGCCGTGGGGCACCGGGTCGGCCTTGGCGGCCAGCACCACCAGCATCGGGCAGGGCAGCCGCGTGTACGCCTGGTCCAGGCGGGCTTCTCCCCGGGTGGCCTCCTCAGCCACCCGCCGCAGCTCCGCGAAGGACAGCCGCACACCCAGCCCCATGGCGGTGACCACCCGCGACAGCAGACGGGTGACCGGCCGGTCGAGCTGCGCCCGGGCTTCCTCCCACCCGACCGGTGGCCGGTCGATCTTCAGGCCGCCGTCCACGCCCACGACCGCCGCGCAGCCGGGACGGGCGGCGGCATGCTCAACGGCGAGCAGGCCGCCGAAGGAGTGCCCAACCAGCAGCGGATGCTCCACCGCCACGGCGTCGAGTACGGCGGCGAGGTCGGCCAGGAAGGCGTCCAGGGAGTAGTCCGAGGCGGCCGCCGACGCGCCGTGGCCGCGCTGGTCGTAGGTGACCACCCGAAGGCGGCGGGCCAGCAGTGGCGCGACCCGATCCCAGGATCGCTGGGGGGTGCCAAGGCCGTGGAGCAGCACGGCCGTGGTGCCGCCGCCACCGGAATTACGCACGGCGAGCCGCACGTCACCGCTGTGCACCGTCTGTTTATGCCATCGCATGGCGGCGGACTCCTTGCCGTTTTGTCGGGTAAGCGGTGATTGTTTGAGAATCTGAGTTAGTGTCTACCGGGACGCCTCCCGGGCCGGGGACCGGCCGGGCGAGCGGGACCTGGGCGGGTGCCCGAGACCCTGCCGGCGCCCGGGTGGGTCGGCGAGGGCCGCCGGCCCGCGGGGCCGACCAGCTCGCGGTAGCGCTGGTCGAGGCCGCGGCGCACCGCCATCCACGCCAGCGGCGCCATAACCGCGCGGACCAGGCCAGGGGCGACCGGAGCCCGCACCTCCCGCTCGAACTGGCGCATGAACACCGCCAGGTCCAGCGGCCTGGGCATGCCCGACCGCAGGGTCCGGCCCTCGCTGGCCAGCGCCGCGACGGTCTCGAAGAGGTGCTCCATCCGCAGCGCCGGCTCCACCTGCACCCGCACGACCGCAGGTTCGTCGCCGGCGTTGGCGAAGTGGTGGAAGGCGCCGGGCGGGACCACCACGGTGTCGCCCGGCCGGGCGACGACCGTCCGCAGGCCCTTCCGGAACTTCACCGTGCCCTCCAGGACGTGGAAGCTCTCCTGCTGCACCGGGTGGACGTGACCGCCCGGCACGCGCCCGTTCGGGTCGACGACCAGGTCGAAGGCGAGCAGCTCGCCCGCGGTGTCGTCCGAGGTCTTGTGGAAGATGAACCGCTCCTTGCTGATCGGGTTGTCGAGCACCTGTCCGCTGAACGCCATCGGAGCCTCCTCGGCACTTTCCCGGCCGGGGGACCGGCCTGCAGCACGTGTCGTCGCTGCGGGTTCCATGCTCCTGGTCAGCGGGCCGATCGTCGTCGGTCCGCGGGAGGCTCTTGCGCTGCGCCGTCCCGCGTAGGATCCCGCCGGACCGCACAACACGGCGTAGGAGGTGGGGCCGCCGGGCGCACCGCCCGCTACCCGCCCGGAGCAGCCGCCGCCGGACGCCTACTCCCCCGGTCGACGACCGAGCGTCGCCGGCGGATCGGGCCGCGCGGCGTCGTGGAGTACTGGTGCGGACCGTCGGGCGCCTCTCCCTCAGCCGGCCGCGCGAGCTCGCCGAGCGCCTCCACGTTGACGCGGCCGCCATGCAGTGATTGCTCACGCCATGGCGCTGCACCACGACGCGCCCCTCGCGCCTGCGAAAGGTGTGGAGCACCATGGAGCCGAGCGGCACCATCGACCTGTGGGACGTGAACACCCAGAACGAGTTCGGCAGGGACGCCGGCCGCTACATCTACCGCACCCACGAGACGGGCACCGGCGGCCAGGTCTCGGTCACCGACTGCGGTCCGGCGAGACCCGGGTCCTGGCCCAGCGGGCCGACTGGGAACGCTTCGACGGCATCGTCTGGACGCCCTGGGGCACCGTCCTGGCCGCCGAGGAGGTCATCACCGCGGCGGTCCGGGACCCGGCCGTTCCCGAGGCGACGGCCGGGCTGGTGTACGAGTTCTTCATCGACCCCACGAACCCTGGCCAGCTGAAGACCGACGACCCGCGTGACGACGTCGCCCCGTTCGACGACGGCGTCGCCGTGCGCCCGGCCCTCGGCTCCAAGTCCCATGAGGGCCTGCGCTTCGACAAGCGCGGCAACCACTACGGGATCTCCGAGAGCAACCCCGGCGCGATCTACCGGTTCGTCCCCGACCACAAGGGCGACCTGTCCGACGGCACGCTCCAGGCGCTCAGGACCGCCAACGGCCACGACGGCGAGGGCAGCTGGGTCGACCTCCCCGACGAGGAGGCCCGCACCAACGCCCAGGCGGCGGCGGCCGCGCTGGGGGCCAACGGCTACAACCGCCCCGAGGACGTCGAGACCGGCCAGAGCACCGGGGTGGACCGCAACAACGGCGACAACACCCTGTATGTGGCCATCACCGGCACCGACGAGATCCTGGCGATCGACCTGTCCCGGTCGCGGCGGCCCTTCGCCTAGGACCTTGTGTTCACCGCCGACCACCCGGCCAGCAGCAGCGGGGCCGCGAACGCGCCGGCCGGGGAGTTCGACTCGCCCGACAACCTGGCCCTGGACCGCAAGGGCAACCTGGCGATCACCGAGGACCCCTCAACCAACACCGTCGGGGCCGACATCTGGGTCGCGGCCCCATCGAGCAGGGGCCGCCACCAGCCCGCCTCGACGGTGGCCCGCTTCGCCTCCCTGGTGGACTGTGAGGCCGAGCCCACCGGCATCTACTTCGCTCTCAAGGCACCGAGCGCTACACGTCCCGGGTGACCGGCGAGTCCCTGCTCGTCAACCGCCAGCACGCCGAGCTGGGCACCACCGACGACCAGACCATCAGCATCACCCCGACCAACGAGAGCTGAACAGGCTCGACGCGACCAGCGAACTGAACTGCTCCAGCAAGCGACAAAAGGACCGGAGGGCGGCGCCTCGGTGCCGCCCTCCGGCTGTCGTTTCGACCTTCGAGGATGTTGTTGTGGTCGACGCTGCTTTCGGCTAGCTCGGCAAAGCCAGTCAGCATCGCTGGCGGCGAGGTTGGCGTCGATCTGGCCGGCCCGCCTGTCGATCCTGGCCTGGAGGTCATCCATCCTGGACGAGGCGTCGACCTTCATCTGCGCCCACTTGCTCTTGGCGCCGGCCGCGGCCGCGCTCGCGTCCTGCTGGGCGTCCTTGGCGGCCTGGTCCACCTCCACCTGTCAGTCGGACGGCGTTCACCCGCACCGGGTGATTCAGGATGGGCCCGCAGCGTCGACGGCGGTGGCCTCCTGCCCTTCGTGACGGACCGCGAACGCCATGAAGATCTGGGAGAAGCCCCGGAACAGCGCGAAGAAGCCCACCCAGAACAGGATCAGGTAGGTCCGCTGGGCCAGGGCGTACACCCGGTCCGAGCCCGACACCCAGAACGCCAGCAGGATCAGCAGGATCCCGAGGATCAGGTTGAGCCACCAGTAGGGGTTCACGGCCCGCGAGGCGACGCCCTGGATGATCTCGAAGGTGCCGTAGAAGATCAGGATCAGCCCCAGCACCGAGGCCAGGGCGAAGAAGGTGTTGACCGGCCGGATGAACCCCCACAGTCCAGCGAGGATGAACAGGACGGCAAGGATGTAGTGCCAGACCTTCCAGCCGCCGGGCACGACGGCGGCCATGCCCACCTCGTTGACCCCCGCCAGCAGGAACACCACCCCGATCAGCACCCCGACGGCCGCGATCGAGGTCTGGTTGCCGCGAAGCACCACCCAGGCGATCAGCAGCCACACGATCCCCGACACCAGGAAGACCCACCAGTAGCGGGCCCACTGCCGCACGATCATGCGCTCTCCGGAGAGCATCTTGGTCCTCCCTTTCGTCCGATTCGGCCCGAGCCGACTGCGACGCTATGTCCAGCCGGCCAGCGAATCAAGGCCCCGAGATCACGGCCCTCGGACTCGGACCACCGGCTCAGCCGGACCGTCGGCAGCCAAGATGGAGGAGGGCAAAGCAGAGACCGGTGTCCACGGCCACGAGCCCAGGCTGACGAAGATGGCCCCGGCGAGCAGGATGATGATCCCCGGCGGCGGGTAGATCGGGAACTCACCCCCGCCGCCCACAGGATCGCGATCCCCGCCGCACCGACCACCAGGCCCACAACCGTCACCGCCCGTGGCCCGGAGAACGTTCTCTGCCCATTCATGCTTGCTCCCTTCAGCTTCAGGATCAGGCGACGACCTGGAGTCCAGCGGCACCGCCGCGTCGACTGCACCCCTGCAGCTAGCAGGTAGGTGGGGTTGCAGCAGACAAGAAGCAACAACTGATGCTGGTCGTGACGACAGCAGGCCGCCACGGCGCGATCCTCGACGGCGTGAAGGCATCCACCACGATCGTCGAAGGAGGAACCAATGGCGGCCGCGCAGCGAACCGCGGAAGTCGACTGGACAGGAAGCATCGCACGAGGCTCCGGGCATGTATCGGGAGGCAGCGGCGCACTCGGTGACCAACCCATCACCGTCGCGTCGCGGCTCGGTGAGCCCGAGGGCAAGACCAGCCCCGAGGAGCTCATCGCGGCGGCGCACGCGGCCTGCTTCACCATGGCCCTGGGGTCGATCCTGGCCGCACGGCGAACCCCTCCCGAGCACCTGCGGGCCACCGCGACCGTGACGCTGGAGACGTCTGGGACACCAACGATCGCCTCCAGCCGGCTCAAGGTGCATGGCGTGGTACCCGGCGCGGACGCGGCCTCGTTCGACCGGGCGGTGCAGGAGGCCGAACGCAGCTGCCCGGTTTCGCGGGCGCTCCAGGGCAGTGTCGAAATCGGCGTCCACGCCACCTTGGACGAACATCCCGGGTCGTCGGGCGTCAGCGCCGCGTGAACCCGGCTGGCTGGAGGGGAATGCACGCCGCCACGGCGAGCACGACAGGATGGTCGAGACCAACGCGGTGCCGATTGCTGCTAGCAGCTAGGCGAGGATCCCGGCAGGCCGGAGGCGAGGTTGGGTGCTCGCCACAACGACACCAGGCCGCCGGTGCGCGACCCTCGGGGCAAGGTCGGCCCGACACGGTGACCACCAACAGCCGGGGCCCCACAGGGCACGGGCCGAGTCCGGCGAACAAAGGACCCCACATGCGCATCGGGCACCACACCAACCGGCCACCCCCCCACAGCTCGAGACGGCGGCCCCGCCCCCTGGTCGCGCTGGTCGCCCTGGCCACGGTCGGGCTGCTGGCGGCCGGGTGCGCCAGCGGCACCCCCGGCTCGGGCGGAGCGGGCGCGGGGGGAGGCCCCTACGGCGACCCCAGCGCCCCCACGACCGCCCCGTCGGGGGTGGCCACGGTCGCGGCCGCCAGCACCAGCCTGGGGAGGATCCTGGTCGACGGCGACGGCCGCACGCTGTACCTGTTCGCCAAGGACGAGCCGGACCGGTCGGCCTGCGCGGGGGCGTGTGCGGCCGCCTGGCCGGTGGACCAGAGCGGCGGTGCCCCCAGGGCGGGCCGGGGGGTGACGGCGGCGCTGCTGGGCACCATGAAGCGTGGTGACGGCGCCACCCAGGTGACCTACAACCGCCACCCGCTGTACTACTTCCAGGGGGACAGCGGCCCCGGCCAGCACAACGGCCAGGGGGTGGACGCCTTCGGGGCCAGGTGGTTCGTCGTCAACCCCACCGGCGCAGCGGTCACCGGTGCCTGATCGGGACCGGGCCGCCGGAGCGAGCGCGGCCGTGTCAGGCCCTCGGTGGACACCGGCACGATCCGCGATCGTGTCGTCGACGCTACGGGTCGGCACGGCCGCCGCCCTGGGGGTGGACGCGGTCGTGCACTGGCAGAACGCGCCGGCGTATGACGCCGTCACTGGCGCTGTCAGCCAGGGGGAGCTGTTCCGGGCCGAGGCCGTCGTGGCGGTTGCCGCGGGACTGCTGGTCCTGCTCCGGCCCCGGACCAGCAGCTGGGTGGCCGCCCTGCTGGTGGCGGCCAGCGCGCTGGGGGCGGTGCTGTTGTACCGGTACGTCGATCTCGGCGCGCTCGGTCCGCTGCCGGACATGTACGAGAACACCTGGCAGGTGCCAGGCAAGCTGCTGTCGGCCTACGCCGAGGGCGCGGCGGTCGTGCTCGCGGGACTGGGCCTGTGGACCCACCGCAGGCACCCCCAGCGGGAGCCGCTGGTTCCTGTGGGAGCGAAGCAGAACAGGAGAGGATGAGATGTCCGGGTTGGAGATCACCGTGGTTGTCGTGGCCGTGCTGGCCGTGGTCGGGTTGGCCCTGTCGGTGCGGATCGTCCAGCAGTACGAGCGGGGTGTGCTGTTCCGGCTCGGCCGGGTCATGGGCGTCCGCGAGCCCGGCCTGACCCTGATCGTCCCGCTGATCGACGTGCTGCGGCGGGTGTCGCTGCGCATCGTGACCATGCCCATCCAGTCCCAGGGCATCATCACCCACGACAACGTCAGCATCGACGTCTCCGCCGTCGCCTACTACCGGGTGGTGGACGCCACCAAGTCGGTGGTCGCGATCGAGAACGTGGCCGCGGCCATCAACCAGATCGCCCAGACCACCCTGCGCAAGGTGGTCGGCCAGCACACCCTGGACCAGACCCTGGCCGAGACCGACACCATCAACCTCGCCATCCGCGAGATCCTGGACACGACCACCGAAGACTGGGGGGTGGTGGTCACCCTGGTCGAGCTCAAGGACATCCAGCTCCCCGAGACCATGCAGCGGGCCATGGCCCGCCAGGCCGAGGCCGAACGCGAGAAGCGGGCCAAGATCATCGCCGCCGAGGGGGAGTCACTGGCCGCCGACCAGCTGGGCGCGGCCTCCGACGTGATGATGGCCCACCCGCTGGCCCTGCAGTTGCGCAACCTCCAGAGCCTGGTCGAGATCGGCGTGGACAAGAACACCACGGTGGTCTTCCCGGCCCCGCTGATGAGCACCATCGAGGAACTGGGCAACTTCCTGGCCCGAGAGGCGGCCGCCGCCACCCCACCTCCCGCACCGGCACCGGCCACCGCCCCCGCCGCGGCACCGCCCGGGATCGACCAGGGCGCCAACGGAGCGCCCGTGGCCGGCCGGGACTAGAAGCGCCAGCGGGGGTTGAACGAGCCGACGCCGCCGACGCCCTCCTCGGTGCCGGCGATGCCCGGCAGCCTGACGGCGCCGCCGTTGTCGACCTCGAGCGGCCACTGCATGGTCGACCCGTACGCCTCGGTCACCCGCCGGAGCTTCGCCTGGTCGGTGACCTTCACGGCGTCGCCTCGCCGTCGGGAGCACCGGCCACGGCCGCCGGTGTCCGCTCGTCCATCTCGTCCCTGGATCGATAACCTGATGGCATGGATGTCGACACCCGGTTGCTGCGCTCCTTCGCCGCCGTCGCTGACGAGGGCAACCTCACCCGCGCCGCGCAGCGACTGTTCGTCTCCCAACCGGCGCTGACCAAGCAGATCAGACAATTGGAGGCCCAGCTGGGCGTTACCTTGTTCACTCGCTCCCGCGCGGGCATGGCCCTCACCGACGCCGGACGCGTGCTCGCCGAACACACCCCGAACCTGCTTTCGGCATGGGACGCGGCGCTGCGCAGCTCCCGCTCCGCCGACAGCCGCGCCGCACGCGTCCTGCGGGTCGGCTTCGTCGCCAGCGCCGCCAACGAATTCACGCAGGACATCATCGCCACGTTCGCCCGACGCCACCCCGGCTGGCGCGTCGACATGCGCCAAACCGAGTGGTCAGACCCCACGGCAGGGCTCGCCGACGGCCGCGTCGACGCTGCGCTGCTGCGACTGCCGTTCCCCGGGCAGGACGCCTTCCGCGTCGAGACCATGCTCACCGAGCCGCGCTGGGTCGCCCTTCCGGCCACCCACCGCCTCGCCCAGCACACCGAGATCGCGTTCCGCGATCTCTGGGACGAACCATTCGTCGCCACCCCACCCGACTCCGGATGGTGGCGCGACTACTGGCTGGCCACCGACGAACGCAACGATCACCGCGTGCGCATCGGCGCGGTCGCGCATAATCCCGACGAATGGCTCACGGCCATCGCCAACGGCTACGGCATCAGCCTCACCCCAGAAGCCACCGCCCGTTTCTACCAACGCCCTGGCGTCGTCTACCGCCCCGTCACCGGGGTCAGCCCCAGCCAAGTCGGCGTCGCCTGGCCCATCACCAACGACAACGACCCGATCATCAGAGACTTCATCCACGCATGCCTACTCCACCGGAACCCAGCGCAGTGAGCCACGACCGAACAAGAGGGCAACACCTGGTCCCGTGGCCGCGAGTAGCAACATCCATGCCGGCAGGTTATGGATACAGGTATTGGACGCTCAAGATGCGCGGCTTCCAGAATGGTCTCGTCACAGAACAACTGGTGACGGACCGATGCGGAGGTTGGCATGGCGAGCAAGGATCCGAAGATCGAGGCCATCGACGCCTTCTTCGCGGCGTACGCCGGCTATGACCTGGACCAGATGCGGAAGGTGCTGGCCGACGGCATCGAGTGGACCATCCCCGGGCACCATCCACTCTCGGGCACCAAGCGCGGTGTTGAAGAGGTCGCCGCGTTCTTCACCCAGCTCGGCAAGGCCGGATTCCAGGCCGACCCGCTGTTCCTGGAAGCCAACGACGAGTACGTCGTCGACGTCCACCGCGGCTGGACCACCGAAGGCGTCGGCCAGGTCGACACCCTCTGGGCTCTCGTCTGGCACTTCAACGCAGACGGAAAGGTCGACCGGGTGGTCAACCTCTCGGGCGACCAGCACCAGATGGACGCCTTCGTCTGGAACAACTACCCCCTGGCCCCGATCCCGGCCCGGCTGGCGTGAGCGAGGCCACGAGAACACCGACGAGCGCCAGGTACCGGCAGGCCGATCGCCCACCGGCGTGCTGGCGTTGACCTCGCCACCCTCCAGGCCTTGCTGCCTGCGCCAGGCAGGTGCCGGGCGGTGCCGGGCGGCGGCGTGGGTGTCGCAGTGGCCCCTTACAGCTTGAAGACCAGCTCGACGGCGATCCCGATGTCGAGGATGCCGCACCACAGGGCGTAGGAGCGGGCCACGACCTTGCCGAGCCTGAGGTGGACGACGTCCCAGACACCGTGGCCGAGCCAGCCGGCCGCGACCAGCCAGCGGCCCAGGTCCGGGTCCACGGCCAGCCCGGCCAGCGCCACGGCGCCGAACCCGAGCATGCCCAGCGCCTGGACCCGGAACGGGTCGGGCCCGCGCAGCTGCCCGTCGAGGGCGCCCCAGACCAACACGGCCAACGCCACGGCGGAGTACACCGCGGTCGGCGCGATCACGTCCAGGGCTCGCAGGACAATGAAGGGGGTGATCAGGACCACCAGCGCCGGCCACGCTGCCTGGGGTCGCCGGAGCTTGGCCACCACCAGGTAGAGCAACGGCAGCAGTAGGAGGGCCTCGGACAGGCCGGTCAGCCCCTCGGCGGATTGGCTCCCGCCGAAGCTCAGGGCCGCCATCCCCAGGGCCAGCGCGATCGGCCACGCATTGTTCAGTAGGGCGGTCCAGGGTCGGCGGATGGGGGTGGTGCTAGCCATGGGCGGAGCCTCCGTACTCGGCGCGGCGGCGGAGCATGACCAGGTACATGAGCGGGAACATCACCAGGTGCTCCAGCATGAGCAGGGAGTCGCCGGCGAGGACGCCCAGCCACAGCAGCGGAGTGAGCGCGACGGTGGGGGCGAACATGGCGGCGACCATCTCGAGGGTGCTGGCCCAGCGGTGGCCGCGGTGGCGCATCCAGGCGCCCATCCCGGCCGACATGGTGGTGGCCATCTCCAGGGCCGCGAACTCCGGGTATCGGGTCGGGTACGGCAGTCCTGCCAGGGCCAGGACGCCGCGCAGCGCCGCGCCCAGGATCACCATCCCGACGAGCATGGCCGCGACCATCTCCAGGTAGTGGCGGAGGAACCGCCGCCTGCCCTGCCCCATGGCTGGGTGGATGGGCACCCGCGGCGTGCGGACGTCGTCTGCCGACTTCACCATGCTCCCTCCTATACGGTACCGGGGTGGGGTATTACCGGCTCCAGGGTAGGACGGCCTGGCACCGTGGGAATCAGCGAAATCGCCGGTCTTGCGGACGACCCGTCCCGTGACGCTGGAAGCCGCCCGCGGCTACGAATCAGCAGGACCGCCGGTCCGGGGTTTCCGGCGGCCGCCGCTAGGATGGGGTCCATGCTGCACGGGAGGGAGACAGAGCAGGCAGCGATCGACACCTTCCTGCAGCGGGCCCGTGACGGGCACGGCGGCGGGCTGATGCTGCGCGGTGAACCCGGCATGGGCAAGAGCGCGCTGTTGGCCTACGCCCGCGGGCGGGCGACCGGGATGCGGGTGCTCGACACGGCCGGTGTCGAACCGGAGGCCGAGCTGGGATATGCGACCTTGCACCGGCTGCTGCTCCCGGTGCTGGACCGGCTCGACCGGCTGCCCGAGCCGCAGGCTCGTGCCCTCGGTGTCGTGTTCGCCCAGCGCCAAGGGTCGGTACCGGACCGGTTCCTGGTCGCCCTGGCGACCCTGTCGCTGCTGTCGGAGCTGGCCGATGACCGCCCGGTGCTCTGTCTGGTCGACGACGCCCACTGGGCCGACCGGGCATCCCTGGACGCACTCGGGTTCGCTGCCCGCCGGCTGGACGCGGAACCGATCGCGGTGGTGCTGGCGGCACGGACGGATGGGGACATCCCAGGGGCCGGCGCCGGCCTCGCCGACCTGCCGCTGGCCGGCCTGCACCCGGAGGCGGCCCGTGCCCTGCTGCGCGAGCACGGCGGTGACCGGCTTTCCCCAGCCACGAAGGACGAGCTGCTGTCAGCCAGCGGCGGCAACCCGCTCGCGATCCGCGAGTTCGCGGCCCTGGCCCGCCATCCCATCCGGGGTGGCGAACCGTTGCCACTGGCCGACAGGCTGCAACAGGCGTTCCTGGAGGAGGCCGGCCGGCATCCCGCGCCCGTGCGGCGGCTGCTCCTGCTGATCGCCGCGGACGGCTCGGGCAGGCAGGACGTCCTGCGCCGTGCCGCCGCCGGCCTCGGGCTGGAGACCGCCTCGCTCGAGGTCGCCGAGCTCGACGAGCTGGTCACCGTCGACGGGCCTGGGGTTGCGTTTCGGCATCCGCTGATCCGCTCGGCGGTCTACCACGGGGCCAGCGAGGCCGAGCGGCGCTCCGCGCACCAGGCGCTGGCCGCGGCGCTGGCGGGCGAGCCCACCGAGCTGGAGCGGCGGGCCTGGCACCTGGCGCATGCCGCCGAGGGTCCGGACGAGCGGGTCGCGGCCGAGCTGGAGCGGTCGGCGGCGCGGATGATGCAGCACGCAGGCCCGGCCGCCGCGGCCGCCGCGCTGGGACGAGCCGCCGAGCTGAGCCCGTCGGATGCCCGGCGGGCCCGTCGGTCGGTGGCCGCGGCGGCGGCCTGGCTCGACGCCGGGGACAGCACCAGCGCTACGGTCCTGCTCGACACGGCGGAGACCACCGACCAGTCCGCTGGGGGCCTTCGGCGGGACATCGCCGAGCTACGGGCGTTGATCGAGCTGCGCGCCGGAACCCCGGCCGAGGCGGTGGCGCTGGTGGAAGCGGTGCTCCCCGACGCGGTGACGGCCGAGGGTGACCGCGACCGAGCCGTCCGGTTGCTGCTGCTGCTGGGTGAGGCCGGGATCCTGGCCGGTGTACCCGGTGTGTGGGCGGAGATCGCCACCGCGGCGGAACGGCTCCTGGCGCGCGGCGGAGACGCTGACGACATCCTGCTGCGGCTGCTTGGCGCCCTCGCCGACGCCCTGGCCGGCGCCGACCCCAACCTGGCAGCCGACGACCTGGCGGCCCTCGAACGGCTCACCGAGCCCGTCACCCTGGCACGGGTGGCCGGGATGGCCTGGGGCCTGGGCCACCATCGCCTGGCTCGGCGATTGCGAAGCAAGGCAGTCCGACTGGCCAGGAGGCAGGGAGCGGCCGGGAGCCTGGCGTGGGTCCTGCTCTCGGTGGTCACCGACAACCTGGAAGCAGGCCGCTTCGGGATCGCCGAAGCGGACGCCGAGGAAGGGCACCGGCTGGCCATCGAGACCGGCCAGCCGAACACGGCCTGCCGACACAGGAGCCTCCTCGCCCTGCTGGCGGCGCACCGGGGCCAGGAACTCCAGGCCCGCGAGCTCGCCGAGAACGCGCTCGTGGAGGCGACCGCACGGGACCTGCCCGACGCGGCGGCGTGGGCCCGTCATTCGCTGGGGCTGCTGGATCTCGTGGCGGGCCGCGGCGCCGAAGCGCTGGGCCACCTGCAGGCGATGCGCCGGCCCACCGCCCCCTCCGGGATCGTGCTGGATGCCATCCCGGACCTGGTCGAGGCCGCGGCTCGCGCCGACGAGCCGGCGCGGGCCGCCGAGCCGCTCGCCCAGTTCCACGCCTGGGCCAGGACGACCAACGCACCGGAGCCGCGGGCCCTCGCCGCCCGATGCCGGGCGCTGCTGGCAACCGGGGACGCCGCAATCGCCGAGTTCGAAGCCGCTCTGGAGCTGCACGCGCTGGCGAACCAGCCGATGGACGAGGCCCGCACCCAGCTACTGGTCGGCGAGCACCTGCGCCGTACCCGACGCCGGGCCGACGCCCGGCAGCACCTGCGGGCGGCGGTCGAGACCTTCGCCCGGCTCGACGCCGCCGCCTGGGCAGAGCGCGCCCGCGCCGAGCTGCGGGCTGCCGGCGAGGCCACCCCGCGGCCGGCACCGAGCGGCCTCGCCGGGCTGACCCCGCAGGAACTGCGCATCGCCGTGGCCGTCAGCGAGGGCGCCTCCAACCGCCAGATCGCGGCGCAGCTCTTCCTCAGCCAGCGAACGGTGGACTACCACCTGCGCAAGGTGTTCCAGAAGACCGGGATCGCCTCACGCGCCGAGCTCGTCCGGCTCGTCCTCGCCGAACACGACGCCTGACCGACGATCCCACGCCCGCCAACCCCAACTTCGCCCCATGTGACTTGTCGGACTAGTGACCTCCGGAGGGATTTGGCCATCCGCCTCGGCGCACCACGGTCTCCTCACATGGCGGCTCACACGCCGGTGCCGGATGCCCCGTCCCGCTGGCCGCCGGTGCTCCGACCGCCGGCTGCGCAGATCAATGTCCCATCAGGGCTCCTGTGACAGAACATCGCCAGGCAAGGCGATATTGGGGGTTCACGGTCGCCTCGCGTCGGCCGCGGGCTGGGCGGCCGACACCGACGTCGTCCACACCCGCCGCCGCCACCACAGATAGCAGGCGATCCCGACCAGGATCGGCAGCGCCCAGGTGAGCGCCCGGTAGACCACCACTGCGGCGGCCACCTCAGCCGGGTCACCGCCCGCCCCCACCAGTCCGGTGACCAGCACCCCCTCCACGAACCCGATCCCGCCGGGCGTCAACGGGATGGCGGTGGCCAGCCGGGCGAAGGCGAACACGGCCAGGACCTCGGCCCAGCCGACCTCGGCGTCGCTGACCCCGACATCCCGCAGGGCCACCAGCAACACCAGGTACAGCGACAGGTGACTGACCAGCGAGGTCGCCGTGATCGCGATCCAGCGGCGCTCGACCAGGCCGATGGTGCGGGCCCGGAACTTGACCGTGGCCAGCTCCCAGCCGGCCACCGGCGGCCGCCGCACCAGCCGCAGCAGCCGCGTGGCCACCCGGCCGGCCAGCAGCCCGAACCGGCGCGACTGCTCCTCGCTGCGCAGCATGAGCGCGAACACGACGACCGCGGCCACGAGCCCGGCGATGCCGAGCAGGGCGGCGATGACCCGCCCCCCGGTGGCGCCGCCCTGGAGGGCGACCAGGGCCAGGGCCAGGACCGGCAGGCCCAGCTTGATGAAGCTGTTCCACACCCCCGAGACCAGCACCGCCGTGGTCGTCCGGGACCGGGAGTAGCCCCAGGACCCCAGCATGCTGTAGGTCATGCCGATGCCGATCGCCGACCCGCCGGGCACCGTGTTGGCCACCGCGGTCGTCGCCTGGGTCATGACCATCGCGCGCCAGAACCCCAGCCCGGGCGTGACCGCCATCCATACGAAGGCATAGGTGCACAGGTTCCAGACCGCGAGCAGGCTCAGGGTCGTCAGCTCCGACCAGGTCATGGCGGCGATCGCCGCCCACGTCTCGGCCGGGTCGATCCTGCGGCGCAGGAAGTAGAAGATGGCCACCACCAGCACCAGGGACAGCACGCCCTGGACGACCAGGCGGGTGCGGGAACGGTGGCTGGCTGCGGGTGGGGCTTGGTCGGCCATCCAGCTCATCTTCTTGTGTGGCCATGTCCATGACACGAGTGAGACCGGCCGGCTCACGGGCTGCGAGCCGGCGTGTCACGTCCCACTGGCTCGCCGAACCCGCCGGGTCGAAGTGTCCTGCTGGACCCGGTGGTGGTCAATGGGGACCCGACCAGATGGTCGGCACCATGTACGGGTGACCGAACGCCGAATTGGCCCCTGGCGATCGGAAACAATGGGCGCCTAAGCTGAGCGGTCGATCTCGCGCCCGCCCGGTGGGGGTGCGGGACCGGCAGGGCCAAGGGTACGGCGTTCCGCTCGCGTGGCGGGGGTGCCGAGACGCCCGGTCGGAACTGACCGCGCGTCTTGCATGCTGCGATGCCGCTGTTCGGCTCCGCGCCGCCCGGGTTGGGAGGCGTCATGGACGTGTCCGGAGACCAGCCAGCCGGAGCAGCAGGCCCGGGGGTCCAGCTCGGGCCTGCCGGAATCCGACGCTCGCTGGGGCGGCGGCGTCCTTCTGGACAGCCACCGCCGTTGCCGCATCGCCTGCAGACCACCGGAGTGGGATGGCTGATCGCCGCCGTGGTCTCGGTCGTCCTGTCGCTGCTGGTCTTCGCGGGTGGGCTGCATGGCCTGGCCATCAACATCACTGTCGTCGACGACGCGGTGGTCGGATGGCTGGCCGGGCTGCAGGCACCCGGGCTGCTGGCGGCGATGCGGGTACTTGCGGCGCTTGGCTCCTATCTGGCCATCACGGTGCTGCTGTGGGGGCTGCTGCTGGCCTTGCTGATCGGCCGACACCTGCGGCAGCTGCTGGTGGTATTGCTGGCCTGGATCCTGCAAGGGTTCCTCATCCAGTACCTGCTGGCCCCACTGGTGCAGCGCCCGCGGCCGTTCGGGGTCGAGTTGCGGACCGACTGGTACGCCTGGGCGCTGCCGTCAGCGCAGCTGGCGGCGCTGGCGCTGGCGCTGGTTGGGATCCTCTACGGCCTCGTGCCGGCGGGCCGCTGGCGCCAGACCGGCAAGTGGGTGGCCACCGCGCTGGTCGTCCTGGTCGCTGTTGCTCATCTGTATCTGGGGGTGGAGGCGCCCACCGACGTACTGGTGGGGGTCGCCCTCGGGGTGGCCGTTCCGCTGCTCGGCTTTCGCGTTTTCGCCCCCAGCCAGGTCTTCCCGGTCACCTACCGGCGTGGGCGCAGCGCCCATCTGGACGTCGGCGGGGCCCGCGGGCAGGCGATCCGCCAGGCCCTGGCCGACCAGCTCGGCCTGGTGGTCGACGACGTTCAGCCGTTCGGGCTGGCCGGGTCGGCCGGGTCCACCCCGCTGCGGATCAAGATCGCCGGCGACCCCGACACCACCTTGTTCGGCAAGCTCTATGCCCGCAGCCACCTGCGAGCCGACCGCTGGTACAAGCTCGGCCGCGAGCTGCTGTACGGCCGCCTGGAGGACGAGAAGCCGTTCAACACGGTGCGGCGGCTGGTCCAGCAGGAGGACTACGCGCTGCAGAAGCTGTACCTGACCGGGCTCCCCAGCCCGCGGCCCTATGGGGTGGTCGAGCTCACCCCCGAGCGGGAATACCTGCTGGTCACCGAGTTCTTCGACGGCGCCACCGAGCTCGGTGAGGCCGAGGTCGACGACCGGGTCATCGACGACGGCCTGGGCATCATCCGGCGGCTCTGGCAGGCCGGCCTGGCCCACCGGGACATCAAGCCGGCCAACCTGCTGGTCCGCGACGGCCGCATGCTGCTGATCGACGTGTTCTTCACCGAGGTCCGCCCCACCCCCTGGCGCCAGGCCGTCGACCTGGCCAACATGATGCTGTGCCTGGCCCTGCGCTCCAGCCCCGAGCGGGTGTACCAGCGGGCCGTGCGCCTGTTCAGCGTCGAGGAGATCAGCGAGGGCTTCGCGGCCGCCCGAGGTCTGGCCTTGCCGTCCCAGCTGCGGCGGATGCTCAGGGAGCAGGGCCGTGACCTGCATGGCGAGTTCCTCCAACTGCTGCCGCAACGGCCGCGCCCGATCCGGATCCAACGCTGGAGCGCCCGCCGAATCGGGCTGCTGCTGCTGGTCGTGCCCCTGACGGTGTTGCTGGTGCCGACCGTTCGGGTGGTCCTGTTCAACGATGACCCCAACACCACCCGGCTGCAGATCGTCAACCTGGACTGCGCTAACTTGGAGCCGCTGTGGCTGCAGGCCCAGGCGGTGCCGTCGGCCTCGCTGGTGCCCTGCGTCAAACTCTTGCCGGGCTGGAGGATGCTGGGCGCCAACGCCAGGAATGGCTGGTCAGGATTCACCCTCGACCACGACCAAGCCGGCGACCGTGCAGTGGTCGTACAGCTGACCCCGGCCTGCGACCCGGCCGGAGCGACCGAAATGCCGGCCCAGCGGCCAGGGGTGCGGCACTATGTGCGGACCGAGCGCACCACCGACAGGTTCGCGGCCACCTGGTACGACCAGTTCCCGGGTGGCTGCGTCACCTACCGACTGCGGTCAACGACCGACATCGAAGGCAAGTTCGCCACCCAGGCCCCACTCGTCCTCGGGTTCACCACCCGCCGGGCCCTCCAACAGGCCCTGCAGGAGCGTTCCAACGGGCGATTGCACCTGGGGGTTTGGAGCCCGAGGAGGGATTGGAAGCCGATGGGGCTACCGGGTGGGCGTCGGTAGCCCCATCGGACAGGATGGCCCTTGTTCAGGCGGGCCCGGCCGAACCCGACGGCTTGCCCGCCTGGCGGCTCGCACCGCCAGCCCAGCGACCAGCGCCAGCGCCGCGACCAGCACGCCGAGCGACGCGACGAGCCAGCCGGGCTGGCCGCTCGATTCAGGAGGTGGTGGGTCGGGCACCTGGGCAGGTGTCGGGGAGGGGCTCAGCAACCAGGAGATCGCCGCATGTCCGGGCTTCCCTGAGCATGGCTTGCTGGCTAGGGTGTGGACCATGCGGACGCGCGAGGACGCAGGCTGGCCTGGTGCCCTGGGATGGGTGCGGACGGTCCGGCGGGCGGCACTCGGTGGCCTGTGGCTGGCCGTGCGCGCCCTGGCGGCCCGGGCGGGGCTGACGCTGGCGTTGACCGCCCTGACCGCGTTCGCGGTCGGCGTGGCCGCGGCCGGGGCCATGTACCTGCGGGCGGCCGGCGAGTCCCTGCTGCAGGACCGGCTCGCAGCGACCTCGCCGTTCAGCGCCGGGCTGCTGGTCGAGC
>Ga0081538_10002111_pt1 | contig 19800 bp, 15 predicted proteins | sample TabmetS5T2R1_FD_71022 | JGI IMG/M metagenome (GOLD analysis project Ga0081538, IMG submission 71022) | Tabebuia heterophylla rhizosphere microbial communities from the University of Puerto Rico - S5T2R1 | ecosystem: Host-associated > Plants > Roots > Rhizosphere ...
CCGGCCGAACGCGAATGGGCGGCCCGGGCGCAGCGCGACCTGGATGGGCACGAGGTCGATCGTGCCGCCAAGCTGCCGTACCAGGTCGCGCTCGCCGACCGAGATTCCACCGATGGTGAGGACGAGGTCGGCCGAGCTGGCGGCCGTGTGGACCGCCTCGGCCAGGGCGGCCTGGTCATCAGGCACCACTGCGCGGACGTCGGCGACCGCGCCGAGTTCGGCAAGCAGCGCACCCAGCGGCGCCGAGACGGCGTCATGGATCTGACCCGGCCCGAGCACGGCGCCCGGTGGGCGGAGCTCATCGCCGGTGGGCACGACGCTCACCATCGGGCGGGGGTGGGCCATGAGCTGGTCGCGGCCCATGGCGGCGGCCGCCGCCAGTTGGCCCGGACCGAGGATCGTGCCAGCCGACAGGACCAGCCTGCCGGCGAGGAGATCCTCACCGGCGGCGCGGACATGTCGCCCCGGCTCGACGGCCCGGTCGATGACCACCGTCCCACCGTCGATCTCCGCCATCTCGACCGGGACGACGGCGTCCGCGCCGGCTGGCACAGCCGCCCCTGTCGCGATCGCGACCGCTGCCCCGGGCGCGACCTCACCCGGAAAGGGCCGGCCGGCCAGAGCGCGCCCGAGAACCTGTAGCCGCACGGGCGCCGGTGCCGTGTCCGCCGCCCGCAGGGCGAACCCGTCCATGGCCGAACTGGCGAACCGGGGCAGGTCGGCCGGCGCGCCCAGGTCTTCAGCCAACAACAGGCCGGACGCCTGGGAAAGCGGTACCGGCCGGGGTGGCAGCGGCCGGACGTGGTCGAGGAGCAGACGACGCACGGCCGCTGGAGTCCAAAGGTTCTCGGGCACTGGACCTCCATGCCGACGCCGTGACGCTGCGGCCTGCATCAGTCTAGGGGGATCGCAGAGCGGTATCGGCTTGAGTCGTTGAGTGCGAGGCTGAGATGCCGCCCGGCACTCACGGCGCCGGTACGGTGACGGAGAACAGGGTGACCTCCCGTGGAGCAATTGCACCCGTGGGCTTCTAGTACTCCAACCGTAGATCGTGATGTTCAGGTTGCTGGGTGGCTTGTCGTCGGTAGTGGCAGTGCGGGCGCGTGACTGATGTCGTCGTCGCCATCCCGACCAGCGCATAGCCGATCGCTCTGGCTTCCAGCTCGGCCCGCAGGGCAGGGTCGGCGCCGTAGACCTCGTCGCCGGCCACCCGGGCATCGGCGCCTCCTCCGGACGGCGGGCGGACGCCGGTATCTTCCGTCTCGCCGCGACCGCCCGCCAACCACTCCCGACCGGGAACGAACAGAATCACACAGCCGCCCTGATGGAGTCTGTTCGCCGGCGGTGGGGTGGGGTACGGTTGCCGGCAAGGAGGCCGATGGTGCTTGCTCAGGAACGTCGCGACGCCATCCTGCGCGCCCTGCTGGCGTCGGGGGCGGTCACCGTTGCCGCCCTGGCCGACGGGCTGGGCGTCTCGGAGATGACCATCCGCCGCGACCTCGGCGCGCTCGCCGCCCAGCAGCTGGTCGAGAAGGTCCACGGCGGGGCCGTGCTGGCCAGGGGCGGGGCCGCCGAGCCGCACTTCGCCACCAAGCGGCGCATCAACGCCGCCGCCAAGGCGGCCATCGCCGAGGCGGCGGCGGCCATGGTCCACGACGGCATGACCGTGGCCCTGTCGGCCGGCACCACCACCTGGCAGGTGGCCCAGCACCTGCGGGGCGGCGGGCGGCGTGACCTCACCTTCGTGACCAACTCCCTCAACGTCGCCGGGGCCCTGGAGGCCAACGGCTGGCACTCCATCGTGGTGTCGGGGGGGTCGTTCCGGACGCCCTCGGACGCCCTGGTGGGCCCGTTCGCCAACCAGACCCTGCGCCAGCTCAACGCCGACCTGCTGGTCCTGGGCGTCCACTCGATCGACGCCAGGGTCGGGCTGACCACCCCGAACGTGGCCGAGGCGGAGACCAACCGGATCATGGTCGCGGGCGCCGCCAAGGTGGTGGTGGTGGCCGACTCGAGCAAGCTGGGCCACGTCTCGCTGGCCACCTTCGCCGGCTGCGACGAGGTCGACGAGCTGATCACCGACACCGCCGCCGACCGGGCGACCCTGGACGCGCTGGCCGACACCGGGCTGCGGATCCAGCTGGTCGACCCCCGGCCCCAGCGCCGGCGGGCCATGGTGGCCGCGTCATGAAGCTGGTCAAGACCTCCATCCGCCTGGCCGACGGGCGCGAGCTGCTCTACTTCGACGAGCGCGAGGGGGTCGACCGCCACGCCCCCGACACCCGCGACCTGGCCCCGGCCGTCACCTCCAGCCAGATCCGCTGCGACCCGCTGACCCAGGAGTGGGTGATCGTCGCCTCCCACCGCCAGGGCCGCACCCACCTCCCCCCGGCCGACCAGTGCCCGCTGTGCCCCTCCAGGCACGGGCGGGCGACCGAGATCCCGGCCGCCGACTACGACGTGGTGGTGTTCGAGAACCGCTTCCCGTCGCTGGCCTCCGACCCCGGCCCGGTCCCGGACGCCGGGCCGTTCGCCCGCCGGCCGGGGGTGGGGCGCTGCGAGGTGGTCTGCTTCACCTCCGACCACGGCGGGGCCCTGGCCCGGCTGCCGGTCGGCCGGGTCCGCACCGTGGTCGAGGTCTGGGCCGACCGGACGCTGGAGCTGGGGGCGCGGAACGGCGTGGAGCAGGTGTTCCCCTTCGAGAACCGGGGGGAGGAGATCGGGGTGACCCTGCACCACCCCCACGGCCAGATCTACGCCTACCCGTTCGTGGCCCCGCGCACGGCCCGCCAGCTGGACGTGGCCCGGGCCCACCGGGAGGCCACCGGCGGCTGCCGCAGCTGCTCGATCGTGACCGCCGAGGCCGAGGGGGAGCGGGTGGTGGCGGCCGCCCCGGGCTGGCTGGCCTTTGTGCCCTTCGCCGCCCGCTGGCCCTTCGAGGTCCACCTCTACCCGACCCGCCACCTGCCCGACCTGCCGGCGCTGGAGGACGAGGAGCGCGACGGCCTGGCCGTGCTGCTCAAGGACGTGCTCGGCCGCTTCGACGCGCTGTTCGACCAGCCGCTGCCCTACATGCTGGTCTGCCACCAGGCGCCGGTGCGCCGCGACCGCGACCTGGCCCATGTGCACCTGGAGGCGTTCTCGATCCGCCGGACGGCGACCAAGCTCAAGTACCTGGCCTCCAGCGAGTCCGGGGCCGGGGTGTTCATCAACGACGTCGCCCCCGAGCGGGCGGCCGAGCAGCTGCGGGCGGCAACCCCCCGGACGAGCTGAGCAGGATTCGCCGGCACGCTCCTGGGTATCCCCCTACAACAGCCTCTTCTCACGAGATCAAACACAAAGTAGGCTGAACAGAACAGAAACGGTCAGGGACGCCCACCGAAGGAGCCAGGTCCCATGGTCCGTACCCCGGCCCGGCCGACCGGCCGCCGTCGCCCCCTCGCCGCCGCGCTGGCGGGGGCGCTGTGCCTGGCCGGGCTGGCGGTGGCTCCCGCCGCCCGGGCCGCCGCTCCTGTGGCTCCCGCCGCCCGGGCCGCCGGTCCGGCCACCTACACCAACCCGGTGTCGCGGGGCTTCGCCGACACCTTCGCCGACCCGGCGGTGATCCGGGCCAGGGACGGCTTCTGGTACGCCTACGGCACCACCGACCCGCTGCGCGAGGGCGAGCGCACCCGCCACCTCATCCCCACCGCCCGCTCCCGCGACCTGGTCCACTGGACCTATGTCGGCGACGCCTTCACCGAGTCGACCCTGCCCTCCTGGGCCGCCCCCGACGCCGCCCTCTGGGCGCCCGACATCCGCTACCTGGACGGCACCTGGTACCTCTACTACGTGGTCACCCAGACGACGGTGACCGACGAGCCCAACGACAACGCCATCGGGGTGGCCACCGCGCCGTCCCCGACCGGCCCCTGGACCGACTCGGGCGGCCCGGTGGTCGGCCCCCGCCGCGGGAGCAGCGGCGATCCGGGCGACTTCAGGTGGACCTACGACCCGGCCCAGTTCACCGACCGCGACGGCACCCGCTACCTCTACTACGGCTCCTACTCCGGCGGGATCTTCGTCACCGAGCTGAACCGCGCCGGCACCAGGACGGTCGGGGAGCCGACCATGGTGGCCATCGACAACCGCTACGAGGGCGCCTACGTGGTCCGCCGCGACCGCTGGTACTACCTGTTCGCCTCCGAGGCCAACTGCTGCGCCGGCCCGACCGCCGGCTACACCGTGTTCGCGGGCCGCTCGACCAGCCCCCGCGGGCCGTTCACCGACCGTGACGGCATCTCCCTGCTGGCCTCGCGGGTCGGCGGCACCATCGTCGTCACCCCCAACGGCAACACCTGGGTCGGCACCGGCCACAACGCCGTCGTCACCGACCTGGCCGGCCAGGACTGGCTCCTCTACCACGCCATCGACCGCCGCGACCCCTACCTGGACGAGCCGTTCGGCATCAACGAGCGGCCCATGCTGCTGGACCGCCTCGACTGGATCGACGGCTGGCCGACGGTCCGGGCCGGCCGCTGGGCCTCCGAAGGCCCCCAGCGCGCGCCGGTCACCGACCCGGCGGCCGGCGGCCACCCGGTGACGCCCCGGCCGGCCCCGCCGCCCCGGGTCGGCCGGCCGGTGTTCACCGACCAGTTCGACGACGGCACCATCGACCCGGGCTGGACCTGGGTGCGGGGGCCGGACCCGGCGGCCACCGAGACCGGCGACGCCCTGCGCTGGCCGACCCAGCCGGGCGACCTGGTCGGGCCGGACGAGACCGCCTCGGCGCTGCTGCGCCAGGCCCCGGCCGGCGCCTACACCGTCGAGACCCGGGTGGCCATCGACCTCGGCACCGGCGACGTCCGCAACTACCAGCAGGCCGGGCTGGTGGCCTACCTGGACGACGACCACTTCCTGCGCCTGTCGCACGTGGCCATCTGGAACACCCGCCAGACCGAGTTCGGCAAGGAGATGCCCTTCGCCGACGGCACCTCCTACGGCGGCATGGCGATCGGCACGCCGGCCCCGGTGACCTGGCTGCGCCTCAGCCACCGGGTCGACCCGGCCAACGGCGAGCACGAGTTCCGCGCCGCGACCAGCCGCGACGGGCGGAACTGGACCTGGGGCGGGGTCTGGACCCTGCCCGCCGAGACCCAGCCCCGGATCGGGCTCATCTCCCACGGCGGCGCCGGGGCCGTCGCCGAGTTCGACTACTTCCGCATCTACCGACCGTAGGACCGTTGCCCCGGCGGGCCCGGGGCGGGAAAGGTGGGACGACATGGCATTGCGTCGAGCACTGGCCGTCCTCGCCGTGGCGAGCATGCTGGTCCTGGCCGGCTGCGCCGGGCGTGGCCAGGAGAGCGGTGGGGAGTCCAGCTCCGGACCGGTCACCCTGAAGTTCTGGAACGGGTTCACGGGGCCGGACCGCCCGGCCGTCGAGGAGATCGTCAAGCGCTTCAACGACTCCCAGGACCAGGTCACGATCCAGATGGAGATCATGCCCTGGGACGTCTTCTTCACCAAGCTGCTGCCCAGCCTGACCTCGGGCACCGGTCCCGACATCGCCGCCATGGACACGGCCCAGATCCCGCAGTACGCGGCCAAGAAGGCCCTCAAGCCGCTCGACGACTACTACACCAAGGAGGGCACCGAGGCCGACAAGCTGATCCCGGCGGCGGTCGAGGGCGCCGCCTTCGAGGGCGTCAAGTACTCGGTGCCGATGAACTTCACCACCCTGCTCCTCTACTGGAACAAGGGCATGTTCAAGGAGGCCGGCCTCGACCCCGAGAAGCCGCCGGCCAACTGGCAGGAGTTCGCCGACTACGCCAAGAAGCTGACCAAGGACACCAACGGCGACGGCAAGCCGGAGCAGTACGGGCTGGCCATCGCCGACCACGCCACCATCCCCATGTGGCCGATCCTGTTCTGGCAGGGCGGTGGCGCGGTGGTGTCGGAGGACGGCAAGACGGCCATGCTGGGCGACCCGGCCACCATCGAGGCGGCCAGCTACTGGGTCGACCTGGTCCGCAACGACAAGATCGCCCCCATCGGGCTCGGCGGGGCCGACGCCGACAAGCTGTTCCAGAGCAAGAAGGCGGCCATGGAGATCGTCGGCCCGTGGATGACCACCGGCTTCAAGGACGCCGGCATCGACTTCGGGCTGGCCATGCCGCCGGCCGGGCCCAAGGCCGAGGTGACGCTCGGCACCAGCGTCGGCTTCACCGTCAACGCCCGCGCCGACCAGGCCAAGACCGATGGCGCCTACGAGTTCTTCAAGTTCTGGAACAGCAAGGAGTCCCAGGTCTACTGGTCGGTGAACTCCGGCTTCCCGCCCAACCGGACCGACATCCAGGCCTCCGAGCTGGCCGAGAACCCGTACGTGGCCGCGTTCGGTGAGCCGGCCGACAAGTCCCGCTTCTACCTGATCAACGTCCAGGAGTTCCAGAAGGTCAACGACACCCTGTTCGTGCCGGCCCTGCAGCGGGTCCTGAACGGCAAGGCGAGCGTCCAGGACGCCTTCCCCAAGGCCGACGCCGACATCCAGGCCGTGCTGGACGGCAGCTAGCAGGGAGCGGCCATGAGCACCGCCACCCAGGTCCCCGCGCCCCCGACCGCGCCGCCGCCCCCGCGGCGGCCGGGACGGGCGCGGGGCCGGCTGGCCCGGCGGCAGGCGCTGGCGGCCTGGGGGTTCATGCTGCCCAGCCTGGTCGTCCTGGCCATCTTCGTCGTCTACCCGATGACCCAGGCCCTGTACCTGTCGTTCACCGAGTACAACGTGATCCAGGCGGCCCGCTGGGTCGGGCTGGCCAACTACGAGAAGCTGCTCAGCGACCCCGCCTTCCGCAACGCCCTGGTCAACACCCTCTACTACGCGGCCGTGACCACCCCGGTGTCGGTCGGCCTCGCCCTCGGGCTGGCCCTCCTGCTCAACCGCCGGCTGCCGCTGCGCGGGTTCCTGCGGACCTCGGTGTTCCTCCCGGTGGTGCTGTCGCTGGCCATCGTGGCCATCGCCTGGAGCTTCCTGCTGGACCCGAACATCGGCCTGCTCAGCTACTGGCTGAGCAAGGTCGGGATCGTCAGCGAGCAGGGCTGGCTGCGTGACCCCAACCTGGCCATGCCGGCGGTGATGCTGGTCGGCATCTGGAAGAACGTCGGCTTCTACATGGTCATGTACCTGGCCGGGCTCCAGTCCATCCCGCGCGAGCTGCACGAGGCGGCCAGCATCGACGGGGCCGGCGCCTGGCGTCGGTTCCGCAGGATCACCTGGCCGCTGCTGGCCAACCAGACGATGCTCATCACCATCCTGGCCGCCATCGCCACCCTGCAGGCCTTCGACCAGATCTTCGTCATGACCCGCGGCGGGCCGTTCTTCCAGACCGAGACGGTGGTGATGATGATCTACCGCGTCGGCTTCCAGGAGTTCGCGTTCGGCTACGCCTCGGCCATCTCGTGGGTCCTGGTCCTGCTCATCTTCGGCCTGAGCATGGGCCAGCTGGCCTACTTCCGGAAGCGGACGGTGACCTACTGATGGCCGCGACCACCGCCCCGACCAGGGCCCCGGCCCCGGCCCCGGTCACCCGCAGCCCCGGCGTGGTCCGCGCCTGGCGGATCATGACCCTGGTCGCCGTGCTGGCCATCGCCGCGGTGATGCTGCTGCCGCTGGTGTGGATGGTGGCGACCTCGTTCAAGCCCGAGGCCGACATCGTCAAGTTCCCGCCCAGCCTGCTCCCGGACCAGGTCACCCTGCAGCACTACCTGGACGTCTGGGACCGCATCCCCTTCGCCCGGCTGTACGTCAACACCATCATCTTCGCCGGCGGGGTGACCCTGATCTCGCTGCTGCTGGACTCGATGTGCGCCTACGCCCTGGCCCGGCTGGCGTTCCCCGGCCGCAACCTGGTCTTCGTGGCCATCCTGGTCATGCTCATGCTGCCGTTCCAGGTCACCCTCATCCCCCTGTACGACCTGCTCGTCGGCCTGGGCTGGACCAACAGCCTGCAGGGGCTGATCATCCCCAGGGCGACCAACGCCTTCGGGATCTTCTTCCTGCGCCAGTTCCTGCTGTCGCTGCCGCGCGACCTGGAGGAGGCGGCCCGGATCGACGGGGCGTCGGAGTTCCGCATCTACCGCACGATCATCATGCCGCTGGCCGCGCCGGCGCTGCTGACCCTCGGGCTGTTCCACTTCATGTACAACTGGAACGACCTGCTGTGGCCGCTGATCGTCAACCAGGACCAGGCCAGGCAGACCCTCCCCGCCGGCCTGGCCCTGTTCATGGGCCAGCACGTGGTCGAGTACGGCATCCTCATGGCCGCCTCGGTCCTGGCCCTGATCCCGGTGGTGCTGTTCTTCCTGGTCATCCAGCGCCGCTTCGTCGAGGGGATCGCGACCACCGGCATCCGTGGCTAGCTGGTTCGAGGACGGGCGCCTGCGGCTCGCCGTGGGCGTCGAGGACACCTTCGTGCCCCAGGAGCAGCCGGGCCGACGGCGGCTGGACGAGTACGAGCTCACCCAGCACTACCACCTCTGGCACGAGGACCTGGGCCACGCCGCCGCCACCGGCGCCGACATGATCCGCTGGGGCGTGCCCTGGTACCTGCTGGAGCCGTCCCCGGGCCGGTTCCGCTGGGACTGGCTGGACCGGGTGGTCGACCGGCTGGACGAGCTCGGCCTCACCTGCATCGTCGACCTGATGCACTACGGCACGCCGCTGTGGCTGGACAACCAGTTCCTCAACGCCGACTACCCCGAGCGGGTGGCCGCCTACGCGGCCCGGGTGGCCGACCGCTACCGCGGCCGCCTCCAGGTCTGGACCCCGCTGAACGAGCCGATGATCAACGCCATCTACTGCGGCGAGCGGGGGACCTGGCCCCCGTACCTGACCGGCCACGACGGCTTCGTGAAGGTCGCCCTCCAGGTGGCCAGGGGCATCGTCCGGACCCAGCAGGCCATCGCCGAGGTCCAGCCCGAGGCCAGCTTCGTCCACGTGGAGGCCAGCTTCCGCTACACCGGCGAGTGGTTCCCGTTCGACCTGGAGCTGGTGAGCCGGCGCCGGTTCCTGGTCCTGGACCTGGTGACCGGCCGGGTGGACGACGGCCACGAGCTGGCCGGCTACCTGACCGGGCACGGGGTCGGCGACGACGACCTGGCCTGGTTCCGGGAGCGGGCCGTGGTCCCGGACGTGATCGGGGTCAACTACTACCCCGGCTTCACCACCTCCCGGTTCGAGCCCGGCTCGGCCGAGCCCATCCCGGTGGAGGCGGGCACGGCCGGGCTGGAGGAGGTCCTGCGCGACTTCCAGGGCCGCTACGGGCGGCCGGTGTTCCTCACCGAGACCAGCCGGGCCGGCACCGTGGAGGAGCGGCGGGCCTGGCTCCACGAAAGCCTCGGGCTGGTCCGGCGCCTCCGCGAGCAGGGGTTCCCGCTGGTCGGGTACACCTGGTGGCCGCTGTTCGCGCTGGTCGACTGGAAGTACCGGGAGACGACCGACCCGGTGGAGCGGTGGCTGCTGCCGATGGGCCTGCTCGAGCTGGAGCCCGACGGCGCCGGCGTCCTGCGCCGGGTGCCGACCGACCTGGTCGCCGAGTTCCGGCGCCTTGCCCAGCAGCTCCGGCACCCCGCCGAGCCCGGGGCTCGGCGGTGACCGGGGCGGGGAGCTGGTCGCTGGACGGGACCTGGGACCTGTTCTGTGGCGACCACGAGCTGGCGGCGCTGGCCGCCCTCGAGCCCAGGCCGATCCGGGTGCCGGGGCTGTGGGAGGCCCAGGGCCTGCTGGAGCTGGACGGGGTCGCCTGGTACCGGCGCCGGTTCCCCCTCGACGACCCTTCCGGCCACTGGACGCTGCGGTTCGGGGCGGTCATGGACCTGGCCGACGTGTACCTCAACGGTCAGCCGCTGGGAAGCAACGACCTGCCCTTCACCCCCTTCGAGCTGGACCCCTCGGACGTCCTGGCCGCCGGGGTCAACGAGCTGGCCGTGCGGGTCACCGACCCGCCCGTCGACGCCCCCGAGCACCTGCGGCTGCCGCACGGCAAGCAGGGCTGGGCCAACCACGTCTTCCCGAGCCCGCCCAGCCTCTACATGACCTACGGCGGCATCTGGCAGCCGGTCACCCTCCGCCGCCACGGGCCGGTGGCGGTGCGCGGGGCGCTCTGCTCCAGCGACCCCGACGACCTGAGCTTCCGGGTCCGGGTCGCCAACGTCGGCCGCGACCCGCTCACCGTCCGGCTCGCCGTGGCCAGCATCGGCCTGGCCGCCGAGGCCACCCTTGAGCTGGGCCCCGGGGCCGAGCGGGAGGCGACGGTCCGGCTCGGCCCGACCGGGGCCGCCCGCTGGCAGCCGGAGGACCCCGTGCTGCACGACGCGCAGGTCGAGGCGAGTGTCGGCGGCGTGGTCGGCGACACCCTCACCGTCCGCTACGGGCTGCGCCGGGTCGAGGTCGACGGGGACCGGCTGCTGCTGGACGGCCGGCCGTACCGCATGCGCAGCGCCCTGGTGCAGGGGTTCCGGGCCGACACCCTCTACGCCGAGGGGAGCCCGGAGGCCATCCGGGCCGAGGTCGCCGCGGCCAAGGCGGCCGGGCTCAACACCCTCCGGCTCCACATCAAGGCGTTCGACCCGGCCTACCTGGACGCCTGCGACGAGCTCGGCATGCTGCTCCACTGCGACCTGCCCGTGGCCGAGCCGATCGCCCACGGCGAGCTGGACGGCGAGGGCGAGCTGGCCGACCGCTGCGCCCGGGCGGCCACCGCCCAGGTGCGGCGGGACGCCAACCATCCCAGCGTGATCCTCTGGTCGGCCATGAACGAGCTCGGCCTCGACCACCGGCCGGTCCGGGACGGGGCCGGCTACGAGGGGTTCGCCCGCCGGGTCGCCGGGGCCGTGCGCGACGCCGACCCCACCCGGCCCCTGATCGAGAACGACTGGGTCGAGCCCGACCCGGACCGGGTGTTCACCACCCCGGTGCTCACCGCCCACTGGTACGGGCGGCTGCACGCCGCCTGGCTGGCCTGGCTGGACGCCGAGGCCCGCCGCTGGGCCGGGCTGGGCCGGCCCCTGCTCGTCACCGAGTTCGGCGACTGGGGCCTGCCCGAGCTGCCCGAGGGCGGCGAGGACCTGCCCTTCTGGTCGCCGGCGGGCTGGTACCGGGAGGCGATCGCCGCCCTGCCCTGGCCGGGGACGGCCGCCGAGCTGATCGCCGGCACCCAGCGCCACCAGGGCCTCTCCGACCGCCTCCAGGCCGAGGTGTTCCGCCGCCACGACCACCTCGGCGGCTGGTGCCTGACCGAGCTGACCGACGTCCCCTGGGAGCTGAACGGCCTGTTCGACCTGGAGCGGCGGCCCAAGCCGCCGGCCCTGGCCGAGCTGGCCCGCCTCTGCCAGCCCGTCCTGCCCATGCTGGAGCTGTACCGCCTGGCCGCCGCCGCCGGCGGGCGCCTCACCGCCCCCCTCCACGTGGCCAACGACGGCCCCCCGCTCCCGGACGTCACCGTCGAGCTCACCCTGGCCGGGGAGCGGCGCCTGGTGCGCGTCGGCGACCTCCCCGGCTGGCGCGCCGTCGCCGCCGGCACGGTCGAGCTCCCCATACCTGCCACCCCCGGCCTCTACGAGGTCACCCTGCGCCTCCACAGCGCCGGCCGCGAGATCGCCACCAACACCTACCCCCTCCGGGCCGTCACCGCCGAGGTCGCCCACGCGGGGGAGCCGGACCCCCTTGCCGAGGACCCGGACCTCCCTGCCGGGGAGCCGGACCTCCCTGCCGGGGAGCCGGATGCCGTTGCCGGGGAGCCGGACCCCCCTGTGGACAGCCCCGCGCACCGGTCTCCCGGGTCGGCTACGCTCCCCCACCGGGGGCCTGAGCCCAGGACGGGCGCGGTGTGGGCTGGGCGGGTGGTCCAGGCGGGGCCGGGGCTGCCTGTGGTGGGGCCGGGGCTGACCGTCGTGGGGCCGGGGCTGACTGTGGTGGGGGAGGGGGCGCTGGACGCGGAGGCGGGGCGGGTGGTGCGGGAACGGCTGGCGGTGGGGGAGACGGTGGTGGTGCTGGCCCAGGAGGGGGCGGCGGCGGGGTGGTACCCGGTGCCGGTGGAGGTGGCCGAAGTGGGCACCGCCTGGGGGTCGACGGTGTTCCACTTCACCTGCGACCAGCGGGCCCTGTCGTCGCTGCCGGAACGGGCCGTGCTGGCCGGCGAGGACGCCACCGTGGTCCCGACCCACCTGCTGACCAGGGTCGGGGCCGGGACCTGGCCGGAGACCACCGTGGTGGGGGCGTTCAAGCCGGTGCCCGACCCGCTGGCCGGCCCGGTCGTGGGGGCCGAGCCGGTCGGGGCCGGGCGCCTGGTCACCTGCCAGTACCGGCTGGCCGGGCCGGCCAGCGACGGCGACCCGGCCGCCCTTGCCATCCTCGGCGACCTGCTCCGCTGGGCCGCCGAAGGGGCCCGGTGAGCGGCCGGACCGCGCGGGTGGCGGGGGCGTTCCGGGAGCGGACCGGGCGCGACCCCGACGGCGTCTGGGCCGCGCCCGGGCGGGTGAACCTGATCGGGGAGCACACCGACTACAACGACGGGTTCGTGCTGCCGGCGGCGATCGACCGGCTGGTGCGGGTGGCGGCCGGTCGGCGCCGGGACGGCCGCCTGCGGCTGTGGTCACTGCAGACCGAGCCGCCGGCCGACCTGGCGGTGGCCGAGGTCGGTCCCGGGCGGGTCGAGGGCTGGGCCGCCTACCCGGCCGGGGTGGCCTGGGCCCTGGGACGGGCCGGGGTCGAGGTCGCCGGGGCCGACCTGGTCGTGGACGGGGACGTCCCGGCCGGGTCGGGGCTGTCGTCCAGCGCCGCCCTGGAATGCGCCACCGCCACCGCCCTGGCCGACCTGCACGGGGCCGAGCTGGACCGGCCCACCCTGGCCGCCCTGGCCCGCCGGGCCGAGAACGAGGTCGTGGGGGTGCCGTCGGGGGTCATGGACCAGATGGTGTCGATGCTGGGCCGGGCCGGGCACGCCCTGTTCCTCGACACCCGGTCGCTGGAGACCGAGCAGGTCCCGCTGCCGCTGGAGGAGGCCAGCCTGCGGCTGGTGGTGCTGGACACCAGGGCCGGCCACCGCCTGGTCGACGGCGCCTACGCCGACCGGCGGGCCGCCTGCGAGGCGGCCGCGGCCACCCTCGGCGTCCCCGCCCTGCGCGACGCCACCCTGGAGCAGGTCGAGGGCGCCGCCGGTGCCCTCGGCGACCCCGGCCTGCGCCGGGCCCGCCACGTGGTGACCGAGAACGCCCGGGTCCTGGCGGCCGTCGAGCTGCTCCGGGCCGGCGACCTGGACCGGCTGGGCCCGCTGCTGGCCGCCTCGCACGCCTCGCTGCGTGACGACTACGAGGTGTCCTCGGACGAGCTCGACACCGCCGTCGAGGCGGCGGTGGCGGCCGGCGCGGTCGGGGCCCGCATGACCGGGGCCGGCTTCGGCGGCAGCGCCATCGCCCTGGTCCCGACCGGCCTGGTCGGGCCGGTGGCCGACCGGGTCGCCGACGCGTTCGCCGCCGCCGGCTTCGCCGCCCCCGAGGTCACCGCCGTCATCCCCGCCGACGGCGCCCACCGCCTGGCCTGACCCTCCGGGCCGCCGGCAAGGGAGGGGCGCCTGGACCATCCGGTCCGGCCGGGAACCGGACGGGAGGTGGCCGCGTCAAAGACAATGACGTCCGACGGCGACAGGACGGTGGTGCACGTGGGCAGGCGGGTCGTGGCGTGGGTGGTGGCGGCCGTGGTGACGGTCGGGCTGGTGGCCGGCGGGGTGCTGGTCGCCGGCGGCGGTCGGGAGCGGTCGCCGGCCGTGCTCCCCGCCCTGGACCTCGGCGGGACCGGCCCGGCCACCGCCGCCGACGGCGCCGGCGCGGCCATCGAGCCGGCTCCGGCGCCGGGCGCCATCGAGCCGGCCCCGGCCCCCGGCGGCGGGTCGGCCGGCGACACCGGGTCGGCCGTCGCCGGCCAGGCGGACCGGCGGCTGTGGCCGCGGGTGACCTACCGGCTCGAGGGCCCGCTCCCGGCCCTGCCCGACCGGGCCCAGGCCTGGCGGGTCGGGGACCGGGCCGACGCCGGCCGGCTGGCCGCGCTCGCGGCCGCGCTCGGCCTCACCGGCCAGCCCCGGGAGGAGGCGAGCGGCTGGACGGTCCGGGACGGCCGCCGCGCCCTGGTCGCGCACCGGCTGGCCGGGGTGCCGTGGAGCTACGGCACCGGGATCGCGGTCGCCTGCGTGGTCCGGCCCGGCGGCGCCGGCTGCCCCGACCCCGACAGCCCCGTCGCCAGCCCACCGCGGATCGCCCCGACCAAGCCGCTCAAGCCGCTCCCGCGGCCGTCGCTGCCCAGCCGGGCCGAGGCCGAGCGGGTCGCGCGCGACCTGGCCACCCGGGCCGGCCTGGACCTCGACGGAGCCACCCTGCGGGTCAGCGACGGCTTCGCCGCCCGCACCGTCACCATCGCCCCGGCGGTGGGCGGCGCGCCGACGTCGGGGTTCGCCTGGACGGTCGCGGTCGGGGCCAAGGGCGTCGTCCAGCATGCCTCCGGCTACCTGGCCACCCCGGAGCCGGCCGACACCTACCCGCTCATCGGCGTCAGCGAGGGCTTCGAGCGGCTCAAGCGGTCCCCGCCCCTCGGCCGCCTGCTCCACCCCGAGGCGGCCGCCGTCGAGCTCGACCCGTGCCCGGCCAGGACCGACAAGCTCCGCTGCCCCGCCAGGCTGCCGCGCGAACGGGCGGCGACCGTGACCGGGGCCAGGCTCGGCCTCCAGCTCGCCCCGCCCCTGGCCAGCGGGAACCCTCCCGGCCTCGGCTACCTGCTCCCCGCCTACCTGTTCGACCTGAAGGGCGGCTGGAACGACACGCGGGCGATCGTCGCCGTGCCCGACCGCTACCTGAACCCATAACGGCTGGAGTTGGCCTGCGGCCGACGATCGACAGGCTCCGACCGGCCCTACCGGTCCGGTCGGCTACCGGTGGATGAGGACCGGGGTCCCCATCGGCACCTGCGGGTAGAGGGCCTCCACGTCGTGGAGGAACATGCGGATGCAGCCGTGGGAGGCGTAGCTGCCGATCGAGCCGCTGGCATAGGTGCCGTGGATGAGGATCCCGGAGGCGTTCAGCGACATCGCCCTGGTGCCGAGCGGGTTGCCCGGGCCGGGCGGGATCGACCTCGGCATGTCGGCCCCCCAGCCGTCGGGGGCCGGGTTGGTCCAGGTCGGGTTGACCCGCTTGTAGACGACCTCCCAGGTCCCCTGCGGGGTCGGGAAGCTCGGCTGGCCCGTGGCCACCGGGTAGACCTTGCGCACCCGGAGGCCGTCGTAGAAGGTCAGCCGGTTGGCGGCGAGGTTGATCTCGATGGTCTTGCCCAGCTTGGCGGCGGTCATCTTGGGGGCCACCTGCCTGGTGACCAGCTTGACCTTGCGGGTGTTGCCGCGCAGGGCCGTGACCAGCGCGCGGGTGCTGGCCTTGACGTCCAGGGCCCGGCCGACCTTGTCTCTCTGGCGGACGACCTTGCCGTCGACCAGCTCGATGGAGGCGTCCACCGGGGTGATGGCCAGCTTGGGGGCCAGCCCGCGGACGAACCGGGCCACCTTGTCCCGGTCCTCGACCCGCTGGAGGGCGACGGCGTGGGTCACCGGCTTGGTGGTCAGCCGGTGCCAGAAGTCGGCCAGGGTGGAGAGCTCGGGTCCGGCGAGCGCCCGGTCGACGGCCTGCTCCACCTTGGCCCCGTTCCCCAGGCGGGCGGGCGTGACCGCCCAGCGCCTGCCCCCGCCGACCACGACGACGCCTCGGCGCAGCTTCGGCTCGGTGGCCGCCCTGAGCGCGGCGACCGCCTCGTCGCGGGTCATGCCGCCGACGTCGATGCCGGCGACGGTGACGCCGGCCAGGATCCGGCCGGAGGAGGCCGAGACCCGGGCGGCCGCGGCAACGGTCATGGTGGCCAGCAGCACGACGACCAGGCCGGCGACCACGGCGAGACGCTGCCAGCCGGACAGTCCGGTGGGCCGCTTCCAGCTCGGCGGCCGAATCCCCGGTAGCTCCATCTCCCTCGTTCCTCCCCCGAGCGCCGTCGCCGTCGCACAGGAGATCCTGCCCGGGCGGCGGGACGAGCTAACCGACACACTCGGACAGAAGCCTCGGCTCGCCCTGCCACAACCTGAAGCGAGTCCACACCGAGCGCGTCTCTTTCCTACCGGATCAGCCGGGTTTGGACAACCATCAACAAGGATCGTTGGGGGTTCGAGGACGGATCGTTATCGAGCGCTCGGGCGGGCTCGGCGCCCAGCCGTCGGGTCAGGTTGTCGAGCAGCTCGCCGTGGATGCGGCGCAGGCCCCGAGGGGCGAAGGTGCGCTCGAAGAACCCGCCGAGCCCGCCGTGGCCCTCCCAGACCGGGGACAGCCGCAGGCGGGCGGCGTGGACCCGGGCCGGCGGCGCCGGGATCGTCCGTTCCAGGTCGACGTGGATCTGCCTGCCCATGATGCGCTGCGCCTCCGCGTGGTGGCCGGTCCTCCGGGTGGAGAATTGCATCATGCCCGACCCGACGCCCGCCCCCGCCGCCGCCCTGCGCCGCATCGCGTTCCTGCTCGAGCGGGGCCGCGAGCCGACCTACAAGGTGCGCGCCTTCCGGCGGGCCGCGGCCGCCGTCGACGCCACCGACCCGGCCGAGCTGGCCCGGCTGGCCGCCGCGCCCGGCCCCGGCCTGCGCGACCTGCCCGGCATCGGGGAGGTGACCGAGCGGGTCATCCGCGAGGCCCTGGCCGGCGAGGTCCCGGTGTACCTGCGCCGCCTGGAGGCGACCCGTGGGCAGCCGGTGGCCGAGGGCGCGGCCGCACTCCGGGCCGCCCTGTGCGGCGACTGCCACACCCACTCCACCTGGTCGGACGGGGGCAGCCCGATCGGCGAGATGGCCGAGGCGGCCCGCGACCTCGGCCACGAGTACATGGTGCTCACCGACCACTCGCCGAGGCTCACGGTCGCCAACGGCCTCAGCCCCGAGCGGCTCTGTGCCCAGCTCGACGAGGTCGCCCGGCTCAACCAGGCGCTCCATCCGTTCCGCATCCTCACCGGCATCGAGGTCGACATCCTGGAGGACGGCGCCCTCGACCAGACCGACGAGCTGCTGGGCCGGCTCGATGTCGTGGTGGCCAGCGTCCACTCCAAGCTGCGCATGCCCGGGCCGGAGATGACCCGGCGCATGGTCGCGGCCGTGACCAACCCCCACACCGACATCCTCGGCCACTGCACCGGCCGGATGGTGCTCGGCCGGGGCCGCCCCGAGAGCGAGTTCGACTCCGAGGCGGTGTTCGCCGCCTGCGCCGCCCACGGGGTGGCGGTCGAGGTCAACTCGCGCCCCGAACGCCAGGACCCGCCCAAGCGGCTGCTCCGGCTGGCCGTCGAGGCCGGCTGCCGGGTCGCGATCGACACCGACGCCCACGCCCCCGGGCAGCTCGACTGGCTGCCCGGCGGCTGCGAGCGCGCCTTCGCCTGCGGGGTCACCCCCGAGATGGTGGTCAACACCCGCGACGCCGCCGGCCTCCTGGAGTGGGCCGGCCGGCACCGCGGCTGAGGGCCGCGCCGCCGACCCCGAGGCCCGGCCCCCGTCAGCCGAACCGGAACCGGGTGACGTCGGTGGGGAAGGCGCTCCAGGCCCTGGCCCGTTCGGGATACAGCGCCCAGATGCCGGCGGCGTACGCCTCCGGGGGTGGGCCGTAGCCGTACTTGGCCTTGGAGGCCGCCAGCAGCCGGCTGGTCAGCTCGGCGGGCGGCGTCACCCGCCGCATGGTCCCCTCCAGGATCACCGCGGCCGTGGCGTCCTCGAGGTGGACGACGGCCCGCTGGTCGCGCTCGAGGTTGCGCCGGTGGAGCGTTGCCGGGCTGCCCCCGTACCACCAGGCGTCGTCCAGCCAGACGCCGTCGACGGGCACGATATGGGCCCGGCCGTCGGGCCGGAGGGTGACCAGCCAGTAGCGCGGCGCCTGCTCCAGCCGTTCCCGCACCGCCGACCAGTCCATCGTCGTCGTCGCCGTGCCGTACCCGGCGGGCAGCTCGATCCGCTCGGCGATCGGGTCCATCGCCACCTCCTGCGCGTCGGCGTCCGGGAGCCATCGCCTCGGCATCCTAGCCACCGGGCGTGACGGACGGGAGGCCGCCGGGGTGGAGGCGGAGCTGGCGGCCTGGTGCCGGGCGTCCAGGGCCGGCCTGCGCCCCGAGCGGGCTCAGGCGCGGGCGGCGGACCAGGCGACGAAGCTGTCGGAGCCGTCGTAGGCCGGGAGGTCGAGGCGGCGGACGGCGAGCTGCTGCTGGCCGGGCCGCCAGACGGCCATGGCCTCGCCGAAGCGCTCGAAGTCGCCCACCAGGACCAGCCGGCCGTCGTCGGTCCACTCCATGCTCATGGCCTTGACCGGGGTGATCAGGGGCATGCCCGGCAGCCGCCGCCACCGGCGGGTCGGGAGGTCCAGCAGCCAGATGTCCGACACCTGGCCCTGCACCCGGCTCCAGGAGACGTCGGCGAACTCGACCGCCAGCAGCCGGCCGTCGGGGCTGGTCCGCCCGAACCCGGCCCGGCCGTGCGGGGTCGGGCGGGCCACCGGGTGGCGGGCGCCGGTGCGCCGGTCGGTCAGGGTGAACGGGCCGGCGTGCGCCTCGGGCCCGCCCCACAGGACCAGCTGGCCGGCCACCCCGAGGACCTCGCGGTTGCGGCCGTCCAGGCCGAGCTCCCGCAGCAGGCGTCGTCGTCCGTGCTCCGGTGGCCACCCGCCGCGCCCGTCGAGCGACGCCTCGGCGCGGATGCCCCGGCCGAGCGGGCTCGCCCGGGTGGCCCCGCGGCGCAGCACCAGCAGCTCCCGGTCGCCGGCGATGAGCGCGTCGTCGCCCACCCGGGACACGGCGAACGGGTCCTGGCCGGCGGGGATGCCGTCCACCCGGCGGCTGGTGCCGCGGTCGACGTCGAGCAGCCGCGGCGGGTTGCTCGCGACCAGCAGCCGCAGCCCGGTGGGCCCGGTCAGCGGCCGGCCCTCGAGGAACCGGGCCACCTCGGCGGTGGGCGCCGGCGCCGGGGCCGCCCGGTCGCCGGCCGCCCCCGGCCCGGACGCGGTGCAGCCGGCGGCGACCAGCAGGGCCGCCGCGGTGGCGCGTCGGGCGAGGTGCATCGGCTCCCTCCTCCGGTGGAGTACACGCCCGGTCGGCGGGCGGTTCCGGTGGCGGGGGTCGCGTAGCCTGGCCTGGAGGGCATGCGGCGGGCGGGGAGGTCGGTCGTGGGCGTGGTCGAGTCGGTGAACGTCGGGACCCCGAGGGAGATCGGCTGGCGGGGCCAGACGGTGCGGACCGCCATCTGGAAGGACCCGGTGCCAGGGCGGGTCCGGGTCCGGGGGACCAGCGTCGACGGCGACGAGCAGGGCAACCCCGAGGTCCATGGCGGGGTCGACAAGGCGCTGTACGCCTACGCCGCCGAGGACTACGAGTGGTGGGGCGGGCAGCTCGGCCGCGACCTGGCCCCCGGGACCTTCGGCGAGAACCTGACGGTCCGCGGTGTCGACGTGAGCGGCGCCCTGGTCGGCGAGCGCTGGCGGGTCGGCGGGACCCTGCTCGAGGTCTCCCAGCCGCGCACCCCCTGCTTCAAGCTCGGCATCCGCATGGGCAGCCAGCGGTTCCCGCGCCGCTTCGCGGCCGCCGGCCGGCCCGGCGCCTACCTCCGCATCCTGGCCGAGGGCGAGGTCGCCGCCGGCGACCCGGTCGAGGTCGTCCACCGCCCCGGCCACGGCCTCACCGTGGCCGAGGTGTCCCGCATCTACCACGACGACCATGCCGGCGCGGCCAGGCTG
>Ga0081538_10002112_pt1 | contig 19798 bp, 19 predicted proteins | sample TabmetS5T2R1_FD_71022 | JGI IMG/M metagenome (GOLD analysis project Ga0081538, IMG submission 71022) | Tabebuia heterophylla rhizosphere microbial communities from the University of Puerto Rico - S5T2R1 | ecosystem: Host-associated > Plants > Roots > Rhizosphere ...
CACGAAGTCGAACAGGTAGCCGAGCTTGACCGGTTCGGCACCGCTCTCGTACGTCACGTCTTCCCCCTTCGCTCCCCGTACGTCGGCCGTGTCGTCATGCGACCAGACATCTGCTCCACCGCCGTCCGTCAGCCATCGACCGGCAGGTAGGCGTAGATCATCTCGAACAGGCCGGCGGTCACGAGGGCGTCGTCGCTGAGTGGGCCGGCAACGGCGGCCCGCGCGGCCGCCCGGGGCGGAAGGCCCTCGGCGACGAGCCGCCCCGCGGCGATCAGCACCCGGGTCGATGCCACTTCACGGAGCCCCGCCGCTTCCAGGCGACGGATCGCCTGGCCGAGCCGCACGAGCAGCGCCGCTGTGTCGTGGTCGACGCCGGCCTCGTGCGAGACGATCTTCTCCTCGACGTCCGGCGGCGGGAAGCTCAGCTCGACGGCGACCATGCGCTGGCGCGTCGAGTCCTTGAGGTCTTTGAGCACGCTCTGGTACCCGGGGTTGTAGGACACCACCAGGCAGAAGCCGGGGGCGGCGTCGAGCACCACACCGAGGCGATCGACCGGGAGCTGACGGCGATGGTCGGCGAGCGGATGGATCACCACCGTGGTGTCCTGGCGGGCCTCGACGACCTCGTCGAGGTAGCAGATGGCTCCCTCGCGCACCGCCCTCGTCAGCGGACCGTCGACCCATCGGGTCTCGCCGCCGTGGAGGAGGAACCGCCCGACCAGGTCCGCCGTCGTGAGGTCGTCGTGGCACGCCACCGTGATCAGCGGCCGGTCGAGGTCGTGCGCCATCGCCTCGACCAACCGGGTCTTACCGCAGCCGGTCGGGCCCTTGAGCAGCACCGACATGCCCTGGCGGAACGCGGCCTTGAAGATCTGCTCCTCGATGGCGACCGGCACGTAGTAGGGGCGTGCCGCCCGGGTCACGTCGTCATCCTCATCTGGCGCTGGAGTCGCTCCCTCGTGCGCTCCTCGCGCCGGAACACGTGGCGCTCGGCTTCGGCCGATCGGAGCGCGGCACGAAACAGCGGCCCGATCAGGTCGGGAAGCTGCTCGGGCGTCGGAACCGTGGCGTGGGCCGCCGTGCCGAAGACTCGCTGAAGGGCCGCCGGCGCGGTCGCCGCTCCCACGCTGAGGCACAGGCAGCCGATGCGGCGACGGCGCGCCTCGGCGAGGGCACGCCGGGCGTCGGCCTCGCCGTACCGACCCCCGTAGCCGTGGTCGTACGCGAGCCCGTCCGAGAGGACGAGCAACAGCCGACGTGAGGTCCCGCCGCGATCTGCCAGCACCCACGCGCCGTGCCTGATAGCCGCGCCCAGCCTCGTGTAGGCCGCCGGCACCAGACCCCCGAGGCGCAGGACCACCCGGCTGTCGAGGCGGTCGTCGAACCCTTTGACCGGCCTCACGTGCACGGCTCTTCGACCGTGCGAGTTGAAGGCATGGACCGCCACGCGGTCGCCGAGGTCGTGGAGGGCGGTGGCGAGAGCGGCGGCCGCCGACCGCTGGTGCTCGTGCACGGACCGGCGCGCCGGTCCCGGCTCGCCCGCCGAGCCCGAGATGTCGAGCAGGATCAGGACGGCGAGGTCGGGCCGCCGCCGGAGGGTCTCGACATAGACCGCCTCGTCCGGCGGGGAGCCCGCCAGCAGCTCGACGTGCGCCTCGACCGCCGCGTCCACGTCGATGTCGTCGCCCTGCAGCCGCCGATGCGTGCGGTCTAGGCCCGTGCCGAGGCGGGCGAGCGGCCGACGCAATGCCTGACCGTCCGGCATCACCATGGGGGCCAGGTCCTGGGGACGCGGGGCGCGCTCCAGCACGGTGCACCAGTCGGGGCGATAGCGCTTCCGGTGGACGTCCCATTCGGGGTAGGTCCTGCCGCGCGGCTCGAACGCCGTCGCCTCGTCGACGGTCCCCGCGGCGACATAGGTCGGCGTCCCGGTGGTCCGGTCGCCGGCGCGGGCTCGGCCGACGTGGGTCAGCGCACCGGCACTCGCAGGGCCGCCGTCACCCGGTTCCCGTGTCGCACCGAGCATCCGCTCCAGCAGTCGTCCCAGCGCGCCGCGGCCACCCACCGGGCTCGACGGCAGGTGCCCGGCGCGCCGCCCGTCGGCGCCGTCGGCGTCGTCCTCGTCGAGCGGGCCCGCGGCCTCGTCGGGCGGCGCACCGCCAGCCTGGTCGGGCCCCCGCGCCGCCGCTTCGGTCCGTTCCACCGAGACGAGCAGGCGCCGCGGCCGGATGGCACCGAAGCTCGCAGGCGGGTCGTCGATCGCCCGCCGCCCGCGGGCGATTGTCAACGACTCCTCCGCCCCGCCGACGCCGCCGGCAACCCTGCGGTCGACGAGCGAGCGCAAGGCTGGCGGGAGGACGTCGTTCGCAGCCAGGGCCCGGTGGCCCTCCACGGCGAGGTAGCGGCGCGCCAAGGTCGGCCGCCGGCCGAGCTGCCGCACGATCGTCGGCTCGAGGCTGCCGGCGCCCAGGAGAGACGCCTGCACCGCCACCATGCGGGCCTGCTCGGCCGGCCGGGCACGGGCCTCGACGAAGACCGTCGTGCCGTCGGTCCACGTGCGTTCGCCGGCAGCCGCCGCGACAACCTCTAGCGTGCGCCCAGCGATCGCCGATGCCAGGAGTCGGAGCCGAGCGACGCGCCCGTCGACAGCCGACTCGTCCACCACGCCCCCGACAGTAATGTTGACCAAATATTTGTTCAACCAGTCCGACCTACGGACGATCTGGCAGCCGGGCGCAGCAGCATCGGGAAGCTCTCGAGAGTCCGGATCCCCGCGGTGTAGCGAAGTTCGGCGCCCGGCTTCACGCAGTAGTCGGGTATCCGCGCGTGCCACTCGCGCAGTGCGATCCTCAGCTCCAGGCGCGCCAGGTGGGACCCCAGGCACCGATGGATGCCCCGGCCGAAGGCGAGGTGCCGGTTGGCGTCACGGTCCCATCGCAGCTCCCCCGCAGTGGGGAACTCCGAGTCGTCGACGTTCGCGGCGCCGATGATGGCCATCACGTGCTCGCCGGCATTGACCGGGCAGCCAGCGACCTCGACATCGCGCGTGGCGATGCGCGCGACGGCCATGACGGGCGTCTCCCACTGGAGGAGCTCCTCGACCACGGACGGGATGGCCTGGGGGTCGTCCACGAGCCGGCGGCGGGCGTCGGCATCCTGGGCGAGGTGGCCGAAGAAGCAGTCGAGCGACGCCGTCACCGTGTCGAGGCCGGCGATCAGGAACAGGAAGCAGATGTCGAGGATCTCCTCGTGGGTGAGCCGGTCGCCGTCGACCTCGGCGTGCAGGAGGTGGCCGAGGAGGTCGTCGTATCGGTCAGCCTCGCGCTCACCAAGAACCCGCCCGAAGTATGCGTAGATCGAATCGGCCGTCTGCCGCTGGTACGCGTCGGTCTCGGGGTGGCCGAGCTCGTGCCCAACGACGACGTCCGGGCGGATCACGCCGTCCTTCATGCGCAGGAACGTCGGGAGCTCGTCGTGCGGCAGTCCGAACATGGTGAGGAACACCCGGGAGGGGAACGGCACTGAGAACCGTTCGGCGAAGTCGATCTCCTCGTCGCCGATGAACCCGTCGATCAGATCGTTCGCCAGTCCGGTGACCGGCTCCTCGAGTGCCTTCATCCGCTGCGGCGCGAACACCGGATCGAGGAGCCGGCGGTACTTCCGGTGGTCCGGCGGGTCGATCTGCAGCGGGATCAGGGGACGCGCTGTCTTCAGGTCATGGGCCGACATGTTCGACGAGAACACTTCGGGGTTGCGGAGGACCTCGTCCACGCCCGACCGGGAGGTGACGACCACGCCGACACCGTCGACGCGCAAAACCGGCGTGCTCTCACGGAGCATGACGTAGGCCGGCTGGGGCTTCCGCGCCAACTCCGGGCTCATCAGCTGAGCCATCGCGACGCCGTCGCTCGACGCCCGTTCGCTCATCGAGCGGGCAGTCTACCCCGCAACCGGAACCTAATATTTGTTCAACACGTGTGCCGTCGCCAGGACCTCACCGACAGCGCCGACAGGAACGATGCGTAGGCTGGTGGTGTCAGCCTGCATGGCCGGCCTGCGGTCGGTTCGGGCGGTCTGTGTTGGTACACACATGTCGGTCCTGACCGTCCGGTCGCCCAACGACGGAGGGGAGGACGCAGGTGCTCCGCAATCCGGATCATGTGACCATCGCGGTGTCGAACGCTGCGACCGCGATCGAGTTCTTCGGGCTGCTTGGCTTCCGCGAGCAACACGTCGTGACGATCGATGGTGGTCCTCCGGCGCAGTACATGGGAATGCCGGACATGAAGGCTCAGCACATCACGCTCGCACTGGAGGGATGCGAGCCTCGCTTCGAGATCCAGCTGCTCGAGTTCGATCCAACGCCGCCGGACGATCCCGGTGAGCACCCAACTAATCGCCGGCGGCGCGGCTACAACCACCTCGCGTTCCGCGTCGACGACATCGGAGCGGTCACCACCCACCTGGTGGCCAACGGGGTGAAGATGCTCAGCGACGAGATGGACTACATCAGTCGGCGGCTCCGATTCTTCGAGGGTCCCGAGGGGATCACCCTCGAGCTGGTGCAATGGGTCGGCTCAGACAGCGACCAGACGTGATCGAATGGCCCCGAACTGTGTTGTTCCCCGAGACCAACGGCAATCGGTGGGCTTCTCGTCCGCCGAGCCTCGAATATGCGGCGGTTGTGGCCCCCATGGGGGCGCCAACCGCCGCAAGTTCACGTCAGGCCGGCGCCCAGCTATCGGACGTTCGGGATTGGCCGTGACGGATCACAGTTCGATGAGGTACCCGTCCGGATCCTCGACGTACGCGTAGGGCACGCCAGGGGCGTGCTCGCCCTGCTCGACAAGGCGCCCGCCGGCCGCGACGACATCGGTGATCGCAGCATCGAGGTCCACGTCTGGCCTGAGGCGGAAGCCGAAGTGATCGACGCCTCCTCGTCCGACACGATCCATCCGGGCAGGGTCTGCGTTGATCGTGATCGTGTCGCGCGACCCCGGTGTCCGCAGGAACACCATCGACGGTCCGTCGCGGAACTGCTCTTCGAGCCCGAAAGCGCCCTTGTAGAACCGCAGCGAGCGCTCCAGGTCGGACACCAGCAGATGGATGTGGGTCAGCCCCTCAGTCTCGATCACCGTGGCCTCCTCGTAACTGCCTCGCCATTCTGGCTTCGGCGCGAGCGGACTGAAACGGCCGTTGCCGACCTGCCGATCGCAGGCGGAGGACCGCGCCGCATGATCAGCGGGGGTGGGGCGTTCGGTACGGGCTACCGGTGCCGTCGTCGTCCCAGCAGTGCGGCGACGGGGTCGGCCGTCCCACGTTGACGATGAGATCATGGGGCGTGACCGACACCATGGTCGGACTCCGACCGTTCCAGGAGGGTGATCTCGAGCTCCTGGCTCGATTCTCCGCCGAACCTGCGTTCTCGTTGCCCTTCGAGTGGGCCGGCTATAGGTCCCTGGAGGCACTGCGCCGGAGATGGGAGGAGGACGGCTTCCTCGGCAAGGATCCGCATCAGCTCGTCATCGCTGACGCCGAGGGCACTGCCGTGGGCTGGGTCATGTGGCGGGATCCGAGCACATTCGGCCGGCAGGGGTGGGCCTGGGAGATCGGCATCATGCTGGCGCCCGAGAGTCGGGGCCAGGGTGCCGGTACGGCGGCTCAACGCCTCCTCGTGGAGTATCTGTTCGAAACCACGCTCGTGCACCGTTTGTGCGCCTTCACCGAAGTCGACAACGCGGCGGAGCGGAGGGCACTCGAAAAGTGCGGGTTCCGCCGAGAGGGTGTCCTGCGCCGTGCTGCCTTTCGTGGAGGCGAATGGCGTGACGTGGTCGTCTACGCGCTCCTGAGGGACGACGTCGGCGCGGACCAGGGCATATGACCGGGGCGAAGCATGTCCCCTGGAGCTCCTAGTCGCTGATCAGTTGCCTGAACGCTGGCTGGTCGCGGATCGGATCCAGCCGAAGCCAGCCCTCGTCCCGGATGACCGCACTGGACGGTTCAAACTGCCGAACTCGCGCCGCGTCATACTGCGAGCACGATCCAACAGGCGGGGCCGCCCGCGGCGCGGCGGCGGCAACATGCGTCGACAGCGCGCGTCCGGCACTACCCGGTTGGGCGTCGTCGGGGACGCGTAGCCTCCTCTCGATGTCGGGTCGGCGCGTCGAAGTAGTCGAGATCCGCAGGCTCGGCGAGGACGACGTTCCCGGGCTGATCGCTTGTGCTCGACGCTGCTACGGCGAGTCCTACCCCGAGTCCGACCTCTACGAGCCGAGCTACATCCGGAGCGAACTGCGCGCTCGGCGATTGCTCAGCGTCGGCGCCGTGGTTGGCAGTCGAGTCGTTGGCCACGTCGGCACACGCATTCCGATCCCGGGAGACGCGGTCGCGGAGACCATCGCCGGAATCATCGACCCCGACTACCGCGGCAGGGGGCTGATGCCCCGGATGGGTGCGCAGATGGTCGCCGACTATCGCGACCTCGGCATCGTCGCCACGCGACACATCGCAACCGGCGCCCACGATCGCACGCAGCGCATCATCGCAGCCTCCGGTGGTGTCGCCACCGGCGTGCTGCTCGGCCATATCCCGGCAGGAACGGACTACCGCGCCATCGAGCACGGCTTCGGGGATGCGCGCATCGCTGCTGTTGTCTACTTCCAGACGTTCGGTCGGCTCGGACCGCTGGACGTCCATTTGCCAACGCGCTACGCCGAGCTCGTAGGCGACCTGTACAAGCAGCTCGAACTCGAACGCCACCTGGTGCCGCCTACCCACACCAGTTCAGCAGATGACTCCACTCGCCCCTGGGCTGGCTCCGTCCATCACGACACGCAGCGCGGCATCTCCTCGCTTCGCTTCGGCTCCCTTGCGGGCCACGCGACTCGTCAAGCGATCGAGCTCGTCGACAAGGTGCTTCCCCAGTGCCAGGCGATCGCGTACGCGGACGTGCCGATCGCTGATCGGCGCGCTTCCCAGCTCCTCGACCTGCTCCACGAGAAAGGCTTCTGCTTCGGAGCGCTCCTCCCCGGAACGGCCGCATCGGAGGCGATCCGGATGCAGCGGCTCTCCGGGACGTCGGTGGCGCCGTGGGCCACCGTGACGGCCTCGTCGGGCGGACGCGCCTTGCTCGAGTGGATCTCTCGCGAATGCGAGCGCACTGCTGACTAGCGACGCGCCAGAGCGGCCCATTCCGGGCTGGTGCGGATGTCGGATGCGATACTGACTCCGTGCTTGCGTTCGTGGATCCGACACCTCTCATCAGCGAGCGGATCGCTACGGAGGTCGCGCCACTGCTTGACGCGCTGCGCCACACAACCGACCGGTGGGAGCGCCGGCGCCTCGAACGTGAGATCCTGCGACGCGCAGACGGGGTGCGTCAGTCCCTCCGCAACCCCTTCATCCTCTGGTAGCGCACATCTGCCGATCTCGCGCCTCGGCGTCCGGTGCCGAGGATCGGGGAGGCCGTGGCCGTTCCCGTTCCTCGAGCCGTTCGTGGGCGGCGACCAGTGCGCCCCGCGCCGAGCTATCGCGGCCGTCGGGGCGAGGCGAGGCTGGCCTGGCGGGGCCTGGCCGGGCATGGTGTGGAGCGGCCCCCGGCCGGGCAACCGGGGGCCGCTCAGATCGCGCTCGTGGCCGGTTCGGCCGTGGCGGCTTCGGGCCAGAGCACGACGATCTCGTTGACGGTCATTCGCAGCCGGGCGATCTGGCCCGGCATCCAGTCCAGCTCGTACGTCATGCCTTGCCGTTGGGCGATGGCGAGCATTTCCTGGTAGCCGGCGATCGCGGCTTCGGCTTTGTGAACCTCGTGGACGAGCCGTTCGAGCACGTCCGCCTCTAGCTCGGCTCGGCCTTCGTGGTCGCCCACCTGAATGTCCATTTGCCCGTCCTCCGACTGTCTGGGCAGCTTTGCATCTAGCCGGCGGCACTGTGGCGTCACGTGACACGGTCGCGCCGTGACAAACGGCTCACGTGGTCAGGCCGGTCCGCGCGCTGGTGCCGTCTGGCTTCGGCTGAGGCGCAAGCGCGCGCAGGGCGCCGACCCAAAGCCGACGCCCCGCACAGGCACTTCCTCAGTGTGCAGGGGACCTCCCTGCTCGCGCGCCCCCCGGACCCGGCCCGCCGCGGCCTGGGGACCCGGGAAGCGCGAGCAGGGCCCGGACGGACGGGGATGGCCGCCCGGGTCTCTGCTGTGTGCTCAGCCGCCGTACACGTACGGTGGCGTCGGAACGTCGTCCCGAGGGTCGACGTAGACCGAGCCGTTGCTCTCGGCCCGATCCTGCTGTTGCTGCACGTACGCATCGGCCTGCGCCTGCTGAGCGGCACGGTTGCCGGCCCCGGCCGTGTTCGGCCCGACGCCGGTGTTTGGCTGCCGGTGCTCGTCGCCGTAGGCCTTGGCGGTTCTGGCGTTGGCACCGGCCTGGGCCGCCGCCTGCTCTTCGGCAAGGCCTTTGGCCGCATCGGCTGACAGCTTCCCGTAGGTCTCGGCGTTGCCGTCGAGATGGGCCTGTCGTTCGGCTTCACCGGCCAGCCTGGCTGATGCCGCCTCGTTCGCTCGCTGGGTGCGGGCGATCTCTTCGGCTGCGTTGTTCAGGTGCTGGTCGCTTCCGACACCGGCGGCGCTCGGAGCCGCAACTCTGACGGCCTCGGTGTCATCGTTGTCGCCGCATGCGGCGAGTCCAAGAGCTCCCGCGAGAGCGACCGGTGCCGCCCAACGCAGTGCCCGCTTGCTGAAGTACGACATGGTCTGTCCTCCTCATGCCGGGTGACCGCCACCCGGCAACGCCACGATGAACCGTCGGGAGGAAGCCGTCGGTCGCAGGTGACGCAGGCGTCAGGTGCCCTTCGTCATTGACGAATGTCACGCGGCAGATCGCCCGCAGCGTTTGAGGAGCCGCAACTGCCATGGAGGGAAGAGGACGCCGGTACCCTCACGCTTGTGCGCGTCGTCATCGCTGGTGGTCATGGCCAGGTGGCACGTCGACTCGAGCGGCTGCTGGTCACAGCGGGCGACACCGCCGTGGGCATCGTGCGGAACCCCGACCATGTGGACGATGTGCAGGCCGTCGGGGCCCACACCTTGCTCTGTGACCTGGAGGCCACCGACCTCGACGCCTTGGCCGCTCATCTCGAGGGCACCGACGCGGTGGTGTTCGCCGCCGGCGCCGGTCCGGGTAGCGGCATCCCCCGCAAGCGGACCGTCGACCGCGACGCGTCGGTGTTGATGGCCGACGCTGCCGAGCGGGCCGGTGTCCGTCGCTTCGTGCAGATCTCGTCCATGGGCGCCGGCGCACCACCTCGTCCGGGCACCGACGAGACCTTCGCTGCCTACCTTCGGGCCAAGACCGAGGCGGAGGAGGACCTGCGCCGCCGCGACCTGGACTGGACCGTGCTGCGCCCGGGTGGGCTGACCAATGCACCGGGGAGGGGACGGGTGCGGCTGGCGACTTCGGTGCCTCGCGGCCAGATCAGCCGCGACGACGTGGCCGCTGTGATCGTCGGCCTGCTGGACCATGCCCGGGGCATCGCTCAGACCCTGGAGCTGGTTGCGGGCGACACACCGATCGAGCAGGCGCTCGAGCAGCTCTAGCGCCGACCCGGCACATCCTCCGGGGCCGACGCGTTGCCCGCATCGGCCCGGCGGTCGCTGGCGCCATTGCTCGGCCGGTCCGACGGCCTCCGACGGTCCGGCCCGCCGGTGCGTGCGTCGACGTCTCCGTTCTCGGCCGGAACGAAGTCGTGCGACGTCTCGTAAGCTCCTGCGATGGCGGTCGACGACCTATCGGAACGCTTGGTGGACTCGCTGAACCGGGTCTACGGCGTCCACCCTGGCCATCGCGCCGCTCACGCCAAGGGCGTGCTGTGCGCGGCTCGCCTCGTCCCGACGTCCGAGGCGGCTCGGCTCAGCCGCGCCGCGCACCTGGCTGGCGGTGACGTTCGTGCGCATGTCCGGTTCTCGAACGGCAGCGGTGATCCGACTGCGCCTGACGGAGCCCGGGACGCGCGAGGCATGGCGGTGAAGTTCTACCTGCCCGACTCGACGACGACCGACATCGTCGGCCTGTCGCTGCCATGCTTCTTCGCGCGCACCCCCGAGGACCTGCTGGCCTTCAATGACGCCCGCCGCGTCGATCCGGATAGCGGGCAGCCCGACCTGGAGCAGGTGGGTGCATACCTGGGCGAGCATCCTGAGGCGATGGCGGCGGTCAACGCGGCCATCACGCACCCGATTCCGGCGAGCTACGCGACGTTGACGTACAACAGCCTCCACGCGTACGGCTTCGTCAACGCCGACGGCGCGGTCAGACACGGTCGATACCGCCTCGTCCCCGATCGCGGCGAGGAGAGCCTCTCCGACGACGAGGCCGCGGGGCGTCTTCCCGACTTCCTGCGCGACGAGCTGGCGGAGCGCCTCGCGCAGGGGCCGGTTGTGTTCCACGTGCGGCTCCAACTGGCTGATGCGGACGATCCGGTCGGCGACCCCACGGCACTGTGGCCCGAGGATCGCGAAGTCGTCGAGCTCGCGCGCCTGGAGGTGACGGAATTGGCGTCGGATCGCGAACGCGGTGGGGACGTGCTGGTGTTCGATCCCACGCGGGTGACCGACGGAATCGTTCTCACCGACGACCCGATCCTCCAAGCTCGCCCCGGGGCGTACAGCGTCTCGGTCGCACGCCGGACCACCGCAGTTCCCTGACGCCAACTCCGGTGGCCCGGCATCATGGACGCATGGAGTTCGGGTCCTCCTCCGTGGCCTTTCCGCGCCGTTGGTGGTACCCCGTGGCCCGATCGTCGGAGGTCGGTCGTCGACCCCTGGCCGTAACGCTCATGGACACACCGCTCGCCGTGTTCCGCGGCGCGGGCGGAGCGCCGGCCGTCCTCCTCGACCGCTGCGCCCATCGCAACTACCCGCTCTCGCTCGGCCGGGTCACCAACGACGGCGTGCTCGAGTGTGGCTATCACGGCTGGACCTACAACGGCGGCGGACAGTGCGTGCGAGTCCCCGGGCTGTCCGACGGGCGCACCCAGCCAGCCGACATCCGGCGGGTCCAGTCCCACGCCGCGGTCGAGCAGGACGGCATCGTCTGGGCCTGGGGAGAACCGGATGCCGAACCGGTCCGACGTCCGTTCGCCCTCCCCGCGCTCGAAGGCCCCGGCGCCGGTGAGGTGATCCTCCGGTGCGATCTCGATTGCACCTTGCATGCCGCGTTGGAGAACGCGCTCGACGTTCCGCACACGGCCTTTCTCCATCGGGGGATCTTCCGGGGCGGCAAGCCCCACTCCATCACGGCGGTGCGCCGGCCCGTGGCCGACGGTGTCGAGGTGCAATACCTCGGCGAGCCGGTCGGCATGGGACCGATCCGGCTGCGAGGAGACGCAGGCCGCACCTTCGACCATTGGGACCGCTTCTTCCTCCCGTCCATCGCGCAGATCGAGTACGCCGTCGACGGCTGGTTCCGAATCGTCAACACGATCGTCCACCTGCCGATGTCACCGTTCCGAACGCGCGCCTGGTTCGTCGTCCGGTTTCAGAGCCGCCTGCCGGCCGCCCTCGTGCGCCCCCTCGTGTTGCAGCGGGGCAAGCAGATCCTTCGTCAGGACGCCCGCGCCCTCGCCCGCCAGACCGACCGGATACGCAGCCTGGGAGGCGAGCACTATGCGTCGACGGAGCTCGACCTCGTGGGAAACGCCATCCGGCACCTGCTGCGCCACGCGGAGCGCGCTGAGCTGCCGGACAGCGGCGACGCATCCGCGGCCACGGTCAGCGAACGCACGGTCGTCTTCGAGGCATGACCGGGGTGACGCAGTCGGCCGCCGAGGCCGAACGGCTGCATCGCCGGTCCTTCGTGCTCGATCTGCACACCCACGGCCCGGGGTTCGTGCCGCAACCGTTCCGCACGGTCTGGCGCGGCGTCACGATTCGGGCGCCGGCCGAAGTGGGCTTCGACGTGCTGCGGAGGGCTGGGGTGGATGCGGTTGTCGCCAAGGCCGTGGGTGATCCGATCGTCACACGCTGGCATGTCGGCCGGAGCCCATGGGATGCGGTGGAGGCACAGCTGGCGCTGATCGAGCGGCAAGCCGTTGACGGCAGGGCTCTCGTCGCCCGGTCGGTCGAGGACTTGCTGCAGGCCCGAGCGCAGGGGGCGCCGGCGGTCATGCTCGGTGTCGAAGGTGCCGACGCGGTGGGCGGTGACGTCGATCGCATCGATGCATGGCACGAGCGGGGCGTCCGCGTGATCGTCCTGGTGCATCTGCGTGACAACGCGCTCGGCACGACGTGCCTGCCGTGGCAGCGGTACGTCGGACCGTTGCCCGTCCGGCGTCACGCCGCACCGGGCCTCAGCCCGATCGGCGCGCGGGTCGTCGAACGCATGAACCAGCTCGGTGTGTTGGTCGACGTCGCCCACGCCGACCGGGCCACCGTCCTGGGCGTCGTCGATGTGGCCGCCGCGCCCGTGGTGTCGTCGCACACCGGCGCCCGCACGCTGCAGGACTTCGCCCGCTACCTCGCCGACGACGAGCTGCGGGCGATCGCGTCGACAGGCGGCGTGGTCGGGCTCTGGCCCTACCGGACCCGTCGGTTCGGTGTGCGCAGCATCGGCGAGTTGGTGGCTCACGCCCGACACATCGCCGAGGCGGTCGGCCCCGAGCACCTCGCCGTCGGCACCGACATGAACGGTGTGCCCGGCGTCATGGCGGGGTTCGATGGCGAGGCCGACTTGCCGAAACTGACGGCGGCGCTGCTCGACGGCGGCTTCGACGACAGGGAGGTGGCGGGGATCCTCGGCGCCAACGCCCTCCGGGTGGTGGGACGGGTTGAGGCGGCGGCGCGGCGGGCCCCGGCCTGACGGCCGCCGGCGGTGGCTAACGGACGTCGAGCACGACCTTGCCGAGCGCCGCACGCTCGTCGAGGAGCCCGAGGGCCTCGCCGGCCCGCTCCAGCGGGAAGCGAGCGCCGACGATCGGGCTGACCTGGCAGGCGTCGACCAGCTCGCTCACCGCGGCGCCGATCTCGCGCCAGACGTCGGGCTTGCCCATGACGTACGCGCCCCAGCCCGCGCCCACCACCTCGGTGTTGTTCAGCAGCAGCCGGTTCACCTTGACCTCGGGGATCGAGCCGCCGGTGAAGCCGACGACCAGGACGCGCCCGCCCTCACGCAGCGAACGGATGCTGTCGATGAAGCGATCACCGCCCACCGGGTCGAGCACGATGTCGACGCCGCCGCCGGAGAGCGCCTTGGCGTCGTCCCTCCACGGGCCGTCGGACCGGAGGACCTCGTCGGCACCGGCGTCCCGCGCCACTCCGGCCTTCTCGTCGGAGGACACGACGCCGAACGTCCGCGCGCCGAGGGCCTTGGCCACCTGGATCGCGGCCGTCCCGACGCCGCCGGCAGCGCCGTGGACGAGCACGGTCTCGCCCTCGACCAGCCGGCCCCGCAGCTTCAGGCTGAAGTAGGCGGTGTGGTAGTTGAGGATCAACGCCGCACCCTGCGCATAGTCCAGCTCCGCCGGAAGCTTGAACACCATGTGCTCGGGAGCGACCGCCGTCTCCGCCCAGGCGCCGAGGAACGGGAACGCTGCCACGCGATCGCCGGGCCGCACCGAGGCGCGCTCAGGAGCGGTCCGCACGACCCCGCCCACCTCGCTGCCGGGCACGAACGGCAGGTCCGGCTTGATCTGGTACTCGCCACGCGTCTGAAGCAGCTCCGGGAACGACACTCCGGCCGCATGCACCTCGACGACCACGCCCCGGCCGGGGGTCAGCGGGTGCGACGGCTCTGGCTCGGGCAAGTCCACCACCCGGAGCGCGCTCTCCGGCCCAGTCAGGTCCACGATCTGAACGGCCCGCATGCGGGCGGGGAGCCTACCGGGCGATGGGTCGCGGCCCCCTATTCGTGCGCCAACGCCGTATGATCCGCAGGATCATGCCCGCGGCTCTTGTGACCGAGTCGACGCCCGGGCGGGCCGGTGACGGAGGACCCTGGTGCGTCTCCGCCGAGCCATCCCCTCAGCGGTCGTCGGCGCCCGCGGCCTGGACGCAACCGCTCTGGCCGACGAACAGCTGGCTGTCATTCCTGGCGAGGCGGGTCCGGACCGCCGGTCGGGCGGGTGAGCGCGGCCGTCAACCCTTCGAGATCCTTGACGGTGACCGTCAACGCCGAGTGGCCCTTGCGGCGGAGCGGCGATGGCACCTTGTCGCGGAAGTGGATGCACACGCCGGCGTTCGCATTCGTTCCGAACGTGAGCCCGTCGTCCTTCATGGAGCCTCGTGCCCCAGCTGCCGTCCACCAGCGGTAGTCCCGGGTGATGTGGGCGCCGTCGACGTTGTCGAGCGGAGTCTCGAGCTTGAGGAGGCCGAACGTCGCCCGCAGCAGCCCATCGTCGGTGAGGGTGACCCCGTCCGTCGCTGGTCGGACGCCGAAGACGCCCCAGAACATGACCAGCCGCTTGTCGAACGAGTATCGATACCACGTCGTCACAGGCGCTCCCGACCCCCGATCCGTCTCCCAGGACAGCGGCGACTCCCGGTCCCGTGTCCCGCCATCGAATTGTCGCCGTTCACCAGCCTCGCCGTCCGTGTTGGCGACCGTCAGGACGCCGGCGACGGCCTGGCGTTCGGGCGAGCTGCAATGTCGCCGCCGAGACGACGTCGGGCGGCCCCTGCCATGGTCGAGGACGGGGCGTCGGCACCTGCGGCCCGCCGCTCACACTGATGCTGGCGAGACCGTCGTCCCGACCGGCTGTCCTAGCGGACGACACTGCCGGACGCCTGGAACTCCCCGCTGGGAGCGCTGTCACCGCTCGTCGGCGCGACGCTGATCGCCAGCTCGCTGATGGTCGGTGGCAGGCGGAACGCCACCGCGTTCGTCCCGTCGCGGCCCAGCATGCCGAGGGACACGGGCTCTGACCCGCCGACGGACCACAGCTGGTACGCCCGCCCCTCGGGCAGGTCCTGTAGTCCATCCAGCAGCACGAACGCTCCGTCCTCGTCGGCCACGACCCGCGCGACCGGTCGCCCGTCGCTGTCGGCGAGCGTGGCGACCACGCCGTCCGGCCCGTCCAACGCCTGGTGGGCCAGGCTCCCGATGTCCGAGTCGTCGTTGGAATTGCCGAGCGCGAAGCCCAGGAGCCCGCCAACACTGGCGGCGACGACGAGGGCCGCGACGGCGGCCACCCAGCGGAGCGGCGACCGACGCCGGGCACGAGCACGTGCCGCCCCGGCGAGAGATGTGACGGGAGCGACGCCGTCATCGCCGTCCCCACTGCCCTCGTCGAGGTGACCGCTCAACGCGGAATCGTCGAGGACGGCCATGCGACGGCTCCCCGTATGGGGGTCCGGCAGGCCGGGCGCGGCGATCGCCGCCGTGATGTGCTGCCAGACCTCGGGTGGGGGGACCTCGGCCGAAGCCAGCGCACCGAGCGTCTCGCGATGGTCGGCGAGCTCGGCGCTGCACGCCGAACAGACCGCGAGATGGTCATCGACCGCACGCCGCTCCGCGGGATCGAGGGCATCGATGGCGTACGCAGCGAGGTCATCCCGGGGATGATCGCCGACCGGGCCGATGTGGCTCACGTCGTCACCCCCTCGACCTGGAGCGCTCGTCGCAGGTTCAGCAGTCCACTGCGGAGGTGGGTCTTGACCGTGTCCTCGAGCGAATCCAGGAGCCGCGCCGTCTCCGAGATCGTGTGCCCACCGAAGTAGGCGAGGAGGATCGTCTCTCGCTCGGCCGGCACCACCTGGTCGATGGCTCGCCTGCCCTTCTCGGTCAGCGCCCGGGCGTGAACGGCGATCTCGACCTCCGCCGAGGGCGGCATGTGCTCGGTCCGGGCGTCCCCGTCCTGGTGGCGGTCAGCGTCGTGGGAACGCGCGACGTGTACGGCACGGGCGCGCGCCTGTGCCACGAGCCACGACCGGAGGCGGCCCCCCGCCGGGTCGAAGTGCTCGGGGCGGGACCACAACTCGGTGAACACCGCCTGGCACACCTCCTTGGCGAGCTCCGCGCGCCCGCAGACATGCCGAGCGACGGACCAGACTGCGCCACCGTAACGGCGGTAGATCTCGGCCAGCGCCTCGTGATCCCTGCCGCTGACCGCGGCAACCAGAGCGTCATCGTCCGGTCCGTCATGCTCACGGCGCACCACGCGTCACCTCCGGGCAGCCCCGCTGGACAGTACCGCTGGTCCGCACCAGCCGGCGACGCCGGACCGAACGCACCTCAGCTGCGCCTACCGCTCAGGAAGCCGTGAGCCGCTGGCTCCCCTGTCACGTACGGTGGGTTCGAAGTCGAGGAGGCCGGCGGTGGATCGGGGACGATGGATCGGCGAGCGCCGCGCTGCGGTGGTGGCGGACTACGACGCAGAAGCGGCCACCTACGATCAGTTTCCCTACCCCAACGAGGTCCAACGCCAGTGGGTGCGGCGCCTCCTGCGGACGTGTCCCGCCGGTGGTCTCGTATTGGACGCCGCCTGCGGAACGGGTCAGTACTTCTCGCTGGTAGCCGAAGCGGGTCTGCGCGTCGTGGGTGCCGACCAATCAGCGGGCATGCTCGACCAGGCCCGGGCTCGAGGCATCGCCCTCGAGACCCTGCACGTCGGCCTGCAGGAGCTCGACTTCTCGGGGCGGTTCGATGCGGCCATGACCATCGACGCCATGGAAAACGTCGCGCCCGAGGATTGGCCCGTCGTGCTGACCAACCTCCACCGGGCCGTCCGGCCCGGCGGACACATCTATCTGACCGTCGAGGAACAGGATCAAGCGGACATCGAGGCAGCCTTTGCCGAGCTCGTCAGGCATGGCGTGCCAGCGGTGCGAGGCGAAGTCGTCGACGGCGACGTGGCGGGCTACCACTACTACCCGGGCCGCGAGCAGGTGGTCCGCTGGACAGCAGCGGAAGGGCTGGACATCGTCGACGAGACCTTCGACCAGCAGGAGGGTTGGGGCTACCGCCACCTCCTTCTGCGCTCCCCCTGACGCGGGTTCTGGTTCGCCGCCGGCATCCGCACGGCGCCGGGCCGAAGAGGTGCTGGCCCGCATGAAGGGCCCCTCGAGTGACCCGACCAACCACCGGCCGGCGTCAGGCGGGTGGGGTGTCCGGCGGTGGCGGAGACTCGTGCCGTGAGGGAGATGTCGTCTCCCGGCTATGGCCCTCGAGCGCGTCGATCCGATCGCCTACCTCCTCGGCAGGGTCTTCGGGCTCCCGATCGGGATCGAGCACGATCTCGGCATTCTGAGCCTTGGCGCTCGCCGCCAGCCCAGATCCCGTGCCGCCAGCAGCCCCGGCGGCATCGGGTGGGGCCGAGGGGTCGCGCCGGCGATCTCGTGGCTTCCGCGCGGATTTGTCCTCCATGCTCGCATCCCTACCCCACACGTCCGGGAGCCAACGTCTCGTTCAGGGGGGCAGCATCGGCGCCAGCCCGATCCGGCCACCATGGCCACCACGACCGGCGAGACCGACACTCGTCCGTTTGGCCGGGGATAGCATCGTTGCCATTGACCGAGCGATCGCGTGACGAGCCGAGTCGAACGGGGGACGAGCCGAGTCGAGCGGGCGACGAGGCCGCCGAGGGTGCAGACGACAGGGCCGGAGAGGCCCAGGAAGAGGACGACCCCGACGCACCGGGACTGGGAATCGTCCACGACGATGAGCTCGACGACCTCCCCGAGCCGAATGAACCCGGTTGACGTACGCGTTGGGGCCGCGGCTCGTCGTGAGGGGCGGGTGTTGTCAGGCTTGCCTGAAGCGACGGTGTCCCGGCCGAGCTGAGGGTGTCGTCATGGTGTTGTGAGCGGCGACTTCGGTAACAATCCCTAGACGCCGCGAGGCTGCCGCTCCGCCGCCCTCCGAGCTTGCGCAAGGTCCGGGACGGACCCCTCGGAGAACCCGGCTGCGCCTCGCCGGCGACCGGAGGGCGTCGGCTCTAGCGGGAGGAGCTAGCCGCGGACGCCGTCTCTCGAGCGGCGCGCCGGGCGGTCTGCGTCGTGCTGGTGGCCGCCTTGCGGGCCGTGCGGCCAGTGGTGGTCGCTCCCCGCTTGGCGGTGGTGGCGGTCCGCCGCGCCGACCTTCGGGCAGAGGTGACCGTTCCCTTGGCCCCGGCCTTCGTGGCGCGTGCCGTGCTGGTGGCGCCGCGGCTGGCGGCCCGCACCGTGCGCTGCGCGCCGGCCTTGGCCGATGACCCCGTCGCCCGGGCGGTGCGTGCGGCGCGGTCACTGGCCTGCTTGGCCTTGCGCGTCGCCTCGATGGCGGCCTCTGTCGCCTCGGAGGCACCCGATCGCACCTGTGCGGCGGTGCTGCGAGCCGTCCTCGTGCCCCTCGGGGACACCCGGGGCTTCTCGCGTCGCAGCGCGGTGGCGATGACATCGCCGATTGCGGTCATGGCGCCCTGGGCAAGGCCGTTCAGGGTGTCCGCCATGCGGTCGACCACGCCGGCGGCGGCGCCCACGATGAGGTTGCCGGGAGGGCTGTCGGGTGCACGAGGGTGCGGGTGGGTCGGGGCGATCCTCCTGGCCCCCGCCATGGCCTCCCCGAGGTCGCTGAGGGCCCTGGGGCCCAGCTCCTTGCGCACAATCGGAAACAACTCGCCTTCCTCCACCTCGACGTGATGCCGCACGTTGCTGATGAGGACGGTGACCTTCGCGTCGAAGCGCTCGTCCTCCGGCGTCATACCGTCGATCTCCGAAAGCACCCACTTGACGACGTGATGCTCCTCGAGGCTCTCCAGACCGAGGGCCTCGGCATCCGGGACAGTGGCCCTCACGGCCGGGTAGAACAGCTGCTCCTCGATCGCGGCGTGCACCGAGAGCTCCTCGATTATGCGGTCGACGATCGCGCGCTTTTCGACGAAGGCCCGATCGCCTGCCCTCGTGTACCGCCGGAACAGTTGCTCCACGGCCTTGTGGTCATTCTTGAGCATGCTTATTGCGTCCATCCGCCATGGCTACCCACGTAGAGCGCGAACAAACCGCGGTGCGTTGGGACGTCGGCGTCACGAGTGTCGACCGGTTCGTAGATGCCGGTGTCATCGAGCTGGCCCCGCTAGCTCACCCGGGCAGAGCCACCAGCATGAGGGTCGACCAGGTGAGGTGGGTGAGCGTCGGAGCGAGGATGCCCCCTGTGGCCAGGCGCTCCAACATGAACACGGTCCCCATTGCTGCCGCGGCCACGACGAGGGCGATGTTGAGGGTCGCCACGGTGACCAGGACGTAGACGGCGGTTGCGACCACAACGCGATGCTCGCCGACGAGGGCGACCGGGAGGGCACCCCTGAAGAACCGCTCCTCCGCCACGGCGTTGACGACGGCGATCGCCAACACCAGGGCCGTGGGTCCTGCGTTCGCCGTGGCGAGCACCGAGTCGAGGGCACCGTCCAAGGCGGGGACGTGGGAGGCCACGACCGACGCCCCGACAAAGGCCGCGAAGGCCAGACCCCCCAGCACGACCGCCGCCCCGACAGTGCGCCGTCTCTCGATCCGGTCACTGGGGGGACGGAGATGCAGCGGGCCCGCGGCCAAGCTGCCCGCCACCCACACGGTTGCCAGGAGGAAGCCGAGCAGCGTGAAGGCGGGCGAACCAGGCGGGGCCGCCAGCGTGACGCCCAGCGTCGCCGTCCCCGCGGCCAGGGTCGCGGCAACGACGAGCCGGCGCCGCCGCCGGGCATGTGCCGGTTCGATGGGCTCGGGGACGAGCTGAGGCGTCAGGAGGTCACGAACTGCCTGCATCCGCCGAGCCGCGCAAGCGGCGCGCCCGGGCCGCCAGGGCAGCGGCCGCCGCCTCGGGGAAGTCCATGGGTCGGTGGCCGA
>Ga0081538_10002113_pt1 | contig 19791 bp, 19 predicted proteins | sample TabmetS5T2R1_FD_71022 | JGI IMG/M metagenome (GOLD analysis project Ga0081538, IMG submission 71022) | Tabebuia heterophylla rhizosphere microbial communities from the University of Puerto Rico - S5T2R1 | ecosystem: Host-associated > Plants > Roots > Rhizosphere ...
GGTCGCGGTCTCGCGCGCCACCTTGACCGGCCGGCGCCGGGCGAGTGGGGTGACCATGGGGCCGAGCCGGATGCGCTCGGTCGCGCTGGCGATTGCGGCGAGGGTGATCTGTGTGTCGGCCACGTCGACGACGGGCTCGCGCCAGCGCACGTGATCCCACACGAACACCCCGTGCCAGCCCGCCTCCTCGGCCTCGGCGGAGAGCTGGGCGACGAGCGCGGGATCGGCAAGCTCGTCGAAGAGCGGTAGGAAGAGGCCGGAGCGCATCAGGTGTGCTCCAGGATCGCCTCCACGACGACTTCCCAGTCGGCCCTGTCGACCCCGTGCCCGGCTCCCGGCAGCGCAAGTAGCCTCGCACCGGGGATCTCCTCGGCCAGAGCTCGGCCGTGCTCAAGCGGGAACATCGGGTCGGCGCTGCCGTGGATGACGAGCGTCGGGGCCCTGATCGACGACAGGGGCCTCGGCGATCCTTCGCCGTGGGATATGAGGTCGTGGTTCTGCGCCGCAGCGAAATCGCGCGCCCGCTCGACGTCGCGACGGACGAGCTCGCGGAGACCGCTCTCGTCGACGGCTCGCTCGTCCCCCGCAAGGACGCGCGAGTAGTCGACCAAGTAGTCGATAACGGAGTCGGGGTTCGACCAGTCGGCATCGGCGGAGGCGACGAAGCGACTGAAGTCCGGCGTTGGCGGCGGCAAGCTGCGGTTGCCGCCGGTTGCGGGGGATGTGCTGATCAGGGTGAGGGAGAGCACCCGCTCGGCGGAGTCGAGCGCCACCTCTTGGGCGATCCCACCGCCCGCCGAGACGCCGACCAGGTGCGCGGCCGAGATACCGAGGCCGTCGAGTACGCCGACGGCGTCAGCCGTGAGATCGGCTCCCGTGTACTGGGGCCGGCCCGGCTCGTAGCTGACCGAGCGGCCGGTGTCACGGTGGTCGTAGCGGATCGCAAATCGCCCCGCGTCGGCGAGCATCCGGCAGAAGCCCTCCTCCCACCACAGCATCGAGGCCCCAGTGCCCATGATGAGCAGGATCGGTGGGTCGGCCGGGTCCCCGAACGCCTCGGTGCACAGCTCGACGCCGTTGGCTTCGATCATCCGCTCTGCCATATTGCTCCTCCGTCCTTCCGCGCTCGCGCTTCGACGGCGTGAACCCCTTGCGTATGAGACGGCGTGACCGCCCCCGAGTCATCGCCAGCGGCCGAGGGTTGTCCCGCTGCCTTTCGCGCGGATCATGGTCGCGCTTCGCCTCGCCGCGACTCGAGGCCCTCAACCTCGCGGCTCGTTACGCGGCGGTTAGACGCGTTACTTAGGGTTGCCAGGGCGTGCGACCGATGCTCGGAGCTTGACGTGAGTCTGTACCTGGCTGTGGCTGCTCTGCTCGCTGCGCTGCTCGCCGGCGGCTCTGCTGACAGCAGGGCGCAGGTCAGGGGCGTGGCCCCTGTGCTCGACCGCGACGGCGCGCTGCGGGCTCGGATCGCGGAGATCGTGGCGTCCGAACGGCGTCGTGGCTTCTCGGGTGCGGTCGTCGTTGTGCTGCGTGGACGAGCCGTCTTCTCGCGCGGCGTCGGATTGGCAAACCGGAGGCAGCAGATCCGGAACACGCCGCGAACGGTCTTCGACGTTGGCTCGATCACTAAGCCCTTGACCCTGGCGGCCGCGCTCGCCTTGGTGGAGGAGGGCAGGCTCAAGCTGTCCGACCGCCTCGGCGAGCTGCTCCCCGGCGTCCCCGCCGACAAGCAAGCGATCACGCTCAGGCAGCTCCTCGAGCATCGCGCGGGTCTGCCCGAGTACGTCGTGGACGCACCTGGGGGCGACTTCGTCGAGCTCTCCCGCGACGAGGCGCTGCGTCGCATCTTCCGCCGGCCGCTGCGCTTTGAGCCGGGCACCAAGTACGGCTACTCGGACGCCGGCTACACCGTCGCCGCGGCGCTGATCGAGGACGCGGCCGGCCGGTCGTTTGAACACTTCCTTCGCGAGCGGATCCTCAGGCCCGGCGGAATGAGGTCAGCTGGCTTCTATGGCGATCGCTGGCCGCGATCACGCGTGGCTATCGGCTATGGCGGTCGAACTAACGGGGCGAGGAATGCGCCCGACGCCTGGTCGCACGTCTCGTGGTCGCTGAAGGGCGCCGGTGGCGTCGCCGCGTCGGCCCGGGACCTGGTCAACTGGACGGGCAGGCTGTGGAGCGGCCGCGTGCTCACCCGCAAGACCGTGCGCACCTTCTACGAGATCCTGGCACAGCCGGACGGGCTCCCGCGCGGCAACGGCTTCGTGCTCGGCTACGGCGGCGCCAACGACTACGGCTTCAACTCAGTCGTGGTCGAAGGAGACGGCGCACGCCGCGCCGTGGTGGTGCTGACTAACGCAGGCGGCCTCCGCGCGGAGAGACTCGCGGACCGAATCGACCCGCTGGTGTTCCCCTAACGGCCGCCTCGGCCAGCAAGCGGCGACCGTCCCAGCGTCAGCCGCGCCGGTCGCAGATAAGTACCTCCGTCCGGTAGGGCACCGTCACCGGCCCCTCCGCGGCGAGCTCGCGCGCGGCGGAGACGACCCGCTCGCGCTCGTCCGCCGGCAGCGACGAGATGAAGCTGATCGAGGCGACCCGGTCGGCCAGGCCGTCCGCGTCCTGGATGTGCTCGTTCGAGAAGCGGCGCTCCTCCAGCGGACCGAACAGAGTGGTCCGCTCGAAGGCGGCGCGCCAGTCGCCGCGATGCGTTGGGGTGCTCGCGCGGTGAGGTGCCACGAGCTCCTCGATCGCCTGGTTGATGGGATCCTCGAGTACCCGCTTGTTCCAGACGAGGGCGAGCGCTCCGTCCGGGCGCAGCACGCGGTGGAGCTCGGCGAGCGCCGTGTCGCCGTCGAACCAGTGGAAGGCCTGGGCGACCGTCACAGCGTCGGCGGCGGCGTCGGGCAGCGGCATCCGTTCCGCCGTCCCGTCGAGTGCACGCGCCTCTGCCGGCAGCTCGGCTCGCATCTGCGCGACGGGCTCGACCGCGATGACCTCGCAGCCGAGCTGGAGCAGTGGCCGCGTAAGGGCCCCGGTTCCCGCGGCGAGGTCGACGACGATCCTGCCCGAGCCGAGCGCGAGCCGCTCGGCCAGGTACTCGATTGCAGCGCGGGGATACCCCGGCCGGCCACGCCGGTACTCCCCGGCGGCTCGCGCGAAGCCCTGCTCCGCGGCCGGGTGCAGGCGCCTCACAGGTCCTCGGGCAGGAGCGAGAACATCACGAGATCCTCGCGCACGCCGTGCCGGGTTCGATAGCGGCGCAGCAGCCCCTCGCGCGTGAAGCCGGCGCTCTCGGCGAGCCGCTGCGACGCCTCGTTCGCGGGGTTGGCGAGCAGCTCGACGCGCTCGAGCGCCAGCGCGTCGATCGCCCAGCGCGAGAGCATGCGCACCGCGCGCGTGCCGAGCCCGCGGCCGCGGGCCTCACGCGTTATCCAGTAGCCGATCTCGCCCCTGTGGTCGTGCCAGTCGAAGTTCGACATGCCGATCGCTCCGAGCAGGGCGTCGCCGTGGTCAACGACCGCTAGTGCGAGCTCCCTGCCGGCCATCCGGTCCGACTCGCGCGTGGCGATGAACTCTGTCGCGTGGTGGTCGGTGTACTCGTGCGGCACGACGGTCCAGCGCGAGATCTCCGGGTCCTGGCAGGCGGCGGTCACGGCCGGGACGTCGCCCAGTGACCACGGTCGCAGGCGCAGCTCGGCGTCCGACAGCGGAGGGTCGGGCAGCGGGATCGAGGGCACTAGCCCGCGTCCGCGCCGACGACGTCGGCCACCCGCTTCGCCCCGTCGCGCTCGAGCAGCGCCGTCAGGCCGGCGAGGATCTCCTTCACGACCCCTGGGCCGCGGTAGACGAGCGCCGTGTAGAGCTGGACGAGCGAGGCGCCCAGCCGGATCTTCCGGTACGCGTCCTCCGCGCTGAAGACCCCGCCCGCGGCGATCAGCCCGTAGCGCCCGCCGCCCGTGATCCCGTAGAGCAGCCGCAGCACGTCGTTGACGAAGGCCTCGACCGGCCGCCCGCCGACGGCCCCCGGCATCCCCTCGAACCGCGCACGCGGCGCGCTCAGCCGCAGCACATCCGGCTTCCCGGCGGGCAGGTTGATCGCGAAGCCCGCCACGAACGGGAAGCCGTCGGCGATCGCGACGGTCTCACGCAGCACGCCCGCGTCGGTCGTCGGCTTGAGCTTGAGGATCACCGGCAGGCGCGGCTGCTCTGCCGCGAGCGCCGCCAGCAGCCGCTCGATACGCGGGAGATCGTCGAAGAAGTCGCGGTCCCCCGGCGAGTTGGGGCAGCTCATGTTGAGCGCCACGTAGTCGGCGTGGCGCTGCAGCAGAGCGAACGAGTGGGCGTAGTCCTCGTAAACGCCCGGCTCCGTCGCCGGCAGCCGCGGGTCGTTGGTCTTGACGAGGTTGACGCCGAGCGGGACGGGCAGCCGCTGCCCGTCGAGGCGCGCCGCGACGGCCTCGGCGCCGTCGTTCGGGACCCCGTAGCTGACGACGATCGCCTCGTCCTCCGGCAGCCGGAAGAGCCGCGGGCGCGGGTTGCCGTCGGAGGGCTGCGCGGACACAGAGCCCATCTCCAGGTGCCCGAAGCCGAGCTCGGCGAGCAGCGGCAGCGCGCGCCCGTTCTTGTCGAAGCCGGCCGCCAGCCCGAGCGGGTTCTGGAACGACAGCCCGCCAAGCTCGACCGCCAGGCCCGCACAACCGCCGGCGAAGGCACGGTGTGCCAGTCCGCGGACCGGGGCGGCACGACCGGCGAGCGCGGAGGTCCTGAGCGCGAGCTCGTGCGCCCGCTCCGGATCGAGCCGGAACAGCAGAGGCCGCACGGCCGTCTCGTACAGCGGGCTCACTGATCTTGGACGCTAGTCATCTAATGGCCGGCGTGCGGGCGAGCGGCTCGTAGAGGGCGCCCTGCGGACGCAGCGTCGAGCGGTAGAGAGTCAGCTCGCCGCCCGTAAACGGAGCGGCGGGCGGCGGGCCTCCTTCGAGCGCCGGCACGCGGCGTTCGCCGCGCTTGACGCGGGCGAGCGTGATGTGCGGCCAGAAGGGCCGCTTCTCGGGCCGGTACCAGCGCCCGGCCTCGAGCGCGTCCGAGATGGCCCCCTGCAGCGCCGCGGCGCGGCCGCCGTCGTCGTCGAGGTCGAGCGCGAACAGGCGCGGGTCGCGCGGCGGCACCGCCCGCACCTCGCTGGGGGTCAGCAGCGGCGCGGCGCTCGCGGGGCGTGCGCCGAAGGTCGCCTCGGCGATGGCGTCGGCGGCCGCCTCGTCCTGCCAGCCGAGGAAGACGAGCGTCACGTGCAGCGCCTCCGCGCGCACCGGGCGCAGGTCGCGGCGGCCCTCCAGCAGCTGGTCGCGCCAGGCGACCAGCTCCTCCCGCGCCCCCGCCGGGAGGTCGAGCGCCACGAACATGCGCGCCCGTGGCCCGCTCAGAGGAGCCCGTCCTCCACACCCGAGAGGGCGCGCCGCAGCAGGTGCATCGCGACTGTGGTTGCGCGCTCGCGGATGTCGGTGCGGTTGCCCGGCAGCAACGCGCGGCGAGTCAGCGGCTCGCCGCCGCCGAGCTGCACGCTCCACACCACGGTCCCGACCGGTTTCTCCTCACTGCCGCCGTCGGGACCCGCGATGCCGGTGACCGAGATCGCCGTGTCGGCGCCGAAGCGCTCGAGCGCGCCGGCCGCCATCGCCTCGGCGACCTCCTCGGACACCGCGCCGTACGCCTCGATCAGCGCCGGGTCGACCCCGAGCAGGTCCGTCTTCGCCTCGTTCGCGTAGGCCACCACGCCGCCCTCCACGTAGGCCGAGGAGCCCGGCCGGTCGGTGAGCCGCGCGGCCAGCAGGCCCGCGGTGCAGGACTCGGCGGTGGCGAGGCGGCGTCCCGCGAGCAGGCCGGCCACGATGTCGTCCACGCGCGAGCCGTCCTCGGAGAAGATCTCGCGCGCGTGGCGTGCCCGCACGAGCCTCATCAGGCTGTCGTAGGCCGCCTCCGCGTCAGGCTCATAGCGGGTGACCATCTCGATTTCGCCGCGTCTCAGACAGGTGGTGATCTCGAGCCGCTCGAAGCCGTCGACCTCGCGCTCGGCCTCGCGCAGCGTCTCGGCGAGGCCCGACTCCGGCAGCCCGAACATGCGCACGGTCCCCTGCTCGTACTCGGTGCGGCCCGCGATCGCTGCCTGCACCGGCTCGCTCTCGACGGCCACGCGCCACATCGGCTGAAGCTCGCGCGGCGGGCCCGGCAGCACCACCACGACCGGCTCACCGGCGACGATCACTCCCGGCGCCGTGCCGACCGGGTCGATCACGGTCGCGCCCTCGGGGATCAGCGCCTGCTTGCGGTTGGCGGCCTTCATTGCCTCCGGGTCCCAGTGCTGGAAGCGCTTCATGAGCGGCACGAGGATCGCGTAGATGCGCTGCTCGAGCTCCTCGTCGAGCACGAGCTCACGGCCGCTAAAGCGCGCCACGACCTCGACCGTCAGGTCGTCGGCTGTCGGCCCCAGGCCACCGCTCGTGAGGATCAGGTCGACACCCTGGTCCTTCATGAAGCGGAGCTGTGCCTCGATGTCCTCGGGCCGGTCGCCACAGATCGTGATGTGGGCGAGCTCGACGCCGAGCTCGAGCAGGCGATCCGAGAGCCAGGGGCCGTTGCGGTCCTGCACGCGGCCCGCCAGCACCTCGGTGCCGGTCACCACGATGCCTGCGCGAGCGCTCACGCGCAGGGCCGCTCGCCGCTCGGGAGGTCCCGGCGGCCGCGTACCGTGAACTCGAAGCCGACCGGGTTCGGGCCGCTCTCGACCGGAACCTGCCTGCCGTTCTTCCGGATCTGGACGTCCGTCTTGCCGAGGTTCACGCGGACCACCTTCCCGCGGAACGTCTGCGGCGCGTCGATCGTGTTCTCGAACAGCACGGGCTTGCCGCTGCCGCGATCGACGCACACATAGGTCGGCGTGAGCGGGGTGATCCGCAGCACGACCCGCCTGGGACGGCGCCGCTCCGGCTGCTGCTGCCGCCGCTCGTTCGTCTCCGTGCGTGGGGTCGTCTCGCCCGCCACCTGGCCGCCGTCGTCGTCGTCGCCGTCCGCAAGCAGCCCGATCGCGACGAGTGCACCGACCACCGCCACCACGACCAGGAGCAGCAAGGAGCCGGGGCCGACTCGCGGCCCGCGGCGGCGCCGGTCGCGGGCGAGGTTCGGAGGCCCGAGCGATTGGATGTGCTCGACGTCGTCCTCGGCCTCGTAATTGGCCCGGTACTCCTCCACGAGCAGGTGCGGATCGAGGCCGAGCGCCTCCGCGTAGGTGCGCAGGAAGGTCTTGACGAAGGTCGGGCCGGGCAGCATCCCGAACTCCTCGTTCTCCAGCGCACGCAGGTACTTTGCGCGGATCTTGGTGCTCGCCTCGACGTCGGCGATGTCGAGGTGCTGGCGCATGCGCGCCTCCCGCAGCGTGTCGCCGATCGTCGCCATTCGGCGCGTAGTGTGATGGATCGCCCGGGGCGGCTACTCCTCGGCGGAGGCCGCCACGGTGGCCTCGCCGAGATTTTCGAGCACCCTGGGCAGGTCGGCCTCGGTGATCAGTACCTGGCGCGCCTTGGAGCCCTCGTAGCCGGAGATCACGCCGCGCCGCTCCATCATGTCGATCAGCCTTCCCGCGCGCGTGTAGCCGACGCGCAGGCGCCGCTGCAGCATGGACGTCGAGGCTGTCCCCATCTGCACGACGGTCGCGATCGCGTCGCCGAGCAGGTCGTCCTGGTCGGGGTCGAAGTCGCCGTCGGCGCTCCCCTCCTCGTCTTCCGGCTCGACCGCCTCGAGCAGCTCCTCCTGCAGCTCTGGCTCGCCCTGGCGGCGCCAGTGGTCGGTGAGCTTCTCGATCTCCTCCTCCGCGATGAAGGCGCCCTGGATACGCGCAGAGCGCGACTCCCCCGAGGGACGGAAGAGCATGTCGCCCTGGCCGAGCAGCGACTCGGCGCCGTTCTGGTCGAGGATCACGCGCGAATCGGTCTGCGACGAGACTGCAAATGCGATCCGGGCCGGCACGTTCGCCTTGATCATGCCGGTGATCACGTCGGCGCTCGGGCGCTGGGTGGCGAGCACGAGATGGATGCCGACCGCGCGCGACTTCTGCGCGAGCCGGATGATCGAGTCCTCGACATCGGCCGGCGCGACCATCATCAGGTCGGCGAGCTCGTCGATCACGCACAGGATGTAGGGCAGCGGCGCCTCGCCCTGCTTCATACGCACGCGGTTCAGCTCGACGAGGTTGCGCGTCTTCGCGCGGCTCATCACGCCGTAGCGCTCCTCCATCTCCTTGATCAGGTTGGCGAGCACGTTCGCGGCCAGCCGCGGGCTCGTGACGACGGGCGTGAGCAGGTGCGGGATGCCCTCGTAGTGGTTGAGCTCGACGCGCTTCGGGTCGACCAGCACCATGCGCACCTCGTTCGGCGAGGAGCGCAGCAGCACGCTCGACAGCATCGCGTTGACGCAGCCGGACTTACCCGAGCCGGTGGTTCCGGCGATCAGGATGTGCGGCTGCTTCGCGAGGTCCGTGCCGATCGCCTTGCCGGCGATGTCCTTGCCGAGCCAGACCGACAGCGGCGACCAGCCGCGCGGGGCGTCCTGGAAGACGTCGCCGAGGTGGACCATCTTGCGCACGCGGTTCGGCACCTCCACGCCAACCGCGGTCTTGCCGGGAATGGGAGCGAGGATGCGCACCTGCTCGGCCGCGAGCGCGTAGGCGATGTCGTCCTTCAGCTGGGCGACCTTCGACATCTTGATCCCAGGCGCGAGCCGCAGCTCGTAGCGCGTGACGTGTGGGCCGCTGACCGTTCCGATCACGCGCGCCTCTACGTTGAAGTGGCCGAGCGCCTCTGTGAGCATGCCGCCGACCCGCTCGATGCCCTTCGTGTCGAGCTTCTGCGCGCCGTTCGAGCGCTTGAGGAAGCCGAGCTTCGGCAAGCGGTAGTCGAGGTCCTCGGACTCCGTGACCGGTGAACGGCGCTTGCCCATCGGCGTGAGCGCGGGCTCCTGCTCGGGCTCCTCGGCAAGCTCTTGCTGCTCCTCGTCCGGCCGGGGCGACGGCGGCGGCTCGAGTTCCGCCACGTGCTCGTGCTCCGGCGGGGGCGCGCTGATCGTGTCGTCCTCGCCCTCGTCCTCGCCTTCGAAAAGGTCCGGATAGCGATCCGCTGCGTCGAGGGCCGGCGCCTCCACGTGGGTCGCGCGCACGACCGGCTCGCGGTCCTCCGGCTCGGGCGGCTCGACCGGCCCCGCGTCCTGGTCGCGCGTACGCCTGACCGTGATCGGTGGCAGCGGGTCGGTCGGCAGGTTGAGCGTGTTGGCGGTGCGCCGCATGCGATCGCCCGTCCCGGCGGCGAGAACGCGCGTGCCACTCACGAGACTCGCGACCGAGGCGCCCGTCAGCAGCAGCACCCCCGCGATCAGCAGGAACACGAACAGGATGTGAGAGCCGGCGTCGGAGAACAGCTTGCTCGAAGCCCAGTAGAGCGACTCGCCGGACAGACCGCCATGGCGCTCCAGGTAGGCGGTGTCGAGGAAGCCGTCACGCGGCGTGTCGCCGGGCCCCAATCCGAACGAGCCGGCGGCGAACCCGAGGGTGAGCGCCGCCGCCAAGCAGAGTGCGCCGGTCTTGAACGGATGCGTGCTCGGCAGCGCCGGGCGCATGATGAGAACGGCGCCGGCGGCGAGCAGCGCAACCGGGGCCGCGTAGGCGACCGCGCCGAACAGGAAGCGGAGCGCGTCGGCGAGCGCCTCTCCCACCTCGCCGCCCGCCCAGTCGAGCCAGAAGATGCACGCGAAGAAGGCGGCGAACGCGACCAGGCCGAGCCCGAGCAGGTCCCAGTGGCGCTGCTCGAGTTGCGGCAAGCCCAGCTGGGGCCACCAGCCCCGGCGGGCACGGCGTCGCTTGCTGCGGCGGCTCGCCATCCACCGTGAATTCGACGGGGGCCGCCCTCACCCTCCCTACCATGGGTCTGATGAGCGGACGCCCCAGGGTCCTGGTGGTGGAGGACGACGTGGATATTGCGGGCGTCCTCCGTCGCTCCCTGGACAAGGAGGGCTACGAGGTCCGCATCGCCGCGGACGGCGAGACCGCCCTCGACGCGGCGGGACTGTTCGAGCCCGACGCGGTCGTGCTCGACCTGGGCCTGCCGAAGCTCGACGGCGTCGAGGTGTGCAGGCGCCTGCGCGCCGACGGCGACGTTCCGATACTGATCCTCACCGCCCGCGACGCCGTCGACGCGCGCGTCGAAGGACTTGACTCGGGCGCGGACGACTACCTCGTCAAGCCGTTCGAGCGCGACGAGCTGCTAGCGCGCATGCGCGCGCTGCTGCGCCGCCGGCCGCCACGCGGGAGCGCCTACGTGGTGGTGGGCGACCTGCGTCTGAACCCGGACACGCGCGAGGTGCTCCGCGGCGAGCGCAAGCTCGACCTGACGGCGCGCGAGTTCGAGCTGCTCGAGTACTTGATGCGCAACGCGCGCATCGTGGTGTCGCGCCAGACGTTGCTCGACGAGGTCTGGGGCTACCACCCGTTCGCCGAGACGAACACTGTCGATGTCTTCATCTCAAACCTGCGGCGCAAGCTCGAGGAGGGCGGTGAGCCGCGCATCCTGCACACGATGCGCGGTGCCGGCTACGTGCTGAGGGACGGCTCGTGAGGACGAGGCTGCCGATCAAGGCCAAGGTCGCGATCGTCACCGCGGCGCTCACCTTCGTGATCCTCAGCCTGTTCGCGACCGTCATCGGCGCGCTCGCCGAGCAACGGATCACCGACGGCTTCGAGGACGAGCTGCGCGCCACGGCGGCGGATCTGCAGGACCAGATCCACCTCGAGCGGAGCGGGCCGCTCACCTTCAGGCTCACGCCGGAGGACCGCGACCTGCTCCGCGCTGCCGCGGTGGGCGGCGCGATCGTGAGGGTGGTCGACGTGCGCGGCCGCGTCGCCTACGCCACTAGCGCGCCCGATCTCGGCCCGCCGATTGATGGCGTGACGGACGCGGGTGACTTTCGAGTCGTGTCCGAGCAGCTCGTCGTTCCCGATGTCGAGACCGAGGGCACCTTCGACCCCATTCCCCAGGGCGTCACGCGTGCGGTCGGCTGGGTCCAATACGCGGAGACCGAGGCGAGCGTGCAGACGACCATCAACCGCGTCCGTCTGTTCCTCGCCTTCGGCGTGCTCGGCGGCACGGCGCTCGCGTTCCTCGGTGGCCTGCTCGTGGCCCGCCGCGCGATGCGCCCGATCTCGGGGCTGACGAGAGCCGCCCGTGAAGTTGCCCGCACGCGTGACCCCGACGTCCGGCTCCCCAAGCCGCTCGCTCATGACGAGGTCTCCGAGCTGGCATTCACGCTCGAGGACATGCTGCGCGAGCTGGGCGCCGCGCGCGGGGAGACGGAGGCGACGCTCGACCGCCAGCGCGCCTTCGTCGCGGACGCATCGCACGAGCTGCGCACCCCGCTCACCAGCATCCTCGCCAACCTCGAGCTGCTCGAATCCGATCTAGACGGCGAGCAGCGTGAGATGGCCGCCTCCGCCCTCCGCTCCTCGCGGCGCATGCGCCGCCTCGTCGCCGACCTGCTGCTGCTGGCGCGCGCCGATGCCGGCCGCGAGGCCCCGAGGACGCCGGTCGACATCGCGGCAGTGGCCCGCGAGGCCGCAGCCGAGGCGAGCGTCCTGTCGGATCAGCACACCATCACCGTCGACGCCCCCGAGCCGGTTGTGATCGACGGCGTGGCCGACGACCTGCATCGGCTGGCCGGCAACCTCGTCGAGAACGCGCTCATCCACACTGCCGCCGGCACGCCCGTGACCGTCTCGGTGCGCCGCGACAGCGACTCGGCGGTCCTCGAGGTCGCCGACCGCGGCCCGGGAGTGCCGCCCGCGCTGCGTCAGCGCGTCTTCGAGCGCTTCGCGCGCGGCGGCGGTGACGCCGCCCGGAGCGGCGGCAGCGGCCTCGGCCTCGCGATCGTCCGCGCGGTGGCCGAGGCGCACCACGGGACCGTCGAGGTGGACGACGCCGAGGGCGGCGGCGCGCGCTTCACGGTCAGGATTCCGGTCGAGTCGCGCTCCGATTCCGGCGCTAGCGTGTTGACGCCTGGAGAACCCGATCCCGGATTCCTGAAGGAGCCCCACCCGTGAAGTCGTTCGTGAGCAGGCGCCCCTCGCCTGCCCTGGTCATCTCGCTGATCGCGCTGTTCGTCTCGCTGTCAGGCGTCTCCTACGGCGTCGCGACCGGCTTCATCGACAGCCGCGAGCTCAAGAACAACCAGGTCCGCAGCGTCGACCTACGCAACAACGACGTCCGGACGCGCGACCTGCGCAACAACGAGGTGCGCGGAAGGGACATCCGCAACAGCACGATCCAGGGCGGGGATGTCGCGCTCAACACGCTCACCGGCGACGACATCAACGAGTCGCGGCTTGGCAAGGTGCCGAGCGCGGCGGCGGCCGACACGGCCACCACAGCCACGACGGCGGAGGGACTCCCGGGGGTGCGCGTCGTGCCGATCAAGCACCGAAGCGGCAACGTCACGGGTCAGACCGTGCTCGACGTAGGCGGCCTGCAGGTGCTTGTGAGCTGCGTCGGAGGCGATGAGGCCCTGACCGCGCGGACCACGGTGACCGGGGGTGAGATCGCCGTGATCTCGGACGACGCGGGCACCAACGACGCGATGGATCCGACCGCCAACCTCGCGCACAACCTCGACGACGACTTCAGCCCGGGGGACAACTTCGACGTCGTGGACACGCCCTCGGCAGCCGACGATCGCATCTATCAGCTGCACTACTTCGGCGGCGATGGCGCGAGCGTCACCGCGAACCTGATCACCGACGACAACCTCGGCACAAGCGACTGCGTCGTCAGCGGCTATGCCGTGGTCACCTAGCTAAATGCAACATGGGGAGTCATCAGGTCCGACGAGGGTCATCGAACATCGTTCGGGCACCTCCCCCGGGGACGGCGAGCCGTGCTGGATTGAGCACCTCCTGGGTGCATAAGTCAGCACGGTGGCGTCCGTCCCGGGCGTTGGTCGCCAAACGCTCCGGTGGTCGTTCCGTGCATGACCCAACCCGCCGACGATTGTTCGGCAGCTCGGAGGACTGCAGCCGGTCAGCTCCCCTTTACCAGCCCCGCCGGCACGAACCGTCGCTACAACCCAGGGGACTAACGACCTAGCTAGACCTCGACCACAACCGGCAGGATCATCGGGCGCCTGCGCAGGCGCTCGTAGACGAACTCCGCGATGTCGTCGTGGAGGTGGTCCTGGAGCAGGTCGATCTCCCGGACCTCCTCCTCGGCGCTGCGCCCCAGCGAGTCGTCGACGGCCTCGCGCAGCTCGGAGACGAAGCCATCGTCGTCCTCGAGGAACGGCACGCCGCGGAAGATGACCTCGGGCGGGACGACCGAGCGTCCGTCCTGCTCCGAGATCGTGGCCACGACGATGAAGATGCCGTCCGCCGACAGCATGCGCCGGTCGCGTAGGGCGACATCCTCGATGTCGCCCACGTCGACTCCGTCGACGAAGATCATGCCCGCCTGGACGCGCTCGCCGAAGCGCGCGCTCGACGAGTCGATCTCGAGCGGCAGGCCGTTCTCGCCGCGGAAGATGTCCTCTGGCGGAATGCCGACCGCCTCGGCGAGCTCACCGTGCAACCTCAGCCGGCGATGGTCGCCGTGAACGGGCATGACGTAGCGCGGCCGCGTGAGGTTCAGCATCAGCTTCAGCTCCTCGGCGTAGCCGTGCCCGGACGCGTGCACCGGCACATCGGCCGTGGTGATCACGTTGGCGCCGAGCCTGTAGATGCGGTCGATTGTCTCGTTGACGGCGCGCTCGTTGCCGGGGATCGGGGTGGCCGAGAAGACGACCGTGTCGCCCTCGTGCAACTCGACCTGAGGGTGGTCGCCGTGCGCCATGCGCCGCAACGCGGAGAGCGGCTCGCCCTGGCTGCCGGTCGAGATCACGACCAGCTTGTGGTCGGGGAAGTCCTCGATCTCACGCGCGCCGACGAGCATGCCCTCCGGCACGTCGATGTGGCCGAGCATGCGCCCGATGTTGATGTTCTTGCGCATCGAGCGGCCAACCAGCGACACGCGCCGGCCAAGCTGCGCCGCTGCGTCGACCACCTGCTGGACGCGGTGGATGTTCGACGCGAAGCAGGTCACCACGATTCGGCCCGCGCAGCGCGAGAAGACCTCCTCGAGCTTCGGACCAACCGCCGACTCCGAGGGCGACATGCCCGCGCGGTCGGCGTTGGTCGAGTCGCCGCAGAGGAGCAGCAGGCCCTCGCGGCCGAGCTCGGCGAGCCGCGACACGTCCGCCGGCACACCGTCGACCGGCGTCTGGTCGAACTTGTAGTCGCCCGTCACGAGCGTCGTCCCGAGCTCGCAGGTGAGCGCGACGGCGAACGAATCCGGGATCGAGTGCGCCATCTTGACCATCTCGACCGAGAATGGCCCCGCGTCGAAGGTCTGGGTGGCGAGCACGTCCTCGACCTCGATGTCCTTCAGCCGGTGCTCGTCCAGCTTCGAGCGCACCATCGCCGCGGTCAGCGGCCCGCCGTAGACGACCGGCGCGCGCTCGAGCTCGCGCAGCACGAACGGCAGCGCGCCGACGTGGTCCTCGTGCCCGTGGGTCAGCACGATCGCATCGATGTCGTCTGCGCGCTCGCGCAGGTAGGTGAAGTCGGGCAGGACGAGGTCGATGCCGAGCTGGTCGGGCGCCGGGAACATCAGGCCCGTGTCGACGACCACGATGCGGCCGTCGTACTCGACGACCATCATGTTCTTCCCGATCTCCCCGAGCCCGCCCAGCGGCAGGACACGGAGCGTGGCTCCGCTCAAACTGCCGCCAGCAGGTTGTGGCGCTCGAGTGCTTCTCGGATCGGCGCCTGCTCCTGCTCGTCCGCCTCGACGAGTGGCAGCCGCAGTCCGCCGACGGAGTGGCCGGCGAGGTTGAGGGCCGCCTTGATGGGGATCGGGTTGGTCGTGACCGTGAGCGCTCTGTAGAGGTCCTGCAACGATTCCTGCAGGCCGGCACGCGCGTCGGGTTCGTCGATCATGCGGCGCATCTCACGGCCGACGAGGTGCGAAGCGACGAGGATCCCGCCGGTCCCGCCGATGTCGAGCACGCGCGCCAGCACGTCGTCGTTCCCGGCGAGCAGATCGAGGCCGTCGATCGGCGCGAGGTCCTCGTAGCGCGCCTGCTTGACCGCCTGGACGTTGTCGATCTCGGCCAGCTCGGCGAGCAGGTCGTTGGGCATGTCGAGCGCCGTCCGGCTGGGGATGTTGTAGAGCACGATCGGCCTGTCGGTGGCCGCGGCGGCCGCCTCGTAGTGGGCGCGAAGGCCTCGCCGGTTGGGCTTCACGTAGTAGGGCGTGACGACGAGCATTGCGTCCACCCCGGCCTCGTGCGCCCGCTCGGTCAGCTCGACGGTATGGCGCGTGTCGTAGGTGCCCGTGCCCGCCACGATGAACGCGTCATCGGGGGTCTCGCTCACAGCGAGCTCCCAAAGCTGCGCCTTTTCCTCGTCCGTGAGGGTGGCCGCCTCGCCGGTGCTGCCGGCGATGACGAGACCGTCGGAGCCGTTCTCGAGCAGGTGGCGCATGAGCCGGACCGTCGCGTCCTCGTCGACGTCACCGTTCGCGTCGAACGGCGTGACCATCGCTGTGAGGATGCCGCCGATGCTCATCCGTGCGTCCTACTGCTGGAGTGGCTTGAACGGATCGGGGTTGGTGTTTGCGTCCCCCGCCGGGGTTGGGGGTGGCGGCGGCTCGGGGGACCCCTCCGCGGCCGGCTCGGGCGGGGCGGGAGGCGGCGGTGCTGTAGCGGGTGTCTCCTCCTGGATGGGGCGCCCGTGCTCGTCGTAGCGGACGCCGCCCTGATCGGGCGTGTGCTGCGGCGAGGCATTCTGGTTGAAGCTCTCCTGAGCCTCATCGAGCTTCTGCTGCGCCTGCTCAGCGAGCTTCTTCGCCTTGTCCATGAAACCCATTCGCCACTCCTCGATTCGCGTCGAAGCACCATAGCGCTCCGCAAGGCCTACCGAAACCTCCGCTGCAAATGGCAGAATTCCACCCGACTCAGATGGCACAGCAACACGACTACAGCCACCGGACCGCGGTCCAGAAGCTCGGCGTGCAGCCCGATCAGCGCGTCGAGGTGGCCGGTGACGTCGGCGTTGGGCTGCGCCGCGACGTCAAGGATGCGCTCGGCCGTGGGCTCGTGCGCTCTGGCGAGCTGGACGGTGCGATCGTGCTGGTCGAGAGCGAGGAGGACGCCAAAGAGGCGCTCGTCCGCTACCGCGCGCGGCTGCGCGACACCGGTTACCTATGGTTCATAACCCGTAAACGGGGACACGAGAACTACCTCAATCAGATGACACTGGTTCCCCACGCCAAGCGTCTCGGCCTGATCGACAACAAGACCTGCTCGATCGACGACGAGCGCTCGGGGATCCGCTTCGTGGTGCCGCGGGCGCTGCGCAGCGGCGACGGCAAGACCGCTGCCTAGCGAACGGCGTGCTCGGGCGGGCGGACGAGCCGCCAGCTCGCCGCCACCGCCAGGACCGTCATCAGCACCGCGCTGGCCACGCACCACTGGCAGATCGCGTCGATCTCGAACAGCTCGGCCCAGGTCAGGTAGGCGCTGAAGCCGAACCCGACGAGCGCGAGCAGCGCGCCCGCGAGCTTGCCACTCTCCCCCGGGACCCAGAGCGAGGCCAGGATCAGCGCGTACCCGATCAGGCCGAGCACGGCGACCGGGATGCCGGCCAGCTCGGCGTAGCTCGAGTTCTGCACCTTCTCGCAGCCGCCGCCACCGCCCGCGCAGATCGGCTCGAGCTCGGCGTAGTGCACGTATGTGAGGTATGCGGCCACGGGCAGGCCGATCAGCGCCGCCAGCGCGATCAGCTGGCGCAGCCGGCGCTCGGTCATTGTTCGCCGAGCGCGGAGTCGATCGCCGCGGTCACGCTGCCGGCGTCGAGCGACCTGAGCTGTAGCTGCTGCGGGGCTCCGTTCCCCCTCTGGATGAAGAAGGTGGGCGTGCCGCTCACCCCGAGCTCGTTCGCCTGCCGCTCCGCTTGGCGGATGAGCCTTTGTGCGGGCGGGCTGTCCAGGTCGGACTCGAGCTGGTTCACGTCAAGCCCCGGCGTCTCGCGCGCGAGCCGCTCCAGGAACGCGTCGGTGGCGTAGCCGGAGTTCTCTTGCCCCTGATTGCGGTAGAAGAGGTCGCTGTACTCCCATCCCTTGTTCTGGAGGGTCGCCGCTGCCGCCACCTCGGCTCCGCGCTCGGAGTCAGGGCCGATGAAGCGCAGCACGCGCAGCTGCATCTTCAGACGGCCGCTGCGCACGTAGTCCTGGATCACGGTTGGCAGAGCGCCGGTCGTGTACTGGGCGCAGAACGGGCACTGCAGGTCGGCGAACTCGATCAGCGTGGCAGGAGCGTCCGGCTCACCGAGCGTCACGCCGTTCTGCGGGATGCCGCCGAACAGCTTCTCGACGCTCTGCTGGGCCTGCCCGCCGGACGCGGATGGCGCAGCGCCGCCGCCAGAGTCGTCCGAGCCGCCCTGGCTCACGACGATCGCGACCACCACCACGACGACCGCCGCAAGGATCGCGCCACCGAGCAGCAGCAGGCGCCGGTTTCGATCGCTGGTCACCCGGCGTCAGGCTAGAGAGGCGCCTACAGCAGATGCTCGAGCCCGATTGTCGGCGAGCGCTCGAGCGACTCCACGTTGCGCACCGCGAGCAGCACCCCCGGCATGAATGACTCGCGCGCGATCGAGTCGTGGCGGATCGAGAGCGTCTGGCCGAGGCCGCCGAAGAGGACCTCCTGGTGGGCCACGAGACCGGGCAGCCGCACCGAGTGGATCGGCTCGTGGACGTTGCCGCCGGCGGCCCGGACAAGGTTGGCCGTGCGGGCCGCGGTGCCGGACGGGGCGTCGACCTTGCGGTCGTGGTGCAGCTCGATGATCTCGCACTCAGGCATGTGCTTCGCCGCCTGCTGAGCGAACTGCATCATCAGTACGGCGCCGATCGCGAAGTTGGGCGCCACGAAGAGCTTGCCGGGGCCGACCCCCTCGAGCTCCGAGAAGTCCGCGCCCGTCGTGCCCATCACGCAGTGCACGCCCGCCTCGATGCAGGTGCGCGCGTTGTACAGGGCGCTGTCGGGCGTCGAGAAGTCGATCACGACATCGGCGTCGCCGAGCACGTCGGGGAGCGCGACCTCGAGCAACGGGTCGACGCGGCCCACGAGCGCCATGTCATCGGCGCCCTCGACCGCGGCACAGGCCGTCTGTCCCATGCGCCCAGCGGCGCCGGAGACGGCAACGTTGATCACGCGGCCTGGGCCAGCCCCGGGCTCACGGGCTCGAGCGCAGCGCGGAAGCGGTCCTCGCTGCCGCCGACACCGGCGGCCGAGAGCCGGCCCGGTGTCCAAAGCTCGCGGGCGAGCGTGTTCACGTCCTCGAGCGTGACCGCGTCGAGCGCGGCGAGCACCTCGTCGACGGTCAGGATCGGCACGCCCATGAGCAGCGAGCTGCCGAGCCGGTTCATACGGGTCAGGGTCGACTCCATCGACAGCACGGTGCGGCCCTTGACGTTCTCGCGGGCCCGCTCGAGCTCCTCCTCGCTCACGCCCTGGCCCGCGATCCGCTCGAGCTCGCCGCCGATCACCTCAACGGCGGCGGCGACGTTGTCGGGGCGGGTGCCCACGTACACGGCCACCTGTCCGCTGTCGTAGTAGTGGCTCGCGTAGGAGTAAACCGCGTATGCGAGTCCGCGCTTCTCGCGCACCTCCTGGAAGAGGCGCGACGAGGTCGAGCCGCCGAAGATCGTGTCGAGGATCCGCAACGCGAAGCGGCGCTCGTCACCCCGCGCAAGACCGGTGCCGCCGAGGCAGACGTGGTACTGCTCCGTCTCCTTCTCGTGGAAGCGCAGCTGCGGCCCTCGCGTGTGCGGGGGCCCTGGCGCCACGGGCAGCGGCGCCGCTTCTCCGACAGCGCCCTCGACGAGCGAGACGATTCGCTCGTGCTCGAGGTTGCCCGCGGCGGCGACGACGATGTTGCCCGGCACGTAGCGTCCGTCGTGCCAGGCCGAGATCAACGGCACGGGGACCGACCCGACGACGTCGGCCGTGCCGATGATCGGCCGCCCCAGCGGGTGGTCGCCGAAGATCGCGCCCGCGAGCACGTCATGAACCTTGTCCTGCGGCTCGTCCTCGTACATCGCGATCTCCTCGATCACGACCTGCCGCTCGGAGTCGATGTCCACATAGGCGGGCCGCAGGACCATGTCCTGGAGCACATCGAAGGCACGCTCGAGGTGGCCGTCGAGGAAGCGCGAGTAGACCGAGGTCGTCTCCTTGCCTGTACCGGCGTTGACCTCGGCCCCCATCGCGTCGAACAGCTCGTCGATCTCGCGCGACGAGAAGCGCTCCGTGCCCTTGAAGAGCAGGTGCTCGAGGAAGTGCGAGAGCCCCGCCTGCTCGTCGCCCTCGTCGCGGGAGCCGGTCCTGACCCAGAAGCCCAGCGCGATCGAGCGGACCGAGGGCATCGCCTCGGTCACGACCCGGACGCCCGAGTCGAGGGTGGTGATTCTGGCCGGGGGGCTCGCGCCCCCCGGACCCCCCGTGGCGCCTGGCCGGTTGCCGCTAGTCGTGCTCAAGCTACTCGGAACGCTCGCGGTCCCTGTCGCGGTCCCGATCGCGGTCGCGGTAGCGCGACCGGTCGCGGTCACGCCCGCCACGGCCGCCGTTGTCGCGGTCACGCCGGCCCCGGCCGCGGTCGCCGCGGCCGCC
>Ga0081538_10002114_pt1 | contig 19787 bp, 18 predicted proteins | sample TabmetS5T2R1_FD_71022 | JGI IMG/M metagenome (GOLD analysis project Ga0081538, IMG submission 71022) | Tabebuia heterophylla rhizosphere microbial communities from the University of Puerto Rico - S5T2R1 | ecosystem: Host-associated > Plants > Roots > Rhizosphere ...
GCAGCGCGCCGAGCAGCGGCAGCGCGATACCAATGACCGGGCCGCGATCCTTCATGGCACCTGGCCCGCCAGCAATTGCCGCAGGCGCGCCATCGCCGTCACCGCTTCCGGCGCCTCGCGCGCGAGCCCGCCGTTCGCCTTCATCGGACGCAGATCGACGACTTCCTGCACGCGGCCAGGATGAGCGGCCAGCACCAGCACGCGCTGGCCGAGATAGACCGCTTCCATGATGCTATGCGTGACGAACAGGATCGTCGTCCCGGTGCGCCGCCAGATCGCCAGCAGCTCGTCGTTCAGCCGGTCGCGCGTGATCTCGTCGAGCGCGCCGAACGGCTCGTCCATCAGCAGGATGCTGGGATTGCACAGCAGCGCGCGGGCGATCGCGACGCGCTGGCGCTGGCCGCCGGACAGCTGGTCGGGATAGCGGTCGGCGAACTCGGCGAGGCCGACCAGATCGATCAGCGCGTCCGACGTGGTCTCGACCGGCCGCGTCACGCTTCCGCGCCCGACCTGCAGCGGCAGCTCGACATTCTCCCGCACCGTGCGCCACGGCAGCAGAGTCGGGTCCTGGAACACAAACGCGACCTCGCGTCGCGAGCGTGCCCGTGCCGGCGGATGGCCGAGCACCGAGATAGCGCCGGAGAGCGGCGGCAGCAGATCGGCGACCACGCGCAGCAAGGTGGATTTGCCACAACCCGATGGGCCGAGGATGGTGAGGAAATCGCCGCGCTCCACCCGCAGGTCGACGTCGGACAGCACGACGGTTCCGCCGTCGGCGCCTGGATAGCCGATGGCCAGTCCATTGGCCTCGATCGAAGGCTCTGTGATGCGGTCTCCCCCAGCTTCCGGCATTCTCACCCGTATTTCGGACGATCCTTGGCCGTCGCCTCGAGGATCGCGGTCGACATGCAATCCTCCAGCTTGGGCGCGCCGTTCGGGAACTGCCCGATCGCATCATAGACCGAGATCTGCTCCTGCACAGAGGCCGGATCGAAGGTGCCCCAGCCGTCCTTCTTGGTCGCCGCATCGAAGCTCAGCGACAGCACGCGGTCGATGGTCGCGAGCTCGACCTCCTTGTCGAGCGTCGGATAGGCGGCAACGGCAATCTCCACCGCTTCCCTGGGATTCTGGTGCGTCCAGTCCCAGCCCTTGGCCGTGGCGCGGATGAAGCGCGCCAGCACGTCGGCGTTGTTCGCGATCGCCTCGTCGGTGGCGAAATACACGTTGGCGTAGGATGGCAGGCCGGTGTCGCCCATCATCAGGTCGATGCGGTCCGGACCGATCACCGACAGCGCCTGAGTATTGGTGATCCAGCCGGTGACGGCGTCCACCTGCCCCGCCACCAGCGGCATCATGTCGAAGCCGATGTTGGTGATGGTCATCTGCGACGAATCGATCTTGTTCTTGGACAGGATGGCATCGAGCACGAAGCGCGCGGTCGGCTGGATCCCGATGCGCTTGCCGATCATGTCCTTGACCGTGCGGATCGGCGCCTTGGGCAGCGAGTAGAAAGCGAAGGGCGCCATGCGGTAGCCGCAGGCGATGATCTTCACCGGCACGCCGGAGGCGCGGGCGAGCAGGAGCTGGGCCGAATCCGAGAACTGGCCGAGCGCAGCCTCTCCGGTGACGACGGGAGGCACCGTCGCGGAGTTCGGGCCGCCCGGCGCGAACTCGACCGCCAGCCCCTGCTCTTCGTAGAACTTCTTGTCGAGGGCGACGATGTCGCCGATCTGGCCGTTGCTCATCAGCCAGTCGTATTTCACCACCACCTTCGCCATGTCCGCACGGACGTCGCGTGAGACCAGCAGTGAAATGCCCGCGCCGACCGCCGCAAGCGAATAGGCGCTGCGTTGCAGCAGGTCGCGCCGGGTCATCGGATATTGGCGTGCCATGGTCAGTCTCCCCTTCTCGAGTCTAGCCCTTGTCTTCGACATCGCCCACCGGCCCGCCATCCAGCCAAGCGTAGATTTCCCACAGATTGTCGTCCGGATCGGCGAAGTAGCAGCAGCGCGCGTTCCACGGATAGTTCGCCGGCGGCCCCTGGAACGCGATGCCGCTGTCCGCCAGCGCGCGATAGAGCTCATCCACCGCCGCCGGCGATGCGACCTCGACCGCCGCGCAAGCCTTGTGAACGCGCGGCTCGCCGCGCCGGTCCGAGACGCCGGTATGTTCCGAGATGTGGCCGATCTCCCACAGCGCGAGGGTGAGCCCGGCGCCCTTGAAATCGGCAAAGCCCGGCGCGCGCCGGCGCAGTTTGAAGCCAAGCTTGCCGACATAGAACGCGATCGCGCGCTCCACATCGGAGACCAGGAAGCAGAGGTCGGTGATGGGATAAAGCTGGGCAAAGGACGTCGCGTTCATGCCCCAGTGTGGCCGAGTTGGCGCGCGAGGGCTTTCGCGGACTTGCGCGCCGTTTGTCTGATCTTGCGGTTTTGACCTCTTCCCCCTTGTGGGGAAGATAATTGGGAAGCGCGCTACAAGCTCCGCCGGTACTGCCGCGGCGTCATGCTGGTGACGCGGCGGAACATGGTGGAGAAGTGGGCCTGGTTGGCGAAGCCGACGGCGGCGGCGATTTCGGCCAGCGAGATGTCGGGTTCGGCCAGCAGCGTCTTGGCGCGGTCGACGCGGCGCTCCACCACGAAGCGGTGCGGCGCGGTGCCGGTCGCCTGCTTGAAGGCGCGGCTGAAATGGAACGGACTCAAGTGCGCGACGGCGGCGATCTCCGCCAGCGACAGCGAGCGCTCGCCGAGCGATGACTCGATGAAATCGAGAACCCGGCGCAGGCGCTGCGGCGAGATCGCGAGACCCTGCGGTGCCGGCTCGTGCGGCCGCTGCGCCAGCAGCCGCGCGACGCAGACCGCGAGCGCGGTGCCGAGCTGCTCGGCCAGCAGCGGGTCGGCCGTTTCCGGCTGGCGCGTCATGGCGGCGAGCGCGAGTGCGAGGTGCAAGGTCACGCGGTCGGTGTCGACCAGCAGCGACAGGGCATCCATCTCTTCCAGCGGCAGCGATCGCAGGGCAGCGCCAGAGATCTCCGGCGCCAGGAAGATCGAGATGTAGTCAGCCGCGTCGCCATCGACGAACAGCGGCATGCCGGCGGGCTGCAGGCACAGCATGTCGCGCCGCCGCGCCACCGTATGGGTCCGCCCGGATTCGCCGAGCCGGAATGAATAGCGGCCGTGCGCCGTGCGGTTGATCGAGATGCGGTGCAGCGGCCCGCGCGAGTTCATCTGGCCTGCCGAGCTGTGATAGGCCTCGACAATCACGCTGGGCTGGCTGGCGATCGCGTAGTCGCTGAGCGGCGGCCGCGAGATCGCGAACACTTCCTGAAGATGGCCCATGGCGCTTGCCCCCTGCTGCCGGACGCCGCGCATTGTAGCAACGCGCATGCCAGGGCGCGAGAATCAGCTGTTGATGCCGGTCTGCTTGCTCAGCGTGTTGTTATGGCGTGGCATTCGCTGCAATCGGCCCGCGCGATTGGCAAGAAACCGGGCAGAACTCACCCATGGTGCACACTCCAAACGCAAAAGGCCCCGTTTGCACGGAGCCTTCACGTTCATGCTGGCCCTCGCGCCGGCCGGACCGGCGGCGGCATCAGACGGTGATGTTGATGTGCTTGCCGCTGGTCGGCGACGTGCCGGATTTCTGTTCGGTTTCCTGCACGGCTTGGGTCTTGCGCACGTCCGCTTCGGCCGCGGCGCGATTGGTCTCGCGCTGCACCGACACGGCCGCCGCCGAGGACCCGGCCTGCTGGATGCCGGCCATGCGCGCCGCCTCGAAGGCAGCGGCCACGCTGGCGATCTGGGTGACGTTCATATGCAACCTCTCTTACAAGCACAGAGAGTGCCTGTGGATAACTTGGGCCTCGGGGGCATTTCAATCAAGCACTATCGTTCGGGAATTTAAGCGCTTTTTAGGAAATATCCTGATTCGCCGGCGCCATCGCCCTTTGATTTCCCGCGCCTTTTCGGTCATGACAGGCGCCGAACGCATGGCTTGGAGGGTGGCTTAGAACGTGGCGGAAGGAGCGGCGGGGACCCCATCTCAAATCAGCAGGCGCCGGCTGCGGCTGCGCGACGTGCTGCGCGCCGACGTGCCGGCCATCTATGGCGCGCTGGCGCGGGACGAAGCAGGCGACGACCGGCTGGTGCGGCGGACCTATCGCTTCGTCCACTGGCTGGAGCGCGGCAGCCCGCGCGAAGTGCGCGCCTACATCGTCCCGCCGGCGCCTCTGCTGTGGGCCTGGGCGAACGGCGACGGCTCGTGGTCCAGCCGGATCCACAAGCGCTACCTGCGCGCGCTGTGGCGCGAGCATGGCGTCCTCGGCAAGGCCGGCCCGCTGCTCGGCCTGCTGGCGTGGCTGCCGATCATGCTGGCGATGATCGCGTGGTCCACCGCGCTCAACGGTCCCACGATCCGCCGGCAAAGCGGCAAGAGCATTCCGGGCCAGGTGGTGGAGCAGCTGTGGTTCGCGGCACGCCATGGCGTGTTGCCGCCCTGGTACTACATGTTCGAGCTGTTCGACCCGGATCAGCAGGCCAAGGCGCCGCATTACATCCATCGCTTCGAGCTGAAGAACGGCCTGTTGCAGATCCTGCGCCGTGGCGTTCCCGTCAAGCGCAGGACGCCGACCCAGAACAAGATCGCGTTCCTCAAGCGCTGCGCCAAGGCGGACATCCGCACCCTGCCCAACTTTGCCATCCTCAAGGCCGGCAAGCTGCAGATCCAGCACGGCACGCGCGCAGAGCTGTTTTCACAGGACCTGTTCGTGAAGCCGTCGCGCGGCCGCGGCGGCGAAGGCGCCGGCCTGTGGCAGCACAGCGTCGAGGGATTTCGCCTGCAGGACGGCGCCCCGCTGTCGCCGGAGCAGCTGGTGCAGCACCTCGCGGAGGTTTCGAAGCGCACCACCCTGCTGGTGCAGCCCCGCGCCCGCAACCATGCCGGCATCGCCGATCTCAGCAACGGCGCCCTCTGCACCGCGCGGATCGTCACCATGCGCACCGAGAGCGGCGGCCATGAAGCGGTGTGCGCGCTGTTCCGCATGGCGGTCGGCGACAACCGCCTGGTCGACAATTTCCACGCCGGCGGCATCGCCGCGCCGATCGACGTCGCGACCGGCACGCTCGGCGCCGCCACCGACTGGGGCCTGCGCCCGCGCCACGGCTGGAAGACGCACCATCCCGACACCGGCGGCCAGATCGAAGCACGCGTGCTGCCGCTGTGGGCCGAGACCCGCGCGCTGGCCGAGCGCGCCCACGCCGCGTTCGACGATCGCCACATCATCGGCTGGGACATGGCGATCCTCGCCGACGGCCCCGCCATCGTAGAAGCCAACGGCGGCCCCGACACCGACATGCACCAGCGCGTCAGCCGCGCGCCGCTGGGCAACCAGCGATTCGGCGAGCTGATGGCGTTTCATTTGCGCAGCGGGCGATGAAATGTGCACCTGCCCGCAAGTTCGCGTGATGACAGCGCCATCATGCGGCGCTCGCGCGGCCGTGAATTGAGACGCTGGTGTGTTCGGGCGATGAGGAGGCTGGCGCGTTCGTCCGAGAGGAGAAACGCCGCGCCGGCGGGCCAGGAGGCTGCCGGCAGAAGAGCCGTGGGAGGCTCTCGGATCTGTGCCGGAATCCCGGGCGAAGCCAACTTCGACCCGGGATTTCGAACATCCCGCTCCCAACTATTTCTCGCCATCAACCCCCTCCCCCAACATGGGGGAGGGTTGGGGTGGGGGAAGCCGCGTCTCCGTGCTCGACCGTCTTCGCTCGCTTCCCCCACCCCAACCCTCCCCCGGCTCGGGGGAGGAGGTTTGAGCGTGCATTGCAGTGGACCTCTGCGTGCTCTATGAAGCCGTTCGCCCCCTCGAACTGAGACCAGTATGAAATCCGCTCTTAAAACCCTGCTGCGCCGCCTGATCGCCATCGCTCTGATGATCGGCCCATTCGCCGTGCCGGCCGAGGCCGAGACGGCGCAGGACCGGCTGTGGGCCGCGATCAATGCGCAGGATGCGACTTCGCTGCGCATCGCGATCGATCAGGGCGCCGATCCCAACCTGACGAACAACGAAGGCCGCGTGCCGCTCTATCGCGCGCTGGTGCTGCAGAACCAGCTGCTGATCGACACGCTGCTCGGCAAGGGCGCCGATGCCAACGCCAACGACCATCGCGGCGATCCGCTGATCATCACCGCGATGTCGGTCGGCAGCGCGCCGGCCACCATGGCGCTGATCAACGCCGGCGCCAACCCCAACGCGCGCGACACCACCGGCAAGTCGGTGCTGTCCTACGCGGTGTATCTCAAGCAGCCGGAGATCATCGCGGCACTGATCGCCAAGAGCGCCGACGTGAACGCCCCGAGCGAGGCCGGCGACGGCGGCAATCCGGCGCCGCCGATCTTCATGGCGATCAAGGCAGGCGACCTCGCCCTGGTGCAGCAGCTGATCGCCGCCGGCGCCAACGTCAACGCGCGCGACGGCCAGGGCTCGGCCCCCCTGCATCGCGCGGTGCTGACGCGGCCGGCGGAGTACGCCGCGTCCCTCGTCACCACGCTGCTGCGTGCCGGCGCCGATGCCAACGCGATGCGGCCCAACGGCGGCGCGCCGCTGCACAACCTCATCTTCGGCGCCGACAACCTGGCGCCGGAGGCGCTGGCGCAGCTCGCCACACTGCTGGCCCAGCACGGCGCCGACGTGAACCTGGCGGCCGCGTTCGACGGCGCCACTCCGCTCGACATCGCGCGCGCCAAGAACAACCAGGCCGCGGTGCAGCTGCTGAGCTCGATGGGCGGGGTGTGCAAGACACGGTGCTAGGCAAAGAGCAGCGCGCTGACCCAGGCTATTGCGAGATCATGTATCCGGCGCCTCGCACAGTCCGGATCAGGGGCTTCTCGCCACCCTGATCGACCTTTCGTCGCAGGTAGCGGACATAGACGTCGACCACGTTGGTGTAGGTCTCGCTGTTGTGCTCCCAGACATTGCTGAGGATGCGGTTGCGACTGAGCACTGTGCCGGCGTGCTCCATCATGAACTGCAGCAGGACGAACTCCTTGGCGGTCAGCTCGATTTGGCGGGCGCCTCGGCGGGCCGACCGCGTCGCCGAGTCCAACACCAGATCGCCGACCGACAGCAGGTTGCTGGTTTCCTTGTATGGCCTGCGCCGCAGCAGCGCCGCGATGCGAGCCAGCAGCTCGTCGAACGCGAACGGCTTGGTGAGATAGTCGTCGGCCCCGCTGTGCAGCCCTTCGATCTTGTCCTGCACGCTATCCTTGGCCGTCAGCATGAGGACGAGGCTCTGCTTGTTTTGGCGCCTGAGCGCTCTGCAGACCTCGATACCATCGACAATCGGCAGCATGACATCGAGGATCACCAGCGGATAGTCGTGGTCATGACATAGCGCCAGCGCCACTTCGCCGTTCACGGCCACGTCCACGACAAAGCCCTCGGCCGTCAGGCCTCGTTTCAGGAAAGCAACGATCCGCTCATCATCCTCGACCAGAAGGATCTTGGTCATGCCGCGCTCCGGCCGTGCAGCGGCAGCGTAATCGTCAATTCGGTCTGCCTGCCGGGGGTGCTGGTCATGGCGATCGCGCCTCCATGCTTCTCCGCGATCCACTTGGCGATCGACAAGCCGAGGCCGCTGCCGTCGGTCCGCCGGTCCGTGCCCCCGCGCACCCGATAGAAGCGCTCGAAGACGTACGGCAGTTCTTCCGCCGGAACACCGGCGCCGCGGTCAAGAACACTGATCACCGCCTGCCCGTCCACCGCTTCCAATGACACTTCCACCGACAGCCCGGTTGCCGAGTAGTTGATCGCATTGTCGATGCCGATCAGTGCAGCCTGGCGCAGCCGTTGCGCATCCGCCTCCACCCAGACCGCCTGCGCCGGCAGCCGGTCGATGACCGAGATCCCCTTCCCCTTCGCCAACAGATCGCCGTCGCGGACGGCATCGGCGACGATCTCGCGCAGGTCTACGCGTTGCCGGTCAAAGGCGACCGTGTCCGATTCCGAGCGCACCAGGAACAGCAGATCGTCGATCAATCGGCTCATCTGCCTGGATTGCTGTGCGATCCGCGTCAGGGCTTCCCGATAGGCGTCTTGTGACGCGGGTTGCATTCGCAGCGTCACCTCGGCTTCGCCGCGCAGGATCGTGACAGGCGTCCGCAGCTCATGGCTGACGTCGGCCAGGAACTGCAGGCGGCGGCGATCGAGATAGCTCAGCCGCCGATTGGCCGTTTCCAGCTCGGATGTGCGCTGTCGCACCTGCTGCTCCAGCTCGGATTGCATGCCGAGCAGTTGCCGTTCGCGATCCTCCAGGTTCTGGGCCATCTCATTGAACTGGCCAGCCAGCTCCGCGAATTCATCGGCGCCGGCACTCTGCACGCGATAAGTCAGATTTCCCGCTCTTACAGCGCGAACGCCGGCAAGCAGCCGCCTCATGGGACCGGACAGGCTGCGATAGAGCACGAACCCCGTGACCAGGCTGATGGCAAGGGCACAGAAGCCCGTGACGTAGAGAAATGCAACGCGGGCGGCGGCGATCTCGGCGATGGCGGCGTCCACCTCGACCACCTCGCCTTGTTCATCTGCCATGGCCTCGGCCAGGAGCTTGGAGATCTCCCCGCTGAACCGTTGCTCCACGAGCCCGTGCAATCGGCGCGCTTCGTCCGTTCGGCCATTCTGATGAAGGTCGATGATGCGGCCGACCTGCCAATCGACTTCAGCGAGTTCCGTTTCCAGCCGCGCGACGCGCGCAACCTCTTCGGCCTCGCGCGCACGGTCCGCCTCATGGACGAGGGATAGCTCCTCCTCGGTCTGCTTTGAGAGCTCGCCGAGCGTATTTTTGACATCCTCCCGCGACTGGTCGAGCTCGCGCCGATCGCCGCGACCTTCATTGACGAATGCATGGACCGCCGTCTTGTAGTGGAACGCCTGCACCGCGAGCATGGTGATGGTCTGTCTCTGGTCATAGGCGACCTCGACGCGGCGGAGCTGATAGTCGAAGCGCTGGGCAATCATGACCGCAATGGCCGCGACGCCGATGACCAGCATCGCATTCAAGGTCTGTGAGACCAGCAATTTCGTCCGGACGTTCATGGATCTCCCGTCACGCGGCCATCTCATTCAACGACAACGTTTTTCTCATGCGAGTTTAATAAGCATCCCGTTCCCGCTTCATGTTCCACCGCTACGTTCCAGGGCGTCCGACGGCTTTGCGCGCCGTTTGACAAGCATCAGAGACCATTACAAGGAGTCGTCTCCCATGAGTAGGATCACTTGGCTCACCACCGCGGCCCTTGGTGTGCTCCTCGGCACCACGGGTACCGTCCAGGCGCGCCAGATCGACCAGGTCGATAGCGTCGCCACGCATCTCGCCAAAGCCGGCGGAACGGCGACGAATCAGCAGGAGGAGTTCGTTCGCGTCGCAGACGATGACAGCTGGTGGTCGGGCGGCGGCCGGAAAGGCTCGTCCAATTCCAACTCGAACAGTTCCTCCAACTCGAACTCGAACAGCTCCTCCAATTCCAACTCGAACAGCTCGTCGAACTCCAATTCCAACAGTTCTTCGAACTCGAACTCGAACAGTTCGTCCAATTCCAATTCGAACAGCTCGTCCAACTCAAGCTCGAACAGCTCCTCGAACTCGAGCGACGACGACGACTGATCGAACGGCTCGCATGAAGCCGCAGGGACCGGCCATGACCGGTCCCTGCGCGCCGCGTCCGTTCGGAGGGATCCCATGATGTTTGCGCGCCAGAAGCCAACGATCGAATTCCTTTGCCGGCCCGAGGACCAGGGAGTCCTGCCGCCCCCGGTACCCGCCAAGGAGGTGATGCCGGCCTGGTTCAAACGGCTGCCGGCGATCGACAACGCTCATCTGAGCGCGACCAGCAGCGGCCTCACGGTCAAGAGATGCATGCCTTTCATCGATGCCCTGACGACAGGCTGGATCCTGCCGCTCGGCGCGGCGGTCCGGCTCGAGATCGTCGACAGCGGCCGCACCGTGAATGCGGGCTGGGACTTCGACCGGGTCATGGTCAGCAACCATGCGAGCCACCAGGTCGCGGGCCATCCGTCGCAACCGCGGCCCCCTTGCAAGTTTCATAACTACTGGACGATCCGCACTCCGGCCGGCTGGAGCTGCTTGTTCGTACCGCCACTGAACCGCCCGAACCCGGTGTTCGAGGTCGTCGCCGGCATCGTCGACACTGATTCCTATGCGTCCTTGATCCATTTTCCTTTTTTCGCGACCGGGGAAGACGGCATCCATGCGCTCGAGAAGGGCACGCCGATCGTGCAGGTTATCCCCTTCAAGCGCGCCGACGCGCATTTGCCGGCTGTGATCAAGGTCGAAACGCAGGCCGAAGCGGCGACGCGACAGCGGATATTCCGCAACACCCTGGCCGGAGATGGCTGGTATCGGAAGTTCGCCCGCGCACCACGCTGACATGGCCGGTTTCTGCGCTCGCAGGGTCATGACTCCTGCCCGCCGTCAATCATCATCGCCGCCTTCCCCGCCACCACCGCCTTCACCACCATCGTCGCCGCCACCATTGTCGTCCCCGCCATTATCGTCGCCACCATTGTCGCCGCCTTCGCCTCCATCATCTCCACCGTCATCGCCGCCACCATCGTCTCCCCCGCTGCCACCACCGCTACTTCCTCCGCCACCACTGCCACTGCCACCGCCGCTCCCGCTATTGCCACCGCCACTGTTCCCGCCGCCGTTCCCCGCATTGCCATTGCGCCTTTGATCCCCGGAGCGGGGCGGGGCTTCTTCACCCTCGTCAGAACCGCGGAAAAGCCGCAGGATCCAGTCGCCGACATCTTCCTCGGCCGCATCATCGCCGGCCGGCGCGCTCTCCTGGGCATTGGCCTGCCGGTCCGGGGCGAATGCGGCCGCTGCGACGGCAAGAAGGGCGCTTGCCGAGCAAATTACGGTGCGCCGCAACGCTATTCCGCTGCGACGCGTCATTGCGGAACCAACATTGCAAGAAACAACAGCTCGTTCTCCGGCCAATTGGGCATCATACAAATCCGATCATGAGACGACCTGCGGGGGAAGATTAGAATTTGATGAGAGCTGGACCACGCGAATCACGGAGATGCAGCCGCATTCTCATGGAGTTCTAATCTCCTACCAGCCGTACGCTCATGATTCGATGCTTATCATCATTGCGACGCGCGAGGCGTACGATGGTTCGCGGGGCTGGACCCCGCCGAGGCGGCGTGCAGCTGAGCTTGGGAGCGGTATGCACGAAGAGCCAGCCCACGTATCGGCGAATGCCGGACAGATGAGGGCATTGGGCTGACCGCCGCCTGCACGCCGGTGGCTACTAACCTGTCGAGGTTGGACGTGGACACTCATTCTTCGCGGGGCACCCCGGCAAGGCCGACAACGCGGCGCTCGGCGCCCGCTCTGGCTGCCGAGCATATTCGACTCATGGAATCCCGCATTGAACAACAGGCCGCTTCGATCGAACGCGCCAGGCTGTTGGGCCAGGATACATCTGACGCAGAGCGCCGGCTGAAACTGCTTGGCCGTGCGCTGGACGAAATGCTCCATCAACTCGGTCCACTCTCCCCGACCGAACTGGATGCGAGGCGGCCAAATGAGGCCGCTCCGACCACCCATTCAGGAAGCGAGAAAGCGCGCTGAGGCGCGATGAACGCACTGCGAGAGCAGGTCCGCGCCTATTGCCTTGCTGCGCTGCTGCTTGTTGCGGAAGGATCAGCCGTTCGCCGGGGAACAGCGCCGTGGCGCCCGAAGGCGGCGTAGATCGCTTCGACCGTCCTGCTGTCCTGAATCATGCGTTCCCTCCCACCCGGCGGCCACGCTGCCGGGCGATCAGCCTAGCTCGTCCATGAGCGCCTTGGCGCGCTTGAGGTCCGGTGTCTCGGCGCCTTCGGTGAACCAGCTGTAGATGGGAGCAAGAATGTTGCGGGCAGGATCTTGCTTGCCCCGCGAACGCCAAGCCCGCGTCAGGCTCATCGCGGCGCGCAATTCCCACAGCTTGCTGCCCCGGTTGCGAGCGACCTGAAGGGCCTGTTCGAATGACGTCTCGGCCCTGCTCATATCGGCTTGCATGAGGAGCAGCTCGGCCTTGCGCAAGTGGAGTTCGGCCTCGTTCCAGCGCTCGTTGGTCTCCGCGATCAGAGCGAGCGCCTGGTCGATCGTCTCGATCGCCGCCCGTTGCTGTCCGGTCCTGCCCAGGGCGCTTGCCAGCAGGATCAGCCAGCGCGGCACGAACAGTTTCGCATCAAGTCCGCGCCAGGTGGCTAGTCCCTCGCGCATCTGGGCAAGGCCTTCGTCCTCCCGGCCCGATTGCGCCATGACCCAGCCCCTGAGAATGAGTCCCGCCGTGCGCCAAAGGGGAAATCCGTGCTCCGTGCAGATGGCGATGGCTTCGTCGATAATGGTCTCGTCGGATCCGAGGTCGGTCGCATCATCGATCGCTCCAAGATCGTGCTGGTACGTCAGGAACAATGACGCCTGAAACAGGCCGAACGCGACCGATGGCGTGTGGCGATGGGACCTTATTTCCTGGAGCAACTCGCCATATGCCGCGAGCGCCTGTTCAAGGTAGCCCAGCTGCAACAGGGCGTGCGCGAGGTAGCACAACATCGCGACGCGAGGCTCATAGGCAAAGCGGTATGCAAGCGCACTGTGCTGGTCAGGATCGTAAAGGGCCAATGCTGCATCGAGATGAGCGCGAGCGCCTCCGAAGTCCCCCCGATGCATCGAGGTGATCGCGACGCAGCGGTGCGCGATCATTGTCAGGGTGGGGTCATTTCGGGTCTCGGCGCGCTGGAGCATGTCGGTCGTGATCGTGAGCGCGGCATCCAGGTGCCCTCGCAGAAGATAGACGAGATACCGGCCGTAGTCGGCGACGCTGCGCTGCAAGGCGTCATCGATCTGCTCGCACAACTGGTCGGCACGGGCGAAGGCCGCGGCCGTTATCGGCGACGACCAGCCCTTTGCGGCCATGCACGCCGTTCCCATGGCCACTTGCATATCCAGTTCCACACGCAGGTATTCCTTGTTCGCAGGCAGCGAGCCGAACAGCTTCAGGCCGGCCTCGAGATGCGCGATCGCCTCCAGCGTCGCCGAGCGCTGGATCGCGACCTGCGCCGCCTGCCACCAGTACCGAACCGCCTGGTCCGCCAGACCGGCTTCGGTGTAGTGATGGGCGATCACTTCCGGCAAGGTTTCTATACCCTCGGACGCTCGCTGATCGAGAATCTGGCCGATGCGGGCATGCAACTGCTGGCGGCGGCTCTTGAGCAGGCTGGCGTAGGCCGCATCCTGGACCAGCGCATGCTTGAACGTATAGGTCGCATCCGGCGGCGTACCGCGGCGGAAGATGAGTTCAGCATCGGTCAGTTGCTGTAGCGAGCTCTGCAGCTTGCCGTCATCGAGCGGAGCCATGCCTGCCAGCAGATCGTATGAGAACTCGCGGCCGATCACGGCTGCGATCTGGGCCACCTCCTTGACCGGCGCGAGATGATCAAGGCGCGCCATCAGCGAGTCATGCAGCGTCGCGGGGATCGCGAGGGACCGTAACGGCCCAGCCAGTTCGAAGTGGTCGCCGGCATCGTGCAGCAAGCCGGATTCCACGACCGCCTTGGTGAGCTCCTCGACGAACAACGGCACACCGTCGGTGCGCGCCACGATCTGATCCAGCACCTCCGCCGGCAGTGCCTTGCCGCCCAGCACGCTCAGAGCCATTGCCGATCCGTGCCGGCGCGTCAGACGCGACAGCGACAGTTGTGTCACATGGGCATGACCTGTCCAAGGCGGAACGAACTCGGGCCGGAAGGTGATCAGGAGCAGCGCCGGCAGCCGCTGCACCCGTTCGACCAGCAATTCCAGCATCTCGAGCGTCGAGGGATCGACCCAGTGCACGTCCTCGTACAGCGCCAGCACGGGGTGCCGCTCGGCGAGGCCGGCCAGCTGGTCGACCAATATTTCGAGCGTCAGCTGCTTCTGGCGCTGCGGCATGAGATCCAGGTGCGGATAGCGGCCTTCGGCGGGAATCCCGAGCAGCGCCGCCAGCAAGGGCGCGACCTCCTTGACCCGCTGGGTGGACCGCGAGAGCAGCGCTTCGAGCTTGTCGAGCCGCGCCTCCGCCGCATCCTCCCGGTCAAACTCGGCCGCCCGCTCCAGCAGGCCGATCACAGGATAGAGCGCACTGTTGGTGTGATAGGGCGAACAGTAGTGGCTGAGTGGCGTGTATTGCTCGTCGGCAAGCCGCTCGCGCAGCGTACGGACGATGCGCGATTTGCCGATACCCGGCTCGCCGGACAGCAGGACAACCTGGCCGTCGCCCTCCTTCGCTCGCGACCAGCGCTCCAGCAGAAGAGCCAGCTCCTGCTCGCGGCCGAAGAGCGGTGTCAGGCTGCCCGCATGCAGAGCTTCGAAGCGGCTTTCGGCGGTTCCTTCGCCCATGACCTGGAAAGCCTGCACCAAGCCAGCAAACCCGCGGATTGTCTGCGGCGCGAGTTCTTCAAGCTCGAACAGACTGCCGAGGAGGCGGCGCGTCCCTTCGGCAACGACGACGCTCCCCGGTTCGGCAATCGCCTGCAGACGCGCCGCCAGGTTCGGTGTCTCGCCCACGACTGCCTGCTCCTGCGCCGCTCCTTCGCCGATGAGATCGCCGACCACTACCAGTCCGGTGGCAATGCCGACGCGCGCTGCAAGAACCTCGTCGTCTGGAGTTGTCAGCCTGGAGACCGCTCCGACGATCGCCAGCGCGGCCCGCACCGCCCGCTCGGCCTCGTCCTCGTGTGCCTGCGGCCAGCCGAAATAGGCAAGCACGCCGTCGCCCATGAACTTGGCCACGTGCCCCTCGAAGCGGATGATCTCGCCAGCAACCGCATTCTGATAGCTGCGGATAACTTCGCGCATCTCTTCCGGATCGAGGCGGCTTGAAAGCGAGGTCGAGTCCACGAGGTCGACGAACATGGTCGTGAGCTGGCGGCGCTCGCTCCGCGATTCGAGCACCGAGTCACGCATTTCTGCCGAAGATGGATGCGCTCGCGCATCCGCCGGCGCCCGGCGCAAGGTCCGGATCGCGTTGAGCAGCTTCCTGCGGTGGCCAAGAACGATGCCGAGCTTCTCGAGATCGGCATCCGTTATGTCCGATAGTACATCGAAATCGATGGCGTTCTCGCGAAACGCCTGCTCGTACTGCTCCAGGCCCAGGCCCCGCAACCAACTCGCCACGTCCATAGCCCTGCTCCACGCTCGGGGCTACGTTCCGCTACGCTGACATTACTCCCGCGCGGGCTGAACGTGCTTCACAATGCAGCTGTGTTCGCGATCAACAGCCTTCTCAGGCGGCCGGTTCCGTAGGACCGGCTGGATGCCCAGGCGACATTTACACCTAGTTGGCTTGGTGACGGGGCGATGCCTATTGCGCCGCGCGCGGCGCTTCGGCGGGGGTGATAATCAGCCGCTCGGCGGGGAACAGCGCCGTGGCGATGGTGCCGGCGCCGAGCCTGCTGGCGAGGGTGAGCGTGCCGCCGTGCAGCTCCATCAGCTTGCGGCTGATGGCAAGGCCGAGGCCGGTGCCTTCGATCTTGCGCGCGACCATGGAATCGCCGCGCTGGAACGGGTCGAACACCTTGGCCAACGCCTTCTCGGAGATGCCGCAGCCGGTGTCGCGGACCGTGACGGCGATGCCGCCCGCGTCATGTTCCACCGACGCGACCACCTTGCCGCCGGCCGGGGTGTATTTGATGGCGTTGGACAAGAGATTCAGCAACACCTGCTTCATGGCGCGCGGATCGGCGCGCAGCGCCGGCAATGCTTCGGGCAGCCGCGCCGTGAGGTCGATCTGGCCCTCGCGCGCGCGGGCGCTCATCATGGCGAGGCAGACGTCGACGATCTTGGCGGGCTCGACCGTCTCCTCGAAGATCTCGTGCTTGCCGGCCTCGACCCGCGACAGGTCGAGCACATCGTTGATGAGGTCGTGCAGGTGCGCGCCGCTGGCATTGATCTTGTCCGCGTAGTCGAGATAGCGCGGCGACAGCTCGCCGAACATCTGCATCTTCATCACGTCGGAGAAGCCGATGATGGCGTTGAGCGGCGTGCGCAGCTCGTGGCTCATGTGGGCGAGGAAGCGCGACTTGGAGACGCTCACCTCCTCCACCACGGCGAGGCTCTTGGCGAGCGCCGATTCCAGCTCCTCGGCCTTGGTCAGCATGCGCCGGATCAGGAACACGAACACGCACAGCACCGACAGCTGCATTGCCACCACGCCGGCATGCAGCACTACGCGCCACATGTTGGCGCCGTCGGGGAACACCCACAGCGGGAACACGAACACCAGCACGAAGTGATGGGCGACGCCGAGCGTGCCGCTGACCACCAGCGAGCGCCAGCACAGCAGGCCGAGGGCGTGCGACCACACCGCGAACACCCACATATGGCCGCCGTCCATCTGCCACGAGCCGGTGCCGGTCAGCGCATAGATCAGCAGCAGCACGTCGAGCAGCAGGCCGGTCGCGATCATGCTGCGGGTGGTGAGGCCGATCGGATCGACCCTGCGGAAGAAGCTGGTGCAGGCATGGAAGATGCCGCCGACGATCAACAGCCCGATCCAGGAATTGCCGGTGAACCAGGCGGTGATGGCGATCGGCGCCAGCAGCACCCACTGCTCGAGCAGCAGCAGCCTGATCGCCTTGTCGCGGAAGTTGGCGACGCGCGCCGGCGTATCGGCCTCATCGCACCACAGTTCGCCGATGCGCAGCTGTTGCAGCAGGCGACCGAACGATGCGCGCGATCGCGTTTCCGGATAGTGCGAGAGCGCGTCGGCGGTCATGTCGGCTTCACCAGGAAGCAGCCGCCGAACGCGAAGGGATTGATGACCCAGGCGCCGGTCGCCTTCATGCGCGCGAAGAAATCCGGCGATCCCGCTGCGGCGATCCACACCACGCCATCGCCGAGCGCCGAGCGCGCGGGGCGGACCGGCAGGCCGCCGGTCGCCACCAGCTGCGCGAATGCCTGGTCGGCCGACACGTCGTCCGAGAACAGGATCGCGGCCGGCTTGGTGGGATCGATGCTGAAAGTCTCGAGGCCCGAGACGCCGAGAAACGCCAGCAGCGCGAAGACAAGGGCTGGCCAGAGGCCGAGCCGTCGGAACGCAGGGTTATGTGAGGGTATGCTCCGGGCGGCGGGCGTGGCCTCCGAAGTCCAGGTGAGCCCTTCAAAGGACTCGAGCAGCGTGTGATGTCGCCGATCGCCCGTCACGCTTCACCCGACGGTGTCCATTCAGAACATTCGGGTAGTGTTATCGGCTAAGTATGAAGATAGTCTTACTTTCTCCTGTAGGACTTTTCGGAAAATTGAGCATGACTGTACGCACAACGTTAGCACACCCAGAACTCAAAAATATCGCTTTAATGCAACAGGATAGAGCCACGATCCAGGAATGCGCCGGCACTCGCGCGTAACGCAAAGTGCGGTCTGTCCTCAGGCTTTCTGTCCGGCAAAATTAACTTTTCGGCAGCCATAACGCCGACAAAGCTGCGGGCATAGCGCAGCAGCCAGCGCAGCGGCTTGGACGGCAACCAAGCCTGCAGGATGGTGACCGCCTCGCCGGTCTCGCGGCGCTGGAGCGCGCTGAACAGGCGCAGCAGCCGCGCTTCGTCAGCGCTGAGGCGCGGATGGCCGGCAGAGCGCGTGTCGAGCTGGCGGACCCCGGCGATCAGAATCCGCAGCGTCATGTCGAAATCCGGCGCGCCGTCCTCCATCAGGCCCGCCGCAGCGAGGCCCTGGCGCCAGTCCGGCACGTTGGCGCGGCGATGCGCCGCCAGCCACAGCCGCAGTGTGGTCAGCAGGAACAGCTCGGCGGTCTTGAAGCCGGCGAGCGGCATCTCTGCGACATATGGCGGCACTCGACACTCCTGCTGGCTGGTCCCAAATCACTGCTGGCGGAAGTGTCTTATTGCAAATGCGAATAATTCGCAATATACCCTTCGCCGGATAAGGAAAGAGTGAGAGTGCTGGCGCTTGGCGATGAGCGACCGCGCGGCCGCATCACAAGACCAAGGTGCCAGATGAGCAACTTGAATGAGGAGCGGGTCCTCGCGGTCCGCCATTGGACCGACAACCTGTTCAGCTTCGTGACCACCCGCGATCCCGGGTTCCGCTTCCAGAACGGCCAGTTCACGATGATCGGCCTCCAGATCGAGGGCAAGCCGCTGCTGCGCGCCTATTCGATGGCCAGCGCGAACTACGAGGAGAAGCTCGAGTTCTTCTCCATCAAGGTGGCGAACGGCCCCCTCACCTCGCGGCTCCAGCATCTGGGCGAAGGCGACAAGATCCTGGTCGGGCGCAAGCCGACCGGCACGCTGCTGCTCGACAACCTGCTGCCGGGCAAGAACCTCTACCTGCTCGGCACCGGAACCGGCCTTGCGCCCTTCATGAGCCTGATCAAGGACCCCGAGGTCTATGAGCGCTACGAGCGCGTGGTGCTGGTGCACGGCTGCCGGCGCATCGCCGAGCTCGCCTATATGGAGCACATCACCGAGCAGCTGCCGAACGACCCCTTCATCGGCGAGCAGGTGCGCGAGAAGCTGATCTACTACCCGACCGTGACGCGCGAGCCGTTCCGTCACAACGGCCGCATCACCGCGCTGATCGAGACCGGCAAGCTGTTCGAGGATATCGGCCTGCCGTCGCTCGATCGCGACAACGACCGGGTGATGCTGTGCGGCAGCCCGCACATGCTGTCCGACCTGCAGACGGTTTTGGCCGAGCGTTCCTTCAACGAAGGGAACCACAGCGCGCCGGGCCACTTCGTCATCGAGAAGGCGTTCGTGGAGAAATAGCTCACGATTCCGTGATCGGCCGTGCTGCTACAGCGGTGGTCATGTGCCACGCACGCGGTTACAGTTTTGGCGAATCGCCGAACGGACAATCGACGAAAGGGGACGAATGGCATGGCTATCACTGCAACGCTGACCACCTGGGAGCCGCGGCTGCGCTCCATCCTGCGCATCATCACCGGGCTGCTGTTCCTGCAGCACGGTACGTCGAAATACCTGGGTTTTCCGCCCAGCGACATGACGGGAGTCGATCCTGCATCGCTCGGCGGCATCGCCGGCATCCTGGAACTCGTCGGCGGTGCACTCATCGTCATCGGCCTGCTGACGCGGCCGGTCGCCTTCGTGCTGAGCGGCTTGATGGCGGCCGCCTACTGGATCGCCCATGCGCCGAGCAGCTTCTTCCCGCTGCTCAATGGCGGTGAGCTGGCGATCATGTACTGCTTCGCGTTCCTCTATTTCGTGTTTGCCGGCCCTGGCCCGTGGTCTGTCGACGCCGCTCGCGGCAAGGCCTAAGCCAATCGAGCGATCGCGCCGGGCCGATTTTGTTGGTCGCATTTTCTACGCCGAACCGGTAACCACTTCGGCGGAAAATGCTTCAGTGCTCGGCGCGATCCTTCTCCACCAGCTTCAGGCAGGCGATGCGCGCGAGGTTCAGCAGGAAGCGCGCCGCCAGTTTCGATTCGGACGCAATCAGCTCATTGAGGGCGCGCTCGCGCAGCGCGATCACCTTGGTGTCGCCGACCGCGATCACGTCGGCGGTGCGGTCGATGCCGAGCAGGAACGCGATCTCGCCGAACACCGCGCCGCGCGTCATCAGCGTCACAGACTTGCCGTCGCGCATCACCTCGACCGCGCCGTCCAGCACCACGAACACGCTGCGCTCGGCCAAGTCCTGGCCGACGATGCGGTCGCCCGACGCGCAGTTGATGACCGGGCTCATCTCGATCAGGCGCGCGACCTC
>Ga0081538_10002115_pt1 | contig 19786 bp, 16 predicted proteins | sample TabmetS5T2R1_FD_71022 | JGI IMG/M metagenome (GOLD analysis project Ga0081538, IMG submission 71022) | Tabebuia heterophylla rhizosphere microbial communities from the University of Puerto Rico - S5T2R1 | ecosystem: Host-associated > Plants > Roots > Rhizosphere ...
CCGAGGGCGAGCGCCAGCCCCGAGGCGGCCAGGGCGTTGGCGAGGTTGTGGCGGCCGGGCAGGCGCAGCGCCGCCGCCCGCCACAGCCCGCCCTCGTGGCCGGGGATGCGCGACAGGGCGATGCCGGCCTCGATGCCGAGGCCGCCGGGGGCCGCCGGGCCGACCGCGAACGGCACCGGCGTGCCCGGCGCCGCGGCGGCGTGGCCGGCCACCACCGGGTCGTCGGCGGCGTACAGCGACCAGTCCTCCGGTCCCTGGTTGGCCCAGATCCGCGTCTTGGCGGCCGCGTAGGCGGCCAGGTCGGGGTGCCAGTCCAGGTGGTCGGCGGCGAAGTTCAGCCAGGCCCCGGCCGCCAGCCGCAGGGTCCCGGTGAAGCGCAGCTGGAAGCTGGACAGCTCGGCCACCACGGCGGCGGGCGGCCGCCTGGCCAGGACCGCGTCGACCAGCGGCAGGCCGACGTTGCCGGCGGCCACGGCGGGCAGGCCGGAGGCGGTCAGCATGGCCGCCGCCAGCTCGGTGGTGGTGGTCTTGCCGTTGGTGCCGGTGACGCCGACCAGCGGCATGGTGGCGACCCGCGCCGCCAGCTCGACCTCGCTCCAGACGGGCACGCCCGCGGCCGTCGCGGCCCGGATCAGCGGGTGCGCCTCCGGCAGGCCGGGGGCCACCACCAGCAGCCGGCGGCCCTGCAGCAGCCCGGTGGCGCCGGGCCCCAGGTGGGTCTTGACCCCGGCGGCGGCCAGCTCGCCGGCGTCCAGGTCGGCGTTGTCGTCGCAGGCGATCACCTCGGCGCCGGCGTCGGCCAGGTGGCGGGCGGCGGCCCTGCCGGACCTGCCGAGCCCGGCGACCAGCACCGGCAGCCCGGCGAACCACCCCGGCCGGCAGCGGGTGGGCCAGGAGGCGGCGGGGCCGTGGTCAGCCACCGGTGCCTCCCGCGGCCAGGAACTCGGCGTAGAACAGCCCCAGGCCGAAGGCGACCGCCAGCCCGGCGAGGATCCAGAAGCGCACGATGACGGTGAACTCCGGCCACTCCGACAGCTCGAAGTGCAGGTGGATGGGGGCCATCTTGAAGACCCGGCGGTGCAGGAACCGGAAGGAGGCGACCTGCATGATCACCGAGAGCGCCTCGACCACGTAGAGCCCGCCGAGCACCGCGAGCAGCAGCTGGGTGTTGGTGAACAGGGCCAGCGCCGCCAGCGTCCCGCCGAGGGCGAGCGACCCGGTGTCGCCCATGAAGATCCGCGCCGGCGGCGCGTTCCACCACAGGAAGCCGGCGGTCGACCCCATCATCGCGGCGGCGACGATCGCCAGGTCCTGCGGCGACTCGCCGGCGGGGAAGCGGTAGCAGCCGGGCGCGTTCATCGGCGGCGCGGAGCAGAGGTGGCGGAACTGCCAGAAGCCGATGACCACGTAGGCGCTGACCACCAGCACCGTCGACCCCGACGCCAGCCCGTCCATGCCGTCGGTCAGGTTGACGCCGTTGGAGGTCGCCGAGACCAGCAGGAACACCCAGATCAGGAACAGGATCAGGTGCAGCTCGGTGCCGCCGAGGGGGCGGATGAAGGAGATGCCGCGGAAGGCGTCGGCCCAGTACCAGGCGCCCAGGCCGAGCACCACCGCGGCCAGCGCCTGCCCGGCGAACTTGGCCTGCGGCGTCAGGCCGAGGCTGCGCTGGTTGCGGATCTTCAGGTAGTCGTCGACGAACCCGACGATGCCGAGCAGCACCATGGTCGCCACCACCAGCAAGCCGGCCGGCGTGAACGGCACCCGGCCGCGGCCGAGGACGTGCACCAGCAGGTAGCCGGCCACCGCGCCGACGATGATCACCGTCCCGCCGAGGGTCGGGGTGCCGCGCTTGGTCTGGTGGGCGTCGGGCAGGTCGACCTGGATGAGCTGGCCGAGGCCGCGGCGGCGGAAGGTGCGGATGGCCAGCGGGGTGCCGACCAGCCCGGCCGCCAGGGCCACCGCGGCGGCGATGAGGATGCCGACCACGCCGCTAGGCCCCCTCGCTCCGGGGGGCCACCGCTTCGCCGCTCAAGCCCCCCGGACCCCCCGAGTCGCTCCGGGGGTGGAGGAGGCGCTCGGCCACGACCTCCAGGCCGACCACCCGGCTGGCCTTGACCAGGACGACGTCGCCGGGGCCGAGGGTGGGGCCGAGGTGCGCCACGGCGGCGGCGGGGTCGGCGGCGGCGTGGGCCTCCTCCGGCCACATGCCCTCCATGCGGGCCGCGTTGACCATCACCCGGCCGGGCTCCCCCACCCCGACCAGCCGGTCGACGCCGATCCGCGCGGCCAGGCGGCCGATGCGGTCGTGCTCGGCGGCGGCGGCGTCGCCGAGCTCGGCCATCCCACCGAGCACCGCGACGGTGCGGCCGCCGGGGCGGCGCAGCGCGGCGAGGGTCTTGAGCGCCGCCGCCACCGACGACGGGTTGGCGTTGTAGGCGTCGTTGAGCACCGTGAGCCCGTCGGCGCGCCGCTGCAGCTGCATGCGCATGGGCGACAGGCGGGCGCCGGCCAGGCCGGCGGCGACCTCCTCGGCGCCCAGGCCGAGGGTCCAGGCCGCGGCGGCGGCGGCCAGCGCGCAGGAGACCAGGTGCTCGCCGGGGGCGGGCAGGCGCGCCTGGACGGTCCCGTCGGGGAGGACGAGCCGGAACCGGGCGCGCCCCTCGGCGTCCAGCTCGGCCCCCTCGGCGCGGACGGTGGCGGCGGGCGCCCGGCTGCCGAAGCGAAGCACCGTGGCCACGGTCCGGTCGGCCATGGCCGCCACCCGCGGGTCGTCGGCGTTGAGCACGGCGGTGCCGTGGGCGGGCAGCGCCTCGACCAGCTCGCCCTTGGCCTTGGCGATCGCGTCGCGGGAGCCGAACATGCCGAGGTGCGACTCGCCGACGTTGAGGACCACGCCCACCTCGGGCTTGGCCACCCGGGCCAGGGCGGCGACGTGGCCGGGCCCGCGGGCGCCCATCTCGACCACCACGGCCTGGGTGTCGGGCTCGATCCGGGCGAGGGTGAGGGGCAGGCCGACCTCGTTGTTGAAGGAGGCCGGGTTGGCGACCACCCGCAGCCGGGTGGCGAGCACGCCGGCGAGCAGGTCCTTGGTGGTGGTCTTGCCGGCCGACCCGGTGACCGCCACGATCCTGGCGGTGCAGCGGGCGCGGACGGCGGCGCCGACGGCCGCCAGGGCGGCCAGCGGCTCGGCGGCCTCGACGCGGGGACCGGCGAAGACCGCGCCCGGCGGGGCCAGGGTGGCGGCGGCGCCGGCCTGGACGGCGGCGGCCGCGAACAGGCTGCCGTCGGTGCGGCCGCCGGGCAGCGCGACGAACAGGTCGCCCGGCGCCACCAGGCGCGAGTCGACCGCGACCCCGGTGACCGCCGTGGCGGGGTCGGCGTCCAGCAGCCGCCCGCCGGTCAGCCCGGCGACCTCGCCCAGGGTGAGGGGGATCACCCGGCTCGCCCCCCGGCCGCGCCCGCCGCCGGCAGCGCGCGCAGCTCCTCGGCGGCGACGGCCCGGTCGTCGAAGGGGACCTTGACCCCGCCGGCGAACTCCTGGCCCTGCTCGTGGCCCTTGCCGGCGACCAGCACGGCGTCGCCCGGCTCGGCCATCCCCAGGGCGGCGCGGATGGCGGCGCGCCGGTCGACCTCGACCTGGAAGCGGCCCGGCGCGCTGCGGGCGACGCCCGCCGCGACCTCGGCGACGATCGCCTCCGGCGGCTCGGAGCGGGGGTTGTCGGAGGTGACCACGGCGACGTCGGCGAGGCGCCCGGCGATCTCGCCCATCAGCGGCCGCTTGCCGCGGTCGCGGTCGCCGCCGCAGCCGAACACCACGATGACCCGGCCGCGGGTGACCGCCCTGGCGGCGCGGAGCAGGTTGTCGAGCGAGTCGGGCGTGTGGGCGTAGTCGACCAGCACGGTGAACGGCTGCCCGGCGTCGACCCGGTCGAAGCGGCCGGGCACGCCGCCGAGCCCCTCCAGGCCGGCGACGGCGGTCTCCAGGTCGAGGCCGAGGGCGTCGGCGGCGGCCAGCGCCCCCAGCGCGTTGGCGACGTTGAAGCGGCCGGCCAGCCGCAGGCGGACCGGCAGGGAGCCGGCCGGCGACCGCAGGCGGAAGCTGGTGCCGTCCAGCGAGGCGGCCACCCCGGTCGCGTGCCAGTCGGCCCGGTCGTGGACGCCGGTGGTCACCACCGCCACCTCGGCCTCGCGGGCCAGCCGCCGGCCGTAGGGGTCGTCGAGGTTGACGACCCCGAGCGGCGTGAACGGGGCGGTGAACAGCCGCCGCTTGGCCTGGAAGTAGTCGTCCAGGTCGGCGTGGAAGTCCAGGTGGTCCTGGGTGAGGTTGGTGAAGATGGCGGCGCGGAAGCGGGTGGCGTCGACCCGGCGGAGGGCGAGCCCGTGGCTCGACACCTCCATGGCGGCCGCCTGCACCCCCGCCTCGGCCATCTCGGCCAGCAGCCGCTGCAGGTCGGGCGCCTCCGGGGTGGTGTGGACGGCCGGGCGCCGCTGCTCGCCGACGCGGACCTCGACGGTGCCGAGCACGCCGGCGCGGCGGCCGGCCGCCCGGAAGATCGCCTCCAGCATGTAGGTGGTGGTGGTCTTGCCGTTGGTGCCGGTCACGCCGACCAGGTCCAGGCGCCGGGAGGGGTGGTCGAAGAAGGCGTCCGCCAGCCACGGCAGCACCGCCCTGACCGAGCCGACCAGCAGCTGGGGGGCGTCCAGGGGGAGGGGCCGCTGGACGCAGAGCGCGGCGGCGCCGGCCGCCACGGCGGCGCCGGCCAGGTCGTGACCGTCGACGCGGCTGCCGGGCACGCAGCAGAACAGGGCACCCTGGACGACCTTGCGGGTGTCGAGGACGACGTCGGTGACCGCGGTGCTGCCGTCGCCGCGGACCTCACCCCGCACCGCCGGGGCGAGGTGGGCGAGCGGGACGCGCCGGGGCGTCAGGATCATGAACTTCGCAGCCCGCGTCGTCGGCTCGGACGGTCGGCGGCGGGTACGCCGACGCCCGCTTGCGACCGCCACTGGCTGCTTCTCGGTCACCGGGGAGGCGGCCCGCGAAAGCCTAGCATCAGCGCACGGGCTTGGGCGGCAAGGTGGGCAGCACCCCGAGGCGGCGCAGGGCGGTGCCGGTGACCTCGCGGAACACCGGCGCGGCGACCACCCCGCCGTAGATCGGCGTCGGCTGGTCGAGCACGACGGCGACCACGGCGGCGGGGCGCTCGGCCGGGGCGAAGCCGATGAAGCTGGACACGTAGGCCCCGGCGAGGTAGCCGCGGCGCTCGGGGTCGGGCTTGCGGGCGGTGCCGGTCTTGCCGGCGACCCGCCACTCGTCGAGCGCGGCCAGCGTGCCGGTGCCGCCCTCCTTGACCACGCCCTCCAGGATCCGGCTGAGGGTGCGGGCGGTCCTGGCCGAGAGGACCCTTCGGCCGGGGCGGCGCTTGCTCGGCTCGAAGCGCCCGTCGGCGTCGACCGTGCCGCGCAGCATGGTGGGCGCCATCAGCACCCCGCCGTTGGCGACGGTGGCGTAGACGCTGGCCATCTGCAGCACGGTGACGGCCACGCCCTGGCCGATGGCGTTGACCCCGAGGTCGGTGCAACGCCAGTCCTTGCCGGGCAGGACGATCCCAGGGGACTCCCCCGGCAGGTCGATGCCGGTCCGCCGCCCGTAGCCGAAGTCGAGCTCGGCGCGGGCCAGCCGCCGCGGCCCCAGCGCCTTGGCCACCTGGATGGTGCCGATGTTGGACGACTGCGCCACGACCTCGGCGAAGCTGAGCACCTCGGTGCCGTGCTCGTGGGCGTCGTGGAAGGTCTTGACCCCCGGGCAGAGCTCCAACGCCGGCGGGACGGTGATCGGGGTGCGCGGGGTGACCACGCCGTGCTGCAGCGCGGCCGCGGCGGTGAGGGTCTTGTTGGTGGAGCCAGGCTCGAAGACGTCGGTGACCGCCCGGTTCCTGCGGCCCTCCCTGGTGCTGCCGGCGAACCGGTTGGGGTCGAAGGTGGGGAGGTTGGCCATGGCCAGCACCTCGCCGCTGCGCGGGTCCATCACCAGCACCGAGCCGGCCTTGGCGTAGAAGCGGCGCACGGCGGTGGCCAGGGACTGCTCGGCGACGTACTGGAGGTGCTGGTCGATGGTGAGCACCACGTCGCTGCCGGGCACGGCCCGCTCCAGCTCCTGCTGGACCTGGGGGATGGCGCGGCCGTGGGGGTCGCGCTGCAGGCGGACCTGGCCGGGATGGCCGCGCAGCAGCGCGTCGTACTGCTGCTCGACCCCGGCGAGGCCCCTGCCCTCGTCGCCGGCGAAGCCGAGCACCTGGGCGGCGACCTTGCCGGAGGGGTAGCGGCGGGCGGTGGTGGCGATCACGCCGATGCCGGGCAGCCTGAGCTCGGTGATGCGGTTGCCGCGCCCGACCGACAGCCGCCGTGCCAGGTACACCCAGGGGGTGTCCGAGCGCAGCCGGCCCTCGACCCAGGCCCGCGAGCGGTGCAGCAGCGGCGCGAGCCGGCGGGCGGTGGCGGCCTGGTCGCGCACCAGGCGGGGCTGGGCGTAGACGATCCGGGCGGGCACCGACAGGGCGAGGTCGCCGCCGTTGCGGTCGTAGATGCGGCCGCGGGTGGCCGGCAGCTCGATGGCGTGCCGCCGCTGCCTGGCGGCCGCCTGGTCCAGCGAGCCGGCGTTCAGGACCTGCAGCACGATCAGCCGGCCGGAGATGGCCAGGAACGCCAGGACGCTGGCGACCAGCAGCACCAGCAGGCGGCGCCGGCCGCTGCCACGGCGGCGGCGGCGCCGGTACCTGGCCGGCGGCCGCCGCCGCGGCGCTGCCCGGCGGCTGCTGGCCCTCGCCCTCCCCTGCGGCATCGCTTCCCCCCTCCGTGCGGTCCCGCCGTGGCCGTGCCGGGCCTTGGATCAGGGCTCGGCGAGGTAGCGTTTGAGCGGGAACGGGTCGCCGGCGGTCCAGCCGGACTGGCCGTCGCCGGCGACGCGGCCGGCCCCGGGGGCGGCGGGGGAAGTCGCCGCCCCCGGGGAAGCCGAGCCACGGCCGCGCACGCGCGACCCCGGCCAGGCGGCCACGCGGGGCCGGCCGGCCGGGACCATGCGGGCGGCCCGCGCCGCCTTGGCGATCCGCGCGGGCGAGCTGAGCCGGTCGACCTCGGCCTGCGTCGCGCTCCAGCGGGTCTCGGCGGCGCGGTTCTCGCGCTGCAGCCGGGTGATCTCGAACGACTGCTGGTTGACGCTGACGTTGAGGGCCACCAGGCCGAGCACGCCGACCACGATCACGGCGAGGGTGAGCAGCAGGAACGGCAGGCGGGGGACGCGGCTGACGGGGATGACGGCACGCAGGCTGGCGCGCTCTCGTTCGCGGGCCGTGCGGCTGGCGCGTGCGGGACCGGCGCTGCTCATGGTTGTCCCCCTCTGGCCTCGGTGCTGGCCTGGAGCTTCTCGGCGGCGCGGAGCTTGGCGCTCTCGGCCCGCGGGTTGGCGGCCACCTCGGCGGCGGTGGGGGTCTCCGGTCGCCGGGTGAGGACGGCCACCCTGGCCGGCGGGCGCACGGCGACCGGGAAGCCGGGCGGTGCCTGGTCGTCGCGGCCGGCGGCCGCGGCCAGCGACCGCTTGACGATGCGGTCCTCCAGGGAGTGGTAGGCGAGCACCACCAGCCGCCCGCCGGGGGCGAGCAGGTCGACGGCCTGGGGCAGGGAGGCCTGCAGCGCCTCCAGCTCGCGGTTGACCTCGATGCGGAGGGCCTGGAAGGCCCGGCGGGCCGGGTGGGGACCGGTCCGCCGGGCGGCTGCGGGCACGGCCGCCTTGACGACCTCCACCAGCTGGCCGGTGGTCTCGATGGGGCGGCGGCGGCGTGCCTGGTCGATGAAGCCGGCGATGCGGCCGGCGTGGCGCTCCTCGCCGTAGTCGCGCAGGATGCGGGCGAGCTCGGCGCGGGGGTAGGTGTTGAGGACCTCGGCCGCGGTGACCCCGGCGGTGGGGTCCATGCGCATGTCGAGGGGGGCGTCCGCCCGGTAGCTGAAGCCCCGGGCCGGCTCGTCGAGCTGCAGCGACGAGACGCCGAGGTCGTACAGGACGCCGTCGACGGCGGTCACGCCCAGGTCCTCCGCCACGGCGGCGAGGTCGGCGAAGGAGGCGCCGACGGTGACCAGCCGGCCGCCCGCGCCGGCGAGCCGCTCGCGGGCCAGGGCCAGCGCCTCGGGGTCGCGGTCCAGGCCGATCACGCGGCCGTCGGGGGCGCTGGCGGCCAGCAGCCGCTCGGCGTGGCCGCCGAGGCCGAGGGTGGCGTCGAGGTAGACCCCGCCGGGGTGGGGACGGAGCAGCTCGACCACCCGCTCGACCATGACCGGGTGGTGGCGCACGGCGGTCAACACCATCAGATCCCCAGGTCGGCGAGGTGGGCGGTGTTGGTCTCGTCGGAGTAGGCGGCCTGGGCGGTGGGCACGTACCGCTCCCACTCGGCCTTGTCCCACAGCTCCACCCGGGAGAGCTGGCCGACCACCACGACGTCCCTGCCGAGGCCGGCGTACTCGCGCAGCGGCTGGGGGATGACCACCCGGCCCTGGGAGTCGGCGCTCTCCTGGCTCGCGCCGGCGACGAACACGCGGACGAAGTCGCGGCTGGGACGCTCGGTCAGGGGCAGGCTGCGCAGCTTGGCCGCGAAGGCCTCGAACTCGGCCAGCGGGAAGACGTACAGGCAGCGTTCGATGCCCTTGGTGAAGACCATGTCCTGCCCCAGCTCGTCACGGAACTTGCGCGGGAGGATCACGCGCCCCTTGGGGTCGACGGAGTGGTCGTAGGTGCCGATGAACACCGCCACTCCCCGGCTCGCGCCCTCCACTTGGCGCCACTTTACTCCACCCCCTACCCACCGTCAACGCATGAGAGGCCACGCAGAGAGGCCGTTGACCAGGGAAAACAGGGACACGAGGGGACGGAGCGAGACACCCCCGACGAAGAGGACCGCCTCCACTTCGCTCCACCACCGAGGGGGGCGCGGGTCAGCGGCCGGTGGTCCCGTCGGGGACCTCGACCACCTGGCCGGCGGTGGTCGGCGGCGGCTCCAGCAGCTCCGGCGGCACCGTCACCGGGTCGGCCAGGAACGGCGTCTGGCCCTCCGGCAGCAGCAGCCGCTCGACCGAGAAGGACGACTCCAGCGGCCCGACCGTGATCCGGTCGACCGCCAGCGGCCGCTTGGTCGCCGGGTGGAAGTAGAGGATCTCGGCGGTGGCCGGCGGCGGGTCGGCGGCGCGGAAGCTGTCGGGGCCGGCGGCGCCGGCGGTGCCGGTCCGCAGCGTCCGGGTGCCGTTGACCACCTCGGTGCCGAAGGCGTGCAGGTGGCCCTCGAGCACGGTGGCGACGTGGCCGCGGGCGTAGGCGGCCAGCCGCCCGTCGTGGACCAGCAGGACGTTGGGGCGCAGGGCCTGGCGGTCGAGGGCGTCCGCCACCACGATGCTCTGCTCCTCCTTGAGCTTCTCGAACTCCTCCACCCGGTAGCCCTTGCCCGGCGAGAAGGTCGGGTCGGCGACCCCGTAGAAGCGGATCCCCGCCACCTCGACGGCGTTGCCGTTCAGCACGCGGGCGTTGTCGTTGGCGGCCACCGCCGCCACCATGTCGGCGTCGTCGTGGTTGCCCTTGACGAACAGGTAGGGGACGTCGAAGCGGCTGATGTTGGCGGCGACCTGCGGCTCGGGGGGGAGGCCCCAGGTGCCCATGTCGCCGGTGTCGACCACCGCGTCGACCTCGAACTGGGTCGCCAGCCGCTCGGCCAGGTCGAAGCCGGCCGGGTTCAGGTGCATGTCGGAGACGTGCAGCACCCGCACGGTCCCGTTGCCCGGGTCGGCGGGCGGCTTGGAGAGGGCGGCGTAGGCGCGGTCCAGGTTCTGGCCGATCAGGACCATCTCCTCGCGCAGGGTGCGCAACCGGTCCAGGCCGGTCCGGACGTCGCCGATCAGGGCGGGGGCGTACTCCAGGGCGCCCTGGTAGCGGGGCTCGCGGAAGGCGCTGACGTCGTAGGTGGCCAGGGCGGGGACCAGCAGCACCGCGGTGGCCAGCAGCCCGCCGAGGGCGCAGCGGGCCACCCGCCGCCGGGTCCGCCCGGGGAACAGCACCACCGCGGCGGCGCCGCCGGCCACGCCGAGCAGGGCGATGCGGAGCACGAACCCCTGGGCGGCCTGCCGCGCCTGACGCTCCAGCGGTCCCAGGGTGGCCTCCAGCGCGGCGGCGCGGGGCCGGCCGGGGACCTGCGGGGTGTCCAGCAGCTTCCCGAGGCGGCCCACGTCGACGTCGGCGACGGTGGCGCGGAACGCCAGCGGGCCCTCGTGGGTGCGGGCCGAGATCGAGCCGAACGGCGGCACCGCCAGGTGGCTGGTCCCCAGGACCGCCGGCTGCGCCGACAGCCGCACGGTGGCGGGGCCGACGCGGGCGTCCTGGCGGGCCAGGAAGCCGACCGCCAGCAGCGCCCCGAGGGCGCCGGCGAGCAGCGGCAGCACCCACGGGTCGAGGCGCCGGACGAAGCCGGCCAGGGAGGCGCGGCTGGGAAGGCGGAGCCTCAGGCGGGGACGGCGTCCACCTCCAGGCCCTCCAGGCCGAGGAAGGGGACCCAGCCAGGCTCGACGCGGCCGACGGCGATCACGATCCACAGGGTCTCCTTGGGCGCCCGTGGCTCGCGCCGCAGGCGGAAGCCCGCCTCGTGGGGGAGGCGGTCCTCCTTCCTGCCGTTGCAGCGGCGGCAGGCCGCGACCACGTTCTCCCAGACGTGGAGGCCGCCCCGCGAGCGCGGCACGACGTGGTCGACGTTCTCCGCCCTCGCTCCGCAGTACTGGCAGGTGTGGTCATCGCGCACGAACACCGCTCGTCGGGAGAGCCCGGCCCGGGCTCGGAAGGGCACCTTTACAAAGTACCGGAGCCGGATGACGCTGGGCGCCTGCACCTGCAGCGTCGCCCCGCGGACCAGGCCGCCGCCCTCGACCAGCACGTCGGCCTTCTCCTTGAGCACCAGCACCACCGCCCGCCGCACCGGCACGACGCAGATCGGCTGGTACGACGCGTTGAGTACGAGCGCTCGCTCCACCATGCCCTCCCGTGGCGATGCGTGGGGCCGCTCGCAGTATAACCGCGGGGTTCAGGCTTCCTCTGGGGCGTCGGGGATCAGCACCCGGAACGAGGAGCCGCCGCCGGGCCGGTCCTCCACCCAGGCGCGGCCGCCGTGCAGCTGGGCGAAGCGGGCGACCAGGGTCAGCCCGATGCCGAACCCGGGGGCGTGGGCGGGGGCGTCCGGGCCCTGGCGGAACGGCTCGAACACCGAGTCGCGCAGCTCCTCGGGGATGCCGGCGCCGGCGTCCTCGACCGCGATCAGCACCCCGCCGCCGTCCGGCGGCCGCTCGACCCTGACCCAGACCGGCGACTCCGGCGGGGTGTGCCTGGCGGCGTTGCCCAGCAGGTTCTCCACGATCCGCTCGACCTTGGCCGGGTCGAGGGAGACGGTGACCTGCTCGGCGACGACCTGCGGCTGGCGGTCGCTCAGCAGCGCCCAGTCGTCGGCGATGCGCCTGGCGAGGGCGGCGACGTCGGTGCGGCGGCGCTTGGGCGCCACGATCCCGTGGGTGAGCCGGTCCAGGTCGAGCAGGTCGTCGAGCAGCCGGTTGAGCTTGCGGGCGTTGACCACCAGGCGGACGTAGAGGTCGTTGCGGTCCTGGCGGCTGAGGCTGTCGGCCTTGTGCTCCAGGGTGATGCCGATGCCGACGATCGCCGCCAGCGGCGTGCGCAGCTCGTGGGAGACCGCGTCGAGGAAGGTGTTCTTCATCTTGTCGAGGGCGCGCAGCTCCTCGGCGACCTCGCGCTCGCGTTCCAGGGCGCGCTTGCTCTCGGTGATGTCGACCACGATGCCCTGCCAGAACAGCGGCGTGCCCTGCTCGTCGCGGACCAGGACGCTCTCGTCGCGCACCCAGATCGCGTGGCCGTCCTTGTGGAGGGTCCGGTACTCGATCCGGAACGGCTCGCCGGTGGCGTCGGCGTGGGCGTCGGCGGCGAGCACCCGCTCGCGGTCGTCGGGGTGCAGCCGGTTCTTCCAGTGGTTGGCCCTGCCGGCCTGCTCCGGGGTGAAGCCGAACATGGGCTCGATCTGGGGGCTGGTGTACATGCGCCCGCCGCCGCCCCACTCCTCGCTGTAGACCATCGCCGGGATCTGCTCCACCAGCGTGCGGAAGCGGCGCTCGGCCGCCCGCAGCTGCTCCTCCACGCGCCGCCGCTCGGCCAGCTCCTGCTGGGTGGCGGCGTACAGGCGGGCGTTGTCGAGCGCCACCGAGGCCAGCTCCGCGAAGCGGCTGACCTGGTCCACCTCGTCCTCGTCGAAGGTCCGGCCGGGTTCGGAGCGCGACAGGCCGAGGATGCCGGTGACCATGCCGCCCGACAACAGCGGCACCCCCAGCACCGCGCGGAAGTCGTCGGTGGCCTGGTGCAGTACCCGGCCCTCCCAGCGGCTGTAGTCGGGGATGGCCAGCGGGGCGGCGGTCTCCCACACGTGGCCGGAGAGGCCCTCGCCCTTCAGCATGCGCAGGCCGACCAGGTCGGCGTAGGCGCCGGTGCCGACCCGCAGGACCATCTCGCGCGCGCCCGGCTCGATCAGGCAGATGTAGCCGTGGGGGGTGCCGACCACCTGGCCGGCCCAGGTCACGATCCGCTCCAGCAGCCCGCCGGCGCCGACCTGCTCGGACAGCCCCATGGCGGTCTCGTGCAGCGCGGCCAGGTAGGCGCCGTCGACCTGGCCGCCCTGCGGCTCCCCCTCGCTGGCCCGCCGCTCGACCTCGGCGCTCATCGCCTCGCGTCCAGTTCCCGCTCGAGGGCGCCGCCGAAGGCGTCCATGGCGGCCTGGTCGTAGAGGGCGAACACCACCGTCCTGACGCTGGTCCCGCTCGCGGCGTGCTCGCGGACCGCGGCGGCCATGGCGGCCGCGGCGGCCTCCAGGCCGACGCCGCCGACGCCGGTGCCGAGCGCCGGGAGGGCGACGCTGCCGAGCCCCTCGGCGGCGGCCAGGCGCAGCGCGGCCGCGGTGGCGCTGCCCACCGCCTCGGCGCTGGCCGGCCGGCCGGGCGCCATCGCGGCGGCGTGCAGGATCGCCTTGACGCCGCGGCCGCCGAGCCGGCCGGGGCCGGTCCGGACCGCCTCGCCCACCGGCCACGGGCCCTGGGCGACCGCCTCGCGCTCGACCTCCTCGCCGGCCGCCCGCCGGATGGCGCCGGCCACGCCGGCGCCGAGCCAGCCCTCGTTGTTGGCGGCGTTGACGATGGCGTCGGCCGCCAGGGTGGTGATGTCGCCCTGCCACACCCGGACGTCGGTGGCGCCGCAGCGGGCCACGCTGCGCCCAGGCTCGCGAAGCTCGCTCACCGCTCCCTCCGGCTGTAGGTTCCCGGCCGGCCGACCGGTCGATCCCGATACCGGCCCGACCGACGGGGCAAACCAAACGAAGGTCCGCCTTCCAGGCACACCGTACCCCGGAGGGACGAATGCCAGCGACTCCCAACCTGCGGACGCGGGCGGCGCGGCTGGTCACCGGGCTGCGGGAGCGCCACCGCTGGCTCGACGTCGCCCTGCGGGGCTACGCCCGCTACCAGCGCACCGAGGGGTCGGTCGCGGCGGTGCACGTCGCCTACTCGGCGTTCTTCTCCATCTTCCCGCTGATGTTCGCCGCCGTCGGGGTCTTCGGCCTGGTGCTGCGGAACAACCCCGAGCTGCGCGCCCGCATCCTGGAGGAGGCCGCCGCCAGCCTGCCCGGGGCGCTGAACGGCCTGGTCGAGCAGAGCATCCGCAGCGCCCAGACCAGCGCCCGCACCGCGCTCGGCGTCGGCCTGCTGCTGCTGCTCTACAGCGGCACCGGCATGGTGGTCGCGCTGGAGCGCGGGCTGAGCCGGGCGTTCGGGCTGGAGCGGGCCGGCAGCTTCCTCAAGCAGCGCTCCAGGGCGCTCGGCTGGCTGCTCAGCGTCGGGCTGCTGCTCGGGCTGTCGGTGGCGGCGGCCGCCTTCCTCGGCGGGGCCAGCGGCGCGATCCTGGAGGCCGCCGGGGTGACCGGCGGCCCGGCCAGGGCGGCCGGCCTGGGGGTCACCCTGCTGGTCAGCTTCGCGGTCGACGTGGTGCTGTTCACCCTCACCTTCGTGCTGCTCCCCAACCGGGCCCTGCGGCCCCGCCAGGTGCTGCCTGGGGCGGTGCTGTGCGCCGTCTGGTGGGGGCTGCTGAAGTACTTCGGCGCCTTCTACGTCGGCCGCACCATCGACAACGCCGGCGAGGTGTTCGGGCAGCTCGCCATCGTGGTCGGCCTGCTGGTGTTCATCAACCTGGCGGCGCAGCTGCTGATGCTGACCGCGAGCATCCAGGCCGAGCTGGTGCTCGGGCCGGTGGAGGCGGCGGCGCCGACGGTCGGCCTGGTGGAGGCGGCCCGCGGCCACCCGCCGTCGCCGGCGGGTGAGCCGGCGCCCGGCGGTGCGCCGGCCGCCCGGCGCCTCGGCCGCCTGGCCGCGGCCGGCGCCGCGCTCGCCTGGCTCGCCCGCCGCGCCCGCCGGCGCCGCCGCCTCGCCCGCCAGGTCACCGGAGCGCCGCGCCGTAACCGCCGCTGACGGCTCAGGCCGCGACGGGTCGTCGTCGGTGCGGCGGGGTGGCGGAGAGCTCGCCGTCGGGATGGCGCTGCAGCCGCCAGCCGCCCTCGTGCACGGTGCGGTGGTGGGCGCGGCACAGCAGCACCAGGTTGGCCAGGTCGGTCGGGCCGCCGTGCAGCCAGTGGCGCAGGTGGTGGGCCTCGCACCAGGCGAGCGGCCGGTCACAGCCAGGGAAGCTGCAGCCGCCGTCACGCACCGCCAGGGCGGTGCGCTGGGCGGCCGACACGACCCGGGCGCTGCGGCCCACCTCCAACGGTTGGGCGGGGGCGCCGCCCAGGGCCGCCGGCAGCAGCGCCACCGCCGCCCGCAGCCGTGCCGCCAGCCTGTCGGGGTCGCCAGGGTCGTCGTCGCTGCCTGCGGCCTGAGGATGGCCGCCAGGGTGCTGGGGGTCGCGGGTGACCAGCACGCGCGTCAGCGCGGCGTCGCAGGCCAGCCGCTGGCAGGTGGCGACGGGCAGCGACCCGGTCCAGCCACCCTCCCCACCCGGCAGGCCTGGCCGGCCGAGCAGGCTGGCCAGCTCGACGGTGACGGTGAGCTGGGGGGGGACCCCGCCGGCCTGCGGCAGCCGGCCACCCTCCATCGCTCGGCGGGCCAGCTCGGCCAGCGCGTCCGCGCGCCGCTGCGGGCCGCTGCGGTCGTCCTCGGCGCCGGCGGGGCGGGCCAGCGGCTCCAGCGCGGCCAGCAGCGTCCCGCCCGCCTCCGGCTCCAGCAGCCCGTCGACGGCGACCATGCCCTGAAAGGTGGGTGACACCGACAGGCCGCGCTGCTCGTGCCGGCGTCGCGCCTGCGCCTCCGCACCGTCGGGGTCGGCGACCCCGCGCAGGTGGGCCACCAGCCGGCGCAACCGTGGCGGGTCCAGCCGGCGGGCGGCCTCGAGCAGCACCGGCTCCGCCTGCGCCGCGGTCGCGGCCGGCAGGTCCTGGGTGCCGGCGGCCAGCACGGCGGCGTGCGCCGTGGTGACCTCGCCGGCGGCCAGCGCCTGCCCGGTGCCCGCCAGGGGGCCGCGGAACAGCGCGCGGGCGATGCGGACCCAGCCGCCGGCTTGGGTGGCGCCGGTCCGCAGGCGGGCGCGCAGCCAGCCGGCGGTGGAGTCGGCCCGGGTGCCCTGGTCGGCGCCGGCGGCGCCGCGGGCGTCCACGACGGCGAGCTCGCGCAGCCACTGGCCCTCCAGCCGCTCCAGCAGGCCCCGCAGCGCCACCACCCGCCGGGCCGCCTGGGCGTCGGGCAGCTCGGTGAGGTCCTGGGCGGCCAGCTCGTCGACCGCCGCCGCCAACCGCCCCAGCCCGCCGGCACCTTCAATCGAACTTGTGTTCGAACTCATGGGCGCAACCTACCCCACCACGCCCTTCGTGCAAGGGGGAACCGCACAATTGTGGAAACCCATTTTTCCGGATCCAGGATCGGCGTCGGTCCCACCAACGTGACCGGCTGCAGACTCCCGTGGGTGCCGCCCCATGTGGAATCATCCGCCGTCAAGCACGCCGCTCGGCAGCGTCGTCCACGAGCGACCAGTCCCGCGGGGTGAGGAGCGGCGCGGTGGCCGGGCCCGTCTCGGTGAAGGTGCAGCGCCAGCCCCAGATGGGAGGCCGGCCGAGCGTGTCCCATTCCCGCAGCAGCCGGACGGTCTCCTCCAGCAGCGCCGGCGCACCGGCGACGTGGACGCTGCCGTCCATCTGGATCCAGGCGATGCCGCGCTCGGGGTCGTGCAGGGCGCACATGCCCTGCATCGGGTCGATGCCCTCCGCCAGCATGGCGGCGCGGGTGATCCGCCGGTCGCGGGCGGCAAGAAAGCACCACAGCGCGGCGTAGCCGTCCCAGTCCAGCAGCGGCCCAACCTGCGGGTGGCTGCTGAGCCCCGCGTCAGCGGGGACGGCATCCAGCACGGCCGGGTGGTGCCGGCCGAGCGGGCCGGTGGCCTCCATGAAGTCGGCCCCCAGCGCCATCCGGCCCGCGACCGCCGGACCGTCAGCCCAGGCCGCCACGATCGGGTGCACGCCGCCGTGGGCGACCGGGACCAGCACCAGCCCGCCGGGTGCCAGCTGCGCCGGCCACCGTGGCGACAGCCCGACACACCCGCAGGTCACGATGATCCGGTCGTAGGGCCCGGCGGCCGGCCACCCGTGGTAGCCGTCGCCGCGCACCACCCTGACCTGGCGGTGCAGGCCGAGGCGGCGCAGCGCCGCTTGCGCCTCGGCGACCACGCGCTGGTTGGTGTCCATGGTGACCACCGGCGCGGCGGTGACGGTCGCGACCAGCGCGGCGTTGTAGCCGGTGCCGGCGCCGACCTCCAGCACCCGCATGCCCGGGGTCAGCTCCAGGGCCTCCAGCATCTGTGCCACCAGCGTCGGCTGGGAGCTGGAGCTGCAGGGGGCGCCGCGCTCGTCGAAGTGGGTGATCAGCGCTTGGTCGCCGTAGATGCGGTCCAGGACCTCGGCCGGCGGCGCGGCTTCCTGAGGTACGGCGACCACGCCGTCGGGGGTGTGGAAGCTGGTGACGCAGCGGTCGCGGCGGACGGTGGCGAAGGCGCGCTGGACCGCCTGGGAGCGGATGGCGCCCTTGGCGTGCAGGGCGGCGGCGTAGCCGGCCAGCCGCTCCCGCACCGGGTCGCCGTCGGGGGTTGGCATGGACGCTCCTTGGGTGGCGGATGGCTCTGGTGAGTTGGGGTCCCTGCTGGTCGGCCGCCGACCGATGCTGCCAGGTCACCCTCGGCCTCCTCGCTGAACCACCTGGCCGCGCCTACACGTACAGCGCGTGCAGCCACAGGTCCGCGAGCACCTGCACGGTGAGGTCGCGGTCGAGGGGCTCCTTGCGGACCGCGCGGAGGAACATCGTCTGCTCGGCCATGGCCGCCAGCGCGGTGGCCGCGGTCCAGGGGTCGACCGGCCTGGTGAGGCCCTGCGCGGCGGCCCGTTCGATGTTGCGGGCGATGCGGGCGACGAACTGGCGGCGTACCTCGCCCAGCAGCCGGCCCAGCTCCGGGTCCTGGGTGGACGCCTCGGTCCACAGCGCGATCAGGTCGGCGTCGCGGTCGTAGAGGTCGGAGAGGCCGCCGAGCACCTCGATCAGGCTCGCCCGCACGTCGCCCGGCCGCCACGGCTGGCCGGCCAGCTCCACCAGGGTGGCCGCGTTCTCGTGGACGAGCGCGGCGAGGGCGTCCTTCTTGTTCTTGAAGTAGGCGTAGAAGGTGCCGTGGCCCACGCCGGCCCTGGCGACGATGTCCTCGACCCGGGTGCGGGCGTAGCCGAGGTCGGCGAAGGCGCGCCGGGCGGCGGCGAGCAGCCTGTCTCGGGTTACCGGGGCGGATGGCACAGGGCGAAGGATAGAACGAGCGGCAACCGCAGGACCGAATCCCCGGTTCTCACGTCCTAATTACCGGGCATCACTACAATCGTCTCCGGAGCGCCAAGGAAAGGAGTCGGCCGGGTGGCAACGACGCGCCCTGACACGGGCGGCATGGACCACCTTGCCGCCGACTTCGACCGGATCCGGGCCAACATCGAGCGGGTCATCGAGGGCAAGACCGAGGTCGTCCGCCTCGCGCTCATCGCCCTGCTGGCCGAGGGGCACCTGCTGATCGAGGACGTCCCCGGCGTCGGTAAGACGATGCTGGCCAAGGCGCTGGCCCGCTCGATCGACTGCTCGGTGCGGCGCATCCAGTTCACCCCCGACCTGCTGCCCTCCGACGTCACCGGGGTGAGCGTCTTCAACCAGGAGCGGGGCGACTTCGAGTTCAAGCCCGGCGCGATCTTCGCCAACATCGTCCTCGGCGACGAGATCAACCGCGCGAGCCCGAAGACGCAGTCGGCGCTGCTCGAGTGCATGGAGGAGCGCCAGATCACGGTCGACACCGAGACGTACCAGCTCGGCACGCCCTTCATGGTGATCGCGACGCAGAACCCGATCGAGCACGAGGGCACGTACCCGCTTCCGGAGGCGCAGCTCGACCGGTTCATGATGCGGATCGGGATCGGTTACCCCTCGGGCGACGTCGAGGCCGAGATCCTCGCCACGCACGGGATCCGCTCGACGCTGCCGGACATCGGTCCGGTGGCCGACGCGCTCGCGGTGCGCGAGATGATCGAGCAGGCCAGGCGCGTGCACGTCTCGCCGTCGGTGCGCCGGTACATCGTCGACGTCGTCGAGGCGACCCGGACCCATCCGGACGTGTACCTCGGCGCGAGCCCGCGGGCCTCGATCATGCTGCTGCGAGCAGCTCGCGCGATGGCGGCTGCCGAGGAGCGCGACTACGTGATCCCCGACGACGTCAAGGCCCTGGTCGCTCCCGTGCTCGCGCACCGCGTCATCGTCACGGCGGACGCGGTGATGGGCGGCCGGACATCGCAGGCCGTGTTGGCCGACCTCGTGGAGGAGGTCGCCGTCCCCGTCACCGGGACGGCCTGATGCCCTCGGGGCGCGGCATCCTGGTCTTCGCGGCCGGGATCGCCCTGTGGGTGGGGGCGCGGTTGCTCGGCTCCCCGACGCTCCACATGATCGCCGTGGGGCTCGTGCTGCTGCCGTTCGCCGCGGCGCTGTTCGCGCGCTGGAGCCGTCAACGGCTGCGGATCCGCCGGCGTCTGTCCGAGACGCGGGTCCAGCCGGGCCAGCGCGTCCACGTCGAGCTCGAGATCGAGAACCAGTCGCCCGCGCAGACCTCGTTCCTGCTCGTCGAGGACCGCCTGCCCTCGCAGCTCGGTCGCTCGGCACGGCTCGTGGTCGCCTCCCTTCACGGCCGAGGTCGCCAGCGGGTCCGCTACTCGCTCACGCCACACCAGCGCGGCCGCTACGTCCTCGGACCGCTCACCGCCGACCTGTCCGATCCGTTCGGTCTCACGAAGCTGCGGGTCGAGTTCGACGAGCGCGACGAGCTCGTGGTCGCGCCCGAGGTGGAGATCCTCGGCAGCGGGCCGGACTCGCCGTTCGGGATGACGAGCGGGCTCGCGCTCGCCAAGCACCTCTTCCGGACCGGCGACGAGTTCTACACGATGCGCCCGTACGTCGAGGGCGATGACCTTCGCCGGATCCACTGGCCGAGCGTCGCGCGCAGCGGCGAGCTGATGATCCGCCAGGACGAATCCACCCGCCGCTCGACGGCCGTGTTGTTCGTCGACACGCGCGACGCGGCCGTCGGACAGACCCACACGCCGTGCTTCGAGAG
>Ga0081538_10002116_pt1 | contig 19785 bp, 22 predicted proteins | sample TabmetS5T2R1_FD_71022 | JGI IMG/M metagenome (GOLD analysis project Ga0081538, IMG submission 71022) | Tabebuia heterophylla rhizosphere microbial communities from the University of Puerto Rico - S5T2R1 | ecosystem: Host-associated > Plants > Roots > Rhizosphere ...
TTGGCGCCATGCCGATCTGTGGGGAGGACAACCGCCTCAAGGGCATGCTGACCGACCGCGACATCGTGGTGAAGGCGCTGGCCAAGGGCAAGGACCCGGCCGCCACCCGCGCCCGGGAGCTCGGCGAGGGCAAGCCGATCACCATCGGCGCCGACGACTCGCTCCAGGAGACCCTACGGACCATGGCGCAGCACAAGGTCCGCCGTCTGCCGGTGATCGACGGGCACGACCTGGTCGGGATCATCGCCGTGGCCGACATCGTCCGCGAACTCACCGACGACGAGGCCAAAGGCAACCTGATCCAGGCCATCTCGAGCTGACCCCATCGCGCCAGGCACGGAACCCCGCCTTCCCCCCACCCCTGACGACGGCACGGTCCCGTCGGGGATGAGCTGGTCGATCAGCTGGGGTAGCACCGCCGCCAGGCCGGTCTTGGCCTCGTCCTGGGACCTCCCTCAGCCTTCCAGGTGGAAGGTCACGTCCACCTGGGCCTTGACCTCCAGCTCTCCGGGGTCGACCTCCAGGGATGGCTCCGGCGCCGCCGCGCGCAGCGCGATCGGTCCCGCAACCGGCCGCGGCTCGATCCCACCGCCGACAGACTCGCGGATCTCCGCCACCTCGCCCAAGTGCAGGCCGAGCGCGTCCGCGTACGCCTCCGCCTTGCGCTTGGCCTCCACGGCCGCCTGCCGGCAGGCCTCCAGGCGTGCCTGGTTTTCCGGCGCGATCCACCACGTCGGGCCGCGCACGCTCGCCTTTGCGCGCGCGATCGCGCCCTCGATCAGCCGTCCCGCGATCGCCGGATCGGCCAGCCGCACGGTCACCAGGTTCTGGGCCCGATACCCGCGGTGAGTCTGCCTGCCGCCCTCCCAATCGTGCTCTTCACGGACCGTGACCCCGGTCGTGGAGCGCTTCTGGGTCTGCACGCCCAGCTCGCCGAGCAACGCCTCCAACTCCTTGCTCTGCGTGGCGACCGTCGCAAGGGCCTGGTCCGGCGAGGCGTCCAGCGAGCTCACCTCGATCGTCCAGATGCCTTCGTCCGGCCTGGTCGGCGCGACCGCCTCACCCCGCGCCGTGACCGTTGCCCCTGCCATGGCAGCCACCTCCCCGTCACAGTTGGTCGGCGGGGACCGAGAACGTATCGCACGCGTCCGGGTTGCCGGTCTCGAAGCCCCGTTGAAACCATCGCGTCCGCTGCTCCGCCGAACCGTGGGTCCACGACTCAGGCTCGATCCGTCCGTTGACCGACGCCTGGATCCGGTCGTCGCCGACCGCGGCCGCGGCACCGATTCCCTCCTCCAGGTCGCCCTGGTCCAACACGCCCCGGGTGTCGGCGGACCTGGCCCATACGCCGGCCAGGCAGTCGGCCTGGAGCTCCTGGCGGATGGACAGCTCGTTCTGCCGCGAGGGGTCCTGCTGGCTGGCCTGGGTCACCTGCTGGCTGATCCCCAGCACGGTCTGCACGTGGTGACCGATCTCGTGCGCGATCACGTACGCCTGGGCGAAGTCACCGGGCGCACCAAAGCGCCGCTCCAGCTCCCGGAAGAAGGAGGCGTCCAGGTACACGCGCTGGTCCAACGGGCAGTAGAACGGACCGGTCTGGGCCGTGCCCAGACCGCAACCCGTCCGGGTGCTACCCCGGAACAGCACCACCCGGGTCGGCTGGTAGGTCTTGCCGGCGCGCTGGAACTCCTCCTGCCAGGTGACCTGGATGTCGTCTTGGACCGCGTCGACGAACTGCCCGGTCGGATCGGTGGGATCGACCTCGGTGGCGCCGCCGCCCCCCGATCCGATGTCGGGGAAGCCCTCGACGGCTCCGGGATTGGGGATCAGGCTGCCCCCGCTGCCCAGACACCTGGGAAGCACGAACAGCAGGACGAGGACGAGCAAGATCCCCCCGATCCCGATGCCACCCCTGCTGCCGCCGGGGATCGGCAACCCGCCGCCGCGGCCGCCCGTGGGGAAGCCCGGCAGGCCCTCGAGTCCGCCCCCACCACCGGCCGGGCCCGCTCCGCGCCGATCGATCACCCCGCCCGAACGGCGGCGGAGCCTGCCGAGCTTCATCAGCTGTGTCCTTGCTTGAGCGGCTGTCCGAAGCCTGGCAGCCGAGGGTTCAGCGCGCAACCTCCAAGCGCGAACCGGGGCGCCCGCAATTCCAGCGGCGCGAGCCAGGAGTCAAGGCCGCTTCCGATCATCGATCTTGCGGCCGGAGGGCCCGGGGAACCCCGGAGGGTGCCCCGGATAGATCGGGCAGTGGAGCGGGTACTTGACCGCCGCGCTACGGGACCGGCTTGATCGAGCGGACCAGGAGCGGCTGGCCCTCCTGGCAGATGCTCAGCAGGTCCGGGGACAGCAGCCCGGTGACCTGGACCCGGCCGCCCGCGGTCAGCTTGCCGCGGTCGCCGCCGACCAGCAGGTAGACGGTGCCCTGCTCGGACTGGAGCAGCACGCAGCCGGGCTCGACCCCGTCCCGGAGGGTGCCGGTGGCGGTGATCTCGCTCCGGCCCGGCGACCCGGGCGCGGTGGTGGAGGTCGGGGCCGAGGCCCGGGTCGTCGTCGGCGCCGTCGGCGTCGTCTCGGGGGCGGTGGTCGGGGCGGCGGTGGTCGGGCCAGCACCGGCAACCTCGCCGTCCCCGGCGCCGCTGTCGGCGCAGGCGGCCAGCAACGCCACGGCCAGCAGCAGGCCGGTGAACGTGCGGAGCACGGTTGTCTGCCTCATACCGGTTTCGACGCCATCGCCCGGCGGAAGGTTCCCGGGCGGTCAACGCTACCTCAGGCCGGCACCGCCGCGGTGACGTAGCGGTCGCGTCGCCCGCCCCGGGGCCGTTGGCGCGCGTCATCGCCGTCTGCATGCCACTTGTATCGGCAGGCCGTGTCGGAGATGAATAGGCTTGGGCCATGAAGGACATCGGCATCGTGGGCCCGCCGCTGAGCGGCAAGACCACCCTGTTCAACGCGCTCACCCGGGTCGGCGCCCCCGCCGGCGGGGCCGCCGGCAGGGCGAGCGTGGCGGCCGTGCCCGTGCCCGACCGGCGCGTCGACGTCCTGGCCGAGCTGGAGCGCTCCCGCAAGCGGGTGTTCGTGCAGGCCCGCTTCGTGGACGTGGCCGGGCTGTCGGCGGGCGGGGGCGGCGGGCTGTCGGCGCAGGCGCTGGGCGCGCTGCGCGAGGCCGACGCCCTCGCCATGGTGCTGGCGGCCTTCGACGGCGGCGACGTCGCCGCGGCGGCCGCGGAGCTGACCCTCGAGCTGACCGTCGCCGACCTGGAGTCGATCGGCGGTGGGGCCGACAAGGCCGCCAAGAAGGCCACCGCCGGCGTGGAGGGCGCCGCGCTGGAGGCGGCCACCCTCAAGCGCGCCCGCGACCTGCTGGACGCGGGCACGCCGCTGCGGGCGGCCTCGTGGGAGCCGGAGGAGCGCCGGGTGCTGCGCAACTTCGCGCCCCTCACCCTGAAGCCGACGCTGGCCGTGCTCAACCTCGGCGAGGCGGCGGCGGCCGAGGCGGCGGAGCGGGCGGCGGCGGCCGAGGCGGAGCTCGGCGTGCCCACGGTGGCGCTGGCCGCGGCGCTGGAGGCCGAGGCGGCGGAGCTGCCGCCCGACGAGGCGGCCGCCCTGCTGGCCGAGTACGGCGTCCGGCGGGGCGGGCTGGACCAGGTGGTCGGCGCCGCCTGGCGCCTGCTCGACCTGGTGACCTTCCTGACCACCGGCGAGGACGAGACCAGGGCCTGGGAGGTCCGCCGCGGTGCGACCGCCCCGGAGGCGGCCGGCCGCATCCACTCCGACCTCCAGCGCGGCTTCATCCGGGCGGAGGTGATCGGCTACGACGAGCTGGTCGCCGCCGGCGGCTGGGACGCCGCCAAGGCCAAGGGGCTGCTGCGCGCCGAGGGCAGGTCCTACGTCGTCCGCGAGGGCGACGTCCTGCGCGTCCGCTTCAACGTGTAGCGACGGCCCCGCCGGGAGGGCATCGGCGGCCGTGCTGAGCTACCGCCGGGCAGGGCGCCAGAACTGGCGCTTGCCCTCCTCGCGGACCACGATGCCGAGCCTTCCCAGCTCCTGGCGGAGCTGCTCCGCGTCCTCCTTGTCGTCCCGGTCCAGCGCCCGGGCCCGCGCCCTGAAGATGGCGTCCGCGCCGGCGGGCAGCTCGGGCAGGTCCTCCACCCAGCGCCGGTACTCGTCCTGGTGGGGGTCGGCGGGCATCCAGGGGAAGCCGTGCGCCAGGAACGCGGCCTGGAGCCGCTTGGCGTCCGGCAGGTCGCCGCCCTCCCGAGCCAGCTCGTCGGTCGCGTGGCCGAGCAGCACCAGCTGCTTCCCGTCCAGGAACACCGCCCCGGTCGACGCTCGCGGGACCCGTCGCGAGGAGCCACCGCGGGCGATCGTCACCTGGTCGTCGGCGACGGTGACCCTGACGTAGTCCTGCTCGGCCAGCACCGCGACCGCCAGGCCCCCGACGATCCCCAGGGCGAGGCTCCCGATGGTGGCGTAGGGGTCGGGAACGGATGCGGCCAGCTCCAGCGGCCCCTGGAACGGGACCCACGGCAGCGACGCCGCCCACCCCGCCAATGCCTTCAGCAGCCAGCCAGCTCCCGCGCCGATGAGCGGGAACCCCACCCACACCAGCGCGCGCTCCGCTGGCGGCGGGCCCACCACCGTCGCCCCGCCACCAGACGTGGTCTCAGGTTCCATACGCCGATTCTCTCGCGGCGTCTCCGGGCTCACGAGTCCGAGGTCGTGGCCGGCGCGTCCGCGGTGAGGTCGATCAGGCCGGCGATCGTGGGTCGGAACCCGCAGGCGTCGAAGTACAGGCGGCGCAGGCCCTCGTCGTCGAAGTCGACGTGCAGCCACTGGCAGCCGGCGGCCCGGGCGCGCTCGGTGGCCAGCGCCACCAGGCGGGTGCCGATGCCGTGCCGCTGGTAGCGGCGCAGGACGGCGGTGTCCAGGATGAAGGCGTGGTCGTCGCCGTCCCAGGCGACGTTGACGAAGCCGATCAGGGTGTCGGCGTCGAAGGCGCACACCCAGCCGAGGCTGTGGCCGCGGACCTGGGCGAGCCAGTCGTAGTCCAACACCGCATGGTCGAAGGCCTCGGCATGCAGCGCGTTCAGGGCCTGGTTGGAGAAGTCGGCCCGCCAGGCGAACCGGTACGGCGATGGTGGTGCGGTCACCTTGGCCCCACGGTAGGAGGCGCTGCCGCTCGGGCTCTGGCGAGGGCCTCGCCGATGGCGTCGGCGATCCCCGAGAGGTCCTGGATGGCCTCGATCCGGGTGATCAGCCCGTCGTGGAGCTCATGGACCCAGGCCCAGGGGCCGCGGGTGGTGACGCCGCTGGCCCTGACCCGGAAGGTCTCCTCGCCCACGATCACGACCCGGTCACCGTTGCCGAAGTACTCCTGGGGCCGCTCGAACGGCCGGAACTCCACCAGCTCCCCGGCGTGGGTGAAGTAGTGGACCACGGCCTGCTTGCCGCGGAGCTCCCCGACGGCGGTGGCGAACACGACGTCGTCGGCGAGCAGGTCGAAGAACGGCTGGTAGTCGGTGGACTCTCCCCGCTCCATGGGTCCCCAGATGCGCTCGAGGACGGCGACGTTGTCCATGCTGGGCTCCTCCCTTGACGGTGCTGATTGCACCAGTTGCGCGGCCAGGGCTCCACCGGCCGGGTGGAAGCCACCCCCGGCCTCCTCCCCGGCCTGCTCCATGACGAGGGCGGGGTAGCAGACATAGACCATCTCGGCGTCCTCGTCGGCGTGGTAGACGACCTCGGTGCCGGCGCGGTGGAAGATCACCTCGCCGGCCGTGGCGGTGGCGACCCCGTCGGGCCGGCGCACGGTGAAGACCCCACGGGTGATGACCAGCGCCTCGTCGTAGGGCAAGGTGGCGATCCTGTTGGTGGCGCCCTTGCGGTAGCGGGCGAAGCCGATGACCAGCGGCGCGACGCTGGCCGGGTCCTGGGCGTCGCCCACGACCATCTCCACGTCGCCCTGCTGGTACCAGGTGGCGACCTGCTCGGCGGTGAGGTGTCGGATGGGTGCGGTGGTCTGGGTCATCGGCCCGGCCCTCCTGCTAGACTGCATCTGATCTCGTCCAGATACAGTATCGATGTGTGACTATCACGAATGTACACCAATAGTGCTGGCGCCAGCAAGCCTGCCCGCCGCCGGGACCTCGTCCGCGAGGACCCAGGCCTTGGGATGCTGGCCGCCCAGCTGCTGTTCGCGGTCCAGGACGAGCTCTACCGGCGCCTGGCCGAGAGCGGCTACCACGACCTGCGACCCCGCCACGGCATCGTCCTCGCCTACCTGGACGAGCAGGGCAGCCGCGCCACCGAGCTGGCGGCGCTGTCCGGCCGCCACAAGCAGATCGTGGGCCGCACCGTCGACGAGCTGGAGGCGCTGGGCTACGTCGAGCGCACCCCGGACCCCACCGACCGCCGCGCCAAGCTGGTCGTCGCCACCCGGCGCGGGCGGGCGGTGATGCGCCTGTCCGACGAGATCATGGCCGACATCGGAGCGCGCGCGGCCCGCGCCGTCGGCGTCGATGACTACCGGCAGTTCCGCCGCACGCTCCAGCGACTCATCGACGAGCTCCGTAGCCAGCGTCCGCCGCAGGCGGCGGGGTGATCCCGCGCCGGCTGCCTCCGACCTTGCTGGGTGGCGCCACGAGGGCTACCATGGCGTCATGTTGAGTAAACGTTTAATAAACGAGGGGTCGCCGGTCCCGACCGGGCGGCGCGCCAAGGCACGGTGGCGCCGCGAGCGGCTGCTGGACGCCGCCCTGGCAACCTTCGTCGACAAGGGCATCGACGGCGCCACCGTCAAGGACATCACCGCCGCCGCCGGTGTGACCCAGGGGCTGCTGTACCACTACTTCGACGACAAGGACGCCCTGGTGCAGGCCATCCTCGAGGAGCGCGGCTTCCTGCCCGAGCTGCGCCGGCTGCTGGCCGACCCCCCCGGCCGCCCTGCCGCGGTGGTGCTGCCGGAGCTGGTGGCCGGGTTCCGCCGGCTGCTGGCCGACCACGCCGAGCTGGTCACGCTGTTCTTCGCCGCCGGCCGCGCCAACCCCGCCGTGCGTGCGGGCCTGCAGGCGCTGGTGGCCGAGGGCCAGCAACTGCTGGCCGACTACCTCGCCACCCGGGTCGCCACCGGCGAGCTGCGCCCCCACCACACCCGCACAGCGGCCCAGCTGCTGCTGTCGACCGTGGCGCTCGGCCAGGTCACCGGCACCGAGGTGGACCCGGCCGCCCTGGTCGACCTCGTGCTGCACGGCGTAACCGCGCCCGACGAGCACGCTCGCGCCCGAGGAGGACGATGACATGGATGCGACCCTGTGGCTGCTGATGGCCGCCGTGGTTGGCAACGGGCTGCTGGTGGGTGCCAGCCTGGACCAGGTGATCAAGCAGCTACCCGCCCGCCACCGCATCGGCGTGGTGGCCTTCTCCGATTACAGCAAGGCGGGCGACCTTGGCCGCGGCATCGCCTGGTATGCCGCCTTGGGGATCGGCGCGGCCCTGCTCACCGTCCTCGCCGCTGTTGCCGGGCTCGCCGACCCGCCCAGCACCCAGGCCGCGGCCGCCCTGTGGCTGGCGCTGCTGCTGACCGGGGCGCACTCCCTCACCACGGTCCGGGCGGCGCCGCTGAACTTCAGCCAGCGCGCCGCCGCCGGCAACCCGGCCCGCCTGGCGGCGATCTTCGACCGCTTCCAGCGTTGGTCGACCGCCCGCGCCACCCTCCAGGTTCTCACTCTGCTCAGCGTGACCGCGGCGCTGGCCGCCAGCATCGCCGGCGCCTGAAGCCACCGGCTCCGCACCGAGCTGGTCGCCTTAGGGGCCGGCGGCCAGGGCGAGCAGGCGGTCGATGCCGGCGTCGAGGGCGGCGACCTCGCGCTCGACCTCGGCTTGGAGGGGGGCGATCTCGGCGGCCGCCTCGGCGCCGAGGGCGGCGCTGGACGCCCGGCGGATCGCCCTGGCGACCCGGGTGGCGTCGGCGACCCTGGCGCGGGCGGCCGGCAGCACCCTGGCCACCTCGGCGGGGTCGGGCTCGCCGGCCAGCAGCCGCAGCTCGGCGTCCAGGGTGCCCGCCACCCGCCCCAGGCGGCGCGCCAGGACGGGCAGCTCGCCGACCACGCCACCGGCGTTCCTGGCCAGGGCGACCGCCTCGGTCGAGGCGCGGGTCGCCGCGGCCAGCTCGCGCCGGAGCCAGGCGACCTCGCGGCGCGGGCCCGGCGGGGCGACCAGCGCCTGGGCGGTGCGGACCCGCTGGCGCAGCCGCCCGTTGCGCCGCACCCAGCGCACGGCCCGCCAGGCCGCGAGCAGCAGCAGGAATCCGGTGAGCAGGAACCCCGCCAGCACCGTCAGCAGCAGCTCCTCGAGCATCGCGCAGCGCCTCCCCGGTCCGCTCGGCCACGAGCCTCTACGATAGGCCGGGCAGCGGGGGCGTGTCACCCGGGGGTCGGGTCAGCCGCCGGAGACGGCGGGCAGGATCCACAGCTCGTCCCGCTCGGCCACCGGGGTCGCCAGCCCGGCCAGGTAGCGGATGCTCTCGCCGTTGACGAACACGTTGACGTGCGGGCGCAGCGCGCCGCGCTCGTCCAGGACGCGCTGGCCGACGCCCGGGTGCGCCTGGCCGAGCGCGCCGAGCACGACCTCCACCGTGGCGCCGGCCACGTCCACGCGACGCTGCCCGGCCGCGTAGTCCTTGAGGGCGGCGGGCAGGTGGACGGTCGGCATGGCCGGGCTCAGGGCACGACCGCGGCCTTAACGCAGACGACCGGCGGCAGCCACTCGGCCACCAGCTGCCAGCGCTCGCCCTCGTCGGCGGAGGCGTAGAGCTGCCCGGTGCGGGTGCCGAAGTACAGCCCGGCCGGCGTCAGCCCGTCGCCGCCGAAGCCGTCGCGCAGCACCGTGAGGTAGGCGTCCTGCTGCGGCAGGCCGTCGCCGAGCGGCTCCCAGGAGCCGCCGGCGTCGCGGGTGCGGTACACCCGCGCCCTGGCATCGGGGGTGGCGCGGAACTGGTCGGACTCCAGCGGGATCACCCAGGCGGTGTCGGGGTCGGCCGGGTGGGCGACCACCGGGAAGCCGAAGTCGCTCGGCACGCCGTTGGCGACGTCGACCCAGCTCTCGGCGGCGTCGTCGCTGCGGTACAGGCCCCAGTGGTTCTGGAGGTACAGGCGCTCCGGGCGGCCGGCGGCCGGGGCGATCTTGTGCACGCACTGGCCGAACTCGGGGTGCTTGTCGGGGCGGAACTCGGCGCGGACGCCGTGGTTGCGTGCCTGCCAGGTGGCGCCGCCGTCGTCGCTGCGGTACACCCCGCCGGTGGAGATGGCCACCCACATGCGCTCGGGGTCGTCCTGGTCGATCACCACCGTGTGCAGGCAGAGGCCACCGCCGCCCGGCTCCCAGCGGGGCCGGTGGGGGTGGTCCCACAGGCCCGTGACCAGCTCGAAGGTCTCGCCGCCGTCGTCGGAGCGGAACAGGGCGGCCGGCTCGACCCCGGCGAAGACGGTGTCGGGGCGGTCGGGGCCGGCGGGCTGGAGCTGCCAGACGCGGCGCAGGGCGGCGTCGCTGCCCTGCGGGAAGCGGACGTTGCCCTCGGCAGGGTCGCTCCAGGTCCGCCCGAGGTCGTCGGAGCAGCGCACCACCGAGCCCCAGTGGCTGTCCTCGGTGCCGGCCAGCAGCCGCCGGCGCCCGCCGCGCCCGTCGAAGCGGACCGCGTAGACGGCCTCCCCAGGGAAGTGCGGCCCGCTCGACTGCCACTTCTGCCGGTCGGCGTCGCTGCGGAACAGCCACACGCCCTTCATCGTGCCGACCGCCAGGATGACGTCCCCGCTCTGCGCGTCGAGATGCTCGCTCATGCCGGCAAGCCTACCTCGCCGCGCCGACATCGGGTCTATCGCCACCCTGAGGGCGCAGACGGCATTCTCATGCCGCAGGTCGACGCCGAGAACTGGCAGGGCTCGCTGCCTTGTTGTCAGGCGCGGGTAAGGAGGTCCTGGACGATGAGCGTCGCGGCCGCCGGGGCGCCCTTGACGAACCCGAAGAAGGGGCCGAAGTCCCGGGTGGCGGTGAACCCTGGCAGGTACAGGCCGGCCAGGCTGGTCCCGAACCCCTCATCGAGCACCGGGAAACCGTCGGTCACCTGGATGCGGTCCAGGACCCCGCCCAGGTAGGGGATCCGGGCCAGGTCGGCCTTGTAGCCGCAGGCAAACACGACGTGATCGACCAGCAGCCCGTCGCCGTTGGACAGGCGCACCTGCAGCCCGCTGCCGGCCGGCGTGGCCTGGGCGTGGACCACCTCGGTCCCCGGCCAGCGGTGGATGGTCTGGCTGGCGAGCCGGGGGGTGAGCCACCACTCCAGGGTGAGTCGGCCGACCTCCCAGAACCGCTGGGTGATCGCGTCCTGCTCGGCTTTGGCGAGGGTTCGCCACCAGCCCCGAATCCGCACGGTGCTGTCGTCCACATACGGGTCGACGAACCGCCAGCTCACCCGCTCGAACCGCGGCACCGCGTGGCGGTGGACCAGGTCGATCCGCTCGGCGCCGTGCTCGGCCAGCAGCGCCGCCCACTCATAGGCGCTCTGGCGGCCACCCACGATCAGCACCCGGGCACCCGACAGGTCCTCGAACCGCACCAGGTCGCAGGTGTGGGCCGCCCGGCCGGGCGGGACCGAGACCGACCAGTCGGGCCGGTTGGTGAAGTGGGAGATTCCCGGAGCGGCGACCACGGCGTCGGCGGCGACGCGCTCCCCGCTGTCCAGCACGGCCTCGAACCGGCCGTCGGGCTTCGCGAGGTCGGCGACCAGGTCCTCGCGGACCTCGATCCCCTTCGCCTGCCGGAACCACTCGGCATAGTCCAGGAACAGGCCGATAGGCAGGGGATCGACCTCGGCCGGGTCGATGGCGCGCTCCTCCAGGTACGCCTCCAGGGTGTGGACCGCGGCTGGGTCCAGGTGCCAGTCGGGCCCCGAGCGCAGGAACATCCCCGCAGGCATGTGCTCTCGCCAGAAGCCCATCGGCCGGCCGACGACCACGGTGTCGATACCGTGCTGCCGGGCGAAGGCGGCGGTCGACAGCGCATAGGGCCCGGCCCCGATAACTAGCAGCGATGTAGTGGTCATCATGGCTCGTGCCCCCTCGTGCGCCTTCGACTGCCGTCGGCTGGCCACCGCCCACCAGCGTAAACTCGACCGGAGGAAGGTTCCAGACATGACAGGTTCGCTGATCGTCGCCGCCGTCAGGACGCCGGTCGGCAGGTTCGGCTCGGCCCTGCGGTCCCGCTCGGCCGTCGACCTGAGCACGGTCGCCATCGCCGAGGCGCTGACCCGGGCCCGTGTCCCGCCCGGCGAGGTCGACTACGTCCTCATGGGACAGGTCCTCCAGGCCGGGGCGGGCCAGATCACGGCCCGCCAGGCGGCGATCGCGGCCGGCGTCCCCCAGCACGTCCCCGCGATCACCCTCAACAAGGTCTGCCTGTCCAGCTTGACCGCGGTCGCCCTGGCCGACCAGCTGATCCGGGCCGGTGAGATCGAGGTGGCGGTCGCCGGCGGGATGGAGTCGATGACCAACGCCCCCTACGTCGTGCCGGGGGCCCGCTGGGGGATGCGAATGGGACCCGCCGAGCTGGTCGACACCATGATCCACGACGGGCTGTGGTCGACCTTCACCGGCCAGCACATGGGCGAGTCCTCCGACCAGGTGAACGCGGCCCTGGGGATCTCCCGGCAGGACCAGGACGCCTGGGCGGCCCGCTCCCACCAGCGCGCCGCGGCGGCCTGGGTGTCAGAGCGGTTCGCCACCGAGGTCGTCGGCGTCCCAGTCCAGGACCCTGCGGGCGGGACGACGGTGGTCGAACGCGACGAGGGCATCCGCCCGCAGACCACCGAGGAATCCCTGGCCGAGCTGCCGCCGGCGTTCACCTCGGCCGGGACCATCACCGCGGGCAACGCCTCCCAGCTCTCGGACGGGGCGGCCGCCGTGGTGGTGATGAGCGCCGAGCGCGCCCGGGCGCTGGGAGTCGAGCCGCTCGCCGAGATCCTGGCCCACGGCATGTGCGCCGACCGGTTCGCCTACCTCCACACCGTCCCGGCGATCGCGCTGGAGAAGGCGCTCAAGAAGGCCGGCAGGGACCTGCACGACCTCGGCCTGCTGGAGGTCAACGAGGCCTTCGCCTCGGTCGCGCTGCACGCCACCCGCATGCTCGGCGCCGACCAGGACATGGTGAACGTCAACGGTGGCTCAGTGGCGCTGGGCCACGCCCTAGGCTCCACCGGCGCCCGGATGATCGTGACGCTCGTGCACGAGATGCGCCGCCGCCAGGTCGAGCACGGCGCCGCGACCTTGTGTGGCGGCGGCGGCCAGGGCGACGCCCTGCTGGTGCGCCTCCCCCGCTGACGCGACTCCCGCAAGCACACGATTAACGGCAGTAGGCAGGCTTCGCCGTAGGGCCAGGAGACGTTTAGCGGATGGTCGTGCAGGCGCCGGCGCTGGCCGCGCCGCCGGACCAGCCGGTACCGTCGTCGCGTGCCGGTGCGGCGGAGGGAGACGCCATGGGAACCCTGCCCCAGCGGCTCCTGCTGATCTCGCTCGACGAGGACGGGAAGCTCCGCGACCCCAACTCCAGCCTGGCCAACGGCCTGGCTGGGGCGGCCCTGATGGAGCTGGTGCTGGCCGGGCGCCTGGAGCAGCAGGACGGCCGGCTGGTCGCCTCCGCCGGGGAGACCACCGGCGACGAGCTCCTCGACTTCGTCCTGGCGGAGATCCGCGGCCAGGCGCGGCCCCGCAAGCTCAAGTGGTGGGTGAACCGGCTCGGGTCGGGCGGCTGGGGCAGGGCGCCGGTGCGCCGCCGGCTGATCGAGCAGCTGAGCCGGCAGGGGGTGCTGCGGCAGGGCGAGGAGCGGGTGCTGGGGCTGGTCCCGGTGACCAGGCACCCGCCCAGCGACCCGGCGCTGGCCGGGCGGGAGCGGGCCGCGGTCCGGGAGGTGCTGGTCGCCGGCCGCGAACCGGACGCCGCCATGGCCGCCCTGGTCGCCCTCGTCCATGTGTGCGGCCTGGTTGACGCCTGTGTGGACCGGTCTGAGCGGCGGGCCGCCCGGCAGCGGGCCAAGCAGCTCGCCGCGGGCGACCAGGTGGGCGGGGCCGTCCGTCAGCTCCACGACGACATGACGGCCGCCATGATGGCGGCGGTGATCGCCGCCACCGCGTCCGCATCCGCCGGGGCCGGCGACGGCGGCGGCGATGGCGGCGGCGGGGGAAGCTAGAACCTGCCGTCGCCCAGCGTTGCTGCCAACGTGCAGCGCCCAGCTGCGCCGTGGGCGCTGGACGAGGGGTTGATTTAGAAGGGTCCCTCTGTACGTCAAGCCAGCTCGATGGCTGGTGGGCACCAACTCATAGACGATGCGTCAGCAACGCGAAGCGGGTGGGAGGCCGCGCTCCAGGTCGGCGTCAGGGTCAAGTGATCGCAAACAGCTGCCAGGTGCCGTCGATGCCCTTCAGGGTGTGCGGTCCCCGGTCCTCGGCCGCGATGTCGGAGCCCACCACCAGGTCGCGTACGGTCCTTGAGGTGAAGATCTCACCGGGTGGGGCCGCGGCGACGACCCGGGCGGCGATGTGCACACCGATGCCGCCGACGTCGTCGTCGTCGCGGAGCTCGACCTCGCCGGTGTGCAGGCCCGCGCGGATCTGCAGGCCGATCCCTGCCAGCTCATCGCGCAGGGCCGCCGCGCAGCAGATCGCTCGGCCGGGGCCATCAAAGGTCGCCAAGATGCCGTCACCGGTGGTCTTGACCAGCCGGCCGTGGAACTCCTCGACCACGCGGCGGGTCAGCTCGTCGTGCACGGTCAGCACCTGGCGCCAGCGCCGGTCGCCCAGCTGCCCGGCCCGCTGGGTGGAGCCGACGATGTCGGTGAACAGCACCGTCTGCAGCACCCGGGTGGGTTCGACCGTCCGGCGGACACCCGCGAGGAACTGCTCGATCAGGTCCAGGGCCACCTCTGGTGCCTCCCAGGCCAGCAGCGCGTCGGTCCCCGGGAGCTCGACCAGCCTGCCCTGGGGAATGTGCTCGGCCAGGTAGCGAGCCTGTTCGATGGGGAGGACCTGGAAGCCCTGCTTGGCCAGCACCAGCGTCGGCGCCTGCACCAGCGGCAGGATGGGCCGCGAATCAAGCTCGAGGAACGTGCTGGTGAAGGCCTTGATGGTCCTGGGGCTGGCGATGGCCCGCTGGTACTTGGTCGACCAGCGGCGAAACCGTTCATCACCTGCTCGGCTGGCCGCCCACATCCCGACCAGGGCGTCGGTGCCCCACAGCTGGTCGATCTGGGTCCGGATCGCCTGCGCGACCTCCAGGGGGATCCCGATCGGGTAGTCGTCGGCGGCCACCCACCTGGCCGAGCAGTTCACCAGGACCAGCGCGCTGGTCCGCTCCGGTCTGCTGGCCGCGAACAACAGCGCCATCGGGCCGGCGTCGATGTGGGCCACGATCGCGGCGCGCTCGGCGCCGACCTGGTCCAGGACCGCCGCCAGTTCTTCCACATACCCCTCCCACGGGGGCAGGGCATCCAGCAGCACGGGGTCGGAGGCGCCCGTGCCGCGCCGGTCGAACAGGATCAGCCGCGAGAACGACGCCAGGGTGCGGAAGAACAGGGCGATCCCTGGGTCCTCCCAGGCGATGTCGATGTGGCCGAAGCTCCCGAAGCTCACCACCAGGTCGGGCGGCCCTTCGCCGAGGACCTGGTAGGCGATCCGATCGCTGCCCAGCCACGCGTACCTGGTCTCTACTGGCTGCACGACCGCCCCCCGGGGACTTCCGCTCCGGGTGGAGTCTAGGCCCGATCGTGGCCGTCTCCCAGCAGCAAGCTGCCCGCCGGCGAAGCTCAGCAGCCGGCGCTGACCAACCCCGGATAGGGACCCTACGGGCTGCAGCCCCAGGGCTCCTACCCGGATTCAATAAGTCCGGGTCAGTCGTAGGCGGCGAGGTCGGCGTCGCCAAGCCGGCGCACGCGGCCCTCGCGGACGTCGGCGAGCGCCTTGGCGTCGGCCTCTGAATCGCTCCGCCTTACGTTCGTCCGGACTGGCCAGGGCAGGAAGACCATGGTGAGCTGCAGCAGGCACTACGACCGCTAGAGGTCCTCCAGGAGGGCGTCGGCGGCGCGGCGGCCGGAGGCCAGGGCGCCGTTGATGGAGGCGTTGTCGCGGTGGTCGCCGCAGACGTACACGCCGGGCCGGACCCGGACCGGCCGCTCCGGCGGCTCCAGGGTGCCGGGAGGCTGCGCCGGCTGGGCGTGCGGGATCTGGTAGGTGGCCAGCTGCCGCCAGCCGACCACCGAGGAGCCGAACCAGTCGGCGAGCTGGCCGAGCACCGCGGCCTCCAGGTCGGCGCCCCGCGGCAGCCCGGGCCGGTCCAGCACCGTGGCCGACACCAGCGCCAGGTCCGTGGGCGCGTAGGTGGGGGCCACCGCGCTGGGCACGCACAGGTGGTTGACGGGGCCGTCGCCGTCGCCGTCGAGGACGAGCACCGGCTCGTCGACCGGGGCGTGGTCGGCGGCGAAGTACAGGCAGTACGCGGCCACCGACCCGGGCGGACCCGGCTCGCCGAGCAGCGCGGCCGCGGTCGGGCCGTCGGTGGCGACCACCACCGCCCTGGCCTGGTGCCGCTCGCCGCCGGCGAGGGTGAGCCCGCCGTCGCCGACCTCGGTCACCTTCTGCCCGAGCCGCACGCAGCCGGGCGGCAGGCCGTTGGCGAGCTGCTCGGGGATGGCGCCTATGCCGCGGGTCGGGATGGCCGCGTCGCCGAGGGCGAGCATCCGGCAGACGAACTCGAACATGCGGCTGGAGGCCCCCAGCTCCCGGTCCAGCAGCAGCCCGCCGAACAGCGGCCGCAGCAGCCGCTCGACCATCTCCTCGGAGAACCCGTCCCTGGCCAGCGCCTCCCCGGTGGAGGTCTCCGGCCGCGCGAACAGCTCCTCCAGCGAGCCGGACGCGACCCGCCGGCGCAGCGACAGCAGCTTGCGCTTGTCGCCCAGGCCGCCCACGGGCGCCACCAGCGTGCGCAGCCCGTCCCAGCGGCGCCGGTACGGGTCGGCCACGGTCACGAAGCGGCCCCTGGTCCGCACCAGCACCCCCGGGTAGAAGGGGTGCAGCTCCAGCTCGCGGTAGTCCAGGGACGCCCGCGCCTCGGGAGAGGCCGTCAGCAGCACCTGGAAGCCCCGGTCGAGCAGGAAGCCGTCGGCCCGGTCGGTGCGGACCCGGCCGCCGACCCCGTCGCCGGCCTCCAGCACGGTGGCGGCCACGCCCCGCTCGTGGAGACGGCGCGCACAACGCAATCCGGCCAGCCCGGCGCCGACGACGTACACGTCGCCGCCCCCGCCGGCCACCGCTACCCCCCTGGCCGCCGGAGGGTCGGGGCGTGGGCCGCCTCGGCGTCCCGGCGCAGCGTCCCCGGCAGGGCGAAGTGGACGTCCTCGGGGACCACCTCGACCTCGCGCACCTCGGCCGCGCCGCGGTCGCGGAGGAAGGCGACCAGCTCGTCCACCAGCCGCTCGGGCGCCGAGGCCCCTGAGGTCACCCCGACGGTGTCCACGCCCTCCAGCCACGCCGGGTCGACCGCGGACGCCTCGGGGATGAGGTGGCTCTGGCAGCCGCGGGCGCGGGCGACCTCGACCAGCCGCTTGGAGTTGGAGGAGTTCTCCGCCCCGATGACGAGGATGAGCTGGCACTCGCGGGCCAGCGCCTTGACCGCGGCCTGCCGGTTCTGGGTGGCGTAGCAGATGTCGTCGGAGCGGGGGCCGGCCAGCAGGGGGAAGCGCTCCCGCAGGGTGTCGACCACCCCGGCGGTCTCGTCGACCGACAGGGTCGTCTGGGTGAGGTAGGCGACCCGCTCGGGCTCGGCGACCTGGACGCGGGCGGCCTCCTCCTCGTCGCCGACCAGCTGCACCGACTCCGGCGCCTGGCCCATGGTGCCGGCGACCTCCTCGTGCCCGGCATGGCCGACGAGCACGATCTGGTAGCCCTTGCCGGCGAACTTGCGGGCCTCCTGGTGGACCTTGGTCACCAGCGGGCAGGTGGCGTCCACCACCCGCAGGTCGCGGTCCCGCGCCTGCCGGTGCACCTCGGGGGAGACGCCGTGGGCCGAGAAGACCACCCTGGCGCCCTCCGGCACCTCGTCCAGCTCCTCCACGAACACCGCACCCTTGGCCTCCAGGTCGCGCACCACGTGCAGGTTGTGGACGATCTGCTTGCGGACGTAGACGGGCGGGCCGTAGGTCGCCAGGGCGACCTCGACGATGTCGATGGCCCGCTCGACGCCGGCGCAGTAGCCGCGGGGCGCGGCCAGCAGCACGGTGCGCGGGGCCACGGGGATGGGGGAACCGCTCATGCCGCCATTCTACGGGTGGGCGGCGCTAGGCTGGTCCTGAGATGACCGAGCCGACCGCGACCGCACCCGCGCCCAGGCCGCTCGACCGCCGCATCCTGGTGGTCTGGACCGTGCAGACGGCCGTCCTCGTGCTGGTCGTGGTCGCGGTCGTGCTGGCCGTGGACGTGGGGTTGCGGCTGGCAGGGAACCACCCGCCGGGGCCGCCGGGGGTGGCCGCCGCCCTGCTCGCGCTGGCCGGTGGCGTGGGGGCCTGGCGGCTGCCGGAGCTGGAGTACCGGAACTGGCGCTACGAGGTGGCCGAGGATGCGCTGGAGTTGCGCCACGGCGTCCTGCGCCGGGTCCACTCGGCGATCCCCTACTTCCGGGTCCAGCACATCGACGTCACCCAGGGGCCGGTCGAGCGGTTGGTGGGGCTGTCCCGGCTGGTCGTGCACACCGCCTCGGCGGGCACCGACGCCACCATCCCCGGCATCGCCGCCGGCGACGCCGAGGGCCTGCGCCGCCTCATCCTCGCCAGGGCCGGCACCGGCGATGCGGTCTGAGGACCTGGCGGTCGCGCCGGGTGGCGGCGGGCCGCGGCGCCTCCACATCCTCAGCCCGGTGTTCTTCGCGGGCAGGCACGTCCGCCAGCTGTGGCCGCTGGCGCTGCTGGTGCTCGCCAGGCGGCAGCTCTGGCTGATCGTCGCGGTGGTGGTGGTGCTGCTGGTGGTGACGACGCTGGAGTGGCTGCGCCGCACCTACGAGCTGGAGGCCGGTTCGCTGCGGCTGGAGGAGGGGGTGCTGGCCCGCAAGCGGCGGGTGGTCCCCTTCGACCGCATCCAGCAGGTCGACCTGGTCCGCAAGCCCCTGCACCGCCTGCTCGGCGTGGCGACCCTGCGGGTGGAGACGGCCGGCGGCGGCGGGTCGGCCGAGGTCGACCTGGACGTGGTCGCGCTCGGCGAGGCGCAGGCGCTGCGGTCGAGCCTGCTGCGCGCCAAGGCGGCCGCCGCCGAAGCCGGCGGCGAGGCCGCCGGCGCCGTCCCGGCCGAGCGCACTCTGCTGCGCCTGTCCCTCGGCGAGGTGATGCTGGCGGGGATCACCGGCACGCGGGCGGCCGCGGTGCTGGCCGTGCTGGGCCCGCTCAGCCAGGTCACCGACTGGTTCCCGAACCTGAACGAGTGGCTGCTGCGCCGCGTCAACCCGGAGGCGGTCGCCCCCACCACGCCAGCAGCGGTGGTCGCGCTGGCGCTGCTCGCCGTGGTGGTGTGGCTGGGGCTGGCCGCCGCCTCCAGCGTGGTCACCGACTTCGGCTTCACCCTCGCCAGGGCGGGCGGCGACCTGGTGGTGCGCCGCGGGCTGCTGGAGCGTCGCGAGGCGGTCCTGCCGGTCGCCAGGCTCCAGGTGGTGCGGGTCGACGAGTCGCTGCTGCGCCGGGCGCTCGGGCTCGCCTCGATCCGCATCCAGAGCGCCGGGCGGGCCGGCGGCGCCGACCAGACCGCGAGCCGGCTGGCCGTCCCGATCCTGCAGCGGTCCGACGTCAACCGGGTCCTCGGCGAGCTGCTCCCCGGGGCGGCGCCGGTGCCGATGCTGCTGGCGCCCCCGCCGGTGGCCCGGCACGTGAGAGTGCGGCGCACCGTCCTCTGGGCCGTCCCGCCGGCCGCCGCCGCGGCCGCCGCCCTGTGGCTGCTGAGCCGGCCGGCCGCCCCGCTGGTCCTGCTGCTGCTGCCGCTGGCGGCGCTCGGCGGGCTGGCCGGCTACCGCAGCCTCGGCCACGCCAGGCGAGGGGGGTTCCTCTACGCCAGGCAGGGGGTGGCGATCCGGGTCACCACCGTCGTGCCGGTGGCCAAGGCGCAGAGCGGCAGCGTGCGGTCGTCGTTCTTCCAGCGCCGGCGGGGGCTGGCGACGCTGCACGTCGATGTCGCCGGGGGTGGGGGGACGCCGAAGGTGGTGGACGAGGGGGAGGGGACGGCCGAGGAGCTGCTCCAGGTCGTCCTCGGGCGGGTGGCTGGGTAGGGGACGGCCCCGGGGTGTGGGCCGGCCGGGGGGTCCCACCCTTCCTCCGGGAACTACAGTCGGTCGGGCGGGACCCCCCGGCCGGCTACCGTCTGCTCGCCGCCCCGGCCGCCGTGGTTGGGTCGGTCAGGGGTCGAGGGCGTGGATCGCTTCTGTCAGCGCGGCGGGGACGTCGTCGATCAGGAGGTGGTGGCCGTCCTCCACCACCTGCCTGCCGCTGGCCACGACGTGGGTGATGTCGGCGGCGGTGGCGGCGAAGATCAGGTGGTCGATCAGGTGGGCGGGGTGGGCGCCGGCGGTGCGGGGGGAGTTGAGGGTGATGGTGACGAGGTCGGCGAGGTGGCCGGGTTCGAGGCGGCCGGGTTTGCAGCCGGGGGGTTTCCTGCCGGGGGGGGGGGGGGGGGGGCGGGGGGGGGTGGGGGGGGGGGGGGGGGGGGGGGGGGG
>Ga0081538_10002117_pt1 | contig 19784 bp, 16 predicted proteins | sample TabmetS5T2R1_FD_71022 | JGI IMG/M metagenome (GOLD analysis project Ga0081538, IMG submission 71022) | Tabebuia heterophylla rhizosphere microbial communities from the University of Puerto Rico - S5T2R1 | ecosystem: Host-associated > Plants > Roots > Rhizosphere ...
TCTCGCGCCGCTGCGAAGCTCGGCCCGCTGAGGCCGGTCGCGCGCTGGGGCATCCAGCTCGTCGCCCGGTACATCGTGCTCTCCTACGTCAAGTCAGTCACGAAGGCGATGCGCGACCTCTACGTCATGCGTGAGATCGAATCCGCGGGCGGTTCGCGCGAGTTCAAGCTCCTCCGATCGGCCAGATTCGACGCTCAGCATCTCGTCGACATCTCGAGCGACCGGGAGCTCGGCGTGCCGGCTTTCGTCATCGGCGGACTGCTGATCCCTCTCAGCGCGACGATCTATCGACTGACGACCGGCGTCGCGCTGCACAGCTGGGTGAACGCTTCAGTCGTCGGCGCGGTCGGGGTGCTGATCGGCGTGGCGATCTCGTGGGTCGTATTGCGCGGCAGCGCATTGGCCAGCCGTCGCATCCGGCTCTCGACGCGCCAGCCGCTGAGGACGCTCTGGGACTCGGTCGGCAATTGCGGCAATCCGCCGAGGGACAGGTCGCGGACCTTCGCGATCGTGGCGATCTCGCTCACGGTCGGCGCCTGGATCGTCCTGCCGACGCTCGTCGGCATCTCGTTCCTAACCACGTAACGGTCGCGAGACCGGTCCTGCCTAGACGATCGGGGGGTTCTCGCTCGATTTGGCCCGCGCGCGATTGAACTGCCGGCCTCGTCGCGTTTGAATGGAGGCCGTGATCCCATGAGCGCGGTCCCTGACGTGAACAGCGGCGAGCTGAGCGAGCACTCTCGGCTTCACGTCCACCACCTTGTCATTGGTCTCCTGCTCAGCGCCTTGCCGGCGGCGGCAGCCATGGCGTTCGGGCCGAGCGCGCTCGAGGAGACCAATCAGACATTCCTCTCGCTGTATGTCGCCACGCTGCCGTGGTCACTCGCTCTTTGCGCGGTCACTGCCGGCCTCGCGGGCGGATGGTTCGGCCCCGACGAGAGAAAGCAGGTTTTCGCGGCAGCCGGGATTCTGCTGTTGTCCGCCGTGGTCGGACGTGCGATTGCACCGGGTGCGCCCGTCGAAGCGCATTTCCAGGGCGGCTCGCCGGTGGTCGTGGTCTCCGAGGCGATCGTCTTTGGCGTGATCGGCTACGCGCTCGTGTACGGCTGGGCGATGTGGTTCGCGTCGTTCTTCGTCGCCGCGTATGTCGGTTGGCTGGTGCGCGACAAGCGCCTACCGGAGTACGTCCCCGAGGTGGAAAGCGCGCCGCCGCCAGTGCTGACGGCGCGTGTCATTCAAACTTCACCCGCGCGTCCGGCTGGCGTTCCGATCATGGCCGAGCCGCCGACGTTGCCACCGCCGGTGACGACGGAAGCGCCCTCGAGGCCTCAGCCCGAAGAGCTCGGCGGGCTGACGAAGGCTGAGCTGTACCAGCGAGCGCGCAAGCTGGACATCAAGGGCCGGTCGTCTATGACCAAGGCCGAGTTGCTCGCGGCGTTGCGCGCGAGTCAGTAGCGAACGTCGAGCAGCGCCCGCCCGGCCGTCCGACGCGCCGCGCCAAGGGTTCGAAACGGCTCAGTCGAGCGCGGTGGGCTGCGACGCGCTTCGCACGCAGATCTCGTCGGTTCCCCTCACGGTGGCGCCCGCGTCTACGTGCGCCGCTGCGTCGAGGATCGTGCGTGACACCTGCGCGCGGGCGGCGACATGACTGTCATGGAGGAGCACCGCATCTCGAACATCGGCGCCTTCCTCGACAACGACCCCGGGACCGAGTACCGATCGCACGACGGTGCCGCGGATGTGAGCGCCTGCCGCGACCAGGCTGCCGTCGATGGTGGCGGACGCCTCGATGCGTGCCGGCGGACGCTGCAGCCCCGCGGTCAGAATCGGCCAGGCGGGATCGTCGAGCTTCAGTCGCGGCTCGACCTCCAGTAGCTCCATGTGCGTCTGCCAATACGCGTCGATCGTGCCTACGTCGCGCCAGTAGCCGTCATGCTGAAAGGCGCGGGCCGCGCCCTCATCCACGAGCCGAGGCAGGAGCTCGTGCCCGAAGTCCTCGAGGCCAGAGGCATCTCCCGGCTTGGCCAGCTCGTCCAGGGTCTGCAGCAGCCGGCGGGCGTCATAGGCGAAGACTTCCGTCGTGACAAGGTTGCCGGCCGGATCGTCCGGCTTGTACTCGAACCCTCGGACCCCTCCGTCGGGGTTGACCTCGACGACGCCATGGCGTGACGCTTCATCAGTCCGAACATGTGTCGTAACCATGGTCACGGCCGCGCCGGATTCGAAGTGATCGGCGATGACGTTCGAGTAGTCGAGCTTGTAGACATGGTCGGCAGAGAGCACGAGCAAGACGTCCGGATCGTGGTCTGCGATCACCTCCCGGTTGCGGTAGATCGCGTCCGCGTTGCCCTCGTACCAGCCGCTCTCCGAGTCACCGAGGTAGGGATGGAGGATCCGCAGGCCTCCGCGCGTTCGATCGAGGTCCCACGGCCGCCCGCCGGCGAGTTGCCTCGTCAGCTCGTGCGGCTCGTACTGCTGGATCACCCAGACGTCGGTGACGCCGCTATGGGCGCAGTTGGAAAGCGGGAAATCGATTAGCCGGTAGATGCCTGCAAACGGCAGAGCCGGCTTCGCGCGCTCGTTGGTGAGCGGCTCGAGCCGGTTGCCCTCGCCGCCCGCGAGCACCAACGCGAGCACCCTCGGCCGCTTCATCTGAGCTCCGTCGTCATGGCGTTCGTTCGCTCTTACCCGCGCTCCGACACGCGAACACGACAAAGAGTGCCCCCGGCAAGAATCGAACTTGCGCACGCGGTTTAGGAAACCGCTGCTCTATCCACTGAGCTACGGGGGCGTACGCCGATCAGCGTAGCCGCCCCGCGAACGGGCGGCCTCAACACGAGCCGCGCCGCCGCGGCGGTTGCCACGGCGGCGCGGATGACCTGCGAGACCAGCCAGATCAGGAGCAGCGCCACGATCACGCCTGTCCAGAAGAGGCGGCGCTTGAAGCGGCGGCGCCTCATGCTGTGGCAGCCTCGCTCTCGGCCGGTGCTGCGGTCGAGACGTAGGTCGGCTTGTAGCCGAGCAGGCGTCCGAGGGGAGCGGCGAACGCCAGGCCCATCCGCTGCATCCAGGTGGGCGGGAACGGCAGCTGCACCGTGTCGAAGGTGTCGCGGGCGATGACGGCGAGCCGCAGCGGGTTCGGCATGCCCTTCTTGTTCGTCTTGCCGTCGGCGGCGAGGGAGAACATCGTTTCGATCAGCTGCTCGAACTTGAGCGCGGGCCTGATCTCGCAGACGAAGTGCGCCTCCTCGTCGCCGGCGTTCCAGAACTGGTGCTTCGAGCCGGCCGGAACGAGGATCCGGTCACCGGGCCCCGCCGCCAGCTCCTTGCCGTCGAGCTTGAGCACGAGCGAGCCCTTCAGGACCTCGAAGCGCTCGTCCTGGGACGGATGCACGTGCGCCTTGGCGACGGCGCCGTTCGGCTTCACGAAGCACTCGATCACGACTGACTCGCCGTTCGTCTCCGCGGCGGTCTTGCGGAAGACGATGCGCTCGCCTGTGACCGGGTTTTCGATGGAGTCTCCTGCACGAATCATGAGCTGTGTCCTTTCGTTCGATTGACCGCTCCAACGATCGGACACCCCACTTACGGCTCACTTACGGCAGGCTTAAGGGGCGGTGAGCTCCGAGGGCGGGGGCAAGAAGTTCGAGTTCCGGCTGCTGGGCGCGCTCGAAGTGGCGAGCGGCGGTGCCGTGCTGCCCGTCGGCGGCCCGCGCCAGCGTGCGCTCCTCGCCTTCCTGCTTCTGAATGCGAACGAGCCGGTCAAGCGGGAGGCCCTGATCGACGCCCTGTGGGGCGACGATCCGCCCGGGACTGCCCAGAACGCCCTTCAGGTCGCCGTCCACGGCCTGCGGAAGCTGCTCGACGCGGAACGCATCGAGACGGTCGGCGACGGCTACCGCCTGCGCGTCGAGCCGGGCGAGCTCGACGTCGATTCCTTCCTCGAGCGCCATGAGGAGGATCCCGCAGCGGCGCTCGAGTTGTGGCGAGGGCCTGCGCTCCTGGGCGTCGAAGCGCCCTTCGCCGAAGGGGAAGCGTCCCGGCTTGAGGAGCTTCACCTTGTCGCCGTCGAGCGGCGCATCGACTTGCAGCTTCAGAACGGCGAGCAGGAACTGCTCGTCCCCGAGCTGGAGCAGCTGATCGCCCAGCACCCGTACCGCGAGCGGCTCCGCGGCCAGCTGATGCTCGCGCTCTACCGCTCGGGCCGGCAGGCAGAGGCGCTCGACGCCTACCGCGACGCGCGTCGCATGCTGCTCGAGGACCTCGGCGTGGAGCCGGGGCCGGAGCTCAGGCAGCTCGAGGGCGCGATTCTGCGCCAGGATCCAGAGCTGACGCCGCCGGAGCGTGTGCGGCCGGTGAAAGGCAACCTCCCGGCGCCGGCGACAGCTCTGGTGGGACGGGAGCTGGAGCTCGCTGCGGTAACCGGCCTGCTCCGCCGCTCCGACGTTCGGCTGGTGACGCTGACCGGCCCCGGCGGCACGGGCAAGACGAGGCTGGCGCTCGAAGCCGCGTGGGAGCTCGCGCGGTCGCTGCCCGACGGTGGCTACTTCGTCGACCTCGCGCCGCTCGAGGATCCCGCCGACGTCGCCGCGACGATCGCGCATGCCTTGCCGCTCGGCGAGGGTCGAGGGTCGACGCTCGACAACGTCAAGGAGGCCCTGCGAGAGCGGACGACGCTGCTCCTGCTCGACAACTTCGAGCGCGTCGATGATGCGGCGCCAGTCGTCAGCGAGCTTCTGGCTGCTGCGCCGGGCCTCCGCGTGCTCGCCACGAGCCGTTCAGTGCTCCGGCTTTCCGGCGAGCACGAGTATCCCGTTCCACCGCTGCGGATACCGACGACCGCGGAGGCACGCCGCGTCGATGCGCTCGCTCAGAACGAGGCGGTCTCACTGTTCGTCGCGCGCGCCGAAGCGGCCCGCCACGGCTTTCGTCTCGACGCGGACAACGCCGCGGCAGTCGCCGATATCTGCGTCGCCGTCGACGGTCTTCCGCTCGCGCTCGAGCTCGCCGCGGCCCGCGTGCGGCAGGTCCTGCCGGCCGAGCTTGCGGCCCGCCTCGGCGAACGGCTCGCCGTCCTCACGGAGGGGCCGCGCGATCGGCCCACTCGGCACCAGACGCTTCGCGCGACGATCGAGTGGAGCCACGATCTCTTGGCAGACGACGAGCGGGATCTGTTCGCCGACCTCGGCGTCTTCGCGGGTGGATGCACGCGGGAGGACGCCGAAGCGATCTGCGCGGCGTCGGCGGAGGCTCTCGAACGCCTCGCCGACCGGAACCTGCTCCAGCGGGACGAGTCGCGCTACTCCATGCTGGAAACGATCCGCGAGTTTGCCGTCGAGCGTCTCACGGCCGGCGGGCATGCGGACGAGCTGCGACGCCGTCATGCGGAACGGTTCGCCGCGCTCGCCGAGGAGGCCGGCGCTGCGCTCTGGGACTCGGTGCAGGGCCCGAGTCGCGCTGAATGGCTCGATCGGCTCGAGATCGAGTACGGGAACCTCCGCGCCGCGCTCGCCTGGGCCGACAGGGCGGCGCCCGAGCTTGGGCTGCGCATCGCCGTCGGCTTGTTCGAGTTCTGGCTGAGCCGCAGCCACCTGGAGGAGGGCCTCGGGTGGCTAGACCGCGCCCTGTCGCACGACCGTGCCGGCGGCGGGCCGCTCCGCGCCCAGGCCCTTCACTCGGCCGCGTTTCTCCTCTTCGAGCTCGGCGACTTCGACCGCGGCTCGGCATGGGGCGACGAGAGCCTGGAGCTCTACCGTGCGCTGGGGGACCCGGAAGGGATCGGGCGAACGGCGCACCTGCTTGCGCAGGCCGCGTCGGCGCTCGGCCAGCGGGAGCGGGCGATGGCGTACGCCGAAGAGTCTCTGCGGCTCGCCCGCGAGCTCGGACACGTGCGCGGCCTGATCGTCTCGCTGCGGGAGGTGGGCCTCCTCGCGGCGGAGGGAGGCGACGGCGACCGATCCGTGATGCTCTTGGCGGAAGCCGAGCAGCTCGCGCGGGCCCACGGAGACGACGCGGCTCTTGCAGACGTTCTTTTGGCCCGGGGCCGGCTGGCGCTCGATGCTGGAGATTCCGAGGAAGCATCCCGGCTGGCGGCATCGAGCATCGCGCTGTACCGGGCGTATGGCACGACTGCTGGAATCGCCTGGGCTGTCCTCATCCTCGCACTCGCCGCGGAGGCGGCAGGGACGTGTGAGCGAGCCGCTCGGCTCTTCGGTGCAGCGGAGGCGCTTCGCGAGACGTCTGGAACGCAGCTGCTCGGCGCCGACGCGGGCGTCATCGACGCCGCCCTGAACCGTGTTCGCGCCGCGCTTGGGGATGAGGCGTTTATGGCCGTTCGGGCCGAAGGCCGCTCGCTGACGGTGGAGGAGGCCGTGGCGGTCGCGCTCGCCGACGACCCTGAGGCCTAGCCCTGCAGCTATGCGCCTTTTGAGGGTTTAGAAGAAGCGCACTTCGGCCGATAGGGGCCGCATCAGCGGCACTGCGGAGAGGACCGAGCGGCGGTGGGCGGCGCATCCTTGGCGCGCCCGTGGCCTTCGGCTGCTCGTCTATGCGCTGCCGATCGTCGGCTCGCTCGGCGTCGTGCAGCTCATTACCGAGGCCACCGGCGTTCCCACCAGCTCGCTGAGCGTGTTTCTCGTGTGGTGGTTCGGGATCAGCCTCGCCGCCACCGCTGCGGTGTCGGTCATGTACACCGCGACGCGGCGGCTGTTGCCGCTCGGCGCGCTGCTCGAGCTCTCGCTCGTCTTCCCCGATGAGGCCCCATCCCGCTTCCAGCTGGCGCTGCGCTCAGGAACGGTCGAAAGCCTCGAGGAACGGCTGCTCCTCATGCGGCAGGCGAACGAAGCGCTCAGTGCCCAGGAGGCCGCTGAGATTCTGCTTCGACTCGTCGCCGAACTCGACGTCCACGACAAGATCACGCGTGGACACGCGGAGCGCGTACGCGCATACACGTACAGCCTCGGCAAGCAGCTGAACCTGGAGGCGGACGACCTCGACCGCCTCAACTGGGCGGCGCTGCTCCACGACATCGGAAAGCTTCAGGTGAGCACCGAAATCCTGAACAAGGCGGGCAAGCCGACTGACGAGGAGTGGAATGAGATTCGTCAGCACCCGCTCTACGGCGAGACGCTCGTCGCGTCACTCCGCGACTGGCTCGGAGAGTGGACCGAGGCCGTCGGCTACCACCATGAGCGCTGGGACGGGAAGGGGTATCCCCGTGGAATCGCCGGCGACCAGATTCCGCTCGCCGGGCGCATCGTGGCGATCGCCGACGTGTACGACGTCATCACCTCCACGCGCTCGTACAAGGAGGCCGGAAGCGCAAGCGAGGCCCGCGCCGAGTTGGCGCGCTGCGCGGGGACGCAATTCGATCCGAGGCTCGTGCGTGCCTTCGTAAACATCTCGCTCGGCCGGATGCGGCTCGTCATGGGGCCGCTGGCATGGCTGACTCACGCGCCGCTCCTGGCCCGCTTGCCGATCACACCTTCTGTCGGCGCGGCCTTCGGGGCGGTGGCGACGGTCGCGACCGTCGCAACGACCGGCGTCGTTCCCGTCAACAACACAGCCCGGGCCGCGGCGTCCCCGAGCCTGGATCCTCCGGCGATTACGCAGCCCGCCCCGGCCGGTCCCGTCGGGCCACCCGCACCGATGCCGTCGGAACCGGAACGCGAGCGGGTTGTGCGGCCGATCGTCGCCGAGCAGCCGGGTGCTCCGGCGAACATTGAGGCGATTCTGCCGGCGTTCGACCTGATTCCGCCGACGCTTCCCCTTCCGCCGGAGCCGACGGCCGTGGAGCCGCCGCCGGCGCCTCCTCCGGCTGAGCCTTCGGCACCTTCTCCGGCACAGCCGACGCCGGCTTCGCCGACCCCCCCACCTGCGCCGTCCCCGAGCCCGCCGCCGTCGCCTGCGCCTGCTCCGCAGCCGGCTCCTCAACCCGCACCTCAGCCTGCTCCTCAACCCGCGCCTCAGCCTGCTCCTCAACCTGCGCCGCAGCCCTCGCCTGCGCCGCCGCCGCCACCAGCGCCGCCGGTGAACCAGCCACCGAGCTTCACAGCCGGACCGAATCAGACGGGGCTCGAGGACCACGGACCGAGGTCCGTCGGGTCGTGGGCCACGGCCATCTCACCTGGCCCGGCGAGCGAGGCGTCTCAGGCGGTCACGTTCACGGCCACCGCTGACAACACGAGCCTCTTCGCGGTTCAGCCCGCGATCAGCCCGAACGGAATGCTCACCTACACACCGGCCGCAAACGCCTTCGGCGTTGCGACCGTCACCGTCACCGCCCGCGACGACGGGGGCACCGCGAACGGCGGGGTGGACACCAGCCCGCCGGTGACGTTCACGATCACGATCGACCCGGTCAACGACATTCCGGGCTTCAACGCCGGGTCGAATCAGAGTGTGCTCGAAGATGCCGCGACCCAATCGGTCAACGGCTGGGCTACAGCCCTGTCGGCTGGGCCGCCCAACGAGTCGTCGCAGGTGCTGACCTTCGACGCGGTCGCCGACGACCCCGCGCTCTTCTCGATCCAGCCCTCAGTCAACCCGACCGGGAAGCTCATGTTCAAGCCGGCCCCGGACGTGTACGGGGTTGCGACGGTCCGAGTCCATGTTCACGACAACGGCGGCACTGCCAACGGCGGCGTCGACGAGACACCTGAGCAGACGTTCACGATCACGATCGCACCGGTGAACGACGCGCCGAGCTTCACGGCCGGATCCGATCAGACGGTGGTCTCGCTCCTCGGAAACGTCACAGTGCCGGGTTGGGCGACGAACATCCTGGCCGGCCCGGCGAACGAGTCTTCGCAGACGGTCCAGTTCCTCGTTACGAACAACAATCCAGGGCTCTTCGCCACCCAGCCCGCAGTTGCTCCGAACGGGACGCTCACGTTCCAGACAACGCTGCTCGCGATCGGCAGCGCAACGGTGACCGTCCGCCTGCAGGACAACGGCGGGAACTCAAACGGCGGGATCGACACGAGCCCGCCACAGACGTTCACGATCACGATCATCTGACCCCCGTTTAGGCTCGGGCCGATGCGCTCGCGCCGGATGATCACCGTCGTCGGCTGCCACGCGGGCGGCGAGATCGGAAACGTCGTCGTCGGCGGAGTGCTCCCGCCGCCGGGCGCCACAGTGTTCGAGCAGATGCAGTCGCTGCGGAAAAGCGACTCGCTCCGCCGGATGCTGCTTCGGGAGCCCCGCGGCAGTGTCGCCGTCCACGCGAACCTCGTCGTGCCGCCGACGCGCCCGGACTGCGATGCCGGCTTCATCATCATGGAGCCGACCGAGTACCCGGCCATGTCCGGCTCGAACACGATTTGCACCACAACCGTCCTGCTCGAGACCGGAATCGTCGAGATGCGCGAGCCCGAGACCGCCGTTCGGTTGGAGGCGCCGGGCGGTGTCGTCGAGGCACGGGCCGCCTGCCGCGAGGGCCGCTGCGAGAGCGTCGAGTTCACGAACGTGCCCTCCTTCGCCGATCGCCTCGACGCCGAGCTCGAGGTGGAAGGGCTCGGCACGCTTACCGTCGACGTCGCCTACGGCGGCATGTGGTACGCGATCGCCGACGCCGCCGCGCTCGGCTTCGCGATCGAGCCGCACGAGGCACGCGAGCTCTCGCTCGCGGGCGAGCGCATTCGCGAGGCCGCGAGGGAGCAGCTTCCCTGCGTCCATCCCGAGAACCCCGAGATCGCGGGCGTCAGCATCGTGCAGATCGCCGAGCCGTGGCAGGGCGTCGGAAAGGTGACCCGCAACGCCGTCGTCGTGGCGCCGGGGCGGCTCGACCGCTCGGCGACGGGCACGGGGCTCTCGGCGCGGATGGCAGCCCTGCACGCGCGAGGGCAGATGGGCGTCGGCGACGAGATGACGCACGCGTCGGCCATCGGCTCGACCTTCGAGGGCCGCATCGTGTCCGAGACTCGCGTCGGTGACCGGCCGGCGATCGTTCCCGCAATCCGCGGCAGCGCATGGATCACCGGCGTCTCACAGCTGTATGTCGACCCGGACGATCCGTTTCCCGAGGGCTACGTCCTCGCCGACACCTGGGGCGTGAGCGGCCTCGATACGCAAAGCTGACGTCGTGGAGATCGAGGTTCTCGACAACCCGGAGGAACACCGGTACGAGGCCCGGGCCGGCTCGGAGCTGGTCGGGCGCATCGCCTATGACCTCGAGGGAGACCGGATCACGCTGATCCATACGGAGGTCGAGCCCGAGCACGAAGGGAAGGGAATCGCCGGCCGGCTTGTCGCCGGGGCACTGGCCGACATCCGTGGCCGCGGCCTGCGGATGCGGCCGATGTGCCGGTTCGTCCGCTCCTATCTGGAGCGGCACCCGGAGCACGCCGACCTCGTCGACACGCTCTGAGCGAACGCGCGCTTCCTTGGGGTCAGGCCTTGCAATGAAGCAAAGCGGCGAATTCCTCATGAAACCTTCGAGACGCCGCATCAGCTTTGCGTGATCGCAAGACCTGACCCCCAGAGCTGAGCTCGCTCACCTCGTCGAGACCGGCTGACTCGGAACCCGGCGCGGTCAGTCGGTGTACTTGTCGCGATGCGGCGGCTCGTCGTGTTCGCTGCGCTCGCCGTCGCCGTGGTCTGTTCAGGCACGGCGCAGGCTGCCGTGCTCGGGGAGCAGCGCGTTCTGATCATGCTCGTCACCTGGGGGCCGCAGCCGTACTCGCAGGACCACGCCCGGGCGACGCTCGACGAGGCGGCTGCGTACATGCGCAGCGCATCGTTCGGCCGCACGTGGATCGCGGGCGAGGTGACGCCGTGGATGCCGGCGCTGAGCGCGCGGCCGAGCGGCTGCGACCTGCAGCCGGTCACGGCCGCCGCGCAGGCCGCCGCCCAGGCCCGCGGCTACAACACCGCGAGCTACACGACCCTCGGCATCGCCGTCCCGCAGATCGACTGCTTCTGGACGGGCGCCTACTTCCCGCCGGGGATCTGGATGAACGGCGAGATGAACCGCCATCTCGTGTCGCACGAGCTTGGCCACACCTACGGCGTCACCGAGGAGGGCCCCGCGTGGGTCTGCACTCCGACGTGCCGCAGCCAGCCGTACGGCAACCCGTTCAGCGTCATGGGCCACGGCCTCAGCGACTTCGGCGCCTGGGAGAAGACGCAGTTCGGATGGCTTGGGCCGGTTCCTCGTGTCGAGAGAGCGGGTCGGTTCCGGATCGCCGCGATCGACCGGCCCTCGAGCGACGCGCAGGCGCTGCGCGTGCTGGTCGCCGGCGACGAGTACTGGTTCGAGTACCGGCCGGCGGCGCCGCTCTGGGCCTTCGGTGCCCATGAGGCCACGCCCGGTGTCGTGGTCTACGGCCACGCGAACGAGCTCGGGGAGGCGAGTCGGTTCCCCGGCCGAAACTACGTACTCAACGATCCGGTTCGGCGTGGCCGCCCCTCGGTCCAGGCGGGCGAGACCTTCTCGGTGCCCGGCGCATTCGCGGTCACGGTTGCCTCGGCAGACGCCGCCGCCGCCGAGGTCACGTTCCGGTGGACGGATCGCACCCGGCCGGGCCGGCCGCGCGTTCTGCGTCCAGTGAGGCGTGGCCGTCGGCTGATCGTCAGGTGGCGCCGAGGAGCAGAGCGGGGGAGCGGTCTCGCCGCGCACGAGGTCTATCTCGACGGCCGGCGCGCCGGCCGCGTCTCAGCCGTACGCGCGACCGGCGGTGTCCTCGTGACCAACGACGATCGGATGACGATCCCCGCCTCGCGCGGACGTCATCGCCTCTCGGTCGTCGCCGTCGATCGAGCCGGCAACCGAAGCGGGCCGGCCACCCGCATCGTTCGTGGCTGAGATTCACCACCCCTTGACAAGCTCGCGCGAGAGTGCTTTGATCGCCCGGAAACGTTTTCGGAAAGGAGTCCGAAATCGCCACGATCAGGGAGCTTGCGGAGCTGAGCGGAGTCTCCGTTGCCACCGTCTCACGCGTTATGAACGACTACGACGACGTGAGCGAGGCGACCCGCGAGCGCGTCCTCAAGCTCGCTGAAGAGCTCGAGTACACACCCACTGCAGCGGCCAGAACCCTTGTAACCAAGCGGTCTCAGGTCGTGGGCGTCGTACTGTCGACAGGCGTCGACCACCCCGACATCCAGCACCCGTTCTTCCAGGAAGTACTGGTCGGGCTCAAGCGTCGACTGGGTGCAGGTGGGTACGACCTGCTTCTCCTGGCCACCGAGACCCCCGGTAACGGTTTCGGAACCCATTCGTATCTGCAGCGGTGCCGCCACCACCGAGTCGATGGGGTTGTGCTGATGGGTGTCGAGCGTCGCGAAGCTGACGTCCAGAAGCTCGCCCGGTCGACGATCCCCTGTGTGGCGGTCGATCTGGACCTCGTCGGCCGCCGCACGGGCTTCGTGATCTCGGACAACACACGCGGCGCCGGCCTCGCACTCGAGCATCTCCACAAGCTCGGCCACGATCGGATCGCCACGATCACGGGGCCCACGGACACGCGGGTGGGGATGGACCGGCTCGTCGGTTACCGCCAGGCGCTCGAGCGCTTGGGACTCCCTTATCGCGACGAGTACGTGCGGGAAGGCGACTTCTATTTCGAGAGCGGAAATGCCCATATGCAGGAACTTCTTACTCTCCCCGAGCCGCCGACGGCGGTGTTCGCCGCATCGGACCTGATGGCAGCCGGTGCTGTCCGGGCGATCGAGCGAGCTCAGCTCGAGGTCCCCGGCGACATCGCCGTCGTTGGCTTTGACGACATCCAGCTGGCCGCGATGATGCAGCCGGCGCTGACGACGATCAGACAGGACAAGCTAGGACTCGGCGCAGCAGCGGCCGAGGCGCTTCTCCGCATGATCGAGCGAGACGGGGCTCCGCCTCCCGGTGTCACCCTCCCCGTCGAGCTCGTGGTCCGTGAATCGAGCGGAGGCAAGCGCAGCCGCGCAGCCCGGACGAAGCCGACGCGCTGAGGAGGTGGTACGAGAACCGCGACCACAGGGGGTTTAACCGAAGCGAAACCGTTTCCGGAAGTTGGAAGGAGGAACAGTCACGATGCGAAGCAGAATCAACCGCAGGTTTCTGACGCTCGCCGTCGTGCTTGTGGTCGCGCTCGTCCCCCTGACGGTCCTGCCGGCTGCGATGGCCCGAACCGAAGGGCCGGCCGTGACGCTCCGTCTCTGGATCATGAACAACGGGCCGGAGCCCGTGCGCGACACCGAGCGCATCCTCGCGCCGTTCGAACGTCAGACCGGCATCAACGTCCAGGTCGAGCTCGTGGGCTGGGACGTGCAGTTCCAGCGCATCTCGAACGCGGCGCTGTCGGGTGAGGCACCGGACGTGACCCAGGCCGGCACGACACAGGTTCCGTTCTTCGCGATGACGCGCGGCTTCGAGAACCTCGCGCGCAGGTCCGGCGAGATCGGCGGCCGAAAGGCCTACGCGCCCGGCGTCTGGGCGACCAGCGGAGTCGCAGGAAGCGGCGCCGTCTGGGGCATCCCGTGGTTCACCGAGGCTCGAACCATCTACTACCGCAAGGACATCTACAGGCGCGCCGGCATCAACCCGAAGACCGCGTTCAAGGACTGGGCGGCCTTCCGGCGCACGCTGACGAAGCTGAAGCGGGTCTCGTCGTTCAACGGGCGGCCCGTGGCCCCGTTCGGACAGCCCGGAAAGACGGCCTGGGACCTCGTGCACCACATCATGCCGTTCGTCTGGGGCGCCGGCGGTAGCGAGCTCACGAAGAACCGCAAGAGCTCCGCGATCACGACGCCGCAGGCAATCCAGGGCGTGAAGTTCTTCGCCGACCTGATCCCCTCGGGCGTCTTCCTGAAGTCCTCGCTCGAACGAAACGCCCCGCAGGTCGAGGAGCAGTTCAAGGGCGGCCGCATCGCCACCTGGATCGGCGGCCCGTGGGTGCTCGCATCGGCGAAGCGGGCGGACGACGAGGCTTGGGTGCGCGAGGCGCGCGGCAACATCGGCGTCGCGCAGATGCCCGTCGGGCCGACCGGCAAGTTCTACACGTTCGTCGGCGGCTCGAACCTCATGGTGTTCAAGTCGTCGCGGCACAAGAACGAGGCGTGGCAGCTCGTCAAGTACCTGTCGCGCGACAACACCCAGCTGGCGTACGCACGCCTCATGGGCATGTTCCCGGCAAGGCTCGCGCCGCAGAAGAAGCAGGGGCGAGTCGACGCCAACCAGGCGGCGTTCTACCGGGCAATCACCCACGGACGGACCTATGCACCGATCCCGCAGTGGGGCCCGATCGAGAACGTCTACAAGACCCGGTTCGGAAACATCCTCGACATGGCCGCCGGACAGGGGCGGCGCACCTACAACCGATCCTCGCTCGTAGCCGAGCTGCAGGCAGCTGCACGGGAGGCAAACGCGCTGCTCGCGCAGGGAGGCTAGACGGACGTCCCGTCCCGGGGAGCGATCCCAACCCCCTGCGCTCCCCGGGACGGCGCCCGCCTGCTCTGCGAGCACCGGTGAGACGATGAGTCAGATGGTCGCACCAAGCATGCCCGCCGAGAGACCGTCTTGGCGGACGAGGGCTGGGCGCTCATGGCGGCGACACCGCTTCGCCTACGCGCTGGTCGCGCCGGCCCTGCTGTTCATGCTCGGCGTGCACATCGCGCCGACGATCGCGGGTATCTACGTCGCGTTCCTCGACGTCAACCTCTTCACGTTCCACCTGCTCTTCCGGGCGCCGTTCGTCGGTCTCGACAACTTCCGCGCGATCCTCGTCGAGAGCGACAACCCGTTGCGCCCGGGCTTCATGGATGCCCTCCGGAACACGATCTCCTACACGGCCTGGACCGTCGGCATCACACTCAGCGCCGGACTTGGCGTCGCACTCCTGCTCAACCGACGATTCCCCGGCCGGCGCGTGTGCCGGACGCTGATGCTGGCCCCCTGGGTCGTGCCGAGCTTCGTCGCCGCGCTGCTCTGGCAGTTCATGTGGCAGAGCGACACCGGGATCATCAACCGGATCCTCGTCGACTACACGCATCTTCTCGACGACCGGCCGATCTGGCTCCTGGGCGAGAACTCGATCTGGGCGATCATCGTGCCGACGATCTGGCGCGGCCTGCCGTTCGTGATCCTCGTCTTCCTCGCCGGGCTGCAGGCGGTCCCGGACGAGCTGTACGAGGCGGCGGCGATCGACGGCGCCGGCCCGTGGCAGCGGTTCCGCTACATCACGCTTCCGCTGCTGCGGCCGCTGATCGCGATCCAGCTCCTCTTCGGCGTCATCTACAGCGCCTACCAGTTCGCGATTCCGTTCGTGATGCTCGGGTCGAACCCCGGCCCCTACGCCGACCTGCTGATGACGCTGATCGTGAGGCAGGCATTCACGAACCAGCTGATCGGCTACGGCGCGGCGATCTCGACGCTGATGATGATCGCGATGCTGCTCTGGGTCGCGGTCTGGTACCGCGCCTTCCGGCGAGACCTGGTGGCGGCGGCATGACGGCGCTCACCCTCAGCCCGCGGTGGAGCCGGCGCATCGGGAACTGGGCGCTGAACCTCCTGACCTACGCCGTCGTCGCGATCCTCGTCGCGCCCGTCGTCTGGCTCGTCTTCGGGTCGCTGCAGACCGACTCGGACCTCGCGAACGGCACGTACGACTTCCTCTCTCCGACGACGGCGGCGTTCCGAGAGATGTGGGACACCGTCGACTTCGAGCGCTACTTCGTCAACAGCCTCGTGATCTGCTCGGTGGCCGCGCTGCTCGCCACCGCCTTCGCGAGCTCCGCCGGCTACGCGCTCGCGCGCTTCCGGTTTCGCGGAGCCGACACGTTCAGCCTGACCGTGATCGGAACCCAGCTGATCCCGGGCACGATGTTCCTGCTCCCGATCTTCCTGGGCTTCATCTGGCTGAACCAGAACACGCCGGTCCAGCTCTACGACACGCGGCTCGGCCTGATCCTCGTCTACACCGCGTTCTTCACGCCGGTCGCCATCTTCCTGATGCGGGCGTTCTTCGTCGCGATCCCGCGCGAGCTCGAGGAGGCGGCGCTCGTCGACGGCTGCTCGCCGTTCTCAGCGTTCGTGCGCATCGTCCTGCCGAACGCCGCGCCGGGAATCATCGCTACCTACGTCTACGCGTTTCTCTTCGCCTGGGACGAGCTGCTCTTCGCCGCGACGCTGACCGAACGCGACTCGGAGACGATCCCGATCGGGATCCGCACCTTCATCTCGAACTACCAGCAGGAGTACGCCCAGCTCCTGGCTGCCGGCGTCGTCGCGACCCTCCCGGTGATGGTCGCCTTCTTCGCGACGCAGCGCTGGCTCGTCCGCGGCCTGACCGCAGGCTCGGTGAAGGGATGACGGGCCGCTTCCCCGAGGGGTTCGGCTTCGGCGTCGCCTCGTCCGCGTACCAAATCGAGGGCGCGACGACAGAGGGCGGCCGCGGTGAGTCGATTTGGGACCGCTTCTGCCGCGTTCCGGGCCACATCGCGAACGGCGAGAGCGGCGACGTCGCCTGCGACCACTACCACCGCTACGTCGAAGACCTCGATCTCATGGCGGGTCTCGGTATCAGCCTCTACCGGTTCTCGATCGCGTGGCCGCGCCTCTTCCCGGCCGGGAAGGGAGCGCCGAACCAGGCCGGGATCGACTTCTACCGCCGGCTCGGTGAGGGTCTGCGGGAGCGGGGGATCACGCCGCTCGCGACCCTGTACCACTGGGACCTCCCGCAGGCGATCCAGGACAAAGGCGGCTGGGCGAATCGCGACACGGCTTACCGCTTCGCCGAGTACGCGGCGACGGCGTACGACTCGCTCGGCGACCTCGTCCATCGCTGGGTGACGCAGAACGAGCCGTGGGTGACCGCGTTCGAGGGCTACGGCTACGGCTCGAAGGCTCCGGGCGAGCGCGACTGGCCGACCGCGCTGCGCGTCGCCCACCACGTTCTGCTCTCACACGGTCTCGCGGTGCAGGCCTTCCGCGACCGCCGGAGCCGCGGCGAGATCGGGATCGCGCTCAACCTCACGCCGATCTACCCGCTCACACCGACGGTCGAGGATCGCGCGGCGGCGCATCTGATGGACGGATTCCACAACCGCTGGTTCCTCGATCCCGTGCTGCGGGGCGGCTACCCGGCCGACATGGTCGGCGAGCTCGCCGAGCGGTTCGGCCCGCTCGACTTCATCCAACCGGGAGACCTCACGACGATCGCGCAGCCGATCGATTTCCTCGGGATCAACTACTACTTCAGTGCGCGGGTCTTTGCGGATCCGGAGGAGCCGCCGCTCGGCGTTCGCTCTGCGCCGGCAACGCACCACACGACCGCGATGGGCTGGGAGGTGACGCCGAACTCGCTCCACGAGCTCTTGCTGCGGGTCAGGCGCGAGTACGGCGACATCCCGCTCGTCATCACCGAGAACGGCGCCGCCTTCGACGACGAACCGCCGTCAAACGGCTTCGTCGACGATCCACAGCGGCTCGCCTACCTCCAGGCTCACCTCGAGGCGCTCGGCCGGGCAATCACCGACGGTGTCGACGTCCGCGGGTACTGCGCCTGGTCGCTGCTCGACAACTTCGAGTGGCAGCACGGGTACTCGAAGCGCTTCGGGATCGTCTACGTCGACTACGAGACGCTCCGCCGCATTCCGAAGGCGAGCGCGCACTGGTACCGCGAGCTGATTGCGTCCGAGAACGGAGGAGGGCAGGCCTGATGGCACCGATCGCGTTCGACGGCGTGACGAAGGTATTCGCGGGCGGGGCCGTCGCCGTCCACGAGCTCTCACTCGGAATCCTCGACGGCGAGTTCATGGTCCTCGTCGGGCCGTCCGGCTCGGGCAAGTCGACCGTTCTGAGGATGGTCGCCGGGCTCGAGGAGGCCACGAGTGGGACGATCCGGATCGGCGGCCGCGTCGTGAACGACGTCGCGCCGCGGGATCGCGACGTCGCAATGGTCTTCCAGAGCTACGCGCTCTATCCGCATATGAGCGTCCGGGACAACATCGGCTTCCCGCTGCGGATCCGCCACATGCGGCGTCGCGCCGTGAAGGAACGTGTCGCCGAGTCCGCCCAGATCCTCGGGATCACCGAGCTCCTCGACCGCCGTCCCCGCCAGCTCTCGGGCGGTCAGCGCCAGCGCGTCGCCATGGGGCGGTCGATCGTCAGGGAGCCCCAGGCGTTTTTGATGGACGAGCCGCTGTCGAACCTCGACGCCAAGCTGCGAGTCGAGATGCGGGCCTACATCGCCCGACTCCACCAGCGGCTCGAAACGACGACCGTGTACGTCACCCACGATCAGACCGAGGCGATGACGATGGCCGATCGCGTCGCCGTCATGCGCGACGGGCGCATCGCGCAGATCGACCGACCGCAGGCCGTCTACGAGCGTCCGGCAAACGTCTTCGTCGCGGGCTTCATCGGCTCGCCGGCGATGAACCTCGTCCACTCCCGCATCGAGGCGACGAACGGCTCGCTTCACGCAACGCTCGGCGAGCACAGGCTCCGCCTTCCTGATCGTCCACTGCGCTGGCCTGGGCTGGGCCGCTACGTCGGGCATGACGTCGTCCTCGGCCTGCGCCCGGAGGGCTTTTCGGACGCGCGACGGCTCCAAAGCGCCGATCCGGAAACGACGATCGAGGTGGACGTCGCCCTCGCGGAGCCGCTGGGAGCCGAGACCGTGCTCCACTTCGATGCGAAGGCGCGGAGCGCGCGCGCGGAGTCGATTCTCGAGACAGACGATTCCGGCGCGCACCTGACGGCCCGGCTGGACGGGCAGACGCCAATCGCAGCAGGCGAACGCGTCCCACTGGCTGTCGACGTCGAGCGCCTGCACTTCTTCGATCCCGAGACCGAAGCCGCGATCGCTTGAGCCTGCGCATTAGCCTGCGCGGGTGCACATCGAGGGCGAGAAGCGATTCGACGCTCCACCCGACGAGGTCTTTCGCGCGCTGACGGACCCGGATGAGCTCGGGCAGGCGTTCTCGGCCATCGAGCACGTCGAGGCGAACGAGTCCGAGTGGACGGTCGTCGTCCGTCCGCCTCTCCCCGGTGGCTTCCGGCTCCGGTTCTCGGTGCACCTCGAGGAGCTCCGCCGGCCGGAGCACGCTCGGCTGCGGGCGTGGGGGAAGAGTCTCGGCGGGCGGATCTCGGTCGACAGCTCGTTCGACCTCGAGCCCGACGGCGGCGGCACGCTCATGTACTGGAGCGCAGAGGTCGACGCCGCCGGCATCTTCAGCGGCCTCGGGAGACAGGCCCTCGGGCCTATTGCGAAGCAGCACGCCGACCGGGCACTCGGGCGCCTGGCGCGGACGAGGACGGCGAGTTGAGGCTCGAAACGAAATTCCGCCCGGCCGGATGACGCCCCAGACGCGGCGCCGGATCGGCGCGTTCGCCCGCGACACGTAGCGCTGCTACGCGCCGCGAACGACCGCACCGCCCGGCTTGGTCTGGAGCGCCCCCGGCGAGGGCGGAATTTCGTGTCGACCCTCTGAGCTAGCTGACTTCGATCGAGCGGTCGGCGATGCAGGCGTGCGCCCACCGCTCGGCCGTCTCGATCAGGCGTCCGGCGAGCTCCTCGCGGTCACGCCGCTCGTCGGGAAGCGACTCGGCGTCGAGCTCGATTCTCACCTGGTGGACCGCTGCCTCCGAGTGCGTGTCGATCTCGTGTCGCTCCTCGGCGACGATCGAGACGGAGGAAACCTTCTCCAGGACGCTCGTGGCCAGCTCGTCGATCTCAGCGGGGGTCGCCTCGCGGCCGGCGAACATGCCGAAGTTCACGCGCACCTCGAGCCCCGGAGGCTCCTGCTCGTGAACCGCAAACGCCAGCGTGCTGGGTTCGGTCGCCATCGGGTCGCTT
>Ga0081538_10002118_pt1 | contig 19780 bp, 21 predicted proteins | sample TabmetS5T2R1_FD_71022 | JGI IMG/M metagenome (GOLD analysis project Ga0081538, IMG submission 71022) | Tabebuia heterophylla rhizosphere microbial communities from the University of Puerto Rico - S5T2R1 | ecosystem: Host-associated > Plants > Roots > Rhizosphere ...
CTGCGACCTCGACGGCTTCAAGCAGGTCAACGACTGGTTCGGCCACCCGGCCGGCGACGAGCTGCTCGTCGACGTCGGGGTACGGCTGCGGGAGACCGTCGAGGGCCACGGCCGGATCGCCCGGCTGGGCGGCGACGAGTTCGCCATGCTGGTCGAGGACATCGCCGAAGGCGACGACCTCTCGAAGCTGACCGGACGGGTCCTGGAGTCGGTGCGGCAGCGGTTCGAGTTCTCCGGTCGGTTCGTCAACCTGTCGACGAGCGTCGGGGTCGCGTTCTCCGACGGCTCGCACAGCGCCGATCACCTGATCCGCAACGCCGACATCGCGATGTACGAGGCCAAGGTGGCCGGCAAGGACCAGGTCGTGGTCTACCACCCCGCACTCGGACGGGCCCGGGTCCGCAATCTCGAGCTGGCCGAGGAGCTCCGCGAGGCGATCGCCCACCGCGAGGTCGGCCTGGTCTACCAGCCCGTGGTCCAGAGCGGCACCGGCCAGGTCGTCGGCGTCGAAGCACTGGCGCGATGGCAGCGCAGTGGCGCCGAGGTCGGCCCGAACGTCTTCATCCAGGTGGCCGAGGAGGCCGGCCTGATCCGGATGCTCGGCGACCTCATCATGCAGCAGGTCGCGGCCGACGCTCCGCTGCTGCGCGACGCCGCCGGGGGCGACCTGACGGTCAGCGTGAACATCTCGGCACAGCAGCTGCGGGCACCGGACTTCGTCGCCACGGTGCGCAAGACCCAGGAGGCGCTCGGCTCGCTCGAGCTGCTGCTCGAGCTGACCGAGCGGCACCTGGTCGGCGACGACCCGCAGGTGCTGTCGGTGATGGCGCAGCTCGAGGCCAGTGGAGTCCGGCTGGCCCTGGACGACTTCGGCATCGGCTTCTCGTCGATCGGCTACCTCGAGCAGCTCGCGGTGGGCGTCTTGAAGACCGACCGGCTCTTCTCCGCCCGAATCGACTCCGACCCGCGGTCGCTGCGGCTGCTCGCCTCGATGGTCAACATGGGGCAGGCGCTGGGCCTGTCGGTCGTCATCGAGGGCATCGAGCGGGAGAGCCAGCTCGAGACGCTCCGCTCGCAGGTGCCGTTCGGTCCGAAGCTGAGCCTGCAGGGCTACCTGATGGGTCGGCCGGGTCCGGTCACCCAGGTCGCCGAGCAGATTCGCGTGCCGCAACCAGTCCTGGCGCAGGCTCGTCCCTGACAGCGGGCCCGGCTGGTCGCCGTACCGGCGGACTCGCTACCTGGCATGCTGGACCCCGTAGGTTCGTACGCCATCGCGCTCTCGGGTGGCGTCGAGTGAGGGGCGCCAGATGGCCGTACTGCGCAAGACCTGGATCACCGTGCTCGGTTGGGTCCTGGCCGTGGCGGGCATCGGGCTGCTGGCGTTGCCGGGCCCCGGCATGCTGACCCTCGTCGCGGGTCTCGCCATCCTCAGCCAGGAGTACGAGTGGGCCGAGCGGCGGCTGCATCCGGTCAAGGAGAAGGCGTTCGACGCCGCCGCCGCCGGAGTGGCGACCTGGCCGCGCATCGTCATGAGCACGGCGGGAGCCTTCGCCCTGATCGCCGTCGGCATCGTGTGGTGGGCCGATCCGGAGATCGCGGAGTTCTGGTTCCTGGGTCCGGGCCTGCCCTTCGGCGGTTGGGGAAGCGGACTGAGCATCGTCCTGTCGGGGCTGGTCGCCTTGGGCCTGCTGATCTACAGCGTCCGGCGCTTCCGGTTCGGCGTCGAGCCGAAGCAGCCTCCGGTCAGCGACAACGCGGGCTGACGCGGGCGGATCACCACGCCGCCGGGTCGGCCACCTGGGCGACGTCTCCGTCGGCCACGATCGCGACCCGGCCGTCGGCCAGCGGAAGCACGCGGGCGGTGTCGGCACTGCCCGGTAGCCCGATCGACCGCACCGTGTCGATCCCGCCGTCGGCGCCCACCCGGGCGACCTCGATCGTGTTGCCGCCGCGCCAGTCCCACGTCGGCACGAACGCCAGTCGCAGGTCGGGCAGGTAGCCGAACGCACGCGAGTCCGACTCCACGGGACTGGTGCGCATGCCGCCGAAGCCGAGGGTGTCGACCCGGGTCGGCGCGGCGAGATCGCCGAGGTCGAAGGACGACAGCTGCGAGCCCCGCAGCATGCCCTGGCGGCTGGCGGCCTGGCCGACGCCGAGCAGCCGGTCCTCGCCGATCGGGTGGAGGTACGCCGAGAAGCCGGGGATCTTGAGCTCGCCGACCACCTCCGGACTGGTCGGGTCGGCCAGGTCGAGCGTGTAGAGCGGATCGACCTGGCGGAAGGTCACGACCACGGCGACGTCGCCGAACCAGCGCACCGACTCGATCTGCTCGGTCTCGCCCATGCCGCCGACGGAGCCGACCGGATCGAGCCGGTCGTCGGCCTCCGCCAGCACGGTCACCCGGGTCTCGCGCGGCTGCCAGATCGGGCCGGTGGTCGAGGCGACCCGGAGCAGACCCTCGTGTTCGCTGAGCGCCCAGCGGTCCGGCACCCGTCCCGGCACATTCCCGGACCCGACGTACGTGGTCGTGTCGCCGTCGACGGCGAAGGCATGGATGTCCGTGCGCGTGGAGTCGCCGTCGTCGGCCGGCCGCCAGGTCCAGTCCGTCCAGCCGTCGTCGGCCGTCGCGACGTACAGCCGGTCGTCCGAGGCGTACATCAGGTTGCCGTCGGCGGCGAGTCCGGTGGCCGACTCCGTCGCGGGCTCGTCGGGGTCCATCGTGAGGACCGCGATCGTGCCGAGGCCGGCCGGGTCCCGTGGATGACGTACGTCCGCGCACGACAGCAGGGGTTGCCCGGCGGCACCGTCGATCCGCTGCGAGGGGAGCCACTCCTCGGCCGTCGCGTCGCGCACGATCTGCCGGTTCTTGGCCGCGGCCTCCGGGATGCCGAGACTGCGACCGTCGGGGTAGACGAAGTCGAAGTCCGGCCTCCAGGTCGTCACGACCCGGACCGTCCCGTCGTGCTCACGGGCCGACACGAGCTCGCCGTCGACGACCCGGGTACGCACGACCGCCGGCGCGGTGGGGTCGGCCAGGTCGACCGTGGTGACGGTCGTCCGCGGCGCGCCGCCGTACGGGACCACGCCGCGTTCGATCGTCGGCATGACGTACGGCACCATGCCACCGGCTGAGCCGAAGAGCACGGCTCGGTCGTCGACGAGGAGGAGCTCGGTGACGTGGAGTCGGTCGGGGAGTCCGATTCGGCCGATCTCGCGCGGCTCCTCGGCGGTCGCGTCGAAGACGACCAGGTCGCCACCGCGGACGAGGGCGACGAGCTCGCCGTCGGTCTTGGCGAGGTCGGGCTCGTCGACGCCGATCTCCTGCACGTTGGTGCCGGTGGCACCGTTGCCGACGGCGCCGAGATCCGCTTGGACGGTGGTCTCCCGAGCGGCGGCGGACGTCGCCGGCAGGTCGAAGGCGAGCGGGATGGCTCCGCCGTCGTCCCAGCCCCATGCGGTGACGTGCGGGAGTGCGGCCTCGACGTACCAGGACCGCAGCTGCTCGCAGGAGTCGAACGGTGTGAGCTCGGCAGCGGCCGCCGCCGGGGTGAGGGTGGGACCGGACGTGGGTCCGATCCCGACGAGGGTGGCGACGCCGGCGACGAGGCCGATCGCTCCGGCTCCGCCGGCGAAGATCCGCCGCTTCGACATCGCGGGCATGCGGCCGCACCTCCATGGACGACTGGCGGTGGGACGGCTTCGCGGACAGCCTGGTTCCGGTGCGTGAGAGGCGGCGTTCGACGTCCTGTGCCGGAGCGTCTCATCGTGTAGCGTCGTGCCACCGCCGTGATCCGGTTTGGGACAGCAGCCGGGCGGCACTCGAGGGAGGAAGACGATGCCTGCTGCTTACGTGCTGGTCCAGGCCGAGCCTGGATCCGTCCCCGACGTGCTCGCCGCGATGCGAACCCTGTCCGAGGTGGCCTTCGTCGAGGCTGTGACCGGCCCGTACGACGCCGTCGTCGCCGTGGCAGGCGGCCAGGACGCCGGTCCGGTCCGCCGCCGACTCCAGGAGACGCCGGGCGTCGCCCGTACGCTCACCTGCCCCAGCGTGGCCGCCTAGCCCGCGATTGCGGGATGGTGGTCGGTTTCCGACCGCTCGAAACGACCACCATCCCGCAATCGCGTCAGTCGCGGAGCTCCGCCGGAGTCGCCACGACGTCGACCAGGGCGCCGTTGCGCAGCGCGGTCACCTCGGTACGCCGGCCGATCGCCTCGTCGAACATCAGCCGCTGCAGCGACTGGGCGTCCTGCAGCGGAGCGCCGTCGACCGCGAGCAGCAGGTCACCGGCTTGGAGGCCGGCCGCGTCGGCGGGACTCCCCGACACGACCTCGACCACCCGCAGGGCGCTGCGGCGGCCGAGTCGCTCGGCGTCGCCGACCCGGAGCGCGGCCGGCGTCGTGACCAGACCCAGGAAGGCCCGACGCACCTTGCCGTCGTGCAACAGGGCGTAGATGATCCGGCGCGTCGTGGAGTTCATCGGCACGGCGAGACCGAGGCCGAAGCCCGCGACCGCGGTGTTGATGCCGACGACGCGGGCCCGGGAGTCGGCCAGCGCGCCGCCTGAGTTGCCGGGGTTGAGCGCGGCGTCGGTCTGGATGACGTCTTCGATGATGCGGGTGGCCTGCCGCGACCGGGCCGGCAGCGCCCGGCCGAGCGCGCTCACGACCCCGGCGGTCACGCTGCCGGCCAGTCCCAGCGGGTTGCCGACCGCGACGACGAGGTTGCCGACCCGCAACCGGTCGGCGTCGCCGTACTCGGGTGGACTCGGGATGTCACGGTCGGCGCGCAGGACGGCGAGGTCGGAGAGGCGGTCGGCGCCGACGACTTGGATCCGGGCGGTCGTGCCGTCGGAGAACGCGGCGGTGCCCTCCTCGGTGCCGTCGACGACGTGGGCGTTGGTGAGCAGGTGACCGTCGCCGGTCAGTACGACCGCGGAGCCGGCGCCCTCGGCGGTGCTGCCGCGGCGGCGATGGCGCACGCTGACGCTGGCGACGCGCGGGGTGATCTCGTCGGCGACCCCGGTCACGACCTGGGAGTACGCGTCCAGCGCCTCGTTCTCCACCGCCCCGTTGTCCACCGCGTCCTCGTTCACCGCGTCCATGGCTGCTCCGTTCGATCCGACGGTGTGATTACACCGTTACAACTGAAACGCGGCGCCGTGACGGCTGATTCCCGGACCGGTCCGGGGTGGCCCGGGACGCCCAAAATCGGTGGACGCCACGACGGGGGCGGCGGACGATGAGCGGCGTGTCCACCAACCTCCCCGCGCCGGAGCGGTCCATCCGGCCTCCCGAACTGAGCGACGCCGAGACCATCCTCGAGCTGGTGGCGGCGTACAACACCGCGATCGTCGGCTTCGCGGACTACACCCTCGACGAAGTTCGCGACGACCTGGTCGAGCCCGGATTCGACCCGACGCGAGACGGCTGGCTGGTGTTCGAGCCCTCCGGACGGCTGGCGGGCTACGGGTGGGCGTACGCCAACGGCGACAGCGACCGGGTCGACGTCGACGTCATCACCTCGGACCCGGAGCTCGCGGACCGGATGTTCGATCTCGTCTCCGAACGGGCGCGCGAGATGGCCCGCGAGCGCGGCCACCAGCAGGTCACCCTCGACAAGGGGATCTACCGCGTGGACCCGATGCGTGCGGTGCTCGAGGCGCGCGGGTTCGCTCCGGCCACGACGTTCCAGCGGATGCGCATCGATCACGCCGGCGTGGTGGCGGAGCCGCAGCCGCCACCGGGCCTGAGCCTCCGTCCCGCGACCGACGACGCCACCCGCCGGGACGCGCACCAGGTCCAGAAGGCAGCGTTCGCCGACCACTTCGGGTGGGAGGCGAAGTCGTACTCCGAATGGCTCGACCTCCACGAGGCCAAGTCGACGTTCGTCTGGGAGCAGCTGTCCGTCGCCGACCTCGACGGCCGCCCGGTCGCGATCTGCGAGTGCACCGACCAGTTCATCGAGGACGAGGACTGCGGCTACGTCGCCAGCCTCGGCGTCCTGCCGGAGGCGCGTGGGCGGGGCATCGCGTCGTACCTGCTGCGCCGGGCCTTCGCGGTCGACGCCGCCGCCGGGCGTACCGGCACGATCCTGCACGTCGACTCCAACAACACCACGCCCGCGGTCGGGCTGTACGAGTCGGTCGGCATGCGGTCGGTGCTCGTCGTCGACATCTGGCGGACGACGATCCCGGTCGACTGACGGCGGGGCATCGGGCTGGTGCCGGCGGGGGCAGTGTTGGTGCGACTTTGCGCCAACACTGCCTCGGCCCTGCAGTTTCACGCCAACAGTCGGACTGCCGAAGCCTCAGCAGCCGGTGGTGCCGTCGCCGTCGCCCCAGGAGCAGCGGTCGACGAGCCGGCCGGTCCGATTGCGCAGCGTCGCCCGGTCGCCGTCGTTGTTCCAGACGTACCAGCCCTGACCCCAGTAGAGATGGCGCCGGTTCCGGGAGCCGTCGCCGGTGTGGACCTTGACGGTCCGGCCGGGGCGCAGCACGAATCGCGGGAAGCGGAAGACATGGCCGGCGGGGTCGCGCAGCGTCCAGCCGCGGAGCTGGCGGGCCCGCTGCCCGTTGTTCTTGATCGCGACCCACTCGGCGTTGAGGCTGGCGGTTCCTCCGGTGTCGTCGCCCGGCGAGTCGTAGCTGACGCTCGCGATGCGGATCGGGCCCGCTCGGTCGTCCGGTGCGGCAGCGGCCGGCGCCAGCGCGCCCAGGGCCAGGGCGGTCGTGATCGTGGTGATGGCGAGTTTGCGCATGTCCCTCCTCGGTCGACGAACACGCTCGCGGACCGGACGGCAGGGCCGGCAGAGGCATTCGTCGGGTCCGGGAGGGTCGTCGGTCCCGTCGGCGCGAGGCAGGAGGCGGAGAGCCGAACTGTTGGCGTGAAACCGCAGCCGCGAGGCGGAGTTGGTGCGACTTTGCGCCAACAGTTGAGGCTTCAGACGCCCCGCGGCGCTCAGCCGTCGGCGGCGAGGCGGAGTGCCCAGGGCTCGAGGTGCTGGTAGCCGCGTACGGCGACTCGACGGAGCTTGCGCAGGTGGAGGTCCGGCTCACCGTCGAGAGCGGCGGCGAGCTCACGGTCCACGACGACCGTGCCGGGTCGCGCCACCGAGGTCAGTCGGGCCGCGACGTTCACGACTGGCCCGTACACGTCGCCGAGCTGGCTGAGCACCGGCCCGTACGCGAGGCCGACCCGAACGGTGGGGAAGTCCTCGTCGATCTCCCCGTGACCGGCCAGCTCGAGGGCGAGGTCGGCGCCTTGTCGGGCCGAGTCGGCGACGAACAGGATCTCGTCGCCGATGGTCTTGATCACGCGGCCGCGCTGCTCGGCGACGATGCCGGCGGCGGTGCCCTCGAAGTAGTCGACGAACGCGGCCAGGTCGGCGTCCTCGATGGTCCGACTGAGCCGGGTGAAGCTCACGATGTCCGCGAAGCCCACGACGAGCGTCCTCGACCGCGGGTCGGTCTCCGGCGCGGCCAGCATGCGGCCGGCTGCCGCGGCGAGATGTCGGCGCCAGACGTACGACTGCAGCCGCTCCATGACGGGCAGCAGCGCCTCGATGGCCCGGACCGTCTGCGGCTGCGCCTCGAGCGGCTGGCCGGGATCCGCGACGACCTCGCGGACGACGGTGGTCTGCCACTCGGCGAGGCGAGCCAGCGGCTGCCCGAGCGACCGCGCCAGCGACGCCTCCGCCTTCGGATCGACGACTCCGCCGCTCACGAGGGCGTCCATCAGGCCGAGCGCCTCGACGTCCTCGTCGGTGAACAGGACCTCGTCGTCGGCCGTGCCGGCGAACCCGAGTGCCCGCCACAGCCGCTGGGCCCGGTCGAGCGGTACGCCGGACCGATCGGCCACCTCCAGTCGGGTGTAGCGGCGCTCGCCGCCGAGCAGCGTCTGCTCGATCTCGTCGAGCAGCGCGGGTGGCTCGTCCACGCGGGCTACGACTGTCCGGTACGCGCCGCGACCGTGGCGTCGACCGCGTCGCGGAACATCGGAACCCGGTCGTACAGGTCGTCGAAGGACTCCTGGGTGAACGACAGCAGCGTCAGCGGGGTCAGCGCCGTGACGGCTGCGGTCCGCAACCGGTTGCCTCGGAGGGCGACCTCGCCGACCAGGTCGCCGGGACCGAGCGCGGCGATCTGCTCGCCGCCCACTCGGACGGCCGCTCGACCCTCGAGGATCAGATAGGCGCGATCGCCCGGCGTCTGCTCCCAGATGAACGACCAGCGCTCCGGCACGGTCACCTCCTGGCCGGCATCGCAGACCTGGCGCATGTCTCGCTCGGTCAGCTCGGCGAAGTGTCGGCAGCCCTTGAGAGGTCGAGGTCGTTGCAGGAGTCCCATGAGTACGTCTCCGAGTTCGGATCGAGGCTGGGTCCGCGCTGCCTGCCAGCAGAGGATACGCGTGTCACGATCCGCGATGGACGGGGAGCGCTCCGAAGCTCTGCACGACCGGCATCAGCTCGATCGTGTTGACGTTGACGTGCGCCGGCTGGCTGGCTGCCCAGACCACCGCCTCGGCGACGTCGGCAGCCGTCAGGGGTTGCGTGTCGGTGTACAGGGCCTCCGCCGCCTGCTGGTCGCCGCCGAACCGTACGGTCGAGAACTCGGTCCCGCCCGCGAGGCCGGGCTCCACGCAGGTCACGCGGACGCCGGTGCCGTGCAGGTCGCTGCGCAGGTTGAGACTGAACTGGCGGACGAAGGCCTTGGTCGCGCCGTAGACGTTGCCGCCCGGGTACGGGTAGGTGGCGGCGATCGAGCCGAGATTGACGACGTGGCCGTGGCCGCGGCGCACCATGTCCGGCAGGAGCGCGCGGGTGCAGTAGGTGAGGCCCTTGCAGTTGGTGTCGACCATCTGATCCCAGTCGTCGAGGTCGGCCTCGTGGGCCGGATCCAGGCCGAGGGCGAGCCCGGCGTTGTTGACCAGGACGTCGATCACGTCGAACCCCTCGGGGAGCGCCCGCACCGCCGCGTCGACGGCGGCCCGATCGCGGACGTCCAGCGCGACCGGCAGCACGGCCGCCCCGAGCTCCTCGGCCAGCTCGTCGAGTCGGTCGGCTCGCCGCGCGGTGGCCACGACGCGGGCGCCCTCGGCGACGAAGCGTCGGGCGATGGCCGCTCCGAACCCGGCGCTGGCTCCGGTCACGAACACGGTGCTCTGGGAGGACGTCATGGCCCACAGGTTACGAGCGGCCGGCATAGGATCGGGCGCGGTCGCGTCCACCGAGACGCGCGGACATGACGTTGTAAGGGTTGATCCGTACACGACCATTACAGGACACTTGACAGCATGACCCTCGTGACACTGGCCGACGTCAACGCCGCGGCGGAGCGGATCGCGGCCGACGTCGTACGGACCCCGTTGGTGCCCGCCGGGTTCGGCGATCCCGACCGCCCGTTGCTGCTCAAGCCCGAGTCGCTCCAGCCCACCGGCGCCTTCAAGCTCCGAGGAGCGACGAACGCGGTCGCGCAGCTGCCGCCGTCGGCCCGCGAACGCGGCGTCGTCGCGCACTCGTCCGGCAACCACGCGCAGGCGCTCGCCTGGGCGGCGCGGGTGGCGGGGCTGCCGGCTGTGATCGTGATGCCCGACTCGACGCCGGCCGTGAAGGTCGAACGCACGCGACGGCAGGGTGCCGAGATCGTGTCGGTGCCGGCCGAGCAGCGCGAGGCTGCGACCGACAAGCTCATCGCCGAGCGCGGGTCGGTGCTGGTCCACGCGTACGAGGACCCGCATGTCCTCGCGGGGCACGGCACGATCGGGTTGGAGATCGCCGCCGACCTGCCGGACGTCGCCACCGTGCTCGTGCCGGTCAGCGGCGGCGGGCTGATCTCCGGCGTCGCCGCCGCCCTGAAGTCGCTGCGGCCGAGCGTGCGCGTCGTCGGCGTCGAGCCCGAGCTGGCGGCCGACCTCGCCGCGGGCTTCGCCGTGCGGCGGCGCGTTACCTGGCCGGTCGACCTGACCGGCCGAACCATCGCCGACGGGCTGCGGGTGGGTGCCGTCGGCGAGCTCGCCTGGCAGCACATCCTGGAGTACGTCGACGAGGTCCTCACGGTCCCCGAGGCCGCGATCGAGGACGCCATGCGTCGGATCGCATGGGACGCGCGACTGGTGGCCGAGCCCAGCGGCGCGGTGGCGACCGCCGCGTACCTGCAGCACCTCGACCGGCTGCCGACCGGCCCGGTCGTGGCCGTCGTATCCGGCGGCAACGTCGATCCCGCGCTGTTCGGTCGGGTGCTGGCGTCGTGACCGCTCCCGACCGGGCGGCGATCCGGCTGCGCTTTCTGGCCGTCGACACCGCCAACGTCAGCGACGTCCTGGAGGAGCTCGGACTGCCCGACCAGGCCCTGGCGTCCGACCTGCGGCCGGTGTCCGGTGCGCGACTCGCCGGCTGGGCGTACCCGATCCAGGGCGAGATGGCGTCGTACGACGGCTCCGGCGATCCGGCCAAGATGGCGGCCTGCCACGGCATCGGCCCCGACGAGGTCTCCGTGTGGAGCGGCGGCGGCTCCGGCGTCGCGTACTTCGGCGAGCTGATCGCCGTCGGCATGATGGAGCGCGGCTCGACCGGCGCGATCGTCGACGGGGGCGTCCGCGACACTCGCGTGCTGGCCGAGCACGGCTTCCCGTGCTTCGCCCGGTACACGACTCCGGTGCAGTCGATCGGCCGGTGGCGCGTGACGGGCTCGCAGGTCCCCGTGGGCCTTCCCGGCGCGACGGTCGAGCGCGTCACCGTCCGCCCGGGCGACTTCGTCGTCGCCGACCATGACGGGGCGATCGTCGTCCCGGCGGAGCGCGTCGAGGAGGTCCTGGCCCGGGTCGAGGCCGTCACCGAGGTCGAGGCGAAGGTACGCGCCGCGCTGCGAGCGGGGACGACGCTGCAGGAGGCACTCGACCGCTTCGGTCACGTCTGACGGTCGTCGCGCCGTCGAACGTGCGGGGTCGCGTGCCGGCCGTCAGTTGGCGCGGCGCAGGCCGGGTCGGTCCGGCCCGCCCCAGCGGCGAAACACCTGCTGTGCCTCGGAGAACCACGCGGCGTTGCAGCTCGGCCAGCCGTGGCCAGGCGCGCCGGTCTGGGCGTTGATCACCAGCGCCGGCAGCGACGGCATCTGTTCCGCGACGCACTGCTCGGCGAGCTCGGTCAGCACCAGATGCAGCACCGGCCGCAGCTCGACGCCGCTGATTCCGATCGCCAGCCCAAGCTCCCTGACGGTCAGCGTGGTGCGACGTTGGGCGGCCACGATCAGGGCGACCCGAGCCAGCCGAGTCAGCTCTCGGGTATCGGTCGGCTTCGCTGCGCCGGCCACCGCCGCGTCCGTGGTCACGCTGTCAACATCGTACGTACGGGGCATCCTGTTACACGTTGGGTGATACGTCCTGCTGTTGCGAGTCGTTTGTCGCGATCGCGATGCCGGCCGTTTGGCGTTCTCAGGCGGAGGCGCTACGTTCCGGCGCGTGGGGATCGGATGAGAAACAGACTCGAGCTCGGTTCGTCGCTGGTCGCGACGCTGCTCGCGTGCGTGCTCGCCCTGTTGGCCGGCCCGAGCGCCGAGGCCGCGGCGGCCTGCGGGTCGTCGGCCCTCGCGCACCGCGGGGCGTGGACCGCCAGGATCGACGAGAACACGCTCAAGGCGATCGACCGCGCGCATCGGCTGAAGGAGGCGACCGAGAACGACGTCTTCCTGACGCGCGACGGTCGGTTCGTGATCATCCACAGCAAGTACCTGCGCTACACGACCAACTGCCGGGGACGGGTCGCGCGCTGGCGGCTGGCCGCCATCCAGGCCCGCTGCCACACGACGCCCAACCGCATGCGCATTCCGTCGGCGTCCGCCGCGTTCCGCACGTTGGCCGGCAACGCTCGCCAGCGGATGAACCTCGAGATCAAGGGGCCCGGCTGGTTCGACAACGACAACGCGAAACTGGTGGCGCTCCGGAACCTCGCTGCGAGGGCGGGCGTCCTGCGCCAGGTCTTCTTCAGCAACGACGCGACGTACCGAACGCTGCGAGCGCTCCGCCACAGCGCGCCGAGCGCACGGACGGCGTTCAAGCCGAAGCGCGGTCGACACCTCACCATCGCGCGGGCGTCGAGACTGTCGGTCGACGCGGTCATGGCCAAGCCGCGTCAGTGGTCGTCCGGGCAGAAGGTCCGCCGCTTCAAGCGGGCCGACTTCCAGGTGTGGGCCAGCCTGTCCGACCGCAAGCGGATCTGGCGGCAGAACTGGCGACGTGGCATCGAGGCCCAGCTGACCAACCGGCCGGGCGCCTACCGGAAATGGTGCCGCCGGGTCGGCTGAGCGGAGTCGCGTTCATCGACCGCCACGGCCAGTTCGGATGCGTCTATCTCAGGTCCTGGCCGAACTCGAACTGGTCGCCGAGCACGATGCCCGAGGACGTGATCTCGAACTGCCGGGTACTTGTGTCGTGGGGGCTGCCGCGGGCCTTGAGAATGGTCAGTGCCCGCTTCAGCTGGGAGTTCCCTCGAATGAACTGGAGCAGGATCACGTTGTCCGACAGGTGCGAGACGCCGTACTCGGACAACCGATCGATGCCGAACAGTTCCGGGACCTCCTGGGTCATGACGACGCTGATGCTATGGCGCGCACAGCGCTGCAGGAGCGAGTAGACGTACTCGCGGAACCGGACCTCGTCGACGGCGGAGGCGCGGAGGTCGCCGAGACTGTCGATGACGACTCGGGTGGCGCCGGTGCGGTGCACCCGCTCCAACAGCCCGTGGACCCATTCGTCGAGATACAGGTCGACCGGCGTTCGGTACATGAGCTCGATGCCGCGATCGTCCAGCGACCACGAGAATCCGTTGAGGATCCGCTCCAGCTGGGTCGGGTTCTCCTGGAAGGTTGCGATGACCCCGGTCTCGCCCCGTTCCGCTCCGTTGAAGATGAAGTGCAGCCCGAGCAGCGTCTTGCCGATGCCGGAGGGGCCGGCCACCAAGGTCGAAGCACCGCGGTAGAAGCCGTCGGCGACCATGGCATCCAGCGCCGGAACGCCCGAGGTCATGCGTTCCGGCGGCCCGCCATATCGGTCGAAGTCGACCGGATCGGCCATGCGTGGGAAGACGTCGAGGCCGGCGTCGGAGATTCGGTAGGCGTGCTTGCCGGACAGCGAGCCGCTGCCACGGAGCTTGAGGACCGAGAGGACGCGACGATCGCGCTCGGCTTCCTGCTCGGTGGCGAGCGAGACGATGGCGTCGGCGATGGCGAACTCCGGGGCGGCGAGGGTGTCGGTGATGTCGTACTCACCCACCCAGAAGGAGGTGACCGGCAGCGCGGACAGCCGCGCCGCCATCTCGTGCACGAAGCGTCGGAGGGCCTCCGGATCCGCCGCGTACGTCTGAAGGGCGAGGAAGCTGTCGATGACGAGCAGGCCGGGCTGGTAGCGCTTGAGGATCTCGGTGATGCGCGACAGTGCTCCCGGCAGGCCGTCGTCGTTCAGCGTCTGGCCGAGATCCTCGTAGATCACCTTGGTGCCGAGGGCGGACGGGTCGAAGAAGTCCAGCGACTGGCCGTAGCGGAGGATCTTCTCGAGCGGCTCGGACACCGTCGAGAGGTAGACGGACGGCCTTTCGGCGCTGGCGTTGTGGAACACGTACTGCTGGGCGAGGATCGTCTTGCCTGCACCCGGCCGTCCGCAGAGCAGGACGATGCCGTTGCTGGGCAGTCCGCCGCCGAGGACGGAGTCCAGCCGCTCAGCGCCGCTCGACAGCCGGTCGGTCATGGCTGGCTCCTCCCGCGTCGGAGATAGGCGCTGGTTCCGACCAGGTCGCGAATGGTCGACACGAACTGCAAGGGCTCCAGCGGCTTGACCAGGAACGCCTCCGCACCCGCGGCCAACGCCTGATCGCGCAACTCGACCGCGGCGACGGCGAGGACCGGCACCGAGGCGACGTCGCGTGCGGTCCCACACAGCGCGAGGCCGGCCCCACCCGATATCAGCAGATCCACGACGAGGACGCTCGGTGGCTCGTCCCGCAGGATCTCCTCGGCCGCGGCATGGTCGAGGACGACCCGGACGGCATAGCCCTCGGTGCGGAGGAAGTAGTCGGCGAACTCGGCCGCGTACGGATCGCGCTCGGCGAGCAGCACCGTGACGCCTGGGCCGCGCCTCGATCGCGTCGCCTCCGGTCGCGTCCCGTCCGGAGGTGACGCGACCTCCCGACGCTCCTCGGCGAGGAGGCGATGCGCGTCGGCCGGCTGCATTCCCTCCTGGATCTGGTCGCGGACGAAGGTCAGCTGCTCCACCTGGTCGCGGCTGAAGATTCGCTGGCCGCCCTCGCTTCGCGCCGGAACGATCTGTTGATACCGCTCCTCCCAGGCTCGCAACGTCTGCGCCGGCACACCGAGCATGCGAGCGACCGCCCCGATGCTGTAGATGCCGCTGGAACGGTCGGTGTCGTCGTCCACCACCGCGCCTTCCCTAGGACAAGCAGGATGGGATGAGCATAGTCATTCCTCAGACTTAGCGCCTCAATACCTTCATATCACCTGCACACTACTTGAACATAGGTGGCATGGCGTTCTACATTTCTTCCACGGAGGTGGATCGCGACCATCATGATTGGCTTTGTTGGACATCCGACGCCGAATCGTCAGTATTCCGGCGTACCAGGGTATGTCCGGCGCCCCGCCTTCGAGGTCCTCACGCGTCCGCAGCCGCGGCGAGCGACCTACCCCGCCGACGTGCCCACGTCGGCACCGCGCTCTCTCGGGACTTCCGACGAGGGGACGTGCCATGACCAGCGCTCTTGATCCGATGGAGTTCGTCCGGATCGCCGAGGCGCTCCGGGCCGCCCCGACGCCGTCTCGTACCGCCGAAGACATCGTCGGCTACGTACGCGATCAGCTCGACGCGGAGCATGCCGGCATCACCCTGATCCGCAGCCGGCAGCTCGAGACGGTCGCTTCCACCGACGCCTTGGTGGACCAGGCCGACGCGTTGCAGTACGAGCTCGACGAGGGCCCGTGTCGCGACAGCTCCTGGCAGGGCCAGACGCTGATCGTCAGTGACCTGGGGGCCGACGGTCGGTGGCCCCGGTGGGCAACGAAGGTCACCGCGCTGGGCATCTCGAGTGTTCTCGCCGCCGAGCTCGCGGGTAGCCGACCGCATCGGCGGCTCGGATCCATCAACGTCTACTGGCCCGGGCGCCGGACGTTCACCGACGACGAGATCGCGTTCGTGAACATCTTCGCCCGCCACGCGGCCCTCGCCTTGGCACGATCGCTCGATGAGGCCGGGCTCAACACCGCGCTCGACAGTCGTAAGCGCATCGGCCAGGCTCAGGGAATCCTGATGGAGCGCTACGGCCTCGACGAGGCCAGGGCCTTCGAAGTGCTGCGCCGGTACTCGCAGGACCACAACGTCAAGCTTCGCCAGGTCGCCGAAGACCTCGTGACCACCCGCAAGCTGCCGGCAGGTTCGCGCCTCGACGGCTCCACGGGTGTTGCCCTGGCCGGCTGAGCGAATCCACCCGCTGCAGTCCTCGCTTCAGGCGGTGACGCGAGCGCCTACTCCTTCGACGTCGGAGGCTAGGCCCCAGCTCGGTTGTCGTCCGGCGTGAGGTGCGCCGACGCCTATGACCCGGACTTCGCCTCGATCGCGTCGAGGTCGCGTACGGCGAATCGGTGGTGCTCCCACTCCTCCTCGAGGATCACGTGCAGGCAGGAACGGGTGGTCTCCTGGTATTCGGGGTTGTGCGGGTTGCGGCGCGTCGTGTCCAGCTCGTCCGATGTGACCGTGGCGAGGAAGTCGCGCACCATGGCGACGCGTCCCGCCCGTACCTCGAGCACCTCGGCGTACGACGGTGTGTCCGTCGTGAAGATCGACCTGTCCAGGCCGCCGTCGTCGAGGCTGGCATCGGTTTGGCCGAGGGGATGGAACGGCTGGTCGATCTTCAGGATCGCCCCACGCAGCCACATGTCCGTGGCGAGGACCAGGTGCCGCAGCGTCTGCGCGAACGACCACTCCCCGTCAACCGAGACGTCGACCGTGCCGGCCGGCATCGCCGCGACCCGCTCGAGGGTGGCCGCCCAGGTGCGCTCGAGTGCGGCCCAGGCCGCGCGTAGGCCATCCGGATCCTTGGCGCGCCGGTCGGCACGACCGGGAAAGCGGCGGTCGAGCTCGGCTTCGACGAACGGGATCACGTCGACGTCGTTGACGCGGAAGAAGGTGTCGCCGTCGGAGAGCCACGGTGCGTCGATCTCCGCCTCTCGTACTTCGACGCCGCGCATCACGACGCCGGACAGGTCAGCTCCGACGAACCGGGCGCCACGCAGGTCCGCCTCGACGAACCTCGCTCCCCGAAGGTCGTCGGATCGGGTGAACGTTGCCATGACCTCTCCTCGTCGAAATCCTGCGCCTCGACTCGCGAGGCTGCGTGGCCGGTCGTGTCGCTCCGCCACGAGACTGAACCACAAGGGTCCGACGAAGCTGCCGGCGGGCAGGCTGTTCACTGCCGCAGCCTTGGATCGTGCGTCGGGTCGGCGTACCTGGGCGGGCAGCCGTGGTCGACGGCTTCGGGGCGCAGCTCGTAGTGCCAGGGTTCGTTGCCGTAGGTCTGGCACAGCCCGTAGTCGGCGCCGTACTCGGAGAGCCACGCCGTGGCATCGGAGGGCCCGATGTCGACCGCGTCCCCCGATACGTGCAGAGAGGTCTCGGGTGTGGCCACCCATCGAGCTGCCTCCGCTTCCGAGCCGTACTCCGAGATCGCCTCGTCGAGCAGCTGTGCCTGGTACTCCGGTGAACGCCAGCCACTGTTGACGACGAGCTCGACCCCGTCGTCCGCGGCATCGGCTGCCGCTTGGCGCAGGGCACCGAGCAGAGCGGGGTCGAGGTTGGCCACGGCCGGAGTCTCGTCGTCGAAGACCGTCACTCCCTCAGGGACGACTCCGTCGGCCTCACCGAGCGCACCATGGCGGTCGCCGCGAAGAATGTGGACGGGTGAAGCGGCCGAGGAGGACAAGGCAGCCAGCGCCTGGTAACCGAGGACGGCGACAAGCGCCGCGCTGACGACGACAAGGGCAACGATGACGGTCGATCGCGTACGTCGGATAGCTGTCCGTACTGGTCGTCGGTAGGTCATGCCCCCAGTCAAGGAAGCGTCGTGTTGCCAGCACGTACGCGATTTTCGATACACCGACGATATGCCGGAGTCTCGTAGCATCGAGAGCATGCGCGTGCTGGTCGTCGAGGACGAGCCCTACATGGCAGAAGCGGTCCGCGACGGCCTACGCCTGGAAGCGATCGCCGCCGACATCGCCGGTGACGGCGACACCGCTCTCCAGCTGCTGAGCATCAACGCCTACGACATCGCCGTTCTCGACCGCGACATCCCCGGCCCCTCCGGCGACGAGATCGCCAAGCACATCGTCGACTCCGACAGCGGCATGCCGATCCTCATGCTCACCGCTGCCGACCGGCTCGACGACAAGGCCTCCGGGTTCGAGCTCGGTGCCGACGACTACCTCACGAAGCCGTTCGAGCTCAAGGAACTCGTGCTCCGGCTCAGGGCACTCGACCGTAGGCGCGCCCACAACAGGCCACCTGTCCGAGAGATCGCCGGCCTGCGTCTGGACCCGTTCCGCCGCGAGGTCTACCGCGACGGCCGTTACGTCGCGCTGACGCGGAAGCAGTTCGCCGTGCTCGAAGTCCTCGTCGCTGCCGAAGGCGGAGTCGTCAGCGCCGAAGAGCTACTGGAACGGGCGTGGGACGAGAACGCCGATCCCTTCACCAACGCCGTACGCATCACTGTCTCGGCACTGCGCAAGCGCCTCGGAGAACCCGGGATCATCGCCACCGTGGCCGGCGTCGGCTACCGCATCGACACGGCACCCGGCACCGGATCCGAGGATCGGGACCGTGGATAGAGCCCCCGGCCTGAGCGTTCGTCTCAAGCTCACCCTCAGCTACGCCGGCTTTCTCATGCTCGCCGGTGTCACGCTGCTCGCCGCCGCGTTGGTCTTCGTGCTGCGAGGCCTACCCGACGGTGCGATCTACACCACCGGTGACGTGATCGCCAACCGCTCGGTCATCCTGCGTTCGTTCGCTCCGTTCGTGACCATCGTGTTGGCGTGCCTGTTGGTGTTCGGTCTCGTGGGCGGGTGGATCCTCGCTGGCCGCATGCTCACCCCGCTGACTCGCATCGCAGATGCCACCCGCATGGCCACGAACGGATCACTCTCCCACCGGATCCGGCTCCCGGGCCGCAGCGATGAGTTCCGCGAGCTCGCCGACGCCTTCGACACCATGCTCGCGCAGCTCGAAGCACAGGTCGCCGAACAACAGAGATTCGCGGCCAACGCCTCCCACGAGCTGCGCACCCCGCTGGCGGTCACACAAACACTTCTCGACGTGGCCCGCAACGATCCGAACCGCGACACCGGCGAGCTCATCGACCGCCTCCACCTCGTCAACGCCCGAGCGATCGACCTGACCGAAGCGTTGCTCCTGCTCAGCCGCGCCGACCAACGCTCCTTCATTCGAGAGCACGTCGACCTGTCCCTCATCGCCGAAGAAGCCACCGAGACGCTCCTCCCTCTCGCGGCGAGATGCGGCGTCACCGTCGAGACCTCCGGCGAGGTCGCTTCGACCATCGGCTCACACGCGCTCCTGTTGCAGATGACGACGAACCTCGTGCACAACGCGATCGTCCACAACCTGCCGGAACGGGGCACCGTGTGCGTCACGACCACCGTTCACCCCGGGACTGCGGTGCTCACCGTCGAGAACACCGGCAAGGTGCTCACCCCACATGTGGTTTCCACTCTCGTCGAGCCGTTCCAGCGCGGCACCGAACGCGTCCGCACCGACCATGCAGGGGTCGGGCTCGGCCTGGCGATCGTCAGAAGCATCACCCGAGCACACGACGGCGCCCTCACCCTCACCCCTCGCCCGGCCGGCGGCCTTCGCGCCACGGTGCAGCTACCCGCCGCGGCAGGGGCTGTCCGGAACGGCCGGCACGGCTTCGACGAGGCACGTCCGCCGTTTCGTCAGGGCGTCTAGTCCGGCGTACGCCCAGCTAGACGGCAGCGTCTGTGCTGGTCAGGTGCTGCGCCACGGCAGCTGCCGCTCAACAGACGAAGTGAACCGGTGCGTCGATCGGCCGAGCTCGCTCAACTCGCTCGTGAAGCAGTGGCCGCATTGGTGGCAGCGTGTCGAGCTGGAACCAGGCCGCGTCGACGGACTCATCGTCGGCAGGGTACGGCTCGCCGGACACGAACTCGCAGCGGAAACACAAGTCGAGGTATTGCGCGATGTCGCCGTTCGCGTGCTGGGTCGGCTGCTCCTGCGACTGGACCGAGACCAGCCGTTGTATCCGTACCCGGATCCCGGTTTCCTCGCGAACCTCGCGGGTCGCTGCGGATGCCGGCTGCTCTCCCGGCTCGAGGATGCCGGTGACCGGTGCCCACTCGCCGTTGTCGGCGCGTCGTACGAGCAGTACCCGGTCGCGATCGAACACCACGGCGGTCACGCCGCTTACCCAGAGCAGGTCTTTGCCAATCTTTTCGCGCAGCCTGGTGATGAACTCGGGAACGGGCATAGCCCCACCTTGTCAGACCACCGTGCGGTTCATCCGCGGATGGACCGCAGCCCGCCGCGCCGCGCTGCCGGCCGCTCAGGCCGGGGCGGTGGCAGCGTGTTCTGATGCCTGTTGCACGTGGGTTGCACATGCCCGATCCGGATGGAGGGGAGCGGGTCTGTGGTTGGGGGAGTGGTGAAGCGACCCACAGCGGAGGATGGCATGTCGACGAAGCGCACGGTGTTGGTG
>Ga0081538_10002119_pt1 | contig 19779 bp, 16 predicted proteins | sample TabmetS5T2R1_FD_71022 | JGI IMG/M metagenome (GOLD analysis project Ga0081538, IMG submission 71022) | Tabebuia heterophylla rhizosphere microbial communities from the University of Puerto Rico - S5T2R1 | ecosystem: Host-associated > Plants > Roots > Rhizosphere ...
ACCGCCGAGGTGGTTGTTGGCAATATGGGCTACGAGGAACGGCTCAACTACACGGTCATCGGCGACGGCGTCAATCTCGCAAGCCGCCTCGAGGGCCTGAACAAATTCTACGGTACCAGCACACTCGTGAGCCATACCACGCAGGAACTGGTCCGTGACCGTTTCGAGTTCCGGCGTGTCGACCGCGTCGCGGTCAAGGGCAAGACCGAAGGGGTCGACGTGTTCGAACTGCTCGCGCTCAAGGGTGACATTCCCGTCAACCTGCGCAAGCTCATGGACGTCTATGAGAACGGCCTGGCGGTGTACTTCGAGCGTGACTGGAAGTTCGCGCTGCAGCACTTCAACACCGTGCTCAAGTACCGTCCCGGCGACGGACCCTCACAGGTACTCGCCGCACGCTGCCGACGGTTCATGGTCCAGTCGCCCCCGGAAACCTGGAACCTGATATGGGAGTGCCACGCCAAATGAAGACCATTGGCATTGTCGGCGGCGTAGGGCCCTATGCGGGGCTTGACCTCGCCAAGAAGATCTTCGACAACACCGATGTGCAACGGTGACACCTTTCGGTCACATTACCAGGACGAGTTTGCCAGGCAAACCGGTTGCGCTAGCCACGGCTTCCTTATCCTGATATTCTCCTCAAGAGCAGAAAGGCCCAGCCACAACTGGCAAGGAGAACGATGCCAGTAAGATAAAATGGCACGGCGCGTCCGACAGCATCATACAGCCAGCCCCCTAGGAGAGGACCGACAGCAGCCCCTACACTGGCCGTGAAGGTATAGAGTCCATACCCTGTACCGCGCTTGGCATGGGCGGTGAGATCGCTAATCAAGGCTTTTTGCGGTGGTATCGCCATGGCGAGTCCCAAGGTTTTGAGGGTCCAGAAGATAATAAGCCAGGCTAGATGAGGCAAGGCTGGTATGAAGAGGGAACACAGTCCTGTCCATGTCAGTCCTGCGACGATCAGGGGTGCCCGGCCAAAGCGGTCGCTCAGGCCTCCTAGACGTGAGGGGAGGAAACTGTCGATGAGAGTGCCAGGTATGAAGGCTAAGGCCAGAAGCCGCACGTCAGTGGTGAAGTAGTCTTGTAAAAAAATTAAAAATACAGGTCGGATCATAGCGATGCAGAGCTGGCTGACAAAGACGATAGCCATGACCTGCACAAGAGGTCTCCAGACCAAGGGCTGACGCTCAGCCAATATGGAGTGCGGAGGGCGTGTTTCTGGGAGCTGCATTCCCGCCAGCCACAGCCCCCCCACGGCCAGCAGCGCGTAACTCAGAAATACCAGGTGCCACGCGGTGGGGAGAGAAAGCCAGCTCAGGAGCACCACGGTGATCGCTATACCCAGCAGTGCGCCACGGGACGAATACTCATCGATGCTCCCTATAACCTGCCCTTGCTGTGCGGGAGGGGCTAATTCTGTGGCCATCGTATAGGCAGATGTCCAGATCAAGGCGGTGGAGAGACCTTGCACGAGTTGGGCCAGATAGAGCATGGTGAGGCTGCTGGCCAGAGCGAATAACCCCATAGCACCGGTGTAGCAGGCTATCCCGGCAATGAAGAAGACTCTGCGCCCGCAGCGATCTAAAGCCCACCCAATGGCTGGGCGGCATAGGATAAGCATGAACTGGGCGATGGTAAAGAGCCCGCCAATACCCAGTGCACTTGCTCCCAGGTGTTTGGCGTAAATCGGGAGGAGAAAAGGGAGAAGAGTCAAGGCCAACGATCCCAGCAAAACCGGCCATTGTAGGATAGTATGGTCGGTTGCTGTGGCCTTCACTGATGCCCAGTCTTTCTATATCCTCGCAGCAGTTTCATAGCTGCATCTCGTCACTTTAACGGTCGCCAAAGAGATCAGCAATATTGGCATGAGCTTTCTGCGCCAGTTCCTCACCCTCTACATGGCCCACGGCACTGTAAAATACCCCATCGTAGTCCCGCGTACGGATGACAACTGGCATAGGGACCGCATGCCCCATAAGCAATGCCTGTTGCTTTGAGTCCAGGCTCGCGAGTACGCTGCGGAGCCAGCTAGCATTACTGACACCGGTGAGCACTGCGGCAATATCCTTTTCATCACTTAGCAGTGAGGTAATGCGTGTGCCAACCTGCGACATAATCTCATCGTCAATGCTCGACGGGCGCTGGTCAATAATCAGGAGGGACACAAAATACTTGCGCATCTCACGGGCAATCGTGCCAAAAATTGTCTGGCGTGCCGCCATCGGGTTGAGGAATTTGTGCGCCTCTTCAATAGTGATGATAAGCTGTTTCGGCTTGTCCTGAGGGCGTCCACTCGCCAGATAGCGTTCGCTTTTTTGGACATAGAGATCGTGAATACGGCGCGTCAAAATGTTCGCCACGAGCATGTAACACAGGAAGCTACTCTGCTGGCCAAACTCCAGGACGATGTGCACGCCCTTGTCAATGTACTCCATGATCTTGTAGACCGCGTCTTCAAGGACCTTTTCCTGCAGGAAATCGAATTTTTCCAGGCGTTTGAGCTTGCGGTGTAGTGCTGAGATGGACTCTGGATGTGCCCCAATCTCGTCCGCAAAGTCTTTGATGTCTTTGGGGTCCTGCTGCAGCAGGACGGACAGCCAATCACGGCCATGCCTGTTCACGATCAAGTACGACGACTCCACCGCCGTCGGGTGCAGATTGAGCTCATCGGCCAGCGCTGCAATGTCTTCCACCATAATCTGGTTGTACGGAATTTTGACGGCAAAATCGCTCTGCACCCCACGCCGTCGCGCCGACTCCGGATCGAGTGTAAAAATTGCCACCTTGCTGCCAAAGAGTTGCTTTAACCCTTTGACAAAACCGCGTCGGCCACTGCCCGTCTCCTGGGTTGCCTGCCAGCCATATTCACTATGCATGTCAAAAATTAGATTGACAGCACGATCTTTGTGAATCAACCCCGCCAGCACCAGGCGAGTCAAAAAAGTTTTGCCGGTACCTGTTTTGCCAAACACCCCGTTACTGCGCTCAATAAATCCTTCGAGATCGATGCAGATAGGCGTCTCCATATCGAGGGGACGCCCAATATGGAAATAGCGTGCACCGTACTCTTCGCTGCCGAAGATCCGGTTCACGTCCTCCTCCTCAGCTTCACACACGACCGAGAAGTGGATCGGAATCGTCTTCACCAGGTGTGGTTCGTTCGCTCGCGCCGTGGGGGCGTCGTCTTTGTCCGTCATGAGCAACGGACGCAAGCACACGGTACCATACGTCGTGGTGCCGTGCAGCACCTGGCGCATGAGGTCTTCCTCTTCATCCGGGGGGTCAGCCAGCACCTGAGGATTGGTGGTATCCAGGCGTACATCGGTGACCATGCAGAAAAACCGACTCTTTTCCCCTTCGATCACGACAAATTTGCCAGCGCGAATATCCTCAACGGAATACCACTCGTCGAGCTTCATTTCCAGACCGCCAACTAACGACCCGCTGACGATGACCCCAACCCGTCGACTATGCATAGGACCAGTCCCTTAAGGCTTGCCAGCGTTCTAATCTTGAATTCTATGGAGGATAGTGGAAAGCATTTCGTAATCGTCACCGATAAGCTTGACGAGTTCTTTCCCAGCTTTCACCAGGAAAGAGCGATCCCCTGGATGGACCGCATAAGCCGCGCGAATGGCTGCCGCGATGAGCTCATCGCGTGGAGCTTTCTCAACGCCCATGAGAAACCGCAAGAACCAAAAGTGCGAGGTGATACGACGCACTTCCAGAGGCTGACAGATATGCACAAAGCTATGCAGCCTGGGTGGCTGCGGCGGTAAATGGTAACGCACGGCGCCGTCGCACTCATACCCAATAATAACCGCCTCAAATTTGGTCTTCAGGAGCTCAAAAATCTGCGGTTGCTCATCGCGGAGCTCCTGCTCCGAACGGTGGTACGCAATCGCCAGGCGATGCGGTTCTAAACTATGAGTATAAGCGTTGCAAACGACGGCGTAAATAGTCTCGCGCGCCTTGACCTGAATAAAGCTGCCAAAGGGGGGGGGATTGTGTAACAGCGCACTTTCAGCGATAAACTCCGTGTTACTGCTCCCAATCACCTCGCCAATTTCTGCGTCGTACATGGCTACACAGTCATCCTTCGCTTGCCCAGGTTTTTCGGGGAGATGGCGGCACGCATCCCTCGACGCAGCAGTACTGTGGTCACCATCTCATAAAACAGATCACGCTCGGCCCCTCGCACTACGGCATGCTGATGGGCTTCCGCCAGCGCGATGGGATAGCCCATACCTTTCTGGGCCTGATCGTAGGCGACGGCGTGGACCAGATCCAGGAGCATTGGGCTTGCCGCCACCCATTGGGGAACTTCCACACGCACAATCTCTGTCCCCACATGCAAGTAGAAGAAGGCAATGCGGTGTACACCGTAGTCCTCCAGAATGCGCGATCGGCTTTCAAAAACTGCTGTGCGCTCGCCTGGCTGGAGGAGGCTCTCGAACAGCTGCCGGTCGCTGAGCCCTTCGATTTCTGCGCATGGGAGCCGTGGCAGGTCAGTATAGGGGCAGCGGTCGCAATGCGGTGCCGTCTCTGGACAGAGGCCAACCCGTAAAGTATTCAGCACATCCCGGCTGCGTGGCCGACTGATATACCCGGCCATCGGAATCTGCTGTTGACGTGCCTGCTCTAAAGAGCCGAGATAGCATGCGAGGCTTGTCTGTTTGTAGTCCTGCGGTTTGCCTTCAAGCTGCCAGAGGATCAAACTGCCGTCCGACAGTGCGCAGGTGCGATGCCCACTCTCCTGGGCATGCGTCGCTTGCCGCAGAAGAGCCTGGCCTTCCATCAAGGTGCGGCGCATGCCCAACAGGTCGCCGCTTACTGGCACGCGCTGGCCTCCATAATCGGTGTAAAGATCTTCATCCCGGTAAAAGAGGGTCGGTGTACTGCTCAACTCCGCCCGCTCACCTGTACCATAGTGCAGCACAACCGTCGAGATATTGAGCAGAAAGGCTGGAATGACTTCATGATGGCTCGGGGCGATCTGCGAGCCATCCGTTGCGACGACTGTAATGGCTAACGGTCGTGGTGGCAGCGGATAGGTGTTCTCAAGCGACTCACGAATTCCAGCCAAGAGCCAGGAGGTTTTACTAGCCTGCAATTTCCGTATGAACCCCGGTAAACGTCCCGACTCTAGCGCTAATTGTCCTAGAGCTTTGTCCAGACGTTTCAACCTGTCCTCCGCAACCTGGTGCTGCTCTACTGCCATCCGGCTAATCTGTTGATTTACTCTGGCCAGATCAAGCATATGGCTCCATCCTCTTTGCGCCTTCAGCTCTTGGCTCTCAGCCCTGAGCTGTTAGTCCCACCTGTGCCGTGCTGCCAATTCTTCCAGGCTACGCTGTTTGCGCCGCCGTCGCCGTTTCGCTCTGCTGTCAAGCTGCGCTGGTAATGGCAGTGCGCTATGTGCCTCTCCCTCTTCCTCCAGAGTGACGCTTGTTGCAGTGAGTGCAGTGAGCTGTACCTCCATACGCGGGGAGTGACGGTCGACCCGTTTGCTCAGGTGAATTTCTATTACCAGGTTATCGTTGACTCCTAATGCCTCGCAGAGGGCATCCTGAGCAATTTTGAGACCCCCATCCAGATCACGTCGCAGTGCTGACCTAAAGTAGAACGTAATCGTGAGCGCCAAATAATGATGCTGAAATAGCGCCACATCAACCTGTGGGGCCTTGTCTAAGCAGTTCTCTACCTCCTCGACGACAAGTCTCTTGAACTCTCGTCCGGCTCGAGACAGGACACGGCGCCCCTGTACTGTCGCATACTGGTGATTAATGCTTGGAGGCAGAGGTAATACCAGGACCAGTTCTCCAACAGGAGATGGCTCGTCCATAGAGAAGTTACGCCACCATTTGGCACACAATGGTTACCGGCTGCTGGAGCACAGCACTTAGCTCTTTCTCGACCAGCGCACGGTATTCCGATTCTTCCAGCATATCGCGATGGAAGGCATCCCGGGCAGTGAACGTGATTAAGAGCACCTGGTCTTGCAACTTGACAGGGTTACCAGCAATCAAGACAGAGCCCAGAAAAGCACTTTTATCACGCAGGCTGGCGACAATATCTGGCCAGTGCGCTTGCAACCGTGCCAGCAATATTTGTTCTTCGGACGTTGGCTGGCTTGGGGAACTCAAGGGCAATGACGGCTGGTCTGGCGGTACGCCGTTGTGCTCCGTTTCCAGCACGTTATGCTGGAGCGCTTGGGGGACAACGAGTTCGGGTACTGTCGTATGGTCTTGCAGGGCGCGCCGGCGCTTTGGTTTGAAGAAATATTGCGTCTCTCCGGCTGTATGGATACCTTTGAGTTCTTTGATCTTGACGATCACCGGGTACTGCCGTGTCACGTCTCCAAGAATCAGGGCATGATGCCGGCGCAAGCGTTTAACAAAGGATCCCATGGTTTCCTGATCGACCATGGCACTTTTGCTAATATGGCGCACGTCATCATCAAAGGGGAGGTAGAGGAGAAAGAGATTATCCACCTGCCGCAGTACGGTCTCGTCAAGCCCGCTAATCATGTTCGTGACAAAGAAACAGGTGATGCCGAGATGCCGTGAGCGCGTGACGATATAGCCAATCGTGTTATGGCTGATGTAGAGGTGTGCCTCCTCGAAGAAGACAAAAGGGAAACGGCCTGTGCCACGCTGCAACTCGCGTTCACAGATCTCCCGAATAATGTCAATGATTGCCTGCACAAATCCCTGCCGGGACAGGTTTGTAAGGCTTGAAATATCAATCACCAGTGCGCCGCCATTACGGATCTTATCGTACTCCGTTTGCAGCGAGGTAGCTTCACCCGGCTGCTCCGCGAATACACCGGTATTGCGCGCCGCCTCAAGCCGACTGCGAATTGCTGCGCTCACCCCTTCATTCTGAGAAAATTCCAGCTCCTCGGCCATATCAATGAGATGCTGGATACCAATGAACGGCGGTGTTCTCCCCTGCCGCTCCATATGCCAGGCTTCCTGGAGCAGGCGCGCCATGCGGTTCTCGAAGTACATCGCCGAGACATCCGGCAAGCCGAACCTGGTCAACATAGTGATCAGAGGACTCAGCCCGAATTGCCGCACGCCCAATTTGAGATTTTCACCGGCTTTGAGATGAATAATACCCCTGGTGCGTACCTCTCCCGTGTGGGAGTCCACGTCATGCTTCGGCAGATGAATGTATTCCTTATTCAGGTCAAACACGACGCATGGCGCTCCAGCATTGATCAGCTCCAGCAGGACAACTTTGGACAAATAGGACTTACCAGCCCCTTTGACGCCCGTGATGACGTTGACCTTCTCCAGGTAATGCCCCTCGATAAAGAATGGCTCACCCCGGAGCGTCTGGCCGAGATGTAACGGATTGCCGAGATCATCTATACAATTTTCAAATAACTCTTGATCCGATACCCTGGTCACTTCAACATCGCGTATCGGTATCCAGCCATCCCATTGGTCCCACCGCCGACCCGTGAGCTTGCGGATCTTGGCGATGGCGATCTTGAGGTTCCGTGCCTCACTGGTGTCGTACTCTTGCAGTGTCTCCTGTGCCTCCGACAAATACGTCAGCAATTCGCGTGACAGTGGCTGCGCATTCCCGATCACCAATTCCAACTGCTCCTGAATGAGCGACGGGTAGGTCACCATACGAAAGGCGACTACTTGTACCACTAACCCCTCACCGCTGTCGCGCTCTTGAATGCGCAGCGTTTCCCCAACGCGTAGATCCTCCTCGCGGGGATTGAAGATCAGCTCGACTACATCCCCTCTGACCTGACTGACCTGGATGCTCATGGTAGGGTTTCTGCTCCCGGGAAGGATGGCTTAATACTCGGCATGGCTAACACCTTGCTCAGAGACATTTCGTGTTCTTCCTCCAGCTCGCTGAGGTGTGCCACCCACGTCTCGCTGCCCCAGACCTCCAGGCGGTCATACATGCCGACCAGGACTGCATCTTCGCCAATATTAGCATGCTCCCGCAGTTTACGTGGTACCAGCACACGGCTGGCACGATCAATCTCTACCACCACCACATCAGACACCACATAGTGCATGAACAGCCGACTTTCACGTTCGTTGAGGCGTGTGCGTTGTACTTCGAGTAAGTCGTCCCAATTTCGCAGGGGAAACAGCCAGAGACACTGCTCCTGTTGCGATTTCACCAGCACGGCCTTTTTCACTTCGAGATTGCCCGGCACAGCAAAATACTCGCGCAGTGAGGCTGGCATCGCAAAGCGGCCCTTGTCGTCGAGCTTACACGGAAATTCCCCTGCAAACATGCCGTTCCCTTCGTGCTGCGCCCCGGTGCTGCGCACAGCTAGTTACCCCGCTAAACTGGCGAGGTCGATTGCGGTACGCAGTACCCCCGCCAGTGTGGTGGGGGTACTGCCTTCTCACCTGCAGCGGCGCATGTATGGCATATGGTACTTACTCCACCTCCCCAGTCTCAAGATCCATATCGACTGGCAGGCTGTGGAACAGGTCAGTATCCGCATTGAGGCTAGCTGACTCTGCTACCGCCGCGAGCGTCTCACTGGCGGCTTGTGGCATGCTCAGAGCCTGCCGTACCTGCGCCTCGATAGCTGCTGCGGTCTCTGGATGCTCTTCGAGATGCAGCCTGGCGTTGTCACGCCCCTGACCAATACGTTCACCACTATAGGCAAACCAGGCACCACTCTTCTGGACAATCTCACGCTGTACGGCCAGATCGAGCAGCTCGCCAGCTCGGCAAATCCCATTCCCATACATAATATCAAATTCCACCTGCCGAAAGGGTGGGGCAACCTTATTTTTGACGATTTTCACACGTGTGCGGTTACCAACCACCTCTTGCCCGCTCTTAATGGCATCCAGGCGACGAATATCCAGACGGACCGAGGCATAGAATTTGAGCGCGTTCCCACCCGTCGTTGTTTCTGGATTGCCAAAGAATACGCCAATCTTCTGCCGTATCTGGTTAATGAAAATGACGCATGTTTTGGTCTTGTGGACGATACCGGTCAACTTGCGCATCGCCTGAGACATCAAGCGCGCCTGCAGGCCCATCTGAGGCTCGCCCATATCCCCGTCGATTTCCGCTTGCGGTACAAGGGCCGCCACCGAGTCCACTACCACGACGTCGAGTGCCCCGCTGCGCACCAGCACATCGGTGATCTCCAGGGCCTGTTCGCCACTGTCTGGCTGCGAGATGAGAAGGTCGTCGAGGTTCACGCCCAGTTTACGCGCGTACGAGGGATCCAGGGCATGTTCAGCATCGACGAAGGCTGCCTCACCACCACCGCGCTGCGCTGAAGCAATCACGTGTAGGGCCAGCGTTGTCTTGCCGGAGGCTTCTGGCCCGTAGATCTCCACGATGCGTCCGCGCGGCATCCCACCAACCCCCAATGCCGCGTCGAGCGCCAATGAGCCAGTGGGAATCACTGGAATATCGGCGATCTGACTCTCGCCCAGGCGCATGATGGCGCCTTTACCATATTGTTTTTCGATCTGGCTGAGAGCCAGGCCGAGGGCCCGCTGTTTTTCATCACTTCTACTACTTGCCGTGTGCTGCGCCATACTATCCCCCACAGCTCTTATGTATAGTTGATGGCTAATAGCCGATAGGTCTCTCGTTATGCTTGCCCCACGACTGCGCCCTGCCTGGGGCTGTCGCCCATGCTTCATCGTCTGGAGGTTCCAGCGCCGCCGCATCATCTTGCAAGATCACTTGCAGCGCCTCGGCCACCGTCCGGACCCCGCAGAGCTCTATATCAATAATGCCCGACGCCGGCTGACAATTGGCCTGTGGTAGTAGACAGCGACGAAACCCCAACTTGGCGGCTTCGCGCAGGCGTGCCTCCACCTGTCCCACGGCCCGCACCTCACCGGTGAGACCCACTTCACCCAGAACCACCAGGTGCGGATCAAGGACCACGTCCCGCAGGCTGGACACTGTCGCCACCACGACCCCGAGGTCAATTGCTGGTTCCTCTATATACAGGCCACCCACAACGTTGACATATACATCATGGGCCTGCAACGGCAGCCCAAAACGTTTTTCCAGGACGGCCAACAAGAGCGCCACACGCTGATGATCGACACCATTGGCGACCCGACGCGGCATGCCCAACCCGCTCGGGCTGCTCAGCGCCTGGAGCTCAACCAGTAGGGGACGCGTCCCCTCCATGCTGGCGACCACAACCGAGCCGCTCGCCTGTTGTGGACGTTCTGCGAGCAAGAGTTCTGACGGATTTTCTACTTCCACGAAGCCCGTTTGTCGCATTTCAAACATGCCAATCTCGTTGGTTGGTCCAAAGCGATTTTTCACCGCTCGCAAGACGCGGTAGGCATGATGCCGTTCACCTTCAAAGTACAGAACCGTGTCTACCATGTGCTCTAACACACGTGGCCCTGCAATGGTGCCCTCTTTGGTGACGTGGCCAATGATCATGATGGGCACGTCGAGAGTTTTTGCAAGGGTCATGAGGTGCGCCGTGCTCTCCCTTACCTGACTGACACTACCAGGTGCGGAGGGTAGATCTGCCGTGAAGACTGTCTGGATGGAATCGATGACGAGCACACGCGGTTGCAGACGGGTGACCTGCTCGCGGATTAGCTCCATGGACGTTTCAGTGAGAATGTAGACATGTTGACTGTTCACTCCTAATCGGTCACCACGCATCCGCAACTGGCTCGCCGACTCCTCCCCAGAAACATAGAGTACTGGGTGCTGCTCTGTCGTACGTCCACGGCTCAGTCCTGCAGTTGCCTGAAGGAGCAGCGTGGATTTGCCGATGCCAGGGTCGCCCCCGATGAGCACTAGAGAACCGCGTACTAAGCCACCGCCTAGCACCCGGTCGAGTTCACCGATACCCGTCAACAGGCGCTCTTCACCGCTGCGCGCAATCTCCGTTAACGGCAACGGGAGTTGGGTTGACGCGATCCCCTGCTGGCGCGCCGGACGCGGCGGTACCTGCAGCTCTTCTGCAAAAGTGTTCCAGCCACCGCACTCTGGACAGCGTCCTAGCCATTTCGTCGTGTGATGACCACATGTCTGACAGGCAAAGACGCTCTTGGCCTTGCTCATGTGTAGGAATCCTTGTTAGTGCACAGTTGGCCGAATGAGCGCTACGACCTTGCCGCAGATCTGCACATCAGGCACGTATATGGGCATTAAGCGCGGGTTTTCCGGCTGCAAGCGAAAGCTGTCGGCTTCCCGATAGAAGCGCTTGACAGTCACGCTCTCTTCAAGGAGAGCTACGACAATGTCGCCATTGTTGGCGCTCTGTTGCGGGCGTACCAACACGTAGTCGCCGTCGAGGATGCCCGCACCAATCATGCTGTCGCCTTCAATACGTAGGGCAAATGTGTCCGTGCTTTTCACAAGGGTAGGGTCGAGTTGTAGCGTCCCTTCACGGTTTTCTACCGCGAGAATCGGTTGGCCTGCTGTGACACGGCCAAGAATGGGGACTTCAACCATGTTGTGCAGCGTTCTGGAAGCCCGGCGCCGCAAACGGTCGAGCGAGGCAATACCCCGTGAGGTACGTGAACTCCGATGGATATAGCCCTTCTTTTCGAGGGCTTGCAGGTGTGCACGTACGCCGTTGGTCGAGCTGATACCCAGCGCTTCACCAATTTGGCGGATGCTTGGTGGGACACCTGTCGTGCGCACCTCACGTTCGATATAATTGAGAATTTCTCGCTGTCTTTCTGTGAGTTGTGGTCTCTGTCCTGCTGTTGTCATGACCGTAAGAATGCTCCCTGTGCCCCCTGGCCTTTAAGGTGGTCTGTACCTGCTCATATGAGTAATACTGCACATTTAGGCAGGTGTCAAGCAGAAAATGTATCCTACCATAGATTATGCAGTTTGACGGGTTCGCGTCACTACTCAAAATAAGGAGCTAAGGAGCAGAGGGAGCAATGAGCTCTCCGACCATTTACTGGGTGGTCTGATCCACCCGCTGGTAATGTTTCCTGGAGGTGGTTGGCTGTATGTCTGAACCTGTATGGCCAACGCGCTGCCCCCGTGCACCTTTGTCAGCCTCGAGCTGGAACTCTGTATAGCCCTCCTGCTCCCCCGGGTGTAGCATTGGCATTGACAGAACCAGAACACCATTTCCATAGGTCGCGTTGGTCAGGGCGCCGTCCACCGGCTGTGGCAACACGACTTCACGGTAATATGGGCCGATCGTCCACTCCGAGATCAGGATTTCTGGTTGATTTTGGCGCGAGCCGCGATATTCACCGCGGATGGTCACCCTGTTGCCGCTGATGATCACGGAAATGTCCTGGGGCTCTAGCCCTGGCATCGGCGCGGCCAGGACAAGCCGAGCATCAGCCTGATGGACTTGCAATGGCACGATTTGCGGTTGCTGTGATGTGAGTGTCATGGTTTGCTCTCCTGAGCGTCTGATTAGACAATTGTGTATAAAGCTATGTGCTAGCTTCTCATCTGCAGGGCAATTTTTGTACCAACTTCTTAGCCTGGTCTGCAGGTATTGCACGAGACAGGGCAGGGTTTTCGTAACCAGATACACCGGAGAGAACATTATAGTCCACAGTCTAGCTGCCGACCGATGCCCTTGCCAATCAAAATGAGAGACACGCTCTTACTCTGAGACATGAGTGCGGCTGTAGCCTGGCCTCAGGAAAGTGACCGTGAGGCACAGCAAGCGACCACAGAAAGTATGGGCAGGTTGCCCGAGGCGGGCAATGTTAGGATGGCTCGAGTGAGAGAAGACCAACACGGGAGATGGCAGTTCTCCCCATCTGCGGACGGATTTCAGGGCGCTTCTATGTGCTTGTCATTTGTCCCCTCTTCAAGCGTGTGCGGGGAGCCATACGCAATGGAATACTGGCGATCAGCCTATCTTCCTCGGTAGTACGGTCAAAGTTAATTTCGATCTCGTCTTCGTTGATTGTCAGATGTTTTGCAATAACCTGGATGATCTCATCGCGCAGTTGCTCAATGGTGCCCTGAGCTAAGCCGCCGCGATCGTACGTCAAAGCCAGTTTCAGACGCTCCTTCGCAGCATTTTTACTTTGCTGCCCATATCCCCCCGGCGAGAGATGTTTGACGAGCTTGTCTAGCAACCCCACGGGACTCTCCTCACCGCCGTTAGCGCCTCAGGTTTACTGGCCTTTAAACAGGCGGGCCAGCCATTTAAAGAGACCTTTGCCTTCCTCTAGGGGGAGCATTGGAACCTCCTCCCCCAGAAGACGTCGCGCAATATTCTTGTATTCCTGCCCAGCCGGCGAACTCGCGTGCAGCGACGCGAGTTCGCCGCGGTTACTCGTCACCACAATGGATTCGTCTTCCGGGATGGTCCCGAGCAGCTCAATGGCCAGAATATCCATGATGTCAGGAATATCGAGCATATCCCCACGACGCACCATCTCGGCTTGTAGACGGTTAATCACCAGGTAGATCTGTTGTTTCTCCGCCGCTTCCAAGAGGCCAATGACGCGGTCGGCATCGCGGATCGCCGACACGTGCGGCGTGGTAACGATGACGACTTCATCCGCCCCGGCGATGGCATTCTGGAAGCCGTTTTCGATACCGGCGGGCGAGTCAATGATAGTGAAATCGAACTGGGCCCGGAGTTCCGCACAGATCTTTGCCATGGCATCGGGGCTGACGGCGCTCTTGTCACGCGTTTGTGCGGCTGGCAACATGTGTAAGGTGGCAATCCGTTTGTCGCGAATGATGGCCTTCTGCAACCGGCAGCGTCCCTCGACCACATCGATCAGATCAAAAACGATGCGGTTCTCCAGGCCCATGACAATATCGAGATTGCGCAGACCCACATCCGTATCGACCGCCACCGCTTTCTTGCCTAGTTCAGCCAGTGCGGCACTGACGTTCGCGCTAAAAGTTGTCTTACCGACCCCGCCTTTACCCGAGGTTATCGTAATGACTCGTCCAGCCACGGCCTATCCCCTTTTGTAAAATCCCCCTCGCCCCCGCTCCCACGCCTCGACCACAATGGCGTTCTGGTCGATACGCGCCAACTCTGGCGTCCCAGGTGCATTGGGTCGCGCTTCTGGTGGTCGGGCAATATGCCCGGCAATACGCAGTTGGATGGGGGCAAAATGCAGGGCGGTGATGATCGACTCCTCACGGTCAGGCACACCGGCGTATGCTGAACCCCTGAGCGCACCCCAGACGAATATGTTATAGCCGGCAATGACTTCCGCCCCAGGATTGACATCGCCTATGACGATCAAATGACCTTCGGCGGCGACTTTTTCTCCAGAACGCACTGTACGTTGTTCGACATGGACGAGGGTCTGCACATCCGGGGGTGAGGGCACGAACGTTTGGTGCGATGAGGGTGGGGGACGCCGCTCCAGACCGTCCAGAATGGGCACCACCCCTTGGAGCATAACGCCGTAACGCGCCAGCACCACCGCGAGCTGCTCCATGTCCTGCTGCAGGACAGGCCGACCGCCAATCTCGAGCAGCACCTGCGCCCCAGCAAAGAATTTCGGCGATTGCTGGAGATATTCTTCGAGTTCGACGAGCAGTTGTGGAAGCGGGCTATCCCACTCGAGCCGTAGTAAGAGGCCATAGTCCGTCCCCGAGAGTTTGACGCGCGGTTTTGACATACACCACCTCTGGAGCCGACGCTATCCCTGCAGCGCCCGGATGAGCTGCTCGACTTCCTCCTTGAAGCGCCAATCTTCCTCGACCATGCCTTTGATTTTGTTGCAGGCATGCAAGACTGAGGTATGGTCGCGGTCACCAAAATTCTTGCCGATTTGCGGTAACGACGCACTGGTGAGTGTGCGCGCCAGGTACATCGCCACATGGCGGGCATGGGCAATTTCCTTGTTGCGTTTTTTGGACCGCAGCAACGCCCCTTTGAGCTTATAGCGGTCGGCAACTGCCCGTTCGATATCGGCAATAGAAATCGGCCGCTCTTCTTGCACATCCGCCAGTTCAGCAATGAGGTTCTGCACCAAGCTCACGGTAATCTGCTGGCCGGTCATGGACGTAAACGCCTCGATCACATTCAAGGCGCCTTCCAGCTTGCGGACGTCCCCCCGGAGACGACGGGCGAGAAACCAGGCCACCTCGTCGGGTAACGTCATCTGCATGAACTCCGCTTTTTTGGTCAGAATAGCGATCTTGGTTTCCAGATCGGGCGCTTGCAAGTCAGCCACTAGCCCCCATTCAAAACGCGAGCGCAGCCGCTTCTCCAGGCCAACCATGTCCTTGGGGAGCTTGTCACTGGTGAGCACAATCTGTTTATTGTCGTTGAAGAGCACATTGAACGTGTGGAAAAATTCCTCCTGCGTGCGCTCCTTGCCGATGAGAAACTGCACGTCATCGACCAGGATGACATCATTCCTGCGATAGCGGTTACGAAAGTCGTCCATTTTGTCATGGCTCAGGGCACTCACCAGATCATTGAGGAATTTTTCAGAGGAGACATAGCACGTGACCATGCTACGGTGCGTCTGCTGCACGTAATGGCCAATGGCATGCAGCAAATGCGTCTTGCCCAGCCCCACATCACCGTAGACAAAGAGGGGATTGTAGGTGCGTGCCGGATGGCGGGCCACCGCCAGGCAGGCAGCGTGAGCAAACTGATTACTTGATCCCACCACAAAGGTTTCGAAGGTAAACCGCGGGTTGAATGCCTGCCCTGTGCTGGGTACTGGCCGTGCGGCCCCGTTGACCGGCGCTGACTCAGGTGGCTCTGCGCCTGCTACCGTTTCGGCAGGCTCTTGGACGACGAAGAACACTTGATATGGTACACCCGTGCATTCTTGTAAGGTTTGGGTGATGAGCTCGTGATAATGTTCCACCACCCAGTCACGCACGAATTTGTTCGGTACCGCGATGCGCAACATGCCCACCGCGCCTGATAAGGGCTTGAGCGGTGCAAACCACGTGGCGTACTTCGTCGCTTCAACACGCTCACGCACTACTTGCAGGACTTCCTGCCAGATATGCTCGACACTACTGGGCCGTTCCTGGAGCGGCCAATTATGCTGCAGCCCCACAAATTTCCCCTCGCCCACCGTCTCCACTACTATGGCTGATCCTCAGCGCCGCATGACCACCCTGCTGTGTCTCAGCGTACTCAATGCAAGCATATATAACGTTCTGTCAGCGCATTGTCAATGAAAATTTCACATTTCCTTTGTGCTTCGCATTTTTAATACCCTGTGAATTTCTGTATGAACATGTGGAAATCTTCATTTGTTGAGAAAAATATTAAGATCAACTTATGTTATATAACGTTATATTGAGGTAAAGACAGCACCATAATGCTAGCAAAAACAGTTTTACTTGAGATGATAACTGTGGATAACTCCCTTCACAGTTATATATCATTGTGCAAGACTGGCATGATGTGCTTCCGCAAGCACTAGATGGATATCGTCACATGTCGGTAGAGTGGTTCACCCTGGCAGCAAGCACTGCGCTGGCTCTAACACAACGGGTGCCGTTGTAGCTTTTCTACAACGGCGATGAGTCGCTATAGAAAACGTCGAAGCCTACCTGGCAGCGCGCACATGGCAGTTTGAGTGAGAATACAAACAGATACACCGAACGCTCAGTCTGTCTCTGACCTGCTGCGTACCTGCAAGTCTTTGTGTTATCTTCGCTAACGTGTCTGCTTGTGCTATCGGCAGAGTTGGGCCATACTACCAACTCTGGGGGCATCGGAGGCAGAGAGGGGCCGATGCGTTTGGTGTGGTCAGGTCGCCGCCATATTCTCCTGCGGTATGACCCTCCCGGAAAGCTCGCTGCTAGTACGCATCATCACTATGTATTGACGAGGAAAGCGATGCCAAGCACAGCCAAAACACGCCGGATGAATGGCGGCCACGCCGTTGTGGACTGTTTGCGCAACGAGGGCGTACGCCATGTGTTCAATGTTCCGGGCGAAAGCTTCACGTCCATCCTGGACGGTATGCGGAACGCTAAGGAGATACAGCTCATCACCAACCGCCACGAGGGCGGGGCGTGCCTCATGGCGGAAGCCTACGCCAAGGCCACGCGCACGCCAGGTGTGTGCGTGGTTACGCGTGGACCAGGGGCCACCCACGCCAGCATTGGCATACACTGTGCCCGCCACGACTCCACACCTCTGGTGTTGCTCGTGGGACAGGTGGAGCGAGCAGCCCGCGGCAGGGAGGCCGGGCAGGAGATCGATTATACGCATTTCTTCGGCAGCCTGGCCAAATGGGTGATCGAGGTCAATGACCCGTGCCGCGTGCCGGCCGTGCTGAGCCGGGCGTTTCACCTCGCCCGTAGCGGGCGGCCTGGCCCCGTGGTGGTATCGCTGCCGCGGGATATGCTGGACGAGACCGCTGACATTCCCCTGGTCGAGCCGTATCCGATCATGCGGGCCAATCCAGAGCCAGCCTTGATCCAGGAGATGGTACAACGGCTCGGGGCGGCCAGGACCCCGATCATTGTTGCCGGATCGGGCACCGAGTACGCCGGAGCGCGGCAGGAACTCATCGCCTTCTCCGAAAAATTCCAGGTGCCGGTGGTGACCACGTATCGTCGTCTGGCTGCGTTCCCCAACGATCACACCCACTACCTGGGGAATCTGAGCAGTGCCCGGAACCACACACGCGATGCAGTGGCCGGGGCGGATCTCGTCTTAGCTATCGGCACACGCCTGAACCAGCAGACCACGGCGGGCTGGACGCTGCCGCATCCCGACCAGACACTGATCCAGATCGACCCAGCGCAGGAGGTGATTGGACAGAATCACCGTCCCGCCATCGGGATGGTCTCCGATATCAAGCTAGCGCTGGTTGCCGCCCTGGAGTATCCGGCGCCCCCACCCAATCCGGCCCGCCAAGGGTGGATCGACGAATATCGCAAGGTACAGCAGGAGTGGGCCACGCCTCCCGAGCGTCCGACCAGTAAGGTCTCCATGGAAAAGGTGATGCTGGACATGAAGACGACGCTCCCCAGGGACACCGTCCACACGGTGGATGCCGGCAACTTCGCGTTGTGGGTCCACAAGTACCAGGAATTCAGTGTGCCCGACACCTTCTTTGGCCCAACGGTGGGATGCATGGGATACGGCGTGCCATCCGCGATCGGCGCCAAGCTGGCCCATCCCAATCGCGTAGCCATTGCCCATTGTGGCGATGGCGGCTTCTTGATGACTGGTCAGGAGATGGCGACGGCGGCCCAGTATGGCATCAATATCATCACCGTGGTCTATAACAACAGTGCGCTGGCCACTATCCGCATGCACCAGGAGGCCCAGTACCCCAACCGGCCAAGTGGCACAGACTTTGTCAACCCGGATTTTGCTGCCTTGGGCACTGCCTACAGGGCCCTGGGGATCCAGGTGACTCGCGACAACGAATTCCTCCCGGCGCTCAAGGAAGCCCTGAAGGCCAACAGACCGGCGCTGATCGAGGTCATGACCGAACTGGAGTATATCTCTCCTACGGCCACTTTGTTGCAGGTGACCGCCGGTCAGCCGGGGCGGTAAGTCCATGCAGGGGCTACCAGCTTCTCCGGAGTAGGCGTGATGATCTATACCTTTGGCGACTTCCAACTGGATGAAGAGCGCTATGAGCTACGTTGCGTTGGCGCGCCCATCAGGCTCGAGCCCAAGGCCTTCCACGTCCTGACCTATCTCATCCAGCACCGCGATCGGGTGGCGAGCAGGGATGAGCTACTCGAGCAATGCTGGCCTGGGGAGTTTGTGACCGCGTCCGCGCCTGCTTACTACATTGTGAAGGCGCGTCAGGCGGTGGGCGACGGCGGCGTAGCCCAGCGGATCATCAAGACCATGCACGGACACGGCTATCGCTTCATTGCAGCCGTTGTGGCACACCAGCCTGATGCAGCTACTCCTGCCGTTCCTCCGCTGCCACGGCCGTCCGTGACTGAAGCGGGGCCGCCACCACCCGACACGCCTGAGCCCCTCGCCTCTCAATCCCAGACGCGCCAGCGCATCTCTATCGCGACCGCTGGAACCGGGTGAGTTGTTCGCCCATAGGTGCCTGCGACCAGCAACACCTCGTCATGTCCTCCACCGCGGAGGGGTGACGCCAGCACTGGAGGGACCATACAGTGGCAACGACAACGCTGAGGCTCACGGCTGCCATTCGGTTACATGGCGGCACACTGCCGCTTTTGAGTGGTGACATTGTCATGGACGGGCTGCAACTCGATCAGATCAAGGTGGAGCCGCAGATCGCCGCCTACCGCAGGATGGTGCGCGACCTGGCGTTCGATGTCTGTGAGCTTGCCCCTACTACCTATCTATGTGCCAAAGCATTCAACAAGCAGTTCACGGCCATTCCCGTGTTTCTGACCCGTGATTTTCATCACCGCTCGGTCGTCTGTAATGTGGCTTCGGGCATTCAAGACCCCAAGGACCTGATCGGCAAAAAATTCGGGGTGCGGGCCTACACGGTCACGACTGGCGTCTGGGCCCGCGGCATCCTCGAGTCGGAGTATGGCGTTGATCCGGCCCAGGTGACCTGGTACACCGATGACGAGGAGCACGTGACAGAATGGGTCCCACCGTCGAATGTGGTGCATCTGCCGCCGGGTGAGAGCCTGGCCGCGATGATCGCTGCAGGTCGACTGGATGTGGCGCTGAGCGGTGCGGCAGGTATCGGACGCAGCGGACCCCCAACGGCCAACTGGGAGGCCGCCGCGGCCCAGGCAATTGCCGCACCCACAGCAGCCCAGCTTGTACCGCTGTTCCCTAACGCGCGTACATTAGAGGTAGAGTGGTACCAGCGGACGAAAATTTTTCCGATCCACGGTCTCATCGTGATCAAGAACGCTGTGCTC
>Ga0081538_10002120_pt1 | contig 19776 bp, 14 predicted proteins | sample TabmetS5T2R1_FD_71022 | JGI IMG/M metagenome (GOLD analysis project Ga0081538, IMG submission 71022) | Tabebuia heterophylla rhizosphere microbial communities from the University of Puerto Rico - S5T2R1 | ecosystem: Host-associated > Plants > Roots > Rhizosphere ...
TGGTGGAGGCGGCGCGCAAGTAGGTTCCCGGGAAGGGCGGCCGCGCACGCCGTTAGTGCCGCCGTCCTGGTCGTCACTAGCGTTCCCGGGATGCAGGACCTCGAGGGCAAGGTTGCGGTGGTGACCGGCGGCGCGTCGGGCATCGGCCTGGGGTTGGCCCGGCGGTTCGCCGGCGAGCGCATGCGGGTGGTGCTGGCGGACGTCGAGCGGGCGGCGCTGGACGAGGCGACGGCCGAGCTGGCGGAGGCGTTCGGCGCCGACAACGTCATGGGGGTCCCCACGGACGTGGGCCACGACGAAGCGGTGGACGCCCTGGCGGCGGCTGCGTTCGAGCGGTTCGGCACTGTCCACGTGCTGTGCAACAACGCCGGCGTCGGGGTCGGCGGGCTCACGTGGACGGTGCCCCCCGATCGCTGGCGCTGGGCCGTCGATGTGAACCTGCTCGGGGTCGCGCGCGGCATTCGGGCGTTCGTGCCCCGGATGATCGAGCAGGGCGAGGGTCACGTGGTCAACACGGCCTCGGCCGCCGGCATCCTCACCGGACCGGCGATGGCCCCCTACTACGCCACCAAGCACGCGGTGGTGGCGCTGTCGGAGTCGCTGCACTTCGACCTCCAGCTCACCGGCGCCACCGTGGGCGTGTCCGTCCTGTGCCCCGAGTGGGTGCGCACCAACATCGCCGACAGTGAGCGGAACCGCCCCTCGGACGTGGCGCCGGTCGAGTCGGGCCCCGTGCCGGGCGTCGATGTCGACCCCGAGATGATCCGGGCGCTGATCCAGGGCCTGATCCAGGGCGGCATGGACCCCGGCGACGTCGCCGCGCAAGTCGTCGATGCCATACGCACCGGGCGCTTCTGGGTCCTGACCCATGCCACCACCGTGGAGGCCGCCCGCCAGCGCTGGGATGCGATCGCCTCCGACGGCCAGCCGGTGTTCTGGAACGTGACGGCTGTCTGACGCCGCAGCGACCCCGTGACGGCTGTAGGAGCATCGTGACCATGCGCATTGGCGTCAACGACATCGACCTCGAGGTTCAGGTCGCAGAGCCCGCCGACCCCACCGAGGCACCGGCTGTCCTGCTGCTTCACGGCTGGCCCGACTCCCACCGACTCTGGCGCCACCAGGTGCCCGCGCTCACGGCCGCCGGGTTTCGGGCCGTCGTGCCCGACCTGCGGGGCTTCGGCGCCTCCGACCGGCCGGAAAGCGTGGAGGCCTATGCCCTACCCCACATCCTCGGCGACGTGATCGGCGTCCTCGACCATCTCGGGGTCGGCCGCGCCCACGTGGTCGGACACGACTGGGGCGCGGCCGTCGCCTGGGGAATGGCGGCGCTCTTTCCCGATCGCGTCGACCACCTCGTCGCCCTGTCCGTGGGCCATCCCTCGGCGTTCGGGGCCGCTGGCCTCGCCCAGCGCGAGAAGTCCTGGTACATGCTCCTGTTCCTGTTCGAGGGGGTCGCGGAGCGCTGGCTCTCGGACGACGACTACGCCAACTTCCGGGCCTGGTCCCGGCACCCCGACGCGGACGCCGTGGTCTCGGAGCTGTCCCGCCCGGGCGCCCTGACGGCGTCCCTGAACTGGTACCGCGCCAACCTCCCCGCGGCGGCGCTGGTCGAGCCGCCGCTCGAGGTACCGCCGGTGGCTCGACCGACGATGGGCATCTGGAGCCGGGACGACATGGCGCTGATCGAAGCGAACGTGACCGGTTCCGCCGCCCATGTGACCGCGGAGTGGCGGTACGAACGGATCGACGGGGCCGGGCACTGGATCCCGCTCGAGGCCCACGACGCACTGGCCGCCCTGTTGCTCGACTTCCTCCCCGCCCCCGGCTGAGCTGCGGAGCTCCCGTCGGGCGCCCCGACCGCCCTACCACCGGGACCGCGCTCAACCGCCTTCGAGCGCGGCGATCGCCGCGGCCAGGGCCAGGGTGCGACGGGCCTGATCGACGTGGAGGTTCTCGATCATGCGGCCATCGACGGTGACCACGCCTCGACCCTCGGCCTGCGCCCGCTCGAACGCCTCGATCATGCGGCCGGCCCGCTCCACCTCGTCGGCCGCCGGTGCGAACACCCGGTTGCAGGGCTCGAGCTGGGCCGGGTGGATCAGCGTCTTGCCGTCGAACCCCAGCTGGCGCCCCTGGCGACACTCCGCCTCGAACCCCTCCGCGTCCGCGATGTCGTTGTAGACGCCGTCGAGGATGACCTTGCCCGTGGCTCGCGCCGCGAGCAGGCACAGGCCGAGGCCCGCCAGCAGGGGCTGGCGCCCGGGAACGTGCTCGGCCTGCAGCTCCTTGGCGAGGTCGTTCGTGCCCATCACCAGCACGGTCAGCCGCTCGGAGGTGGCGCAGATCTCCTCGGCGCGCAGCATCGCCGCCGGCGTCTCGAGCATGGCCCAGATGGCGGTGCCGTCGCCGGCACCTCCCGCCTCGAGCGCCCCCTCGATGGCGTGCACCGCGCCGGCCGAGTCGATCTTCGGGACCACCACGGCGGCGGGGCCGGCGGCCGCGACCGCCCGCAGGTCGTCGTCGTGCCAGGGCGTGCCGGCCCCGTTGATGCGTACGGTGACCTCCCGGGCGCCGTAGCGGCCCGAGGTCGCCGCATCACACACCCGGTCGCGGGCCGCGGCCTTGGCGTCGGGTGCGACCGCGTCCTCGAGGTCGAGGATGAGGGCGTCGGCGGCCAGGGTCTCGGCCTTGGCGAGGGCGCGCTCGTTGGCGCCCGGCATGTACAACACCGACCGCCGGGGCCGGAGCGCGGGCTCCCGGGTCGCGCTCACCCGCCCGCCCGTTCGGTGGGAGCGAAGCCGTAGGCCCCCGCGAGCTCGGGATCCCGGTCGGCCAGCTGGTGGGCGAGCTCGACGATCACCTTGCACTGCTTGACCGAGGCGTCGTCCTCCATCTTGCCGTCGAGCATGATGGCGCCGGTGCCGTCGCCCATGGCCTCGATGATCCTCTGGGCGTGGGCCACGTCGGCGGGATCGGGGCTGAACACCCGCTTGGCGATCTCGATCTGCGTGGGGTGCAGGCTCCAGGCGCCGACGCAGCCGAGCAGAAAGGCGTTGCGGAACTGGTCCTCGCAGGCGATGACGTCCTTGATGTCGCCGAACGGCCCGTAGTACGGCAGCACCCCGTTGGACACGCAGGCGTCGACCATGCGGGCGAGCGTGTAGTGCCACAGGTCCTGTTGGAAGGTGGCACGCGGTGCGTCCGGGTCGTCGGGGTCGGGGTCCTGGCGCACCAGGTAGCCCGGGTGGCCGCCGCCCACTCGGGTGGTCTTCATCCTCCGGTTGGCGGCGAGGTCGGCGGGCCCCAGCGAGAGACCCTGCATACGGGGGCTGGCCGCACAGATCTCCTCGACGTTGGCCACGCCGCGGGCGGTCTCGAGGATGGCGTGGACCAGCAGCGGTTCGGTGAGCCCGGCCCGGGCCTCGAGCTGGGCCAGCAGGCGATCGACGTAGTGGATGTCCTCGGGGCCCTCGACCTTCGGGATCATGATGACGTCGAGGGCGTCGCCGACGTCCGTGACGGCCGTGGTCAGGTCGTCGAGCCCCCACGGCGAATCGAGCGAGTTGACGCGGGTCCACAGCTGGGTGTCGGGCGCGCTCCACTTCTTGCCCACCTCGACCATCCCCGCCCGTGCGGCCTCCTTGTCGGCCGCGGGCACGCCGTCCTCGAGGTTGGCGAGCAGGACGTCGACCTGGGCGGCCATGTCCGGCACCTTGGCCACCATCTTCGGGTTCGACGCCGGGAAGAAGTGGATCATCCGCGAGGGCCGGACCGGGATCTCCCGCAGGGGCGCGGGCGCGCCGACCGCCAGCGGGCGGAAGAAGTCCTTGGGCGAGCGGTGTCCAGGCATGCCCAGGGATGCTAGCTGTGCAGGATTTCTCGGCTCCTCCGCGCCCACACCCGTCCCGGGCGGCGCCAAAGCAAGGTGGGGGGTGTTCGAGGGGGGAGGGTTTGCCTCCCCCCTCGAGGTGATCAGAACGACGCCTGGCGGTATTCGGTGGCGGCGTCGTCGATTTGGTTGTTCTCGCCGTAGGACATGACGGCGAAGCTGGCGGCGGTGGGTTCACCGGGTTGGCTGAACTCTTGGGGGCCGGAGGGGCCGTTGTAGTCGATGTCCTCGCCGTTGGCGACGAGGTCCTTGCATTCCTGGTAGGTGGTGCACTCGGTGCCGTCGCGGGTGACGCCGTTGATGTTGGCGGCGATCTGGGCCGGGTCGTCGGTGCCGGCGATCTCGGCGGCCAGGGCCATGATCACCACGGCGTCGTAGGTCTCGGGCCCGTAGCTGAAGTCCTGCAGCGCGGGATCGACACTGAGGAGCTGGTTGCGGAAGTCCTCGGTGAGCTCGGCCGTGGGCAGGGTGCCCTTGGCGCCCACCAGGGCGCCGGGCTCGCTGAACTCCTCACCCAGCGCGTTGCCGATGTTGCCGTCGACCAGGTAGACGCCCTTTTCGTCGGGGGTGAAGCCCTGCTCGAACAGGTCGTTGAGGATGATGCTGGACTCGGCGAAGCCGATCATGACCAGCGCGTCGGGATCGGCGGAGATCACCTCGTCGACCTCGGCCGAGAAGGTCTGGGCCTCGGGGTCATAGACCCGCTCGACCACGACCTCGGCGCCCTGTTCCTCGAGGGGCTCCTTGGTGAACTGCAACAGACCCTCACCGTAGGAGTCCTGGCGGGCCAGCAACGCCACCGTGCTGTGACCGTCCTCGACGATCAGATCCGACAGGATCCGGCCCTGCAACACGTCCGACGGGGCGGTACGGAAGTACAGGTCGCCGTCGTCGTAGTCGGTGAACTCCGGTGAGGTGTTGGCCGGCGAGAAGTGGATCTTGCAGTTCTCCTTGGTGATCTTGTCGATCACGTTCAGCGACACACCCGACGCCGCCGCCCCCAGGATCGCATCCACCCCGGCCGCCAAATGGCCATCCACGGTGGGGTTGGCGATGTCGGGGTCGCCGTCACCCGAATCCCCGGGAGTGAACTGGGCCGGCTGACCCAACACGCCCCCCGCCGCGTTCACGTCCTGGATCCCCAGGGCGGCACCGGCCTCCTCGGGTGGGCCCAAGAACGCCAGGTCGCCCGTCTGCGGGAGCAGACCGCCGATCTTGAGGACGCCGTCGCTCTCCCCCGTACACGAGGGCGCCGCCTCCCCCACCGCAGGCGCCGCCGACGCGCCGCCCTCCTCTTCCGCTGTCGTATCGCTCGACTCGTCACCCTCCGCCTGGGTGTCATCGTCGTCATCGCCGCACGCAGCGGCCACCAACGAAACACCCATGAGGACGGCCAGGAGTCGCAACCACCGGCTGTGCTGTCGCATTGCATTCTCCCTGTCCACCAATGGAACGCGCGGGAGATCGTCCCCCGCGTCGCCACAGGTCTACCACTCGTGGCCCGACGGAGCTTGCGATCTGCCGACCAGTTGCATTAACGATCGGTCACGATGCCCACCGAACTGGCGTTTCTGCACGATGCGTACGCGCGGACCTTCGATGCCGTGGTGAGCCACGTCGACCGCGACGAGGACGGTCTGCGGATCGCCCTCGAGCGCACGCTGTTCTACCCGACGGGCGGCGGTCAGCCGCACGACGTCGGGTTCTTGCGCTGGGACGGCGGCTCGGCCCGCGTGACCGACGTGCGGAAGCAGGGTGACGAGGTGTGGCACCGGCTCGACGTCGACGGCGACGGTGCTGCCATGGCGCCGTCAGGGGGCACGACCGTGCACGGCGAGATCGACTGGGAGCGCCGCTACCGGCTGATGCGCACCCACACCGCCCTCCACGTGCTGTGCGGCGTGATCTGGAACGAGTGGGGCGTCCCGGTCACCGGCGGCAACATGGAGCCGCTCGCCGCCCGGATGGACTTCGAGCTCGATCCCACCCCCGAGGACTTCGGTGCCCGCGCCGAGTCGCTCGTGGCGGCCGAGATCGCCGCCAACCGGCCGATCGAGGTGTCGTTCATCCCTCGGGCCGAGGCCGTTCTGGACGAGGCGCTGATCCGGACCAAGGTCAGCCTGGTGCCCGAGTCGGTGGCCGAGATCCGGGTCGTGGACATCGTGGGGCTCGACAAGCAGGCCGACGGCGGGACCCACGTGGGCTCGACCGGCGAGATCGGCCGAGTCAGGGTGGTCAAGACCGAATCGAAGGGCAAGGGCAACAAGCGGATCCGCATCGCCGTGGAGGACGCTTGACGGCAGCGGCCGCCCCCGCCGTCTCCGCCCCGCTCGAGGAGCTGCGGGACCGGCTGCGGGCGCTGGGACGCGTGGTCGTCGCCTTCTCCGGGGGCGCGGATTCGGCGTTCCTGGCGTGGATGGCGAACGACACCCTCGGCTCCGACCGCGTCCTGGCCGTGACCGCCGTGTCACCGTCGCTGCCCGCCGCCGAGCGTGCGGACTCCGCCGCCCTCGCCGCCGAGTGGGGACTGCGCTGGCGCGAGGTCGAGACGGACGAGCTGGCCGAGGTCGCGTACAGGCGCAACGACGCCGACCGGTGCTACTGGTGCAAGGACGCCCTGCTGCGCGCGGCGGGGCCGTTGGCCGCGGCCGAGGGCGCCACGGTGGTCCTGGGGGTCAACGTCGACGACCTGGGTGACCACCGCCCCGGACAGCGGGCGGCGAGCGAGCGCGGCGCAGCGTTTCCCCTGGTGGACGTCGGTTTCACGAAGTCCGACGTGAGGGCCTGGTCACGGCGCCTCGGCCTGCGCACCTGGGACAAGCCGGCCGCCGCGTGCCTGGCGTCGCGCCTTCCTTACGGCACACCGGTCACGCTGGGCCGGCTGGCCACCGTGGAGCGGGCGGAGGCGGCGCTGCGGTCGCTGGGGTTCCGAGAGCTGCGGGTGCGGCACTACGGGGACACGGCCCGCCTGGAGGTGCCCCTGGACCGGCTCGCCGACGTCGTGGCGCTCCGGGAGCGGGTGGTCGTGGCGGTGAGGGCGTCGGGCTACCGCTACGTGACGCTGGACCTCGAGGGCCTGCGGTCGGGCAACCTCAACGCCGCGCTGGGCCTCGCGGCCGGCGAGGGCGGCGCCGCAGCGGGCGAGCGGCCGCTGGGGCACTAGGACAGCTCCCGCATTGCGTCGACCACGGCGTCGACCTCGTCGGGCGCGGTGACGATGCTCGGCCCGAAGCGCAGGTAGGACTCGCGGTAGGGCGTGATGCTGGCCGCGATCTGGCGGTCGGCCAGCGCGCCCACGACCTCGGCCGGCGCGACCGCACCCATCGACACGCACACGATGCCCGCCGAGAGCCCGGGGTCGGCGGGCGTGACGACCTCGACGCCCCCGATGTCGGCCAGCCCCGCCTTGAGCTGCGCGGCCTGCTCGCTGGTGCGCCGAGCGATGGCGGCCTTGCCGATGTCGAGGTGAAACCTGAACGCCTCGGCGATCGCCCACCGGTGCTCGAAGCTGTGGTAGCCGCCCGGGGTGTTGGACGCGCCCGGGTCGGTGCCCGACGGTGACGACCCGGCCGCCCAGGCGCCGAAGTGGTCGGCCGCGAAGGGTGGGATCGTCGGTCCGATCGCATCCCAGGCCTCGCGGCGGCCCCAGACGATTCCGGTTCCCCGCGGCCCGAAGAGCCACTTGTGGGTGCCGGAGATCAGGAAGTCGCACCCGAGCGTCGCCACCGTCTGGTCCTCGGCGCCGAGCCCATGCACGCCGTCGACGCACAGCAGCACCCGGTCCGCGGCGCCTCGCCCCGCGTTGACGTCGGTGAGCGCAGCGGCAATCTCGGCGATCGGCAGCTTCACCCCGGTGCTGGAGTGGACCCAGGTCAGCGCCACGGCGCGGGTCGCCGGGGTGGTGGCCGCGGTGAGTCGGCCCACGATCTCGTCGACCGACGCCAGCGCCGGCCGGTCGTAGAGCCGGACCCGGCGGACCGTCGCCCCGTCGCGATCGGCCACCAGCCGCAGCGCCTCGTGCGTCGAATAGAAGTCGTGCTCCGTGGTGAGCACCTCCTGGCCGGGTCGCAGGCGCAGCCCCCCGTACACGAGGCCGAGGCCCATCGTGGTGCTATCGGTGAAGGCGATCTCGCCCGGATCGGCCCCGAGGTACTCGGCCGCGGCGGCGCCCGCCGCGAGCTCGCTGTCGCTCTGGTGCTCCTCGAGGTACCCGTGCGTGTCGTCGTCGAGGCCGCTCCGGTGCCGCTCGATCGCATCGGCGACGGGCCGGGGGTGGGCCGCCAGCACGAACGCCGCGAAGTGCAGGATGTCGGGCGTCAGCGGGAACTGGTCGCGAATCGACGCCCAGTCACCGGGATCGAATGGGGTCCCGCCGGCATCATCCTCCCCGCCGCCGCGCGGGACGGCTCGGTCGTCGCTCGAACGGCAGGCGGCGGCGCCCCCCATTGCCAGGCTCCCGGCGACCGCGCCGGACCTTGACAGGAACGCCCGCCGGGAAAGATCGCCCATCGGTCGACCCCCTCGCAGTGCTGTCGTGCGGCGCCGCCGCGGCGCCATGGCAATGCTACGGAAACGGCGGGGCCACAATCGGGCTGTGCCCGACGTCCCCGACGACGACCGTGCCATCGACGATCCCGCCGACGCAGAGGCGCTGGCCCGGTATGCGGCCGCGCTGGCCGACCGCATCGACGAGGCGATCCCGGGCTGGATCGAGCGGTCCGTGCGCCGCATCTTGGCCGACCAGGGCATCGCGGTCGACGGAGTCGCCGCCGAGCGCATCCGTGATGCCGGACGCGCCGCACGCGAGAGCGGCGGGCGGCGCGTGCGGGACCTCCTGGCCACCGACATCGACTCGCAGGCCGGGAACCCCCTGGCCGTGCTGCGGTCGCTCGTGCCCCACGCCACTGCCGTCCTCGCGTCGGCCGGCGCACGGCCGGTGGCCCGGGACGAGTTCAGCGTGCGGCACTTCCCCGACGACGTGTACGACCTGACCCCTGCGTCGTTCGCGGACGTCGACCCTGCGCTCCACGAGCCGGGGTTGGTGTGGGGGGCGGCCAAGGCCCACGTCCACCTGGCACGGCGGCGTCGAGAGGGCCGGCGCTAGCAGTGCCTGGCCGCGTACGCAGTTAATCCACAGGAAACAAGCCGGAATCGCCGGCGCAACGTTCGGTCGTCATCCTGTCGCTCGTCTCAGCTGGGCGACGAAAGGATGACGTATGGATGCGGGCAACACCGCCTGGATGCTGGCCGCGACCGCGCTGGTGCTGTTCATGACTCCGGGGCTGGCGTTGTTCTACGGCGGCATGGTCCGGGCCAAGAACGTCCTGGGCATGCTCATGCAGAACATCTTCGCCATGGGCCTGCTGGCGGTGGTGTGGGCGGCGATCGCGTTCAGCCTCGCCTTCGGCGATGCCGGCAACGGCGGGTTCATCGGCAACTTCGACTACGCCTGGCTCAAGGATGTGGGTCCGGCGCTCACCGACCAGGAGTTCCTGAGCTTCCTGACCATCCCGTTCATCCTGTTCTGCGCCTACCAGATGACGTTCGCGATCATCACACCGGCGCTGATCACCGGGGCCACGGCAGACCGCCTCAAGTTCAGCGCGTACGCCGTGTTCATCGGCGTGTGGCTGGTCCTGGTGTACGGGCCGATCGCCCACATGGTGTTCGCGGGTGGCTGGCTGGCCGACATGGGTGCGCTCGACTTCGCCGGGGGCGCGGTGGTCCACATGAACGCCGGCGCCGCGGCCCTGGCCCTGGTGCTCCTGATCGGTAGGCGCAAGGGCTGGCCGGACACGCCGATGCAGCCCCACAACCTGCCCCTGACCGTGCTGGGCACCGGGATCCTCTGGTTCGGCTGGGCCGGCTTCAACGCCGGGTCCGCGCTGGCGGCCGACGGCATCGCCGGGCAGGCGATCATGAACACGTTCCTCGCCGCCTCGGCGGCGATGCTCGGCTGGCTGGTTGTCGAGCGCCTCAAGGACGGCCACGCCACCACGCTGGGTGCCGCCTCGGGCGCGGTCGCCGGCCTGGTGGCGATCACACCGTGCGCCGGCTTCGTGGGCGGCATGGCGCCCGTCTACATCGGCCTGATCGCCGGGGCGGTGTGCTATCTGGCGTTGGGGCTCAAGAAGGCGTTCGCGTTCGACGACAGCCTCGACGTCGTGGCCATCCACCTCGTCGGAGGCCTCGTGGGTTCGCTGCTGCTCGGCTTCTTCGCCGATGCCGCCATCAATCCCGTGGTCACCCACGAGGGCGTCTTCCTGGGCGGCGGCGTGACGCTGCTCGGGGACCAGCTCGTCGCCTCGGCCGTCACGCTCGCCTACTCGTTCGTGGTCAGCCTTGCCATCGGCCTGGCGATCGATGCCACGATGGGCCTGCGGGTCGATGACACCGCAGAGGACGAGGGCCTCGACCTGTCCCAGCACGCCGAAGTCGCATACGCCGAGTGAGGGTTGCGAAAGGATGGACGTGAAGCTCATCACCGCCATCGTCAAGCCGTTCAAGCTCGACGACGTGAAGACCGCCCTCAAGGATGCGGGCGTGACCGGCATGACAGTCACCGAGGTGCAGGGCTTTGGCCGCCAGTCGGGCCACACCGAGGTCTACCGGGGGGCGGAGTACACGATCGACTTCGTCCCCAAGGTGCGCATCGACGTGCTGACCGACGTGGCCGATGCCGAACGGGTGGCGGAGGTGATCGCCGCCGCCGCCCGCACCGGCAAGATCGGCGACGGCAAGATCTGGATCACCGAGGTCGACCGCGTCATGCGGATCCGCACCGGCGAGGTCAACGCCGACGCCCTGTAGGTTGACCTGACGGCGCACTCGACGATCAGGACGATCCGGGCACAGCTCGCCGCCGACGACTCGCTCGTGGGTGGCGAGCTGTGCCGCGTCTGGTCGGACGAGGTCGACCGCTGGCTCGCCCGGTTGCTCGACGAGGCCGTCGGACACGGTCCATCGGCCGGGCTCGCCCTGGTGGCGTGTGGTGGCTACGGGCGTGGAGAGCTGTCCCTGCAGTCCGACATCGACGTGGTCCTCTTGCACTCGGGGCGCCCCGGCGACATCGGGGCGGTGGCCGACCGCATCTGGTACCCGATCTGGGACGAGGGCCTGAAGCTCGGGCACTCCGTGCGCACCGTCAAGGAGGCGCTGGCCCTGGCGGCCGACGACCTCGACACCGCCACCTCGCTGCTCGATGCCCGGCATCTGGCCGGCGATCGATCCCTCACCGAGGAGCTGGCCGACAAGGCGACGCTCCAGTGGCGCAAGCGGGCCAAGCGCTGGCTCGCGGCGATGGCCCGGCGAGTGCACGACCGGCAGGTCCAGGCGGGGGAGGTCGCGTTCCTGCTCGAGCCGGACCTCAAGGAGGGGCGGGGCGGGCTGCGCGACGTGCAGGCCCTGCGCTGGGCGCAGTCGGCGCGCACGATCTTGTGGGATACGGACGCCGCCACGCTGGACGCCGCGTACGACCGGTTGCTGGCGGTGCGGGTCGAGTTGCACCGGCGCACCGGTCGGCCCGGAGACCGGCTGCTCCTCCAGGAACAGGACGCCATTGCCGACTCCCTCGGCTACGAGGACGCCGACGCTCTCATGCGTGCGGTCGCGCACGCGGCCCGCACCATCGCCTGGACCAGCGACGACTCCTGGGCGCGCATCGAGAGCTCGCTTGCCGGCCCGTTGGGACGCCTGCGCCGCGAGCGGCCGTTGGGTGGGGGCCTGATCCTGCGCGACGGCGAGGTCCACGTCGCCGAGGGCGCCGACGCCCCCGGCGACCCGGAGCTGGCGCTGCGGGCGGCGGCGTCCGCCGCCCAGCACGGCACCCGGCTCGACCGCGAGAGCCTGGGCCGCCTGCGCGCGGAGTCCCCGGTGCCTGCCGCGCCGTGGTCGACCGGGACCAGGGCGGCGTTGGTGGAGCTGCTCCTGGCCGGGCCGCCCGCCATCCCGTTGCTGGAGGCCCTGGACCAGCAGGGCGTCTGGGAGCGCTACTTCCCCGAATGGCCGTCGGTGCGGAGCAAGCCCCAGCGCAACGCGTACCACCGCTTCACGGTCGACCGGCACCTGTGGGAGGCGGCGGCGCAGGCGGCGCAGCTTGCCGGCCGCGTCTCCCGACCCGACCTGCTCGTGCTCGCCGGCCTGCTCCACGACATCGGCAAGGGCGAGCCCGGCGATCACGTCGCCAACGGCGTGCGCATGGTCGGCGACATCGCCGCTCGGATGGGGCTCGGTGACCATGACGCTCGGGTGCTCCTCCTGCTGTGCCGCCACCACCTACTGCTGCCGGACGTGGCCACCCGACGCGACATCGAGGACCCCGCCACGATCGACCTGGTCGTCGGGGAGCTGGGCGGCAGCCGTGAGGCATTGGGGCTGCTCGCCGCGCTCACCGAGGCCGACTCGCTGGCGACCGGGCCGGCGGCCTGGAGCGAATGGAAGGCCGACCTCGTGCGGGCGCTGGTGGCCCGTACCGACCACGCGATGGGGGGTGGCCGGGGGGCGGACCTCAGCCGCGAGTTCCCGGATGATCGGCAGCGGGCGCTGCTGCGGGCCGCCGAGCAGGCCATCGTGACCGACGGGGACCGGCTCACCGTGGTCGCCGCCGACCGCCACGGGCTGTTCGCACGGGTGGCTGGCGTCCTGTCGCTGCACGGCCTGGACGTGCTCGACGCCGCCGCCACGACCGAGCGCGGCTGGGCGCTCGAGGTCTTCCGGGTGGAATCGAGCTTCGGGCCCACCTTCTCGTGGGCGAAGGTGGTCGCCGACGTCGAGCGGGCCCTGGCCGGGCAGCTGGCGATCCGGGCGCGGCTTGCCGACCGCATCCGGACGTACGGCGCCCGGCGGGCCCGCGGCCGCCACGGGCTCGGCGAGGGGCTGGACGAGCCCGAGATCCGCTTCGACCTCGATGCGACGCCCGACGCCACCGTGGTCGAGGTGGAGGCCGCCGACGCACTGGGCGTCCTGTACCGGATCACCAGCGCCCTGGCCGACCTCGACCTCGACATCACCAGCGCCAAGGTGCAGACCCTCGGGCCGCGGGTGGTCGACTCCTTCTACGTGCGCGACGGCCAGGGGGCAAAGGTGACCGACGCCGGCGTGCTCGCGGAGATCGAGCGGGCGCTGCTCCACGCGTTGGAGTCGGGCTGAAGCGTTTCACTTGAGGCAATACCGTTCGCCATTGCCTCGCCCTCACCGAACCGTTGGCCATTGCCTCGGACCGGGCCATCTGACCTCGCCCGGATAACGTCGGCCGCGTGAGCGAGCGTCCCGCAGGGCGAGAGAGCGAGTGTGGCCCGAGCGGTCCGGCCGAAGGCCAAGATCGGGAAGCAACGAGCCGGAGGTTGCCGCCCACCCGCCAGGACCTGATCCGGTGGTCGGAGGCGCTCTCGGGCATCGCCCGCACCGGGCTCGGCTTCACGCAGAACCTGTACGAGCGCGAGCGATTCGAGGAGGTGATGGCGGTGGCGGGCGACATCCGGGCGTCCGCCGAGGCCGACGAGGGCTTCGACGCCGAGCACTTCGTCGACGAGTGGATGAAGGGCGTGGGCGAGGGCGTGGCCGGCTACATCACGCCCAAGGTGGCCGTCGGTGCGGTGGTCCACAACGACGACGGCGAGATCCTGCTGGTCCAGCGGGCGGACAGCGGCATCTGGCTATACCCGACCGGCTGGGCGGACGTGGGCTACTCGGCCAGCGAGATCGCCGTGAAGGAGGTGCGCGAGGAGACGGGCATCGACTGCGTCCCGGTGCGGCTCATCGCGCTGCTCGACGGCCTGCGGCTGGGGTTCACCCGCGTGCCGCTCTACAGCCTGGTGTTCCTGTGCCGGGCGGTCGGCGGCGACCTGACGGCACATCCGCTGGAGACCCGGGCCGTCGGCTGGTTCGCAGACGCTGACCTGCCCGAGCCGCTGGCGGGCGCGTCCCAGTGGCGCGAGCACGCCTTCCGGGCGATCCACGGGGAAAACGTCGGCGTCCTCTACGACGAGCCCCGCGACCGCCCCTGGGCCAGCGGCGCTTAGCGCGGACCAGCCCTGACTTCGCGTTCCTGGCGCAGAAGTGGTTGCTGGGCAACCAGTTCCGAACCAGGAAGCGGCCCGCGGGCGCGCGGTCAGCTGCGACTTAGGGCTGGGCCCGGTCAGCGGCGGCGGCGGAGCTCGGCGCGGCGGTCGCCGGTGGCGAGGTCGAGCGTCAGGCTGGCCCGGCCGTCGTCGATCGCGATGCCCGTGTCGCCGAAGGCCGTCGTCCCGAACGGGTTGTCGAAGCGCTTGTCCCCGTGGAGCGGCACCTCGGTACCACCCACGGACAGGGGACCGGTCCAGGAGAACGTCATCGCCCCCTCGGTGGGCGAGGCGTAGCTGACGTCGAATCCCCGGGACACGCCCCCGCTGGACCCGAGGTCCGTCACGTCGATCGCTGCCGCCGAGAGGGCGGTCACGAAGGCGTCGAACGAGCCCCAGCGGCGGGCGTCGCCGACCTCGGAGATCCACACGTTGGCCGCCCCGCCGCGCGCCACGAGGTCGAACGGCTCGGTGAGCCCGTTGGTGAACGTCACCGCCGGGTCGTGGGTGCGCCACTCGGTCGGCCGCCAGGACCACAGCGCGACGTAGCCGTCGCCCTTGCGCCCGAAGGTCCAGCCGCCGACCTGCCGGACCTCGTCGAACCGCTCGGTAGGGAAGTAGGCGTGGGTGTAGGGCAGGTAGCCGAAGGCGTCGAGTGGCGGGCCCGTGGGCGCCGGATACTGGGGCGCGTAGAGGTTGATGACGGCGGCGCCGTGCTGGGCGCTGCGAGGCATGGTGGCGGCGCCGCTCCAGTACAGGTCGGCGTCGACCCAGCGGTCTCCGGGCCGGGGCTCGTTGCCCGGGTTGGTCGTGAACACGACCGCGTCCTCGTCGAGCGTGGCCTGCCAGGCGTGGAACTGCCAGCCGAAGCACCCGGGCCGGTAGTCCTGGGCGCTGGACAGCATCGCGTGTGGTGTCCGCCAGGTGACGGTGTCCACCTCGGTCAGCAGCCCGATGTTGATCTGGCAGCGCAGGGCATGGGCCAGCTGTGCGGCCACCTGGGGGTCGCCCCCGGCGACGTCGGCCAGGGCCCGGAAGGGCTGGAACAGCGTCGTCTCCCACAGATTGCGTTCCTCGATGGTGGCGAGCGTCAGCGGCACCACCTGCCATGCGGTCAATGCACCGCGTTCCCACCAGAACGGGATCGCCTCGGGGTCGGTGTTGGAAACGCCCGGCACGGGAGAGGGTGGATCGGTGCTGAAGGGCTGGTCGACGTCGATCGGCGCGCCCATGTGCTCGCGGTCGAGCAGGGGCTCGCGGCTCCGGGCCACCCGCTCGATGACCGCGGGCAGGCGGTAGCGCTCGGCTGCGGCCAGCGCCGTGGCGTCGGCGTCCGAGCGGGACGGGTAGGGCTGGTCCGACGTGCCGAACGCCAGCTTGACGGCGCCGAACACGTCCTGGTCGGCTGCCCGGCTCTTGTCCTTCATGTAGGACCGGCCGTGGGTGACGCCCACGTTCCCCTGCACCTGGTGGAGCGCCAGGTCGTAGAGGAACACGTCCAGCATCGCCGCCGCGCGCCGGGCGAGGTCAGGCTGCGCGTGCTCGGTCAGCAGCAACAGGGCCTCGATGTCCTCGCCGTAGTAGACGTCGGAGTGCCACTCGGAGAACCCCCAGGTGGCCTTCTCGTCGAGCCACGCCTCGATGCGCCGGCGACCCCGATCGGCGTGGACGCTGCCCGGCTCGCCGCTGATGGCGAACCGCTGGCGCGGGAGTGCTCGGCCGGCCAGGTACTCCAACGCGTGGAAGATGATGCGGTGGTTCTCGGACCAGAACCACTTGTTGTCGACGACGCCGTCCGGCAGGGGGTCGGTGTACCAGTAGCGGAAGCCACCGAAGCGCTGCTCGATCGCGGCCCGCAGGTCCGCGCGCAGCTCGCGCCGGTGCCCGTGCCAGAGCGCCATGAGGCGCATCATGTCGAAATCGCTGGTGTCGGTGTGGCTGTCGATCTTGGCGAACGTGGCCACGAAGTCGTCGGGGCCGATGGCGTCGGGGTCGAAGTCGAACCGACGGTCGCGCTCGGCACGGGTGAAGTGGGCGAGCACGTTGGTCAGCGACGAGGGCTCGAGCCGCTCGGTCGCGAACCGGAGGTACTCGTCCTGCCGCGACCGCCATGCGCGCTGGTCGACGTAGCCGTTCCCCGAGCCCAGGCCACCGGGCCCACCACCGCCGCCGTCGCCGCCCGCGCCGGACGCGAGTGGGGTGCTGTACGCCACGCCCGCCATCGCCACCGCCACCAAGGCCAGCACACCGGCTCGTCGCACCGGGCTCCCTCCCCAGGTCCAAGGACGACGACGACGCTACCGGGCATCGACGGAACCGATGCGGCGGCCGACGGCACGGCCGCACTCCTCAACGCGGGCGGCGGCGTGCGCCCTCGGCCGCCACCTCGTCGAGCAGCTCCCACGTCGACTCGGCGAGCGCCGCCCAATCCAGCGCGTCGCGCCGCCCTGGGACCGCCGCCCGGGCGGGCCCCAGCATGTCGTCGTCGAGCGCCTCGAGGGTGGCGGCCAGGTCGGCGGCCGTGCTCCCGTACGCGATGCCGGCGTCGCCGAGCACCTCGTGCAGGTAGGGCCACGGCGACACCAGCGCCGGGATGCCGCAGCCGACGGCATCGGCGGCCTGGCCCGTGGTGAGGTAGGTGCCGCCGTCGAGGGGCAGTACCAGCACGTCGATTGCGGCCAGGCGTCGGTCGTACACCGGCCGCGGGACCTCCTCGTACGCCAGCGCGGTGATGCGCGGGTCGTCCGGCAGGCGCTCGCCGTCGTGGCAGAGCACGAGCAGCTGCAGGTCGTCGCGACCGCAAGCCGCGAACCCGTCCAGCACGAGCTGCGTGTCCTTGCCCGGCCGGGGTGCGCCCACGAGCCCGAGCCTGAGGGAACAGGGCGACAGTCCGAGCTCGGCCTCGGCCGCTCGGCGGAGGGCGTGCCGGTCGACGGCGTCGGCGCCCATCAGTGGGCCCCAGTGCCCGTGCGGGATCACCCGATGGATCGCGTCATCGCGGAACCGGTAGCGGGCGGCAATGGCGCCTTGGCCCCACTGGCTGTGGTGGATGACACCCGCCGCCAGCTCGGCCCAGGGCTGGTAGAGGGCGCTGTCGTCGGGCGCCGCGTGGGGAGCGAGGTTGTGCTGCGTCCACACCACCGTCATGCCGGCCTCGGCCAGGGTCGCGGCCACGCGGCGCGAGCGGCCGGCGTCGAGGCCCACGAGCCACTCGGGCCAGTGGAGGTGGAAGACGTCGACGTCGGCCAGCGCGTGGGCCAGCCGGTCGGCCCGGTCGAGGAGGTGGTAGGGGACAGAACGCGTGGCGACACGGTCGCCCAGCGAACGGTAGAGGCACTCGTGGTACCAGTGATGGGCGGCGGTCGACATGACCCGCAGCTTGGGGGTGACCGACCAGCGGAACCGCATCCGGGTGCCCGGCGCCAGCTCGACCTGGTGGACGGTGCGCAGCTCCCCATTGACGCTGCGCCACTCGGCCAGGCCGTCGACGTCCACTGGCGCCACGCGCCGGACCGCATCGCCCTCGGCCTCGACGCGCAGCGGCTGGGAGGCGGTCTCCGGGACGAGGACCGCCAGCGCCCCGGGCGGGCGCTCGAAGCCCAGTTCCTCCTCGACGGACAGGGTGCGCCCGTCGACGCGGTAGCGGGCGGTCCTGCGGGCGGCCAGCGTCTCGGGGGCGGTGCCCAGCTCGCGGGCACACCCGACGAACCGATCGTGCACGACGTCGAGGGCCGCGGGTCGGTGCTCGGTCCGCGTGGCCGAGCCGCCGGGCGCGAACCTCTCCCCACCGCGCCAGGCCACCGGCACGAAGCACACGAGCGGCTGGTCGGTGGGGACGTCGAACTGGCCCGGGTGGCGGGGCGCCGGCGCGTAGTCCGCACCCGGCCCGCCGACGACGGGAAGGGCGAACCCCAAGCGGGGATCCCGCCGCGCCCACACACCCAGGCCGTCGCCGAAGCCGATCCACTCGTCCCGGGCCGCAAATACCTCGGCCGGTGCCGCCGCCCGGAGGCTCGCTGCATCGCCGGACGCGTGTCGGGACCACGAGCGCAGGTCGAGGGCGGCGGACACGAGCTTGCCGGCGCAGTCGAGGGTCATCTGCAGGCGGCGCTGCGGCCCGCGGTAGCGGAAGGGAGCACGCCGCTTGTGCGCGACGACCAGCCCGTCCGAGAACCACCCCGGGGCGGCGTCGGCGGCGCTGCGGGCGAGGCCGAGCCAAAGGCTGGCGTCGACGTCGATGCCGCGGCGCAGCAGCACGCCCGCGAGCTCGGCGGTGTGGCACACGGCCAACGCGCCGATCGAGCGGCCCCAGGGGAGGGCGGTGCCGTCGGGCGACGCCACCGCCTCGACCAGGCGGGCGGCCGAGCGCACGCCGCGCTCCCAGCCGCCGCCGAGCCGCTCGGCGAAGGGTTCGGCGAACAGATAGGCGTCGACCGTGTACATGTCGACCTGCCCGTGGCCGGCCTGGGAGTCGTCCAGCCAGCCCTCGGGATGCTCGCCGAACAGGGCCCTGACCCGTCCGAGCAGGTTGTCCAGCACGCCGGCGTCGACGCCCAGTCCGAGCCGCGCCCGCGCCGTCTCGCAGCGGGCCAGCACCACGGCGTAGTTGCGGGGCAGGACCGCCTGGTCGAGCAGCGCGATCCACTCGGTGCTGTCGACCGCTTCGGCCACGGTCCCTCGGGTGGCGGCGTCGAGGGCATCGAGGCCGCCGAGCCGTTCAACCGTCTCGGCGATCCGGTAGGAGAAGAAGGTGTGGGTGCGCCTGCCGTCGGTCGCCGCCAGCCGCCCCAGCAGGGTCGGCACGACCGGCAACTCGGCAACCTCGTCGACCCCCGCCTGGTGGAGCAGGCCCAGCGTGAAGCACAGGTCGGCGTGGGCGTCGGCGTCGACCCGGTGGCCCGCCACGGTGTCGGGAAGCACCAGGCCAGGCGCGATCCCTCGCCCCAGCTCGTCCAACACCCGCACGGCGGTGGCGACCAGGTCGTCGGCGATGGTTGCGGGGCCGTCCACGCCCGCGGACGATAGGCCCACCGGGGCCCGGCTCTAATGTCCGGTGAATCATGCTGAGCACGGCCGGCGCCGACGGCGGGGTGGAGGACATCGCGCAGATCCGCACGCTGCGGACGCCGGACGCCATGCGGGCCCGGCTCCGCCAGCTCGGCCTGCAGCTGGCGTTCGACCCCGACGTCGACCCCGGCGGTCCGCTTGCACAGCCGATCGAGGTCGCCGGCCGCACCGCGGCGAACCGCTTCTGCGTGCTGCCGATGGAGGGGTGGGATGCCGAGCCCGACGGCGGGCCGTCCGACCTCGTGCGCCGGCGCTGGCGGCGGTTCGGTGCGTCCGGGGCGGGGATGGTGTGGGCGGAGGCGACCGCCGTGCGCCCCGACGGGCGGGCGAACCCGCGCCAGCTCGTCATCGACGCCACCACGGTCGACGACCTGGCCGCGCTGCGGGCCGACCTCGTGGCCGCGCACGAGCATGCGGGCGGGCAGCCCGGCGGCCCCGTGGTTGGGCTCCAGCTGACGCATTCGGGCCGGTGGAGCCGACCCGAGGGCGAGCCGCGTCCCCGGATCGCGTATCGGCACCCGTTGCTCGACGACCGGGTCGGCGCAGGCGATGCCGACGTGCTGTCCGACGCCGCGCTCGACGGGCTGGTGGCGGCGTTCGTGCGCGCCGCCACCCTGGCCCAGCGAGCCGGGTTCGACTTCGTCGACGTCAAGCACTGCCACGGCTACCTGGCCCACGAGCTGCTGTCGGCGGGCGACCGCCCCGGGCCGGACGGCGGGGGCCCCGCTGGGCGCGCCCCGGGCCCTCCGGCGGGCGGGG
>Ga0081538_10002121_pt1 | contig 19774 bp, 20 predicted proteins | sample TabmetS5T2R1_FD_71022 | JGI IMG/M metagenome (GOLD analysis project Ga0081538, IMG submission 71022) | Tabebuia heterophylla rhizosphere microbial communities from the University of Puerto Rico - S5T2R1 | ecosystem: Host-associated > Plants > Roots > Rhizosphere ...
CCTCGGCCCGGGCGATGGCCCCGTTGGAGCCGCCGGCGGCCGGCGACAGGACCACCTCGGCCCCGTACAGCTCCAGCAGCTGGCGGCGCTCGGCCGAGGTGTTCTCGGGCATGACCACGACCAGCCGGTAGCCGCGGACCCGGGCCACCAGGGCCAGGGCGATGCCGGTGTTGCCGCTGGACGGCTCGACCAGGGTCGCTCCCGGGGCCAGCCGGCCCGACTTCTCGGCGTCGTCGACCATGGCCCTGGCGATCCGGTCCTTGACGCTGCCGGTGGGGTTGTGGCCCTCCAGCTTGGCCCACAGGCGGACGTCGGCCCGGGGCGAGAGCCTGGGCAGCCCGACCAGCGGCGTGTTGCCGATGGCGTCGGCCAGGTCCTCGTACCGCATCTTGCTCAGCTCCTGACCACCGGGGGGCTAAGCTTGAGCCCCCCGGACCCCCCCGCCACCGCGGGGAGGATGGCCACCACGTCGCCGTCGGAGAGCTTGGCGTCGAGGGCGCCGAGGAAGCGGACGTCCTCGTCGTTGACGTAGACGTTGACGAAGCGGTGCAGGGCGCCGTCCTCGGTGAGCAGCTGCCCGGCGATCCCCGGGTAGCGCCGGTCGAGGTCGCCGAGCAGGTCGCGGATGGTGTCGCCGTCGGCTTCGACGGCCTTCTCGCCGCCGGTGTGTTTGCGCAGGATCGTCGGGATACGGACTTCAACGGCCATCAAGGCCTCCTGGAACGGGTTCGCGGTGAAGCTTGGAGCGGGGGGCGCCCGGTGGTCAGGCGCCCGGGATCGGCCGGCGCCGACATCGGCCGTAGCGGGCGGCCGGGCCCTGCCGGTGCCAGACCGGGCAGGCCAGCCCCTCGGCGGGCGGCCTCATCCGGCCACCCCGGCGGTGCGCCGCTCCAGCTCCCGCTCGGTGACCTGACCATCGCGGATCGAGAAGGCCCGCAGCACGGGCGCGTCCTGGTCGGCCAGGGAGAGGATCAGGTAGACGGCGTCGGGATAGGCGGCCAGCTCGACGTCGGTGCGCGAGGGGTAGGCCTCGGTGGCCACGTGCGAGTGGAAGATCCCGACCAGGTCGAGGCCGAGGTCGTCCATCTCGGTCATGGCCCGCAGCTGGGCCTTGGGCTCGACCACGTAGAAGGTCGGGCTGGCCTCGGCGTTGGGCAGGGCGTACACCCGCTCGACCGACCCGTCCCGCCCGGCCAGCAGCGCGCAGGCCTCGTTCGGGTACCCGGCCCTGGCGTGGGCCACCAGCGCCTCGTACTGGTCGTCGTCGATCCGCAGCATGCCGTCCCTCCTGCTCACGAGCGTAGCATCGGGACCGCCCCCCGACCACGGCGCCCGGCGGTCAGCCCTTCCCGGTGATCAGCTCGCCGACCTGGGTCGCGGTGGTGAAGTCGTTGCTGACCCGGTTCTTGGTGACCGCCCAGGCGATCCCGGTGGCGGTGTCGCCGCAGGCGAAGCTGCCGCCGACGCCGCCGTAGCCGAAGGTGGTCGGGGCCTGGGCGACGGGGTTGGGGCCGCCGATGCCGTAGCCGAGTCCCCAGACGGTCGGCATCCCGAACACCTCGTCGGTGCCGCTGGAGGAGACGGCGGTCACCTCGGCGAGGCGCTCGGGGGTGAGCAGGCGCACGCCGTCGACCTCGCCGAGCAGGGCGGCGTACATGCGGGCGATGGCCCGGGCCGAGGTCTTGCCGCCGGCGGGGATGTCGGCGGCCAGGGTGTCGGGCCGGTTGCCGAAGGAGGCGCTGGGGAACAGCGACATCGGCGCCGACCGGAACATCGGCAGGTCGGGCGGCATCGAGGCCATCATCTGGGCGGCCGCCTCGGCCGCCCCCGGCTCGTCCTCAAGGGGCGCCAGCCGGTGGTGCTCGGACGCCGGCATGCCGAACCAGAGCTCGTCGGCCACGCCCAGCGGGCCGGCGACCTCCTCCCGGAGGACCTGGGAGATCGGCTTGCCGGTGGTCCGGCGGACGACCTCCCCGAGGATGTAGCCGAAGGTGTAGGCGTGGTAGCCGACCTTGGTCCCGGGCTCCCACCACAGCTCGGCGTCGGCGACGGCGGCGCAGATCTTGTCCCAGTCGCACAGGTCCTCGACCGTGGTGTCCAGCGGGATGCCCGGCACCCCGGCGGTGTGGTCGAGGACCTGGCGGACGGTCACGGCGCCCTTGCCGTTGGCGGCGAACTCCGGCCACAGGTCGGCCACCGGGGTGTCGTAGCCGAACAGGCCCCGCTCGGCGAGCACGTGGACCACGGTCGCGGTCGCCCCCTTGACGACCGAGAAGTTGTAGAACACCGTGCCGGCGTCGACCGGGCGGCCGCTGGCCGGGTCGGCGACCCCGGCGACGGCGTCGACCACCTGCTCGCCGTCGCGGTAGGCGGCGACCTGGACGCCGCGCTCGGCCCCGGAGGCGACCAGCGTGTCGATCGCCTGCTGGACCTGGTCCTGGGCCTCGCTCACGGACGTCTCCTCTCGTCTGGGGGCAGCCGCCGGACCCGGATGCGCCCGGCCGGGCCGGCGAGCACGCGGCCGACCAGGGCCGGCTCCACGCCGCGGCCGCGCAGGTCGGCGACCAGCCCGCCGAGGATATCGGGGGCCGCCGACAGCAGCAGGCCACCCGAGGTCTGGGCGTCGTGGAGCAGGGTGGCGACCACCGGGGGCAGGCCCGGCTCCTGGTCGACGTGGTCGCGCAGGTAGGCCTCGTTGTTGCGGGTGCCGCCGGAGACGAACCCGGCCGCGGCCAGCTCGGCCGCGCCGGGCAGGAACGGCACCCGGGCGGCGTCGACCTCGGCGGCCACGCCGCTGGCCCGCAGCATCCGGTGGAGGTGGCCGAGGAGCCCGAACCCGGTCACGTCGGTGGCGGCCTCGACCCCGGCGGCCAGGGCGGCCTCGGCGGCGTCGCGGTTCAGGGTGGTCATGGAGGCGACCGCGGCGGCGACGGCGGCCGGGTCGGGGGCGCCGCGCTTGACCGCGGTGGCCACCACCCCGGTGCCGAGCGGCTTGGTCAGCACCAGCCGGTCCCCGGGGCGGGCCCTGGCGATGGTCAGCAGCCGGGCCGGGTCGGCCATCCCGACCACGGCCAGGCCGTACTTGGGCTCGGGGTCGTCGATCGAGTGGCCGCCGACCACCGGGCAGCCGGCCCGGGCGGCGACCTCGGTCCCGCCCCGCAGGACCTCGGCCAGCAGCTCCACGGGCAGCTGGGCCGGCCAGGCGGTCAGGTTGAGGGCGATCAGGGGCCGGCCGCCCATGGCGTAGACGTCGGAGAGGGCGTTGGCGGCGGCGATCCGCCCCCAGTCGCGGGCGTCGTCGACGATCGGGGTGAAGAAGTCGGTGGTCAGCACCAGGGCCCGCCGGTCGTCCAGGCGCAGCACGGCCGCGTCGTCGCCGTCGGCCGCCCCGACCAGCAGGTCGCCGCCGGCCCCCCCGAGGCTCTGGCCGACGCTGGCCATCAGCCGCTCCAGGGTGGCCAGGGGCAGCTTGCAGGCGCAGCCGGCCCCGTGGGAGAGGGCGGTCAGTCGGGGCGGGTCGGCGGCGGTGGTCATACCCGTAGGATAGGCGCCATGCTCGCCGCCGTTCTGCGTGATGCCTGGCGCCAGTACCGGCGCCGGCCGCTGGCCGCCCTGATCACGGTGGTCGTGGGCGGGCTGCCGGTGTTCCTGGAGCCGGGTGACCCGCTGGTGGCGGTGCCGCTGGCGGTGGCCCTGCTGGCCGCCGGGCTGCTGGTCGAGCTGTTCCTGGTGGCCTGGCTGGCCGGGGTGCTCGACCCGGCGCCGTCCTCGGTCGCGACCGCCCTGGCCACCACCCGCCGGGCCATCGCGCCCGGTGTCCGGGCCGGGCTGCTGCGGGCCGCCTACCTGCTGCTGGCCCTGATGGTGGGGCTGCTGCTGTTCGGCTCCCGCGAGAGCGGGCCGCTGCCCCAGTCCGAGCAGACCAAGCTGGCGGTGGGGTTGTGGCCGCTGTTCGCCATCGCCTTCGCCTTCCTGGCCGTGCTGATGCAGCGGGTCGTGCTCGCTGGCGAGCGCCGGGTCCGGCAGGCGGCCGCCGCGTCCCACCGGGTGGCCTCGGCCCACTTCCCGCTCTGCCTGCTCATCGGGCTGCTGCAGGCCTGCGGGCTGGTGCTGGCCAGCCTCAGCCTCGACTTCTGGATGCTGGCCGGGCTGACGACCCTGCTCGCCCTGGCCGACCCCTACCTGGTCGGCATGTGCAACGCCCTCTATTTGCGCACCCGCGCCGACCAGGAGCCGGTCGACGCCGGCGACGGCTCGCTCAGGCCCCCACGCAGGTGAGGCCGCTGCCCAGCGGGTAGTTGGCCACCCCGAGCACGGCCAGGGCGGTCCCGGCCAGGAAGGGCACGACCAGGGCGGCCGTCTGCAGGCCGCGGTTGCGCGCCCCGGCCGCGTCGTACAAGCCCATGGCGACCAGGCCGGCCAGGAACCCGCCGATGTGGGCCAGATTGTCGATGCTGGTGCTGCGGGAGGCGATGAACAGGTTGAGCAGCAGGACCAGCAGCAGGTTCTGGAGCGGGACCGAGCCGCCGGACGAGCGGCGGCGGAAGAAGTAGGCGATCAGGGCCCCGAGCAGGCCGAAGATCGCCCCCGAGGCGCCGACCCCGAGGGTGGTCTGGTTGAAGGCGAAGCTGGCCCCGGCCCCGACCAGGCCGGCGCCCACGTAGAGGGCGACGAACCGGGCCCGGCCGAGCAGCCCCTCCAGCATCGGCCCGAACGCCCACAGCGCCCAGCTGTTGAACGCCCAGTGCAGCAGGCCGCCGTGCAGCACCATCACCGTCAGCAGCCGCCACCACTGGCCGGACTCGGCGATGGCGGCGGCGTTCAGCGCCCCCAGCCGGCACAGCGCCCCGGCCGAGGGTTCGAGCAGCCCCCAGCCCGTGCCGGTGAGGGCCGCGGCCGCGAACAGCATGAAGGTGTTGATGCCGAGCAGGGTCCAGGTGGCCAGCGGCCGCTCCGAGCCGGGGAGGCCGCGGGTCCGGACCGTGGCCCGGGCGTCGTCCGGGCACAGCTGGCCCACCGGGGCCGGGTTGGCGCACTCGCCGCAGATCGGCCGGTCGCAGCGCGAGCAGCGCAGCCCGGTCTGCCGGTCCGGGTGCCGGTAGCAGAAGGTTGGGGTGGTCGACTGGGTCAGCCACTCCGGGCGGCCGTCCTGGCCGCCCTGCTCGTCAGGCAAGGCGCGCTCCTTGGTCGTGAAGCTCAAGCATGCCATCTCGGCCCGGGTTGGGCAGGGGCCGGGGGGTCAGCGGGCCAGGAACCCGGGGATGGCCGGGAGCTTCAGCTCGGGCGGGGCCGGCAGGTCGGCCCCCGCCCGAACGGCGTCGACGCTGGCCAGGGTGTGGGCGGCGATGGCGTCCCAGGACAGCGGGGCCACGGCGGCCTGGCGCAGGGCCCGCCGCCGCTCCCGGTCGCGCTTGAGGGCGCCCTGGATGGCCCGGGCGAACTCGGACGGGTCGCGGGCGATCCAGACCAGCCGGCGCAGCTCCTCGGCCCCGGCCACCTCGGTGGTGACCACCGGCAGGCCGGCGGCCAGGTAGCCGAACAGCTTCTCGGGCACGACCGCCCGGGTCGCCGGGGCCACCTGGTGGGGGGCGATGGCCACGTCCGCCGCGGCCAGGTAGTCGGGGAGCAGCCGGTAGGGCCGGGGGCCGATCACGTGCACGTTGCGCAGGCCGGCGACCAGCGGCTGGAGGAAGTCGGCGGCCGGGCCGACGAACACGAAGCTCGCCTCCCGGAGCCGGTCGGCCGTGCCCCGGATCAGGCCGACGTTCAGGTAGGCCCGCATCGAGCCGGCGTAGATGATCAGCGGTCTGGGCAGCCCGGCCAGCTCGGCCGTTGGCGTGCCGCCGGCCAGGCCCTGGTCGGCCCCGACCGGGTGGAGCACGGTCCGCGGGTTGATGGCGGCCAGCTCCTCACGCAGCTCGCGGGTGCCGGCCCAGACCAGGTCGGCCCCGGACAGCTGGGTCTTGTAGACCAGGTCGAGGGCCTGGCGCTCGTCGGCGTCGACCGGGTAGAGGGCGCGGGCGTCGCGGCGGACCATGGCCAGCCTGGTCACGCCACGGCCGCCGAGCCGGCTGGCCAGCTCCCCGGCGAAGGGGTGGGCGAGGCCGTGCAGCATCAGCAGCGGGTTGGTGAAGGCCCCCTCGCGCTCGAGCATGGCCACGGTCGCGTCAAGGGCGGCCTCGTGCCGGTCGGGCTGGCTGGTCGGGGTGAACAGGTACACCCCGTCGTCCTCGACCCCCTTGAGGCGCCGCAGCTGGCCCTCCATGTCCTGCTCCCAGCGGGGGTCGCGGAAGCGGGTGCGCAGGTCGGCCGGGTCGATCGGCGGCTGGACGTGGAACACCCGCCCCACCCGGGGATGCCGGGCCAGCGCCCGGGCCAGCAGCTCGTCCCCCCGGCCGTACAGACCCCAGTCGTCGTACGCCCAGGTCTTGAGCACGTTGTAGGTCGGCTGGTCGCGCTGCTCGCGGCGTTCCTCCGCCAACCCTGGTTCCTCCATCGTCTCGGGGACGGCGCATCCTAACCGACCCCACGGAGGATCCCGGCGTTACGACCCCTCGGGATCGAGCTCCAGCGCCACCGAGTTAATGCACCAGCGCTGGCCGGTGGGGTCGGGGCCGTCGGGGAAGACGTGGCCCAGGTGGGAGCCGCAGCGGGCGCAGGTGACCTCGGTGCGGATCATGCCGTGGCTGTGGTCGGGGTGGAGCTCCACCCCGGCGGCGTTGGCCGGCTCGGTGAAGCTGGGCCAGCCGGTGCCCGAGTCGAACTTGGCGTCGGAGCGGAACAGCTCGTTGCCGCAGGCGGCGCAGCGGTAGACGCCCTGCTCCTTGGAGTAGGTGTACTTGCCGGTGAACGGCGGCTCGGTGCCCCGCTCCCGCAGCACCCGGTACTGGTCGGGGCTGAGCCGCTCGCGCCACTCCTGCTCGGTCCTGGTCACCTCGGCCATGGCTTCTCCGCCTTCCGTGAGTCGTCGCTGCCAGTCTAGAGACGCGTCGCCGGCTGGGCCTCTGTAGGCTCGGTCCATGAGCGACCCCGCCCCGCCGCTGCCCCGCTACGGCGAGGCGTCCCTCGCCGACCTGCTGCCGTCGCTGCTGGCCGCCCTGGACGTGCCCGGCTTCGCCAACCCGCTGGGGGTGGAGCCGCTGCGCCGGGCCTGCCTGCTGGTGGTGGACGGGCTCGGCTGGGAGCTGCTGCTGGCCAACCGCCAGGCCGCCCCCGCCCTTGCCGGCGCCGCCCAGCTGGGCCGGCCGATCACCACCGGCTTCCCCGCCACCACCTCCAGCAGCCTGGCCTCGATCGGCACCGGGCTGCCGCCGGGACGCCACGGCCTGGTCGGCTACACCATCGCCCTGCCCGGGATGGAGCGGGCCTTCAACTGCCTGCGCTGGTCGCCGTACGGCCTCGGCGGGGCCAGGGACCTGCGCGACCGGGTCGTGCCCGAGCGGATCCAGCCCGAGCCGACCGGGTTCGAGGCCGCCGTCGCCGACGGGGTCGAGGTCACCCTGGTCGGGGCGGGCGAGTACGCCGCCTCCGGCTTCACCCGGGCCGCCCTGCGCGGCGGCGACTACTGGCGCACCCACTCGCTCGGCGACCAGGCCGCCGGGGCCCTGCGGGGGCTGGCCAAGGGCCGGCGCAGCCTCGTCTACCTCTATCACCCGGACCTGGACCGCACCGGGCACGTCCGCGGCGTGGCCAGCGAGTCCTGGCGCCTGGAGCTGGCCCACGTCGACCGGCTGGTGACCCACATCGCCGAGCGCCTGCCCGGCGACGCCGCCCTGTTCGTCACCGGCGACCACGGCATGGTCGACCTGCGCCCCAGCGAGCGGGTCGACCTGGCCGACCGGCCCGAGCTGGCCGAAGGCGTCCGGCTGCTGTCCGGCGAGGCCAGGGCCAGGCACGTCCACACCAGCAGGGGCGCCGCCGGCGACGTGCTGGCCACCTGGCGGGGGCTGCTCGGCCACGCCATGTGGGTCGTGCCCGGCGAGGAGGCCGTCGCCGCCGGCTGGTTCGGGCCCGAGGTCCCCGACCCGGTCCGGGCCCGCGTCGGCGACGTGGTCGCGGCCGCCTCCGGCCCCATCGGCGTCGTCCAGCGGGAGGTCGACCCGACCCAGGCCGTCCTCACCGGCCACCACGGCTCGCTGACCTCGGCCGAGCAGCTGGTCCCGTTCCTGGAGCTGCGCCGCTAGGTCCGGCCCCGGGCCGAGCGGCGGGCGGCCAGCCCGGCCGCGGCCAGCAGCAGGGCCACCGGCAGGGCGCAGCCGCCGCCACGCATCCGCGCCCGCCCTGGGCCGCGGATGGGCGCCTCGTCGATGTACCGCTCGTCTTCCTGCCAGTCGGGCACGCCGTCGGCGTCCCGGTCCCTGTGCCAGCTCACGGCGCCAATGCTAACCCTTCGCCCTGGCCGTGGTGCTACGTTGCCCACATCGCAACCACGGTCTAGCAACTGGAGGTCCAGGCGTGGCCGACTTGTCGTTCGACGTGGTCTCCAAGGTCGACCGCCAGGAGGTCGAGAACGCGCTGCAGCAGGCCAGGCGCGAGATCGGCACCCGGTTCGACTTCAAGAACACCGGGACGACGATCGAGCGCTCCGGTGACATCGTCGTCATCAAGTCGAGCACCGACCGGCGGGCCGAGGCCGCCCTCGACGTGTTCAAGGAGCGGCTGGTCAAGCGGTCGGTCTCGCTCAAGGCGCTGAACGCGTCCCCGCCCCGGCCGGCGGGCAAGAGCTCGTACCGGATCGAGTGCGCCTTCGTCGAGGGCATCCCCGAGGACAAGGCCAAGACCATGGCCAAGACGATCCGCCAGGCCAAGCTCAAGGTGCAGGCCCAGGTCCAGGGCGACCAGCTCCGGGTCACCGGCAAGAGCAAGGACGACCTGCAGCGGGCCATCCGGCTGCTCAAGGAGAACGACCTCGGGCTGGCCCTGCAGTTCACCAACTACCGGTAGTGGCCCGGCTGTTCGCCCGGTGCCTGCGCGGGATCGAGTGGGTGGCCGCGGCCGAGCTCGAGGCCGGCTTCGGGGCCAGGGTCACCGGGCGGGCCCATCGTGAGCTGCGCCTCGAGGTCGGCGGGCCGCCGGCGGCGCTGCTCGCCGCCCGGACCGTGGACGACCTGTTCGTCCACGCCGGCACCGTGGCCGGGGTCGACCACACCCGGGCCAGCCTGGCCCGGCTGGCCGCCGGCGTCGACGAGCTCGACCTGCCGGCCGCGGTCGAGCTGGTCGGCGGGGTCCGGCCGCTCCCCCGCCGGCCGGGCTCGGAGGTGAGCGCCAGCTTCCTCGGCCGCCGCAACTACAACCGCTACGACGTCGAGGACGCCGCCGGGGCCAGCATCGCCCGCCGGCTGGGGGCGCCCTACCGGTCCCGGCGGGCCTCGGCGCCGGCCGGCGCCCCCCTCGCCTGGCGGGTCCACCTGGCCGGCGACCAGGCCCTTGTCGGGCTGCGGCTGGCCGAGCGGCCCCTGCACCGGCGCGGCTACAAGCTGCGGTCGCGGCCCGGCACCCTGCACCCGCCCCTGGCCGCGGCCATGGCCCTGGTCGCCGGGCTGCGTCCCGAGGCCACGCTGCTCGACCCGTTCTGCGGCGTCGGGACCGTGCCCATCGAGGCCGCCGGGCTGCGGCCCGGCGCCTGCCGGGCCGGCAGCGACGTCTCGGCGGCGGCGGTGGCGGCCGCCGCCGCCAACGCGGCCGGGGCCGGCGTGGCCGCCGCCTTCGTCGTCGCCGACGCCGGCTCGCTGCCGTTCGCCGCCGGCCAGGTCGACCGGGTGGTGACCAACCCGCCCTGGCGCCGGCAGGTCGGGCCGGCCGGCGGGGCCGACCCCGGCGGCCGCCGGGCCTGGTCGGAGCTGGCCCGGGTCATGGCCCCGGCGGCCCGGATGGTGGCCCTGGTCGAGGACCCGGAGGAGACGCTGGCCGCCGGGGCCGCCGCCGGGCTCCGCCTCCAGCTCCTGGACCGGGTCAGCCTGTTCGGGCGGCACCCGGCCCTGGTCCTGGCCCGGCCAGGCGACGCCCCGGCGGGGCCGGTCGACCCCGGGGGGCTGTACGGCCCGGCGCTGGCCGCCGAGCTGGCCGCGGTCCCCGAGAGTTCCCACCTTCGGGGGATGCCACCTGTCGCACCGTCCCTCTAGGGTGGGGTGGCAAGGGTCCCGTCCTCAACGTGGAGTCGCACATGGCACCCTCGTCCTCCTCGCCTCCCATCGACCTCCCCCAGCTGCGGGACGGCCTCGACGGCCGGGTGATCACCCCCGACGACGCCGACTACGACCAGGCCCGGCAGCTGTTCTACGGCGGCTGGGACCGCCGCCCGGGGGCGATCGTCCGCCCCACCGACGCCGCCGGGGTCGCCCGGGTCGTCGGCTTCGCCCGCGACCGGGGGCTGGAGCTGGCCGTGCGCAGCGGCGGGCACAGCACCGCCGGCCACAGCACCACCGAGGGCGGGATCGTCCTCGACCTGTCCGACCTGGACGCCCTCGACATCGACGTGGAGGGACGCACCGCCTGGGCCGAGGCCGGGCTGACCGCCGGGGCCTACACCACCGCCGTCGGCGCCCACGGGCTGGCCACCGGCTTCGGCGACACCGGCTCGGTCGGCATCGGCGGCATCACCCTCGGCGGCGGGGTCGGGTTCCTGGTCCGCAAGCACGGCCTGACCATCGACAACCTGCTCGCGGCCGAGGTCGTCACCGCCGACGGCCGCATCCTCCAGGTCGACGACGACCACGACCCGGACCTGTTCTGGGCCATCCGCGGCGGCGGGGGCAACTTCGGCGTGGCCACCCGCTTCCAGTTCCGGCTCCACCCGCTCCCCCAGATCGTGGGGGGGCTGCTGCTGCTGCCGGCCACGACCGAGACCGTGGCCGGGTTCGTGGCCGCGGCCGAGGCCGCCCCCGAGGAGCTGTCGGGGATCGGCAACGTGATGGTGGCCCCGCCGATGCCGTTCATCCCCCCCGACCAGCACGGCCAGCTGGTGATCATGGCCCTGCTGTGCTACGCCGGCGACCCCGAGGACGGGGAGCGGGCCCTGGCCCCGTTCCGGGCCCTGGCCGAGCCGATGGCCGACATGCTCCAGGCGATGCCGTACTCCGGGATCTTCTTCCCCGACGAGGAGGAGTACCACCCGACGGCAGTATCCCGGACCATGTTCGTCGACACCGTCGACGGCGACGTGGCCGCCACCATCCTGAAGCACCTCCAGGCCTCCGACGCCGCCATCCGCGTGGCCCAGCTGCGCGTGCTGGGCGGGGCCATGGCCCGGGTCCCGGCCGACGCCACCGCCTTCGCCCACCGCGACAGCCGCATCATGGTCAACCTGGCCGCCTTCTACGACGGCCCCGCCGACCGGGAGGTGCGCCAGGCCTGGGTCGACGACTTCGCCGACGCCATCCTCCAGGACGACACCGGCGTCTACGTCAACTTCCTCACCGACGAGGGGGCCGAGCGGGTCCGCCAGGCCTACCCCGGCCCCACCTGGGACCGCCTGGTCGAGGTCAAGCGCCGCTACGACCCGGACAACCTGTTCCACCGCAACCAGAACATCCCGCCCCGCTGAGCCGGCCGGAGGTGGACCCATGACGCACCCGCGCCCTGTGGCCGAGGCGATGTCGCGCGAGGGCAAGGGGACGGCCGCCGCCAGCGAGGCCGGCAGCTCGCGGCCCGTCGCCTGGGAGGACGCCGAGCGGCGCCTGGCCAAGGGCGGCTGGTTCTGGCTCGTGACCGTGCGCCCGGACGGCCGGCCCCACGCCATGCCGGTGCTCGCCGCCTGGTCCGGGTCGGTGTTCTACGTCGCCTCAAGGGACACGGCCCGCAAGAGCCGCAATCTGGACGCCGACGGGCGCTGCGTCGTCACCACCGACACCGGCGACCTGCACCTCGTCGTCGAAGGCGAGGCCAGGCGGGTGCGTGACGAGGCCGGCCTGGGGCGCGCGGCCAAGGCGTTCGCCGACGTCTACGACTGGCCGACGGTGGTGGCGGGCGACAAGCTCGACGCCGAGTACGGCGCCCCCACCTCTGGCGGCCCGCCGTACAGCGTCTACGAGATCACCCCGTCGAAGGCCTTCGGCCTCCCCACCGACGGCGAGTCGACGACCCCGACCCGCTGGCGGTTCGCCCGCTGACCCAGGCGCCATCTCCGTCAGTTCCAGAGGCTAGACGCCGAGATCCTCGTCGGGGTCGGGGAGGTCGCCGCCGGCGATCCGGTCGAGCAGGTCGGCCAGGTCGCGGGGGGTGACGACGGCCGCGGCCGAGCGGAGCTCGTCCGCCGACCACCAGCGCAGCTCGGCGATGGCCTCGGCCGACAGGGTGGCCACGTGGCCGGGGTCGACCTCGAACGGCTCGGCCCGGCACAGCACCCACCGCTCGCGCTGGGTCATCCACCGCCCCAGCCAGAAGGTGTGGCAGCGCCGGCCGATCCAGGGGCCGACCTGGAGGTCGTCGCGGGCCAGCTCCTCGGCCAGCTCGCGGCGGACGGCGGCCTCGTGGTCCTCGCCCGGGTCCAGCCCCCCGCCCGGCGCCCCCCACCAGCTGGTCACAGCGCGCCGGTCGGCGTAGCGGACCAGCAGGGCCCGGCCGGCGTGGTCGACGACCAGGCAGCGCACCGCCTCGCGGACCGGGTGGACGGTGACGTCGGCGGCCACGTCCACGACCAGGCTCCCCGGCCGCCAGTCGGGCAGCCTGGCCACCTCGCCGGTCGGGGAGACGAGCGCGGCCAGCCCGGGGAAGTCCTCGTCCTCGGTGGCGCCGGCCTGGGTGGTCATGGCCACCGGCACCTGGAGCCGGCGGGCGTGGCCGGCGGCGTCGCCCAGGCCGGCCGACAGCCACCAGGCGTGCCCGTCGCGCCAGCCCCGCTCGTCGGTGCGGCGCCCGTGCAGGCCGGGGGCGGCGCAGAACAGGACCACGGCCGCGCCGCCGGCGACCGCGTCGGTCCAGGGGAAGTCGACCCCGCTCTCGGCGCAGAGGGTGACCCCGAACCGGGCCCCGCCGAGCTGGAACACCCCGGCCTCGCTGCCGGTCCGGTAGCCCTCCTCGCCCTCGCCCAGGTGCCGCTTGCGGTAGACCCCGCCGAGCCGGCCGTCGTGGCCGTACACCTGGGTGATGTGGAAGTCGGGGCCGGCCCGCTCGGCGATCCCGAACACCGCGGCCACGCCGGTCCGCGAGGTCCCCTCCAGCAGCGCCCGCACCGGCTCGGCGTCGACGGCCAGGGCCCGCTCGGGATGCCGGCCGGGGTCGACCGACCCGGTCAGGGACAGCTCCGGGAACACGGCCAGGTGGCAGCCGTTGACCCTGGCCTGCTCCAGGGCGGCCAGGTGCCGGGCCAGGTTGCCGGCCAGGTCGCCCTTCTGGGCGTTGAGGGCGGCCAGCAGGATGCGCATCACGACCTCCCGACCAGCCAGGACAAGACTGCCCGATCGTCTGACCAAGGGTAGTGCAACGGCATGGTCCGCCGTCCCCGAGGGCCGGCTACGCTCGCGGCGGCATCCCATCGTGCCGGGTTGCGGCACGCCGCCGCTGGGACCGCCTGACATGGGGGGCGATCGGTGGCTCAGCTCAGCAGGCGCAGGCTTCGCATCGTGCTGGTCGGGGTCGGCCTCAGCATGGCCGTGGCCACCGCCCCGACCGTCGCCTCGGCCTCCATCGGCCTGGGCGCGGTGGTCAGCGCCAACCCGGCCAACTTCACCCCGAACGTGGCCAGCGGGGCCGTGTACAAGTTCGTCCAGGTCGGCGCCACCATGTACGCCGGCGGAGCCTTCGGCTCGGTCAGCACCCCGGCCGGGGTCAGCCCCGGCGGCACCTTCGCCCGCGCCAACATCGTCGCCTTCAACGCCTCCACCGGCGTGGTCAGCACCGGCTTCGCGCCCAGCGTCAACGGCGAGGTCTGGGCGCTGGCCAGCGACGGCGCCTCGCTGTGGGTCGGGGGCACCTTCACCAGCGTCAACGGGGTGGCCCGGCGCGGCCTGGCCAAGCTGAACCCGGCCACCGGGGCCGTCGACACCGCCTTCAACGCCAACCTCGCCTCCGGCAAGGTCACCGAGCTGGCCCTGGTCGGGGGCCGGCTGCTGGCCAGCGGCACCTTCCCCGGCAAGCTGCTGGCCCTCAACCCGGCCACCGGGGCCAACACCGGCTACCTGAACCTGGGGATCAGCGGCAGCGTGGCCAGCAACGCCGGACCGACGGAGGTGTACCGCTTCGCCGTCAACCCGGCCGGGACGCGGCTGGTCGGGGTGGGCAACTTCACCGCCGTGGGCGGCCAGCCCCGCTACCGGGCCTTCATGCTGACCCTGGGGGCGACGGCGTCGGTCAACGCCTGGTCCTACCCGCCGCTGCAGAACCTCTGCGCGGCCAGCAGCATCCCCGACTACATGCGCGACGTCGACTTCTCGCCCGACGGGTCCTGGTTCGCGATGGTGTCCACCGGCTACATCCCGCGGGCCGGCGGGGTCGGGCGCGACCTGTGCGACGCCACCGCCCGCTTCGAGACCAGCGTCGCCGCCCCCGTCCGTCCCACCTGGATCAACTACACCGGCGGCGACACCCTGCACTCGGTGGCCGCCACCGACGTGGCCGTCTACGTCCAGGGCCACCAGCGCTGGATGGACAACCCCCGGGGCGCCGACAGCGCCGGCCCGGGCGCGGTCAGCCGCCCCGGCATCGGCGCCATCAACCCGGCCACCGGCCTGTCCCTGCCCTGGAACCCGACCAAGGAGCGCGGCGTCGGCGGCAAGGACCTCTACGTCACCCCCCAGGGGCTGTGGGTCGGCAGCGACACCAACCGCATCGGCGGCGAGACCCGCCGCCGCATCGCCCTCATGCCGCTCGCCTAGGGCTCCCCGTCGTGGGGGATGGTGCGCAGCACCCGGGCCGGGGAGCCGGCCACGACCGTGTAGGGCTCGACGTCGCCGAGGACCAGGGAGCCGCCGCCGACCACGGCGTGCCGGCCGATCCGGCACGGCCCCAGGACCAGGCAGTTGCTGGCCACCCAGGCGCCCTCCTCGATGACGATGTCGCGCCCGGAGCGGGGGATGGCGAACATCCGCTCGCGCCCGAAGGTGGTGATGTCGTGGGTGCCGGTGAGGACCGAGACGTTGTGGCCGAAGAAGGCGTTCTCCCCCACCGTGATGTCGCCCGAGCCCACGTTGAACAGGGCGTTGTTGACCACGGCGCTGGGGTGGATGTGGAGCCGGGCCCGGTTCCCGTGGACCAGGTACTTGTACATCTCCACATGGGCCTCGGGGCCGGCCTGCCTCGGGTCCTGCTCGGCCAGCACCTCGCGGATCGGCTCCCGCAGCCAGCGGCTGAGCAGCCGCACCATCACGCGGTCGAGTGTCGACATCCCCGCCTCCTGATCCCTCGCCAACCTGGCCGGTCCGCCCCAGGCCGACCGCAGCATCCCATCCCGGGTCGCCACCCTGGAAGTCGGCCGCCGTAAGCTCCCTCCACCAGACCGCCGCGACCGCGGGGAGGATGCACGTGGGCGATCCGCTGAACGAGCAGGCCGAGACGCTGGAGGCCCTCGAGCAGGTGGTCGACGCCGCCGGCCCGTACCTGGACGAGCTGCCCCGGCGGCTCGTCTACGACGCCGGCGCCGAGCCGCTGCTGGCCGAGCTGGGCGGGCCGCTGCCCGAGCAGGGCTCGGGCACCCGGGAGGCGGTCGCGTCGCTGCTGCGCGTCGGCACCGCCACCGCGACCGCCTCGGCCGGGCCGCGGTTCTTCCACTTCGTCATCGGCGGCTCCACGCCGGCGGCCCTGGCCGCCGACTGGGTCGTGTCCCTGCTGGACCAGAACGCGTTCGTGCGGGCCTCCTCGCGCTTCGCCGACGCGGCCGAGACGGTCGCCCTTGACTGGCTGCGCCAGCTCGTCGGCCTGCCCGCCGGCTGGGGCGGCGCCCTGACGGCCAGCGCCACCTTCGCCAACTTCACCGGCCTGGCCCTGGCCACCCACTGGTGGGCCGAGCGGCACGGGGTGGACGCGACCTCGGCCGGCCTGGCCGGGCTGCCCAGGATGCCGGTGCTGTCGGGCGGCTACGTCCACCCCAGCGCCCGCAAGGCGCTGCAGCTGCTCGGCCACGGCAAGGACACGGTCGAGGTGCTCGCCGGCGACGACGTCGGCCGGGTCGACCTGGCCGCCGTCCGCCGCCGCCTGGCCGACCTCGGCGGCGCCCCGGCCGTGCTGGTCGCCACCGCCGGCGAGCCCAACGCCGGCGACTTCGACCCCCTGGCCGACCTGGCCGACCTTGCCGAGGAGTTCGGCGCCTGGCTCCACGTCGACGGCGCCTTCGGCCTGTTCGCCGCCCTCTCCCCCCGCACCGCCCACCTGACCGCCGGGATCGAGCGGGCCGACTCGATCGCCGCCGACGCCCACAAGTGGCTCAACGTCCCCTACGAGAGCGGGTTCGTGCTGGTGCGTGACCCCGCCCGCCTCGGTCCCGCCTTCGGCATGCCCGGCGCCGCCTACCTCCCCGGCCCCGACGACCCCCGCGGCGGCTACGGCCTGCTCGGCCCCGAGTCCTCCCGCCGCGCCCGCGCCCTCCCCATCTGGGCCACCCTGGCCGCCTACGGCCGCGCCGGCTACCGCGAGCTGGTCGAACGCCACTGCGACCTGGCCGCCCACCTCGCCGCCGCCGTCGACGCCGCCCCCGACCTGGAACGCCTGGCCGAGGTCCCCCTCAACGTCGTCTGCTTCCGCTACCGGCCCCCGGGCCTGGACGAGCCCGCGCTGGACCAGGTCAACCGCCGCCTCGGCGAGTCCCTCCTCGACGACGGCCGCGTGTTCGCCGGCACCACCGTCTACGCCGGCAAGGTCGCCCTCCGCCCCGCCATCAGCAACTGGCGCACCACCGCCCCCGACCTCGACCTGTTCGTCGAGGTCGTCCGCGAACTGGGCGCCAAGGCGGCCACGGGTCCCGGCTGACCGGACTTGGTAGCGGTCCCCGGTCGGGGTCCGCATCGTCCGCCACCGGTGGAAGACGTTCAGCCGGCACCACAACGGCCGGTTGGCCCGCGGTTCGCCTCGCTCATGGGTCGACCTCCCCGCCGGCCGCAGCCGGATCGACACCAGGTTCAGGCTGGCCGGACGGCGGCAGTGGTCGAGGCGTGGTCCGCGACCGCCTCTCCGCCGGTCAGGGGGGAACCGCCGCCGGTTGCCCCACCCGGGCCGGGGCCTCGGCCTTGCGGTCCTCGGCACGGGAGGGGATGACCACCACCGGGCACAGCGCGTGGAGCACGGCCGCGTGGCTGACCGATCCCAGCAGCAGGCTGCTGAACCCGCCCCGACCCCGCGAGCCGACGACCAGCATGTCGGCGTCGGCCGACAGCTCGACCAGCGCCTCGGCCGGGTTCCGGTCCTCGACCACGCTGGGCCGCACGTCGACCCCCTCGAGGGCATCGCCGACCTCGCCGAGCAGCCCCTCCAGCAGCTCCTCGGCCTGGCGGCGGACCGCCTCCTGGAACTCGGCCCGTTGCTGGATGGTCTCGGCCTTCTCCTCCTCGGGTGGCGCCCCGCCGGCGGCGACGGCCGTCCCGGGCAAGGCCTCCCGGGAGGGGAAGTACAGCGGCGCGGCCAGCGCCTGCGCGTGGTACGCGTGCACCACCTGCAGGGTCGCCAGCCGCAGTCGGGCCTCGCCGGCCGCCCAGAGGAGCGCCCGCAGTGCCCCAGGCGACGCGTCCACCCCGACCACGATCCTGGTCACGGGCCCACCTCCACCCCAGCGACGTCAAGGCACAGATCACACCACGCCCACGCCCCGCTGGCGAGCCGTCCCGGGTGGTCGTCAGCGATCCAGGTGGGCGGTGACAAAGCCGCGGAGCGCCACCCCACCCATCGACGCGCCGACCAGCACGATCATGGCCACGCCGCGGGCGGCGCAGCTCGGCGACGGCGGCGGTCACGTCGTCGTCGAGGCGGTCTGGTCGTGGAAGTTGCAGGCGAGCGCGCGGTATCCCAGCCGAGCGTAGGCGGCGCCGTCGGCAGCCACTGGCACAGGCTGCTACCCCGCTCGTGGCCGAAGACCAGGCCATTGGCCCCTGGCCGAGGACCACCCCGACGGTGTCGAACTCCTGGCCGACCCGGAAGCGGAACGACGCAGCCCGCTCATCGCTCCGAAGGCAGCTGATGCCGTAGGCGGCGCTCCGGGTGGCCACCGACTGACCGGACGGTGCGCCGGAGGCCTGAGGCCGCCCGGGCATCCCGCCCGCCACCAGTGCAACCGGCCACGACCAGCACCACGCCGAGCAACGGCCGCCGTTGTCACCACACTTAGGTCAGGACCTCGGCGGTGACCAGCGTCCGGAGAAGCGTCCATGCCGCCGGAGCTTGGGGCCATCGGCTACCTGGTCTGGAAGAAAGTCACCGCTCGATCAGGAAGCTGACGCTCCTCATCACGTCGCCAGGTGGAGCGATGCCAACAGGTCGTCCGTGCGCTCCTGGAAGGTGATCGTGCTCAGATCAAGCACCCACACGCCGCTCTTGAAGTGCTCGAAGCCTAGTGCAGCCCAGTGGGCTCCGAGCGCCGCGATCGCCCGATCGCGTTCCGCATCCTCGTAGTCACCCTCGAACGGGGCCGGATAGGTCACCGCGATGCCACATCCTCGGCCAAGGGCACTGATACTCATCGCTTTGATCAGCAGGCCAAGCTTGTGGCCTCGGTAGCGTGGTTGGATCCAGGTCCGCTCACATAGCAGGACATCCCCCAGGATCAGCGGGTATCGGTCCTCAAGCTCCTCAGAGAGTTCACCATCTATGGGGTTGAAGAGGGCGGCAGCAACCGTCTCGTGATCCCCGTCGATGGAGTCGAAGACTTCATACAGGTTGGCACCATGGCCCCGTTCGGCGATCGTCACTCGTGCCCATCCAACAGGCCAGCTCACAGGAGCATCACCGCCTCCCTCGAACCGCTCGGCGACGACGTCGATGTGCCAATGCTGGATGGCCGTCTCAAACGGGTCGCCCAGGTAGAGAGCGCGTTGCTCAAGCGAGTACCGCAACACGAGGTCTCGGGCTGAATGGGAGGCCCTCCCTCACGTGCGGGCTCGGCATCCATGTCTCCTTCTGGCGGCCTACGAGGCACGGAAAGCAGTAAATGCATGCCAAGTATTGATGGTCGGCACGACATGGCGATCTCGACTGCTCACCGGTCGACGACGATCACCTCGTACTGGTCGGCGGCCCCCGTCCGACCACACCGACAGGCGGTATGGATCGGAGAGGAGTGGCTGAGTGCGCCTGTGCCCCTTCACCTGGTCCCGTTTCCTGAGGACGGCAGCTGGCCGGCCGCGGCCAACTTGGCCCGGCCGGCCAGCTCCGGCGGGGCGAGGGCGAGCAGGTCGCCCAGCTGCCCGCGATCGGCATGCAACCGGTCACCGGCGCCGCCGGCCGGGCAAGCTACATGGCGACAACGTCTACGACTGGCGCGCCAACCGCCGCCTGCTGCGAGACCGCGGGATCGTGGCGCTCGCTGCTCAGCTTCCAGGTCCTCCGGCAGCCACCCTGATGATACTGGCGGTGTCAGTCGCTACCAGCCAGCAGGAGCCAGCCCATGCCATTGGTCCGCCTGGAGGTCCGCCAGGGCCGGTCAGCCACTCAGAAGCAGGCGCTGCTGGACGCCGCGCACGCCGCCCTGGTGGAGGCTCTGGAGATCCCTGACCATGACCGGATGCAGCGCATCGTGGAGCACACCCGCGCCGACTTCGAGCTGCCACCCGGCCGCAGCGACGACTTCGTCCTGGTCGAGGTGACGATGTTCGCCGGTCGTTCCCGCCAGGCCAAGCGCCGCCTGTACCAGGTCCTGGTG
>Ga0081538_10002122_pt1 | contig 19771 bp, 21 predicted proteins | sample TabmetS5T2R1_FD_71022 | JGI IMG/M metagenome (GOLD analysis project Ga0081538, IMG submission 71022) | Tabebuia heterophylla rhizosphere microbial communities from the University of Puerto Rico - S5T2R1 | ecosystem: Host-associated > Plants > Roots > Rhizosphere ...
ACATGTCGGAGTAGAGGGCGTGGCCGAGTTGGTTGACGGCGAGGTTGTCCAGGCGGGCGTTGTGAACGAACGCCGCGGCGCCGGTGAGCCCGTCGAGGACGTGCTGGATGCTTGGCCGCACGCGCTGCCTGGGCGCTCGTCGACGTCGCGGCGAGCTCGTCGGTCTCAGGGACAGCCGGTTCGCGTCTCACGCTCGCTGCTCGTCTCGGTCGAGGTGTCCCCCCGAGCGGTTCCCGTTCGTGCTTACCAAGGAACGGCACCCCGAGGAGAAGGAGTCAGAGATGCACGCACGCGGAAAGATCGCAGTCACAGGTGCGACCGGGAGAGTCGGCCGCCATGTCGTCGACCTGCTCGAGGAGAGGGGACACGACGTCGTCGGGATCTCGCGCTCCCTCGGCGTCGACGTCGTTACCGGCGAGGGGCTGGCGGAGGCGCTGGCCGGGGTGGAGACCGTGATCGACGCGGCCACGCAGCCCACGCCTGACAAAGAGGCCGCGACGGCCTTCTTCACGACCGCAACGCACAACCTGCAGGAGCTCGGCGCGAAGGCAGGCGTGCAGCGGATCGTGGTCGTCTCGATCATCGGCATCGACAACTTCACCGGGGGCTTCCTCGCCGCCAAGCGGGCCCATGAAGAGGCGATGCTGGCGGGCCCGATCCCGGCCCGGATCGTGCGCGCGGCGCAGTTCCACGAGTTCGTGGCCGAGCTCGTCGACTGGGGCAGGCAGGACGGAATCGGCTACGTGCCGAATTTCCGCACGCAGCTGGTCGCCGCCCGCACCGTCGCCGAGACGCTCGCCGAGCTCGCCACCGTCCCCGACTCGGTGCCCGCAGGAGCCGGCACGGCGCCGATCCGGGAGATCGCCGGTCCACGCGCGGAAAGCCTCGTCGAGACGGCGAGACTGCTCGCCGCGCGTCGCGGCGACCCGATCCGGATCGAAGCCGCCAGCAATCCGGCCGATCCCGACCGCGACCTCTACGAGCAGGGTGCGCTCCTGCCCGGGCCGCATGCCATTCTCGCCGGCCCGACCTTCGAGGAGTGGCTCGAGAGCGAGGACGCGTCCCGGATTGTCCCCTCTCTGGGTGTACGTTCGTCGTAGAGCCGAGTACCCACACCAAAGGAGGAACCATGAAGTACTTGCTCCAGATTTACTCGGCCGTCTTGAGGGACGAGTTCGAGCGGCTGCCTGCGGACGAGCAGGAGGCGATACTCGGCGAGTACATGGCCATCCGGCAGTCTCCCGGCGTCATCGGCGGCGAGCAGCTGCAGCCGTCCGAGACCGCGACCACGGTGCGCGTCCGGGACGGAGAGACGCTTCTCACCGATGGTCCGTTCGTGGACGCGAAGGAGCACCTCGGCGGCTACTTCCTCGTCGAGGCCGACGATCTCGACGCGGCGCTCGAGCTCGCCGCGCGGGTCCCGGCCGCGCGGATGGGCGGCGCGGTCGAGGTGCGGCCGTTGGTGGAGAGGTAGGCGCTGCTCGAGCAGGTCTTTCGGGACGAGTGGGGCCGCGTCCTCGCCAGCCTGGTCGGCTTCGTCGGCGACTTCGATCTCGCCGAGGACGCGGCGCAGGAGGCGTTCGCGATCGCCGCCCAGCGCTGGCCGCGGGACGGGACGCCGCCCAACCCGGGCGCTTGGCTCACGATCACCGCCCGCAACCGCGCGATCGACCGCCTGCGCCGCGATCGGACGCTCGCCGAGAAGACACGCCTGCTCGACGTGCCCGCGGCCGTGGAGGACGAGATGGAGGAGAGGACCTTCCCCGACGAGCGACTGGAGCTGATCTTCACCTGCTGCCATCCGTCACTCGGGCTCGAGGCGCAGGTCGCCCTGACGTTGCGCGCGCTCGGCGGCTTGACAACGGAGGAGATCGCGCGGGCCTTCCTGGTTCCCGAGGAAACGATGAAACGGCGGCTTTCGCGGGCGAAACGCAAGATCAGAGATGCGGGCATTCCCTTCAGCGTCCCGGCCGAGCACCTGCTGCCGGCGCGGCTGGCTGCGGTCTTGGCGGTCGTCTACCTGATCTTCAACGAGGGCTACAGCGGCCGCGTCGACCTCGCGGCGGAGGCGCTCCGACTCGGCACGGCGCTCACCGAGCTGATGCCGGACGAGCCGGAGGTGCACGGCCTCCAGGCGCTGATGCTGCTCGTCGACGCGCGGCGCGAGGCCCGGTTCGCGGGGGGCGAGCTCGTGCTGCTCGCAGACCAGGACCGTTCGCGCTGGGACGCCGCGAAGATCACTCGTGGGCGAGAGGCACTCGACCGTGCGTTCGCGCTGCGAGGTCGAGGAGCGTACGTCGTCCAGGCCGCAATTGCGTCGCTGCACATGGAGGAGCCGCGCGACTGGCGGGAGATCGCCGGGCTCTACGGGGAGCTCGTCCGGCTGACCGGCTCGCCCGTCGTGGAGCTGAACCGTGCGATCGCCGTCGCCGAGGTGGACGGGGCTGAAGCCGGCCTCGCCCTCGTCGACCGGCTCGACCTGGACGGCTACCAGTACTTCCACTCCACGCGAGCCGACCTGCTCCGCCGCCTCGGCCGTGCCGACGAGGCCCGCACGGAATACGAGCGCGCGCTCGAGCTCGCGCACACCGAGCCGGAGCGCCGCTTCCTCCAACGGCGCCTCGCAGAAGTCAGCGTGTATCTGTCCCCTCCCGCCCCTCCCGTTCGTGGTCATGACGACACCACGCGAGGGAGAGAAGTTGATTCATCCTGATATCCATCGCGCGATCGCTCGCCAGCGGCACGAGGCGAACGCCGAACGTCACCGGATCGCAAACGCCTTTCGCCCGCTGCGTCGGCGGCGTTCCGCCGACGCGGCACTCGGGCGAAGGATGTCGCGTCGCGCCTTGGTGGACGGCGCCTGGGAGGTGCGAGGCAGTGCTAACCGGGGCTGATCATTTCGGACACCGGGAGGGCTGCGGAATCGTCGTCGACCTCTTTTGGAACTGCAGAGATCTCAGGGATGAGTTCCGCGTCGAGGTCGAGGACGAGCGCGAGGGAACCGGCTTCGTTCTCCACCCGCGCACCGGCCGAGAGGCGATCCACGCGTTCTACCACCCCTTCTCGGCGGTCGGCGCATAGCTGTCCCCTCCCGCCTCTCCCGTTCGTCGTCACGACGACACCACTCGAAAAGGGGAGGTCCCATGGTCGGATCCAACCGAACGAAATGGTTCGCGCTGGCGCTCCTCTGCGCCGTGCAGTTCATGGTCGTCCTCGACGTGGCAATCGTGAACGTCGCGCTGCCGTCGATCCAGCTCGACCTCGGTTTCTCGCAGGAGAACCTGCAGTGGGTGATCAGCGCCTACGCGCTCGTCTTCGGAGGGTTTCTCCTGCTCGGCGGCCGCCTCGCCGACATCCTCGGCCGGCGGGCGATCTTCATGGCCGGCCTCGTCGTCTTCTCGATCGGATCGCTCCTCTGCGGCCTCGCCTGGAGCGACGAGTCACTCATCGGGGCGCGGGCCCTCCAGGGGCTCGGTGCGGCCACGATCACGCCGTCCGCGCTCTCCATCCTGACCACCACCTTCACCGAAGGACGAGAGCGCAACCTCGCGCTCGGCGCCTGGGGCGCGGTCGGCGGCGTCGGCGCCGCCGCCGGCGTCCTCCTGGGCGGCATCCTCACCGACCTGCTCGCCTGGGAGTGGATCTTCTTCGTGAACGTCCCCGTGGGCATCGCCGGGCTCGCGCTCGCCCCGGTCCTGCTCGCTGAGAGCAAGGACGCGCACGGGCAAAGCCACGACGTCCCAGGCGCGGTGCTCGTCACCTCGGGGCTCGTCCTGCTCGTCCTCGGCATCACCCAGGGCCGACAATGGGAGTGGACCTCGACCCGGACGATCGGCATCTTCGCAGTCGCCGCCGTTCTGCTCGCCGCCTTCGCCCTCTGGGAGCGGCGTTTGCGGGACCCGCTCGTCCCGTTCTCGATCTTCAGGGTGCAGACGTTGACCGCAGCGAACGTGGCCGGGCTGATCATGGGAACCGCCTTGTTTTCGATGTTCCTGATGCTCACCCTGTACATGCAGCAGGTACTCGGGTTCTCGCCTCTGAAGACCGGCGTCGGCTACCTCGCCGTCGCGGGCACGGCCGTCGTCTGGGCGAACGTGGCCGCGCAGGTCGTGAACCGGATCGGCGTCAAGCCCGTCCTGGTCTTCGGCATGAGCCTGCTGACGGGCGGACTCGTCTACTTCACCCAGGTCTCTGTGAGCGGCTCGTACTGGGCCGACCTCTTCCCCGGGTTCTTGATCCTCGGCGTCGCGATCCCCTTCGCGTTCGTGCCGATCACGATCGCGGCGCTCGCAGGGACCAGGCCGGAGGAGGCAGGTCTCGCATCGGGCCTCATCAACACCTCGCAGCAGATCGGAGGCGCGCTCGGGATCGCGCTCCTCTCGACCATCGCCGTCTCGACCACGGACGGCGAGCTCGCGAGCGGAACCGCCTTGCCTGCCGCCCTCACCGACGGCTTCGTCAACGCGTTCTGGGCCGGAGCCGCGATCGCGTTCGCCGGCGTCCTTGTCTCGATCTTCCTCGTGCGCGGGCGCGAGCTCCGTCAGCAGGAGCCGGTGGTCCCGGAGCCCGCGCTCGAAGAGGCGGCATAGTCGCCCCAGAGCTCGCCTTACGTCGACATCGAGTCCCGCGGCCCGTCGGGGTCGCGGGACTTGCTCTCCTTTCGCCCCGTCTACGGATAGAGGTCTTTGGGAGTCGTCGGGGCCTTCTTCGGCAGGAAGTTGTTGTCGATCACGAACTTTCGGTAAGCCCGATCCTCTGGTAGTGGGTCAGGTTCAAAGTACGATCCACTTGTGGCACGGTTTGCCGCGTTTGCGCTCATATTGCGCGTGGCTGGGTGCGGAACCAGCGTGGAAGGCGAAGAGCCGGAACCACAGACAGGCCCGTCTGTCGAAGAGCTGGTTGACTGTGACGAGGTCCGCGCCTTCTATCACGACGCGATGCAGGATTGGACCAGCGCACAAGATCAAAGATGACAGGCGCGTAGCGAGGCTCGTGGCTCGGCGAGCGGTTGAGCGTATGCGCGATCTCGACTGCGCCGACATTCCCAAACCGCCGCAGTAGTTCTAGCTACCCGGGTGCCGCGGACTACTTGGTCGGTAGGAGCGGTTGGTCGGGATGAGATCTGTTCGTGGCGCGCCCGGACTATCGCTTCGGTATGTCATGCGACCCGCGCCAGGGTCGAGCGAGTGCAGCTCAGCCTGAGCCTGGCGTCCTCGCGCTCGTCGCTCGCGGTCACGCGCGACTATGCCTGAGCCCTCAGCCGACGACCGCTCACGGAAGCTCGCAGGGGCGCTTGCTGCAATAGAGGCTCGTGATCCGCCCGGTGTGCTGGGGCAGGTAGGGGGGCTTATGGGACACGAGGAGCTCCTTGTACTCCTTCTCGGACCTCTTCTTCGAGAGAGCCTGCTCAGCAAACCGAAAACCCTTATCCATCTCCTTTGCTCTCGACTCGTCCGGCGGTCCGCCGTCAGTTGGATTCCGGAGCCACTTCGCTGACTCCCTGTAGGCCTCAACCTCGTATTCGATCATCGTGAAGTACTTCGAAGGTGGCCTTCCGCCAGCTCTAGTGCGGAACTGATCGACGTGGAGAAACTCGTGGTAGAGCGCGGCCCGCAGCGCGTCGTAGTTGGCGGGCTCCTCGAGGCCGGGTACGACGAAGATTTCGGTGGAGGAGTTGGTCCACGCGGCGAAGCCGCCCGCAAGCGCGAATTTTCTGACCTCCGCGACCCGGAACCTCGCCATGTCGTAGATCCCCACCTGCTTCTTCACTGCCGAGTTGGGTAGGAATGGCGCGAGTCTGTCGCGCTCCGCTTCCGCGGCAAGAACGTGCGCCGGTTTGCCTCGCGCTCGCGTTGGTTGTTTCTTTCTGGGCACCTGCGCGACCCGGACCCCTTGGTTAGCGGCTCTCCTGCCATAGCCCAGAGCCCGATCAGCCGGCTCTTCCACGACCCGATCAGCGCCGGTGACAACGTCCGGGCCGCCAGAGCCGTTACTCATTACTTGTTGGGGTCGGCTGGTGCGATCTGTCATCTGAGCCGCCCTCGGAATCGCCGCGCGAAGGCTCGACGTCGATGTGGACGGCCGAGCCGTCATGCCCGCACGGGCAGGTCAGATCCTCGAGGAGCTTGGCTCGCTCGACGTCTCCGTCGGTCACGATCCTGTTCAGCAGCGCGTCGCGCTCGGCGAAGGCCTTCCGCCGGTCGACTTCGGCGTCGCGGCGCTCCACCTCGAGCTCCTGAAGCCGCTTGGCGTAGTCGTCGAGTGCATCCGCCTGACCGAGGATCGCCTCGACGACGACGCCCTCCGTGCGCATCACGGCCTTCCTTGCGTCGACGATGATGCCTGGGACGGTGATCTCGCGCCCGCCGTCTTCGAACGTCGATTTCTTCTCGGTGTTGACAGCCGAGTACTCCTCCTTGCCAACCTTCCTCTTGCGCACGAAGTCGGTCTGAATCGAGCCCTCGAAGTCGAAGATCGACGTCAGGGAGTCGGTGATCGCGTCACGGACGCGTTGCCGCTTGTCCTCGACGACGTACCCGTCCAGCAGAGAATCCAGCTCGGGCAGCGAGACCTCACGCCGACTCTCCGCAAAGCCGTTGAAGAACGCCACCCGGACGTCGACCAGGTGGAGCAAGGTCACGAACTCCTGGTTCATCTGCCGGAAGACGAAATTCAGGGTGCGGCTGAGATTGATGTTCTCCAGCTCTCGGACGATCGACGTCTCCTCGCCGGTTTCCTCCGTCACCTCGTAACTCGTGTTGATCGTCACATCCCGCTTCGCCGAAGCGCGTGACGAGTGCTTGGCGGTGGCGCTACTCACGTTCTTGGTGAACTCCTCGCGTGCTGAGTTCGTCGAGCCCTTCACGCCGCCGCTGACCTTGGCGCTTCCCCAGCCCCAACTCGCGCTCGCCTCCGCCTCCGCGTGGTACTCGAAGCTCTTCGCGTACTCCTGCTTGTCGGACTGCTCCTCCTGCACCGAGCGCTCGAACTCCTGCGCGCTTTCCTCGGTGAACGAGTCGAGGATGCTGGACGCCTCCTTGGATTGGGTCTGCGTCTTCCGGAAGGTCTTGATGCTGATCGTCGTCTTCTCGCCGGGAAGCAACGAGAAGGTCTCGAGAATGCGGCCCGCGCCGTAGTCGCCGAGGAACGAGGAGAGGCGATAACTCTCCACGAGATAGATCGCCGGCTCGACCTTCGTGGGCTCGTCGATGTAGCAGTAGCTCAGCGAGCCGTAGAGGGTCTTGTAGATGCTCAGCCGCTTGCCTGCCTGCAGGGCGAGCGCGACCGACTCGGGATCGAGCGATTCCATCTGAGGCGTGAGCGGGACCGAGCTCTCGAGGGTCGGACCCGGGTTCGGCCTCGCCTTTAGACCCAGCACGGCGCCGGTGAGTCGAACGTTGGGAAAGATCGTGGGATCGGAGAAGCCCGACTTCATCGCAGCCAAGACGGCGGTCTTCGTTGACTCGAGATCGATCCCCCGAAGCGGCGGGCGTGTCTTCGTCGGCTTCTCGAACGCCTTGGCGAGGAAGACGTCCTGAGGCGTCTCCTTTGCGAAGAGAAGGTCGAGCTCGATGAAGTTCCGACCTGGGTAGCTCGTCGGCTCCGGGATGTCGTACCGGAGGAGGGATGCCTTGCCACCAGGCTCGAGCTGAACCAGCGGTTCCGCCATGCCTAAGAGGCGTGAAAGGACGCGGAACAGTTGTGACCTCCCGCCGAGCTGGAGCTCCGCAGTTCTTCCGCAAAATGCGGTGAGGCAGGCTCGGTCGTCACGTTCTCGTTTCGCCTCGGGTCATAGGGGTAGACCCTCGAATTCCCGTTGACGTGACGGAAGGAGAACACAATGCGAGTCTTCGTCTTGGGCGCGAGCGGTGCGATCGGCACCCGGCTCGTTCCCCAGTTGATCGACCGCGGTCACGAAGTGGTCGGCACTTCCCGCTCACCCGAAAAGGCGGAAGGGCTTCGCACGCGCGGCGCCGAGGCGGTCGTGCTCAACGCGCTCGACGCACAAGCCGTCCGTGAGGCCATTGTCGCTGCCGAGCCCGAAGCGATCGTTGATCAGGCGACTGCCCTGGCGGACGTGCGCTTCTCCAGGAACCTCGACCGCAGCTTCGCGCACACGAACCGGCTCCGGAGGGAGGGCACCGACGCGCTCTTGGCCGCTGCACGCGAGGCGGGCGTTCCCCGGTTCGTCGCGCAGAGCTTCGCGAACATGCGCTACGCGCGCGTCGGGGGACCGGCCAAGAGCGAGGACGAGCCACTCGACCCCACCCCGGTCGAGGGGATGCGCGAGACCGCGGCCGCAATGACCTACCTGGACGAGGCCGTCACCGCGGCCGGCGGGATCGCGCTCCGCTACGGCAGCTTCTACGGCGCACCCAACGACGGGCTGCTCGAGCCGGTGCGCAAGCGGCAGTTCCCGATCGTCGGCGACGGCGGCGGGGTCAGCTCGTTCATCCACCTCGACGACGCCGCCGCGGCGACCGTGCTCGCGCTCGAGCACGAGGGGCCGGCGATCTACAACATCGTCGACGGCGAGCCCGCCCCGGTGCGCGAGTGGCTGCCCGTGCTGGCAAGCGCGCTCGGCGCGAAGCCGCCGCGTCGCTTCCCGGTCTGGCTGGCGCGGCTGTTCGCGGGCGAGACCGCCGTCATGCTCGGTACGGAGTCCCGCGGCGCCTTGAACGCGAAGGCCATGCGCGAGCTCGGCTGGACGCTCCGCTACCCGAGCTGGCGGGAAGGCTTCGTAGCCGCCTACGCGAAGCCGGCCGTCTCGAGGGCGACGCCGATCCGAACGCCGGCGCCCAGCTAGGGACGCCCTTCAGGCCTGCCTCGCAGGATCCCATCCCGTCGTCAGGCCCTCGTCGAGCGCATCGAGCGCCGCGACCTGAGCATCGTCGAGAGCGAAGTCCAAGACGGCGGCGTTCTCGACGATGCGGCCCGGGTTCGACGAGCGCGGAAGCACGACGAGCTCCTTCTCCACCGCCCAGCGAATGAGCACCTGCGCGGGCGTCCGACCGACCTCGACGGCGATCCCCGCGACGGTCCGGTCGGCCAGCCTGTGGCCCTTGGTCAGCGGGCTGTGGGCCTCGACCAAGATGCCGTTCTCGGCGCAGCGGCGCAACGTGTCCTCACGGGTGCGATAGAGGAACGGGCTCAGCTCGATCTGATTCACCACCGGGGGGACGGAGGCGTGCGCGAGCAGCTCGTCGAGATGACGCACGAGGAAGTTCGAGACCCCGATCGACCGGGCGAGCTGCTCGGAGTGGAGCTGCTCGAGCACGCGCCAGCTCTCGAGGCGGCGCTCGTGCGGCCAGTGGAGGAGGTACAGGTCGACCCCGTCCAGACCGAGCCGCTCCAGCGAGGCTTCAAAGGCGCGGCGGGCGGTCGCGGCGCCCGGGTCGGCGTTCGCGAGCTTCGTCGTCACCCAGACCGACTCGGGCTCGAGCCCGCTCGCCTGGATCGCCGCACCTACGTCGGCTTCGTTCCGGTAAACCGCGGCGGTGTCCACGTGCCGGTATCCGGAAGCGAGCGCAGCGGCTACCGCTCTTCTCGTATCGTCACCCGGCGTGACTTGGTACACGCCGAGGCCGAGCTGCGGGATCGCCCGTCCGTCCCGAAGCGCAATGGTCGGCTGTGTGTGCGTTCCCATCCCGCCATTCTGGAGTCAATCGACAAGAGGAAGGCAGCCATGCTGATCGAGCACGAGGGCGACCGTCCCAGGATCGCTTCTTCCGCCTACGTCGCTCCGACCGCGGTCGTCTGCGGCAACGTAACGATCGGCGAGGACAGCCGTGTTCTCTTCAACGCCGTCGTCACGGCCGAGGGCGGTTCCGTGGAGATCGGCGCCCGGTGTATCGTCATGGAGCACGCGCTCGTCCGTGGAAGAGCCGCCCACCCGACGCAGGTCGGCGACAACGTCCTCGTCGGCCCTCATGCGCACGTGAACGGCGCGCGCATTGGAGAGAACGCCTTCTTGGCCACCGGCGCCTCCGTCTTCCCGGGCGCCCGCGTCGGAGCCCGCGCGGAGGTTCGGATCAACGGCGTCGTCCATGTCAACAGCGCCGTGGCGCCCGACGCCACCGTCCCGATCGGATGGGTGGCCGTCGGCGATCCCGCCCGGATCTTCCCGCCCAGGTCGCACGACGAGATCTGGGCGATCCAGGCCGGGCTCGACTTCCCCGGGACGGTCTTCGGCTTACCGAGGCCGGCGGCGGGTGAGACCCTTATGCCGACGGCGATGAGGCGGTACGCCGAGCTCTTTGGCCGCCATCGGGACGACCGGCTCCTGGACGATGCGCGATAAGTTCGGAGGCGTCGACGTCTCGAGGAGCCGCGTGCATGAACCCCGTTCCTGAGGTCGAGGCTGCTCGGCGGTGGCTGGAAGCGTACGGCCGCGCCTGGGAGGCGCGCGACCCGGACGCGGCCGCAGGCCTGTTCACCGAGGACGCCTCCTACGCGTGGGGCCCGTTCGACGAGCCTCTTCGCGGACGGGAGGCCATCCGCCGGCGCTGGGCCGAGGCGACGGAGACCCAGCGGGACGTCCGCTTCGGGTCGGAGGTGCTGGGAGTCGTGGACGCGGGCGTCGTCGCCCGCTGGTGGTGCGCGTTCCACGCCGGCGAGGGCCACGTCGAGCTCGAGGGGATCTTTCTCGTCTCGCTCACTGAGGACGAGCTCTGCAGCGACTTCCGCGAGTGGTGGAACGAGCGAGCTTCGACGCCGAACGGTTAGCTTCGGTGGCCGCCTTGAGCTGCGACGGACCCGTCCAAGTGCCGGGAAGCGACTACGTGGCGAAGTAAAGCGTCGAGCCGGGCCGGACGGTGCGGCTCGCCGCGTCCTGCCGAGAGGTTTCTTTCGCGCCCGCCGGGGAAGGCTCTCTTGGGTTTCGAGTCTCGAGGACGCAAAGGGGTTGATGAAGTTGTTGGAGCGAATGCGAACCGGTGTGCGCGAGATGCCGTCCAACGCTGTCTGGCTGCTCGCCCAGGCCTTGAAGCCCGCCGAGGCGGTTGGGGACGCGGCCGGGTCGGCCGCGGCGGGCGCCCGCGACCGACGGCGGAGGGTAGCGGCCGCCGTGGCCGACGCCGCGCCCTTTGGCGGGGATTCGGTCGAGATCCGGGCGAGGCGTGCGCAGGAGGCCGCCGAGCGCGCTCGGGAAGCCGAAGAGCGCGCCCTGGAGGCAGCGCGGGAGTCCAAGGCTCGGGCTGCCTACGCTCGACAGGTCAGCGACGATGGTCGCGCTCGAATGGCGGAGGTGGAGCGCGAGACGAGCCGGGAGGTCAAGCAGCGCGTCGCAGAGGCTCAGAAGGCCGCCGACGAGGTCGTGCGGCGGGAGCGCGAAGCGGCAGAGGCGGATGCAGCCGAGGAGCGGCAGGAAGTCCAGGACGAAGTCGACGAGGAGATCGAGGAAGCGCAGCTTGACGCCGAGGAGGCCCAACAACGCGCCGAGGAGCTCGTCGAGGACGCTACCGAGGCACTCGCCGAGGCGACGCGGCTGGCGGACGAGGCGGCTCAGGCCGCGCGGGCCGCGGCCGAGGAGGCGAGTCGCCAGGCGCAGCAGCTCGCCGACGAGGCGGACCAGCAAGCGAGCGAGGCGAAGGCACGGGTCAGAGAGACCGAGCAGCTCCGTGAGCACTCGGCGGCAACTGCGAAGCATGCCGCGCGCGAGCTCAATCGGGAGGCGGCGAACGGTGGCCTGAAGTCCTACAACAAACCGGAGCTCGTCGAGCTTGCAGCCAGCATCGGTATCGAAGGACGGTCGAGCATGACCAAGGGCGAGCTCGTCCAGGCAATCACGAGGGCCTCTCGCAAACGGTGAACAGGAGGCTTCGGGTGAGACTCTTCACCAGGAAGAGCGAACTGGAGCGGCTGATCTCTTCTGTAAGCGATTCTCTCGGCGAGCTGAGCGAATCCTTGACCAAGAGCAGGTTCCTCAAGGCTGGGTTGATCGCCGGCGGCCTCGCGGGCCTCACGGCCGGAAGCGCCGGGATCTCGTCGCTCCGGCGTCGCAACGAGGCTGATGATTCCTGAGCCTCACGAGGACGGGCATGAGCTATGCCTAGAACGCCGAGGTCGAGAGCTCCGGCCGGGTTGACAGCCGTTCCCGATCCGAGCAAACGCCTCTCGGACGGAGTTCTCGTCGAGGCGTGCGTCCGCGCCCGCCTGATGGGGATTCCGCTCTTGAAGGTCGAAGCGACCGTTGTGCTTGCACCGGCAGGACTGACAGCGCCGACCTCTGCTCCGCGTGTCCTGCCGATCCGAAGCTCCGCGCAGTCGTCCCGCACGGCGAGGCGCTCGGGGGTCCCCGGGCAAGGGCTGGCCGAGGCTGTTCGGAGGATCGACGAGGGAGCAGAGCTCCTCGCCAAGGCGCGACGCAACGGCTCCTAGCCCCGGAGCCAGGACGGCGCGAATAGGTGCTAGCCGCACCCCCATTGGGAGGGAGACCGCATTCCGCCGCGGCGGCCGACCTTGGAGACTCGCATCGCACCGATGATTATCGAGATTTGCCCCGGTCTCATCTGGAGGTGATAAGGGCGCTGTGAGCGGGCGGATCCCACTGGCGATCGAGGCCACGGGCCTGGTCAAGTCGTTCGGCGCGACCCGTGCGGTCGACGGCGTCGACCTGGCCGTCCGCAGCGGCTCGGTCTACGGCGCGCTCGGACCGAACGGCGCCGGGAAGACGACGACCGTGCGGATGCTCGCGACGCTGCTTCGCCCCGACGCTGGGTCCGCGCGGGTGCTCGGGCACGACATCGTGGACGAGGCCGACGCCGTGCGGAGCCTCGTCAGCCTCACGGGCCAGCTCGCCTCCGTCGACGAGGACCTGACGGGCCGCGAGAACCTCATCCTTATCGGACGCCTGCTCGGGTTGAAGCGAGCCGCCGCGAAGGCGCGGGCGACCGAGCTGCTCGAAGCCTTCGGCATCGCGGAGGCGGCAGGGCGCCTCGTCAAGAACTACTCGGGCGGGATGCGACGCCGCCTCGATATCGCGGCGAGCATCGTCGTCACGCCCGAGCTGATGTTCCTCGACGAGCCGACCACCGGCCTCGACCCACGCTCACGGAACCAGGTTTGGGACATCATCCGCTCGCTCCGAGCCAGCGGCACGACGATCCTGCTCTGCACGCAGTACCTCGACGAAGCCGACCAGCTGGCCGACGGGATTGCTGTGATCGACCACGGCAAGGTGATCGCCGAGGGGACACCCGGCCAGCTCAAGGCCTCGGTTGGCTCGGGCGCGCTGCACGTCCGCCTCCTCGACCCCGACCAGCGACCGGAGGCCGAGCGGATACTCGCACGGGAGCTCGGGTCCGTTCACCTCGAGCCGGATCCGGCTGCGCTGTCGTCCGGGTGCGCCGATGCCGACCGGGGCGCCGAGGCGGTCGCCGAGCTCTCGCGGTCAGGGGTCGGGATCGCCGACTTCTCGCTCGGCCAGCCGACGCTGGACGAGGTCTTCCTCGCGCTGACGGGCCACCCGGCCGAAGAGCAGGAGCCCGAGGACGAGCTGGAGACACAAGAGCAGGCCGCATGAATACGATCCCGGCGACTCAGCCCGTGCCCGTGCGGGCGTCCGAAGAGGGGGCCCTCCGCAAGGCGCTCGCCTCCACCCCGCGCCCGCCGCGCGCGAGCGCGCTCTCGGCCGCGCTGACCTTCGGCTGGCGCGGGATGCTCAAGGTGAAGCACGTCCCCGAGCAGCTCCTCGACGTGACGATCACGCCGGTGATGTTCGTGCTCATGTTCACGTACCTCTTCGGCGGCGCGATCGCGGGGTCGCCGGGCGCGTACCTCGACTACATCCTCCCCGGGATCCTCGTCATGTCGGTGCTCTTCACCACGGTGTACTCCGGTGTCGCGCTCAACACCGACGTGACCAAGGGGGTCGTCGACCGCTTCCGCTCGCTTCCGATCTGGCGGCCGGCGCCGCTCGTCGGCGCCCTCCTCGGCGACAGCGTGCGCTACCTGGTCGCGGGAACGGTGATCACCGGCCTCGGCGTCGCCCTCGGCTACCGGCCGGGCGCGGGGCTTCCGGGCGTCCTCGCGGCCATGGCCCTGGTGATCGTCTTCGCCTTCGGCCTCTCCTGGGTCTTCACCACCCTCGGCCTCCTCATGCGCTCGCCCAGCGCCGTGATGAACGCCGGCTTCATGGGGATCTTCCCCGTCACCTTCCTCTCGAACGTCTTCGTCGAGCCGGAGACCCTCCCGAGCGGCCTCGAGGCCTTCGTCGAGGTTAACCCGATCTCGATCCTCGCGGACGCCTCGCGCGGCCTCATGGAAGGGAACGCCTCCGGGACGGACATCGGCATCGTCCTGGCGTCCGCCGCCGCGCTCACCGCGGTGTTCGCGCCGCTGACGACGTACCTCTACCGCACCAGGAGCTGATGAGAGGCACTGTCGCATTCAGACGTCGCCCCTTCGCCCCAGGGATAGACGAGCTGATCAACGCAACCCGAGCCATCGTGAGCAGGCGCGCGGGCTGGGGGCAGACCGCCGGGCTCGTGGCCGACGAGCTGCGGCGCCATCCGCCTTCACCTGAGGTACTCCCCCTCGACCAGCGCATCGGCGACCCGGAGGGATACCGTAGCCACCCGCTCTACATCGCCCCGGACGGCGCCTTCTCGATTGTCGCCCTCGTCTGGCGGCCGGGACAGGTCACACCAATCCACGACCACGTCACCTGGTGCGTCTTCGGGGTAATTCAGGGCGTCGAGTACGAAGAGCGCTTCAGCCTCGACGAGGAGCATGAATGTCTCGTTCCCGCCGGCACCAACCTGAACGAGACGGGTGAGGTGAGCGGGTTCGCGCCACCAGGTGACATCCACCGCGTCCGTAACGTCGGCGACCAGACGGCGATCTCGATTCACATCTACGGCACCGACGTCTCGCGGATCGGCTCGAGCGTTCGGCGCCACTACGACCTCCCGGTCCGTCGGGAGACGACGAGCAGCACCGACGGCTCGTCGTAGCAGCCCGCTCGAGCACCACGAGGGCGTCCTCCCACTCGGCCTCGTCGCAGACACCCGGATCGCCGGGCGCGATTACGGCTCGGCGCACGTCGAAGCCGTTCATCACATCGTCGAGGGCAGCCCGAGCGGCTCGAGCAGCGGCTCGAGCGGGAAGGCGATGACCTCCGCGAGGAGCCCCTCCTCGATCCGCAGCACGTCGAGCGAGAACGCCCTGTACGAGGAGTCGCCGGGGCGCCGGAGGTAGCCCGCGACCGCCGGCTGTCTGTTCACCCGCGTGGGCACGGAGCGGAACGTTCCGAAGGAATCGGAGCCGAAGCCCCCCGAAACCCACCCGGCCACGATCTCCTCCCGGCCGACCCGGCACTGCGGGTGCGGAGGCATCGTGAAGAGCGCGTCCTCGCGCAGCAGCGCCAACATGGCCGTCGCGTCGCCCTGGTCGTTCGCCTCGACGTAGCGCTGGAGCAGCTCGAGTTCCGCCTGGGTCGGATCGGTGCCGGGCGCCCACTCTTGCCGGCGCCGGGGAACGTGCTTCCTCATCGTCGCCCGCGCGCGCTGGAGGGCGCTGTTGACTGCGGCGACGCTCATGCCGAGAAGCGCGGCGCTGTCCGCGGCCGACCAGCCGAGCACGTCGCGGGCGATCAGGATCGCCCGCTGCCGCGGCGGCAGGACCTGGATCGCAGCGATGAAGGCGAGCTCGATCGTCTCCCCGCGAATGAGCTCCGCCTCGGGCTCCTCGTCTGCGGGCGCCACCGCGTCCAGCAAGCGGTCCGGATACGGCTGCAGCCAGGGAATCTCGGCGAGCGGCCGGGCGGGGTGGCGTGCGGGCACGCGTCTGCGACGCTCGAGCGCGTCCAGGCACGCTTTCGTCGCGATCGCGTACAGCCACGCCCGAAACGTCGAGCGCCCCTGAAAGCTCGAGCGCTTCCGCCAGGCGCGGAGGAACGTCTCCTGCGCGACGTCCTCGGAGTCCTCGAGCGAGCCGAGCATCCGGTAGCAATGCACGTGCAGCTCGCGCCGGTAGCGATCCGCGAGCGAGGCGAACGCTTCCTCGTCGCCGGCGGTTGCCGCCGCGACCACGGAGCTGGGAGCGGGATTCTGATTGCGCATTCACCGCGTATGACGGCCGCGGGGCAGGTGACTCATCGGTAGGAGCAACCGGTGGTTGCGTGTTCTGCTAGAGTGCAACCATTGGTTGCACAATCAGAAAGGAGCACGGAGATGGTCCCGGATCGCATCGAGCGAGAGATCGTGATCGAAGCGCCGTTGGCGAGGGTTTGGGAGATCGTGACGGAGCCCGAGCACGTCGGCAGATGGTTCAGCGACTCCGCCGAGATCGACCTGCGGCCCCGGGGCGAGGCGACCCTCACCTGGGACAAGCACGGGACGGCCCGAGCCTGGATCGAGCGGGTCGAGCCGCCGCACTTCTTCTCGTTCCGCTGGGCGCGGCCCGTCGGCGCCGAGCCGCGCAGGGGCAACTCGACGCTCGTCGAGCTCAGCATGAGCGCCGAGGGCGAGAGCACGCGGCTCCGGGTTGTCGAAAGTGGCTTCCGCGAGCTGGAGTGGCCCGAGGAGGAGCAGGCGAAGTATGCGGAGGAGAACACACAGGGCTGGGAGCTCGAGCTGAACGAGCTGCAGGAATACGTGTCGGCGCAGGTCCGGTGAGAGCTCGCGACGAGACCGACGAGCTCTGGGCGGCCGTCGCGGATCCCACCCGGCAGCGCCTGCTGGATGCCCTCCTCGCCCACGGCGAGGCGACGGCGACCGAGCTCGCGGGTGACCTTCCTGTCACGCGCCAGGCGGTCGCCAAGCACCTGGCGGTGCTCGACCGTGTGGGCCTCGTCGAGTCTCGCCGGCACGGCCGCGAGGTGCGCTACAGGATCCGGCCCGAGCGGCTCGACGCAGCCACGCGCCGGCTTGCACGCGTCGCCGCCAACTGGGACGAGCGGCTGGCCAAGATCAAGCGCCTCGCCGAGTCCTCGGGGCCGAAACGACCAGGTTGAAAGGAAGCCACATGCTGCTGCAAGACAAGAACGCGGTCATCTACGGAGGAGGAGGCGCGATCGGCGGGGCGGTGGCCCGCGCCTTCGCGCGCGAAGGAGCCACCGTCTACCTCGCCGGCCGCACAGCCGCCAAGCTCGAAGGGGTGGCCGGGGAGATCGCCGCCGCCGGCGGGAGGGCCGAGACAGCGGAGCTCGACGCGCTCGACGAGAAAGCCGTCGACGAGCACGCCGACGCGGTGGCCGCGAACGCGGGCGGCATCGACGTCGCGCTCAATGCGGTCGGCATCACGCACGATCAGGGGACACCGTTCGCCGAGCTCTCGCTCGCGGACTACACGTTGCCGATCTCCGCTTACACGCGGACGAACTTCCTGACCGCGAAAGCGGTCGCCCGGCATATGACGAAGCGCGGCTCCGGAGTGATCCTGACGCTCTCGACGCCCGGCTCGCGCATGACGGGCTCCGGGTTTCTCGGCTACGGGGTTACCTACGCCGCCGTCGAGGCTTTCTCGCGCATCCTGTCGGGCGAGCTCGGCCCCAGCGGGGTCCGCGTCGTCTGCCTGCGCCCGCACGCGATTCCCGAGGCGCTCCCGCTGTCGCACACGCGCGAGGTCTTCGCCGGCTTCGCCGAGCGGGCCGGCACGAGCCTCGAAACCATGCTGGCCGAGCAGCTGCAACCGGGCACGCTGCTCGGACGGCTCCCGAGGCTCGCCGAGGTCGCCGAGGCGGCGGTCTTCTTCGCGTCGGACCGGGCCGGCGCGACGACCGGGGCGATCGTCAACCTCACGTCCGGCTCGCTCGTGGACTGACGGTCACAGCGGCAGCGGTTCCGGAGCGCGTGCGCTGGGCGGTCGAGACGCTCGACGTGCAGCCCGGCGACCGAGTGCTCGAAGCTGCGTCTCAGGCGTGCGGCTCTGAGTGGCACACCGCCTCGACGTTGTTGCCGTCATGGTCGAGCACTTTCATAAGTTCGCTACTTTGGTGGAGTTCAAATGGAGGAAGTGTTCGACATCTACACGAGGGTCTCGGACGTCGGCGGTCGCGAGGGCGCATCGTACGGCTCGCCTGAGATCCAGGAAGCCGACTGCCGTCGTTGGGCTGCGTTGCACGGCGTCACGGTCGGAGAGGTCGTCCTCGAAGAGGACGTCTCGGGCGGGGTTGACCCCGAGGAGCGGGCGCTTGAGCGTCTGCTTCGGCGGGTCGAGTCCGGCGAGTCGCAGGGCATCATCTGCCGCGAGGTTGACCGCTTCGGGCGTGACCCGATCTCGGGCTGTCTTGCCTGGGAGCGGATCGCGAACGCGGGCGGGCGGCTCGTCGGGGCCATCGACGGGATCGACTCGGCGCTGCCTGAGCACGAGGAGATGTTCGGTCACAAGATGGTCACCGGCAAGGCGTACCGCAAGCGCGTGGCACGCAACTACCGGGAGGGACGCAGGCGCGCGGCTGCGCGCGGCGTCTATCTCGCCGCTCGTGCTCCCTTCGGCTACGACCGCAAGGACGAGGTCGATCCCCGGTACGGCTCGCGCGGGCAGTTGCTCCGCGACGGGCGGCTGGTCGTCAACGAGCGCGAGGCTGCGCTCCGGCGCGAGGCCGCCGAACGTCGGGCTGCCGGGCAGGACATCGGGCGCATCACCCGCTGGCTCCAGTCCGAGGGCGTGACGACTACCCGCCGCGTGAAGGGCACCACCGTTACGGAGCCGATCACGAAGTCGGGCGTCCGCTCGATGCTCAAGAGCCGCGCCGCCCTGGGCGAGGCGAAGGACGCCGATGGCAACGTCGTCAAGAACGCGCACACGCCGATCATGGACGAGGCGCTGTGGGAGCGCTCGAACGCGGTCAAGGGTGCATACCACCCGCGCGACGGATCCATCGCCGAGAAGCTCACGCTCTCCGGGCTCGTCGTCTGCGACGGCTGCGGCAAGCGCTGCCGGGGCGGTGCCTACGGGCGCAACGGCAAGCGCACCCCTCAGTACGTCTGCACGAGCGCGAAGTGTAAGCGGCGGGCAGGCATGAAGGCGGACAAGCTGCACGCGCGCGTGGAGGAGGTCATCCGCGAGGCGCTCCGCAACGTCAAGGATCCAGCTACCGGCGAGCCGGTGCATCCGGGCAGCGTCTACGTCGGCGCGATCCTCGAGGGTGACGACCGCTACGTCGAGGCGGAGCAGGCGGTCGCTGATGCCCGGCGCAGGCTGGAGGAGTACCGCGACAACCTGGAGATCCAGGAGACGCTCGGGCTGGAGGCGTTCGCCGAAGGGCTGCGGGTCAGGAAGGACGCCTACGCGCTGGCGCAGAGGGCGCTCCGCGAGACCCCGCCTCCGACGTTCGGCTCGCCGGACGAGATCCTCACCGAGGAGTCCGGGACGCGCGCCTTCTACCAGCGGTTCGTCTCCGAGATCCGCCTGCGCCCGGCGTCCGAGGGCGTGGAGCGACGAGTCGATGTGCGCTTCCACGGACAGCCTGCGGCCAGGCTGGAGGCGGCGGCCTAACGTCCGTACCGCTAGAAGGGTGTTCCAGCCAGTTCGAGGTTGCTGGACTTCTGCATCGGCTGCGACCCTCGTCGGAGGGTCGCGGGGCTTCCAGCCGCCGCCCAGCACGACCTTGTTTGCCTGGTCGAGCCCGTCGATGAACTGCTCATGCTCGGCGTGAAGGTCGGCGTCCGGGGCGCCATTCGGGCCCGGCGGCATCAGGATCAAGGGTCGACGAGGTTGCCCGCGGGATCGCCACGATGAAGTAGCGCTGGCCGAAGGCCTCGTCGCGGAGCGGAAGCAGCGGATAGTCCGGTCATGACGTCCGTGGCGTACTTCCGCGACCCGGATA
>Ga0081538_10002123_pt1 | contig 19760 bp, 16 predicted proteins | sample TabmetS5T2R1_FD_71022 | JGI IMG/M metagenome (GOLD analysis project Ga0081538, IMG submission 71022) | Tabebuia heterophylla rhizosphere microbial communities from the University of Puerto Rico - S5T2R1 | ecosystem: Host-associated > Plants > Roots > Rhizosphere ...
ACACCGGCGACCGGCGCGTAGACCCAGCTGACGCACCAGTCCCGTGCGGTACAGCGCGGAAGGTGACGTCCAGAGAGACCACAGCGCGCTTCGCCGAGGGTCCGCTGGCCACGCGGGTCCTCGCCCAGCGCGTCTCTGGGGCCTCCCCGCGCCCTGCCACAAAGCCCGGACCAGATCGGTTCCGCCGACGAAGACCGCGCCTTCGACAGCGACCTCGCGACGACGCAGGGGTATCGCCGCACTCTGAGTCACCGCCAGCTCGATGGGCTCCCAGGCAAGCGGCTCAGCGCTCTCGCCACCAGCGTGTTTGGCCGCGTGGGCGACTTCGACCCGCCAGATAGACGGCGCCCCATTGGTAGCCCGAGCGCCTCCTGACGCGGACACCTATCATCCGCGGGCCACCGCGTTGGGCCCTCGCTGGGGCCAGGAGGTGTCCCGTGGACATGTCAATGAAGCGATTCACCAGGACCCTGGTTGGGATCGCGGCGACGCTGTCTCTCTCGGCGGCGGGGATGGGGCTCGCCACACCCGCCAACGCCCAGCTGGCGGCCCCGTGGGACGGGAACCCGATCTCGCACGGCCTCGGCCCCACCTATGGAGAGGAGTGGTGTGCTCAGGCCCAGCCGGGGACCAACATCGACGAACAGCAGGATGACCCTCTGGCCTTGATCCCTTACGAGGCCATCGAGTGCACCCTGCAGCAGTTCGAGGCGGAGGCGGCGGCTGCGGGGGTCCCGGACCGGCTGGACTGGTCCGTCATCGGTAAGACCCCGTCGGGAAAGGAGATCCTCGGTGCGGTGGTCAACGCCCAGGAGACCCCGGCGCAGCAGCAGGCCTTCGCACGGTGGCAGCAGCTGCGGAACCTCATGTTCACCGATCCAGCCCAGGCCCAGGCCCTGCTGTCCTCCTGGGGCCAGAACGTGAAGCTCCCTATCTTCATCAACGCCAACATCCACGGCGACGAGGAGGAGGGGACCGACGCGATGATGCAGGTCATCCGGGACCTGGCGACGCTCCCCTACGGTACGAATCCGACCGTGGACGATGTCCTCGACCACGCCATCGTGATCGTCGTCCCCACGGCCAACCCGGACGGTCGGCTAGACGGCGTCCGACGAAACACCCACGGCTTCGACTTGAACAAGCGGGATCTGCTGGTGCAGTCCCAGCCGGAGACAAGGGCCAACCTGGCCTTCCAGCTGGAGTGGCTCGCGCCCACGGGCCTGGACATGCACGGATACGTGAGCCCCACGCTGATCGACGGCCTCACCAAGCCGCACAACCCCGGCATCGAGTACGACCTGTTCGTGAAGTGGAACCAGCGGCGGCTCGACGCGAACGAGGACGCCTTCGCGGACGTGGGGATGGACGTCCTCCGTCCGGTGAACGACTGGAACGCGGACGCCAAGAGCGGACCGCCACCGGTCGGACCCGCGTACGCGGAAGGCTGGGACGACTGGGGCCCCTTCTACATCCAGACCTATATGGCCTTTTGGGGCGTGGACAGCTCGACGTTGGAGATGTGTGACAGCGACGCGGGCTGCAACGGCCGGTTCGGGTCGAAGCGGGCCCAGTACGTGGGCTTCTACTCCTCGGCCGACTTCTGGCTCCAGAACCGAGTCGACATTCTCCACGACCAGCTGGAGATCTTCCGTCGGGGCGTGGAGGACGCTGACCGGGTGAATTGCTGCGACGACCCCCTGGTGGCCGAGCGCGGGTTCACCGAGGACCAGCACAACTGGATGGTGGAGTATCCCACTGCGTACCTGATCCCGTTCATAGGGGGGTCGTCATCCACGGCCCAGCGAAGCGACGCCGAGGCGAACCGCATGGCCCAGTGGCTCATGGACAACGGGATCGGGGTCCACCGAACCACCGCGGACGTCACCTGGAACGGACAGACGTTCCCGCAGGACTCCTACGTCGTCTGGATGGACCAGGCCCTGCGAGGCATCGCGCTGACCGCCCTGAGCGTGGGACAGGACATCTCCGACAGGATCACCCAGCTTTACGCCCCGCCCGGCGCCTGGAGCCACGGGTCCCTGTGGGGCGCCGACGTCGTGGAGGTCCCCCGGGGCGACGCGTCGTTCAATCCGGCCACCGTCCCGATCACCGCGGTGAACCCGCTCCAGGGAGGGGTCCGGAACGGGGGGCCGGCGGACTGGTACACCGTCACGCTCCAGGGGACCGCCGAGGTCCGGGCCGTCCTGGACCTGCTGCGGAACGGGGTCGACGGCGAGATGGCCGAGGAGTCCTTCACCAACGCCACGGGCGGCCAGATGCCCGCCGGTTCACTGGTCTTCGACGCGGACACCGCGGCGGCCCTCCAGGCCGCCGGGCAAACCGCGGGCGTCTTCTTCGAGCGAGGAGTCGGGGCCAAGCCGGCAACGACCCAGCTCAACGAGGCTCCGAGGGTGGCGATCCTGGTCGACAGCGCTAGCCCTGCTGCGGACGACACGTCCTGGTCGCTGGGGCAGATCTTCGGGGCTGACGTCGGCTTCGTCTCGATGGTCGCGGGGAAGGACTCACTGGAGCGAGCGCCGACGGATCCCCTGGAGAACTACGACGTCATCTACAACACCGGCCAGAACTACCCCGCCACCAGGTACGGCACCGCCCGGGCTCGCCTTCAGGCCTTCTTCCAGAGGGGCGGCGGGTATATCGGCACCAGCGTGTCGTCGGCCAACTTCTCGTTCCTCAACAGCGCCCAGCCCGCGCTGATCCAGGGGACCCTGACCCAGGGCAGCGACTCGGCCGACGGGGGCATCGCCAGGTGGAGCAATGTCGGGGCGGCCGGACCGCTCACGGGCGGGTTCTCCACCACCGACAACCTGTACCTCCCGGTGAACGTCACCTGGTTCTCATCGACACCGTCCGGAGCGACGGTGGACGGCCGGTACCTGAGCTCGGTGAACACCCTGTTCATCGCGGGCCTGTGGAGGGACCGCAGCCCCGCCGCTGCGAACGCCCCGATGATCGTGCATGGGACCACCGAGGTCGGTAGCCGGTACCTGGGACTAGCGGCCAACCCCTTCTCCCGAGGCGACGCCGAGCGAGAGTGGCCGCTCATCGGCCAAGCGGCACTCTGGTCGAACCTCACAGACGAGGCGTAGGAAGGAAACGCCCGGGGCGGGAAGGGGCCGACGTCGACCGGCGGTCTCGACGTGAGAGGATGAGCGTAGCGACAGCGTCCGCGTGACTGACGTCGGTCGCCACCGCAGTGGCGTGGCCACCGGACTCGGTCAGCCCGCGGCCAAATCGTCGAGCGCCGCCGGACCTCTGGCGGCGAGGGCGACGACGGCCGCGCCGGCGCTGGCGAACGCTCGGTCCGCCACGACGTGCTGCCCCGGCTTTCATATCGGACGCGACACCGCTCCTACCAGGCATGCACGCCGATGGCCCAGTGCGGGCGGCCCGGCGGATCGTCAGCGCAGAGCGACTCGAGATCGGCCAATGTGCGCTACACCGAGCGTGCGGCTCGGGTTACGGCGCCCGGGGCCGGCATCCTCGATTCGGCCACCAGATCGGTCGTTTGTGCTCCCCTACGGCGATCTGACGATGTAGTTGTAGCCGGCAAGGATCGAACGTCTTGAGTGTGTGTACAACGCGTCCTCCGGTTACCTACTGTGGCTGGTCGGTGGCGATTGGTGGGAGCGTCGGCCACCATTACCGATCGCGCACTGTTCACATCGACACCTGCTCCCCGGGGGCTGTCACATGCGCAAGATTTTTCGTTCCGTTGCCGCCGCTGTAGTCAGCATCGGGGCACTTTTCATTGTGGGCGGGCCTTCAGGCGCAATCACTGGCGGGGTCGAGGACACCGCTAACACTTACTCCAACGTCGGAATGGTCGTCTTCTACCAGCCTGACGGCCGGTTCCGGTGCTCGGGCACGCTGATCGAGCCGAGGGTCGTGGTCACCGCGGCCCACTGCACGTTCCAGGACGTCGGCAGGGTCATCGTCACTTTCGACCCCGTGATCTCCCGCACCGAAGCAGAGGCCGAGCGCGACATCCCTCGGGCCGCCGATGACACGGGCCCGGATGACGCCGTGTCTGAGGTCGGTTTCACCGAGGCCGACATCACCGCCCCCGACTACGCGGGGGAGCAATCGTGGTCGCTGGGCAGGGCCGTGACACATCCCCAGTACAGCGACTTCACAGACCTGCGGAACTGGAACGACACCGGCGTCGTCATCCTGGACGAAGCGCCCGGCCTGCCAACCACACCGCTGCCGCCGGAGAACTACCTCAACCAGTTCGCCCAGCCGGTGCTGAACAGCACGGAGTTCCTCACGATCGGCTATGGCACCGAGGTGCGCTCGGCGGAGTCGGGCCCGCAGACGCCAACTCCCCAACGCCAACCCATCGTGCGCCGGTACACCACAGAGATCGGCCAGAAGCTCACCAGCCAGATCCTGCAAACCAACGCCAACGAGAACGACCCTCGCGCCGGCGGCGGTACGTGCTTCGGCGACTCGGGCGGTCCAGCCATTCACGGCGGATTCCTGGTTGCCGACACCAGTTTCGGTTACACGAACAACTGCCGATATCTAGGCGGCTACCAACGAGTCGACATCCCGGTCGTTCGCAACTGGATCCTGGACTGCACAGCCGATCTGAGCTGCCCGACCAAGCAATAGCAAACGCACTCCTCCCAGCCGGCGGCAGTCGGCATCGAATCCTGCCACCGCAAATTGTGGAGACGATGGGACTCGAACCCACGACCCCCTGCTTGCAAACCAGGACGGCCCAAACGCTGTTCTGACCAGGACCTTTTGCAGCTCAGCGGCGAGCGGAACCCTCGAAATTATCCGCTGATCAAACGGGTCCTAGCGGGACCTTGTAATTCTCGCCGGGCCCCGGTGATGGGGAGGTGTGGTCATGGACCGTACTACCGACGAGGCCGTTGGCGCGCCCCTGCGGGCCGCTCACAGTCGCGCTGAAGCCGAGCGCCTCGGCCGACCGCCGTTCCAACGCGCCGAGCGGCACCGGAGGATCGTCACCGCCGCCGGCATCGACGTTCACAACCTGTCCGAGCACGGGCGCCGCGTCCTCGGCTGGCTCGCCGGCTGGGACGAGCCGACGATCGAGGGCGTGGTCGAGTTGGTGGCGACCACTAGAGCCAGAGCGGCGGGGGGCGGCAGCGGAGATCGGGCATGACGGCGGTCGAAACCGCACTCGCCGACAGCAACGATCCTGTGGCAGCCCGGAGGGCCGCCGCCCGAGCCGCCTACCGGGCCTCTCTCGCGGAGGGCGTCCCGCTGACCGGCGCCGAGCTAGGCCGTCGCTTTGGGCTGTCACCTCGCTGGGGCCGCCTCCGCGTCGCCGAAGTGCACGCCGAGGCCGCCGCAGGCAACGGAGCGCACCCGCCCCGTGATCATCCCGACGAGGCACCCGACGACGTCCCTGCTCGGTTGACGCCGGACACCCTCGAGCGCGGCGGCAGCATCGCGGGCCGCGCCGAAACGGCATCGACCTGGACCAACGGATACTCGTCCCCATCTGGTCTCCGTACCGAATCGGAACCGCCGTCGGCTATCGACGCACCCGCAGCTGTGACGCCGTTGGTGCGCGGCATCACCACCCTTGCAGTGGTGGCCGTCGCACTCGTCGCCGCCATCGCGTCGTACGACCACCAGCGCGCCTTGGCAGCACTGGCCGGCGAGGACTGGCGAGCCTGGCTGCTGCCGGTATCGGTCGACGGGCTCATTGTGGCTGCGTCAATGTCGATGCTGGTGCGACGCCGAGCCGGCATGCCGGCGGGAGTACTCTCGTGGGCGTCGCTGTTGGCCGGCATCGGCGCCAGCCTCGCCGCCAACGTGGCGGCCGCCGAGGCAACGATGGTCGGCCGTGTAGTGGCCGCGTGGCCACCCGTTGCCCTGCTCCTGGCCTGGGAGCTGATCATGCAGGTCCGAGCCCCGGGTCCGGGCGAACGGGCGCAATAGCCATCAACGTGGGAACCAGATGCGTGCCCCGCTCGAGCATCATCCCGATGGCCTCGTCGTCGAGGTAGATGCCGTGCTCAATCGAGCGGATCCCGTTACGGATGGCTGCCTTGATCCCGTCGATGGCCTGGGCGTGGGCCATCACGAATCGTCCTGCGGCGGTGGCCTCCTCGACCAGCACCGCCAGCTCGGCGTCGCGGAAGGGGCCGTGGCGGGGATCGTCGCGTGGCGAGAGCACCCCACCGCTCGTCGCCACCTTGATCACGTCGGCGCTGGCGCGCACCAGCTCGCGCATCTTGCGGCGCATCTGGTTCTCCCGCCAGCCGGATGGCGTCGCCCCGAGTACGTCGGGTCAAGCTGGCCATTGACCATGAAGCGGACATCGCTGTCTATGAACCCCGGCGGCACGGCGTGGCCGGAGCAGTCGACCATCTCGTCGCCATCCAGTCCTGGACCGACCTCGACGATGCGTCCCTCGTCGATCATCACGTCGGCCACGGCCGGCGCCGCTCCTGAACCGTCGAACACCGACCCGCCCTGCAACGCCACTCGCGTCATGCGCCGGCCACCTTGCGCGGTTCCTGCGTCAGGGTGTTCTGTCCGCGGGGTTGGGCCCGGTGCGCCCGATCGCCATGGACCGTTCGGCCTACCGTTGGTGACATGTGGGGGCAGCATCGACGAGGTGGACCGGCCCGCGGCGCTTGTCTCGCTGCGGCGGTCGCCGTCACGTTGGCGCTCGGCTGCAGCGGCGACGACACCACGTCGGACGAATCGCCGGCCCAGGCAAGCACACTGCGCATCGCCGACTTCACCGACGTGACCACGTTCGATCCGGTCCTGGCCCAGAACACGCAGGCGGCGTACCTGTATCCGGTCTACGACACGCTTGTCCGCCAGAGCACCGAGCACGAGCTGATCCCGCACCTGGCAACGGCGTGGGTGCAGCCCGACCCGACGACGCTGCGGTTCACGTTGCGTGACGACGTGGTGTTCCACGATGGTTCGACGTTCGACGCCTCTGTCGTCAAGGCCAACCTCGAGCGTGCCAAGGCGGTCGAGGGGAATCCCAACGCCGTCACGTTCGCCGCGATCAGCGAGGTCATGGTGCTCGATCCGGTAACGGTGGAGGTGCGCTTCTCCACGCCGAACCCGACCTTCCTCGTCGAGATGTCGCTCGTGCAGGGGATGATGGTCAGCCGGGATGCCACCGCCGGGAAGACGGACCTGACCCGCGAGCCGCATGGCTCCGGCGGCTGGATCTGGAACCAGGCCGAGTCGCAGGACGGCGTCCGGCAGGTGTTCGACCGCAACCCCGACTACTGGGCGCCCGAGCTGCAGGGTGTCGAGCGGATGGAGATCAGCGTGGTGGCCGACAACGAGGCGCGCTACAACGCGCTGGTCACCGGACAGGTGGACATGGAGTTCGGCGCGACGCCCGCCGACGTCGACCGGGCGGCCGACGATGACCTGAACGTGCTGACGCTCGACGTCGACGTCCACTTCCTGCTCATAACCGATCGAGGCGGAGCGCTCGCTCCGCCGCTTGCGGATCCGCGGGTCCGTCGGGCGATCGGCCACGCCATCGACCGTGACGCGTACGTCGCGGCGATCCTCGACGGGGTCGGATCGCCATCGGGTGGTCTCGTCCCCCCGGCACTCACCGAGTGGTACGACGAGTCGCTGGTCGAGGTGCCCCGCTTCGATCCCGATCTCGCCCGAGCGCTGCTGGCCGAGGCGGGGTACCCGGACGGATTCGAGCTCACCATGCCGACGCTGCCTTTGCTCCAGACGAGCAGCGAGGCCGTCGCCCAGATGCTCCGCGACGTCGGCATCCGGGTCCGGCTGGCGGCGCTGCAGCCGGGGCAGCTGGGGCCCGAGATGAGGCGGGGATCGTTCGCCGCAACGTTCACCGAGGCCGTCCAGTACCACCCGAACCAGCTCCTCAGCACCTTCTTGGCCGGCCATGGCCCCTACAACCCGTTCGGGCTGGCGGATACGCGACAGATCGACGAAGAACTGGCCACGGCCGCCGGGGCGGATCAGGCAACGGCGAAGGCCCTGTACGCCGACGTGCAGCGGCAGGCGATCGATGGGGGGATGATGATCCCGGTCGCCTTCGCGCCGGTCGTCGTCTTGGCCCGCGTCCCCGTCGACGACGCCGTGATCCCCTTGGGCGCCCGTAGCGCGCTTCCCTACAGGGTGCGGCGCGACGATCGCTGATGGGGATGGCTCGACTCGTCCTCTGGCGGGTGCTGGCGGTCGTTCCGATCATGCTGGTCGTCTCGTTCGTGACCTTCGTGCTGCTGTCGACGAATCCGGTCGATCCGGCCGAGCAGCTGCTCGGTCCCACGGCGAGCGAGGAGCAGTTGGAGGCCAAACGCCACGAGCTCGGCCTCGACGAACCTGTGCTGGTGCGGTACGCCGACTGGCTCGGTGGCGCCGTCACCGGCGATTTGGGCCAGTCGATCTACACCACAACGCCGGTCGCCACCTCGATCGGTGACCGCGCCGGCGTCACCCTCTCGCTGACCGTCGGTGGTCTGATCGTCGCCCTCGTGATCGGCTTCCCGGCGGGCGTGTCGTCGGCGATGCGGGCGGGTCGACCCGCCGACCGGTTGACGATGGTGGCGGCGACGGCCGGCCAGGCCGTCCCCGCGTTCTGGCTCGGCACGCTGCTGCTGCTCGTCTTCGCCGTCCGGTGGTCGATCTTCAATGCCGTGTTCTACGTGCCGCCGAGCGACAGCGTCACGGGATGGTTGAAGTCGATCGTCCTGCCGTGCATCGCCCTGGGCGCGTCGGGCGCAGCGTGGATCGCTCGGCAGACCCGCTCGGAGCTCGTCACCGTGCTGCAGCAGGACTACATCCGCACCGCCCTCGCCAAGGGCGCGTCTCGTCACCAGGTCCTGTTCGGCCACGCCCTGCGCAACGCGGGGGGACCGCTGCTCACGGTGGTGGCATTGCTGGTGAGCGCGGTGCTGAGCGCGTCCTTCGTCATCGAAGCGGTGTTCGCCCTCCCTGGACTCGGCAGCCTGGCGCTCGAGTCGATCAACCGCAACGATCCGGCGCCCGTCCTCGGCTTTGTTGTCTGTGTCGTGTTCGTCGTCGTCATCGTCAACGTGCTACTGGACCTGATCCAGGGCTGGCTCAATCCGAAGGTGCGGGCGCTGTGACGGCCCCCTTTGCCAGCCCAGGCTGGACTCGGCGCGTGCTGCACGACCGTCCGGCCCGTGTGGCGGCGGCGTTCCTGGTAGTGCTCGGCCTCGTCGCCCTGTTTGCCCCGGTGCTGGCCACCCACGATCCGCAGTCCGGTCAGCTCGACGACGCTTTGCAGGAACCGTCGGCCGAGCACTGGTTGGGAACGGACCACCTCGGTCGCGACGAGTTCAGCCGGCTCGTGTACGGAGCCCGGATCTCGCTGCTGGCCGGCGTCGAGGTGCTGGGCATTGCTCTGCTGATCGGGATTCCCGTCGGCTTGATGGCGGGATACCGGCGAGGGTGGTTCGACCGGATCGGCATGCGCGTGGTCGAGGTCGTCGTGTCGCTGCCCGCGCTGGTCGTCGCCATCGCCGTCGTCGCGGCCACGGGGCCGGGGCTGGGCCCGTCGATGCTGGCGATCGGCTTCGTCGCCGCCACGATCATGGCTCGGCTGACGCGGGCGGTGGTGCTGGCGGCGCGGGAGGAGGACTACGTCGACGGAGCGCGGGTTTCCGGGGCACGCGACCGGCGGATCATCGTCCGCCACCTCCTGCCGAACGTCGCTTCCGCGCTCGTCGTGCAAGCGACGCTGCTCTTTGCTGCCGCGGTCCTCGCCGAAGCGGCGCTATCGTTCCTCGGGCTCGGCGCCGTGCCGCCCCAGCCGAGTTGGGGCGTCATGCTCAACGAGGCCCGCGCCCAGTTCGAGGAGGCGCCGCTGCTGGCCGTCTGGCCCGGCCTGTGCATCTTCCTCACCGTGCTGGCTTTCAACCAGTTGGGCGACCGGACCGCCGACGTGTTCGGCCGCGGCGGCGTCGCTGCACTCGACGCCCGCCCGATCGACCCAGCGGTGCCGGCCGCCGATCCGGCACCGGTCTCGGGTTCGCCGCCGGCCCTCGACCTTCGCCGGGTCAGCGTCACCTACGGAGCGTCGGAGGTGGTGTCCGATGTGTCGGTCAGCGTGGCCGGCGGTGAGATCGTCGGGCTGGTGGGGGAATCCGGCGCCGGCAAGTCGACGACCGCCCTCGCGGCGCTGGGACTCGTCCCGGCACCGGGCCGGACCCGTGCCGGGTCCATCCGGGTCGCCGGCGTCGAGCTCGTCGGCATGGCGCCCGGCGAACTACGCCACGTGCGCGGCCGCCGCATCGGCTACGTCGCCCAGGAACCGGCCGCCGCGCTCAACCCCGCCTACACCGTCGGGCACCAGTTCGCCGAGCCGCTGCGCTGGCACCTCGGCCGCTCGCGGCGTCAGGCGAGGGCGGAGGCGGGCGAGTGGCTGGAACGGGTCGGCATCGCGCCCGAGCGGGTGGGCGGTTACCCGCACGAGTTCTCCGGCGGTGAGCTGCAGCGCATCGCCCTGGCGATGGCGCTCGCCTGCGGCCCGGCCGTGCTCGTCGCCGACGAACCGACGACCGCACTGGACGCCGTTGTCCAGGCCCAGGTGCTTGATCTCGTACTCGACCTGCGGGACGAGTCGGGCACGGCGATTCTTCTCATCTCCCACGACCTCGGCGTGGTGGCCGGCGTGGCCGATCGGGTGGCGGTGATGCGCGCCGGACGGATCGTCGAGATCCAGGAGACGGTGGCCCTGTTCGACCGGCCACAGGATCCGTACACGCAACAGCTCCTGGCGGTGGCGGGCGCGTGAACGTTCTCGACATCCGTGACCTGCACGTCGTCTACCGGACGTCGGCATGGGGCCGCCGGCGCGAGGTGCGGGCGGTCGCCGGCGTGGACCTCTCCCTCGGTGTCGCCGAGACGGTCGGGCTCGTCGGTGCCTCCGGCGCGGGCAAGAGCACACTCGCCAAGGCGATCGTGCACCTCGTCCGCGCCGAGCGTGGGCGCATCACGGTCGGCGGCTTCGACGTCACCGGCTTCGGTCGCCGTGCTCCCCTCGAGTTCCGCAAGACGGCGCAGCTGGTGTTCCAACGGACCAGCTCGTCGCTGAACCCGGCGATGACGGTGGGCGAGATCGTCGCCGAGCCGCTACGTCTGCACTTCCGTCTGAACGGCCGGGACGCTTCGGTTCGCATCGCCCAGCTCCTCGACACCGTGGGTCTGCCCGCAACCCTTGCGGCCCGGCGCCCGCACGAGCTGTCGGTCGGCCAACGGCAGCGGGTGGCCATCGCCCGCGCCCTCGCCACCGAACCGGCGTTGATCGTGCTCGACGAACCGGTCTCGGCGCTGGACGCCCGCACCCGCGGCCAGGTGGCCGCCATGCTCGAGGACCTGCAACGGCGGTCGGCCGCCGCCTACCTGCTCATCACTCACGACATCGGGCTGGCCCGCCATCTCTGCGGGCGGATCGCCGTGATGCATCGCGGGCGCGTCGTCGAAGAGGGTCCGGCCGCCCTCGTATGCGAGCAGCCGCGGCACCCGTTCACCCAGCTGCTCGTCGCGTCGTTGCCCGACGCTGACCCGGCACGGCAGCGAGCGGCGCGGGAGCAGCGACGCCGACTCGCAACCGAGGTGGCGCCAGCGTGAGTCATCGGACGCGGCGAGCGCCTACCCGGCCAGCCCGGTTCTGGGCGTGTTGCGTGCCAGGTGCCGGCACAGATCAGCCAAGGAGGCCGGTTTGGCAGCCGCAAGCTCGAGAGCGGCGTTGCGGCGCTGACCGTCGATCCGATCGAGCAGCACGTGGAGCTGGCCGACCTCCGGCGTCGGGGGTTGCTGACCCACGAGGAGTTCGAGCGCCAGAAGACCAGGGTGTGGCACGCGAGCTGAGTGAGCGCTCGCTAGGAGGCCGGCCGGCCGGGCGATATGTGGCGCGCCGCCTCGGCGGCCTCCGCACGTGAGTCGACGCCCGGCTTCCTATAGACCCCCCTTGAGGTGAAACTTCAGGGTCGGCAGCACTTTCCGTCGCTGCAGTTGCCCTTTCGGGACGGTGACGCCCCCGACGCTCTACCCGCTCACGGGTGGCGACATCCACGCCTGGGGGCGCGAGTGTCAGGGTCGACCTGGAGGTCTGGCGCCGTTCGGGCGTACCGGGCCCCGACCAGGCGGTACCTAGGGAGGACGCGTGACCGACTACCACGAGGACACAACCGTGATGACACCGCGCGCTGCCGGGTGGCTGTCGTTTGCCGCCGCGGTGCTCGTGGTCAGCGGAGTGTTCAAGATCTTCGACGCCCTGTGGGCGTTCAAGTACGACGACGAAGTGTCCGAAGAGGTGCAGACCGTGCTCTTCGAGAACGACCTGGAATCATGGGGCTGGGTCTGGCTGGTGGTCGGCATCGTCCTCATCCTGGCCGGCTTCGCGGTCGTCAGCGGCGCGCAATGGGCGCGCTGGGTCGGGATCGTCGCCGCCAGCATCGCCGCGATCGTCTTCCTGCCGTGGATCTACTACCAACCGCTGTGGACGATCCTCAGCGTCACGCTGGCCGTGCTGGTCATCTACGCACTCGCCGCCTACGGTGGCCGCCGCGAACCGAGGACCCCGGCGCGTGCCTGACACGGGGTCCCCGGCCCTCTCCACGGAGCAGGTCGCCCAACTTCTCAGGCTGCTCCGGCGCGTCGACGCCGTCGAGCTCAAGCTGAGCGTGGCCGACGCCGACCGCCGCTCGGCGGTGGCGGCCCTGGGGATGGACCCCCTCGATGCCCAGATCCGCCAGGTCGTCTTCTTCGACACTCCCGACCTGGCGCTCGACAAGCACGGCGTCGTGGTGAGGGTGCGGAGGATCCAGCGCAAGCCCGGTGACTCGGTCGTGAAGCTCCGGCCGCTCGTGCCGGACCAGCTGCCATTGGCGATGCGGAAGTCGCGCGAGCTGAGCGTCGAGGTTGATGCGATGCCGGGTGGCTTCGTGTGCTCGGGTTCGATGAAGGCGCAGCGCGGCAACGCCCGGATCAAGGCCGCCCTCGCCGGTGGCGAGCCGATACGCAGGCTGTTCACCAAGCAGCAGCATGCGTTCTTCTCCGATCACGTTCCCGAGGGCGTCGGACTGGATGATCTCGCGGTCCTCGGGCCGATCAACGTCCTGAAGCTCAAGTTCTCGCCGGAGGGCTTTGGACGTGGGCTCGTGGCCGAACAGTGGACCTACCCCGACGGGTCTCGGATCCTGGAGCTGTCGACCAAGTGCGAGCCCACGGAGACGTTCGAGGCCGCCGCCGAGGCCCGGGCGTTCCTTGCCGGGCGCGGGATCGACCTGTCCGCAGAGCAGCAGACCAAGACGCGCAAGGCGCTCGAGTTCTTCGCCAGCGAGCTCGGAGAAGGCGACTGATGGCCACAACGGAGATCGGGCTAGCGACTGGCGCCGACGGACAGGTTCCACACGCGCTGCAGGTCACAGGCTGGATGGCCCACGTTCACCGCTGAAGTCGGTGACCGCCGACAGACGACCGTCGACGACGAGCGTATTGCCTGACAGCAGCTCGCCGTTCGCCCAGACATCTGCGCCATCCCCGCGCCGGGGTGTCCAGCGACTCCTCCCAGGCATCGCACGGCGGATAGGGTCCCCGTCGACTCGGTGGCCGAGCTGAGCGATCGATGCGACGGACATGCTGGTCGTGCTGGGCAAATGGCGGCTCACTCGGTGCTGGCATCCACCTGCTGGACGGGCTCGCGGCCGGGTCCGTGGTCGAGCTGGTGGTTCAGGGTGATGGCGGCGTTGATCAGCGACAGGTGGGTGAAGGCCTGGGGGAAGTTGCCCAGCTGCTCGCCGGTCTCGCCGATCTCCTCGGCGTACAGGCCCAGGTGATTGGCGTAGGTGAACATCTTCTCGAAGGCCAGCCGGGCCTGTTCCAGTCGGCCGGAGCGGGCCAGTGCATCGACGTACCAGAAGGTGCAGATCGAGAAGGTGCCCTCGTGGCCGCGTAGCCCGTCGGGGGAGGCGCTGGGGTCGTAGCGGTAGACCAGGCTGTCGGAGACCAGCTCGCCGTCCATGGCGTCCAGGGTGGCCAGCCACATCGGGTCGCGGGGGGCGACGAAGCCGACCAGGGGCATCATCAGCAGCGAGGCGTCCAGCACCTCGGTCTGGTCGTGCTGGGTGAAGGCCCGGCGCTTGGGGTTCCAGCCGCGGTCCATGATCTGGGCGTAGACCCGGTCGCGTTCGCCGACCCAGCGGTCAAGGTCGGCGGGGCGAGCGTGCTCGCGGGCCAGGCGGACCATGCGGTCAAGGGCGACCCAGCACATCAGCCGCCCGTAGGTAAAGTTCTGGCGGCCGCCGCGGGTCTCCCAGATACCCTCGTCGGGCTGGTCCCAGTGCTCGCACAGCCAGTCGGTCATCTGGGCGAGCTTGACCCAGCCGGGATGGCCAACCCGGATGCCGTGGCGGTCGGCTAGCCAGACCGAGTCCAGCAGCTCGCCGTAGATGTCGAGCTGGAGCTGGTCGGCGGCGCCGTTGCCGATGCGGACTGGCTTGGAGCCGGCATAGCCCTCCCAGTGGTCCAGGGCCTCCTCGACCAACTCCGATGAGCCGTCGATCCGGTACATGATCTTGAGCGGTCCCGACGCCTGACCCGCCTGCTCCTCGGCGCGGTCGCCTAGCCAGCGGATGAATGCCTCGGCCTCCTCCGTGAAGCCCAGGCCGAGCAGCGCATGCACCGAGAAGGAGCCGTCCCGGACCCAGGTGAAGCGGTAGTCCCAGTTGCGCTCGCCGCCGACCAGCTCCGGCAGCCCGGCGGTCGGCGCGGCCACGAGCGCACCGGTCGGGGCATAGGTCAGCAGCTTGAGCGTGATCGCCGAGCGGTCGACCTGCTCGCGCCAGCGGCCCCGGTAGCTGGAGCGACCAAGCCAGCTACGCCAAAACCGTGCCGTCTGGGTGAACGACTCCAGCAGTTCCTCGGGCTTCGTGAACCGGGGTGGGCCCTCGGCAGCCGACTCCAGCACCACCCCGGCGGCCTGACCGGCCTGCACCGTCAGAGTGCCGCGGAGGTCGTTGCCGTCGCGCTGCATCGCCCGCTCCCCGGAGCCGTGCAGAGTCAACTGGAGGGTCGGGGTGCGGAACACCGCCCCCTCGTCGGTGAGCTCCAGCTCATGCGGTTGCCGTCCGTAATCGAAGCGCGGCGTGCATTCCATGGCGAACCGCATCTGGCCGCGCACGCACCGCACCACCCGGACCAGCCGGTGCCGGTCGCGGGCCCGATGAGGGTCCTCGACGGGCATGAAGTCGATCACCTCACCGACCCCGTCGGGGGTCATGAAGCGGGTGATCAGGATGGCGGTGTCGGGAAAGTACAGCTGCCTGGCGACGTAGTCGTCACCCTCGGGGCCGATGCGGAAGCGCCCACCGTTGTCGCTGTCGAGCAGCGAGGCGAACACACTCGGCGAGTCGAACCGTGGGCAACACCACCAGTCGACGGCACCGTCGGTGGTCACCAGCGCAGTGGTCTGGAGATCTCCGATGAGGCCGTGCTCGGCGATCGGCGGATAGCGATCCATGGGCGGTCCTCCTAGCACTCGCATGCACCGCCGTACTCAGCGGGGCAAAAGGCAATGTAGTAAGGACGGGGCGGGGACGGACCACCCTGTTCGGAGTGATCTTTGCCAGCACCAGCTCGTAGGCCTCCGATCTTGCGCGTTGCCGTCAGGGCCAGATCACCCGACCCGGCTGATGTCCCCCAGCACCCGAGATCGTCACGAGCCCAGCGCCGCCGGATCAGCTGCGACGGGCCGAAGCACGGGCCGCGGCGAACGAGCGCGTGCTCGCCGACTCCGCATTCATGTTCTCCGCCCGACGAGGGGTCGACGCCGTGGCTGCGGAACCGAGTCACAAACGTTCCTCGGCCTCGCGCGCCACACCGGCGTCGGCCGGTTCCGGCTCCACGACCTGCGGTATGACGGCGCGATGCCGTGACCACGAAGGGGTTGGCACCGCCCGGGCGTGAGTTGGAACCGTTCGGCGGATCGTCGCCGATCAGCAGTTGTTGCGCAAGGCGAGACGCTCGAGCAGCGCGAGACGTTCTCGCGCCCGACGGCGAATCCGCTCTGCGTCTGCGGGGGGCACCTCGGAGTCGTTGGCGGTGAGCTTGTCGGTCAGGTCGAACCGCTTGATCAGGAGTGCCGTCGGATCCGCGGCGCACCGCGAGAGGTAGTCCCAATCGGACTCGCCGGCTCTCTGCGATAGCCGCTCGACCAGGTCGACCAGTGCCTGGTCACCGGTCATCTCGTGCAGCTCGTCGGCGGTCACGGCGGTCTTTTCGAGCACATCGTGGAGGAGTGCCGCCGCGAGGGCCCGGGTGTCCCCCGAAGCGAGCACTCCTCCAGCGACCCGCCGGGCGTGGGCGATGTGGGTGCCGCCGAGCTTCGTGCGCAGGCCGGCGAGCAGGCGTGCGGCAAGCGCGTCGGCCTCGACCGGTGAGATCCCGGCCGCCCCCGTCGGTAGACGCTGGTCATCGATCACTCACCCGCAGGACAACACGGGCTCGACCGTTGCGCACCACCCCCGAGGGGGTGATTTGGGGACGTGCATCAGGCACCGCGCCTCCTCGGCGTGGTGCACTTTGTGGAGGCGCGCAGCCGATCGTGTGCCTCGCGTTCGATCAGCACCGACAGGTAGTTGTGGACGGTGGCGGATTGATACTTCGTGACACACGCGACGAGGCAGCGTTGAACGTCCTCGGGCCGGAGCGGAGGGCTGAACTCGACGATCAGGCGCGCTTCGAGCCGTTCGAAATCGGCGAGGTTCAGTGAGTCTGCAGACATGGCGATCGCAGAGGTCGGGCCAGTCACGCGCTCTCCGCTCGCGCCGCCTCGACCTCGCCGGCGAAGAACTCGAGGGCAGTGCGCGTCTTGGTCTGCTGTTCGCCGGCGAGGTCGATTCCACGCCCTGAGAGGAAGACCTTGGTCTCAACGGCAACGTCGAACGCCTGGCTCGGAGGGCACTTCGTGGACAGCTCGAGGATTCGAGACCCGTCAGGATAGAGCCACAGCTCGGCGACCAGCTTCCGGCCGAACTCGCCCGGGATGTACTTGAGCTTGAGCACATTGATAGGTCCGAGCCGCAAGAGCGAGTTCATCTCGATCCCTATCGGCGCATACTTCTCGTAAAGCGCACGCTGCTCCTTGCTGAGCAACTCGGCGATCGGGCGCGCTCCGGCAAACGACTTCTTGGCCTCCGCCGGGTCGACCTTGGCCTTCATCGACCCGGAGCAGACGAACCCACCGGGCATGAAATCGACCTCGACCCCAAAACCGGGCGACTTGCGGATCCGTGCCGGTAACTGGTCGGGCACCACCGGCCGCAGCTTGACGACCGTGTCGCCGTGTCTGTTCTGGATTCGCCGCGCCCGAACGACCACCCCGCTCTCATTGAGTGCGAGCTCGGGGGTATCGAAGAACATGACCTGACGTATCTGGGCGTCGAGCGGGTCGATGCCGAGCGCAGCGACGGCCGATCGTCGGTCGTCGTCGGGCACCGTGACCTTGAGCTCGACGCTGTCGGCTCCCTTGATCAGCGGCAGCACTTCGCTGAGCTGCTCGTTCGACAGCATGGGCGCTTGCTTCTCATTCATCGTCTGTCCTGTCGCCGTTGGGCTGAGCGCGGCAACCAATACCGAACGATCTGCGTCACTTGACGGGACCTTCGTCACGACGTGCCTTGTCCACGCTGCTCCAGTAATCGTCGCCCCGCGGCTGGGCCGCACCACCCCGGCGCGGGTGGAACTGGACCAGCGGAAAGGGCAGGTTGTCCCGACAAGATGTCAAGTCACCTGACGCAGTCCCTGGTTGACCGATAGTGTTGAGCAAGATCGTCGGAGTCTTGGAGGGGACTTTGGGCGACGTTGACGGTTCCAGCGACGTTGACGGGGCGGACATGCTGGTGCCGCGTGCCGTCAACGAGTCGCCGGTCTTGCGCGCCAAGCTGCGAGCTCCAGCGCCGCCCGCACATCTTGTCGATCGGCAACGCTTGTACGACCGACTGGACGAGCTCGTCACCCGGCAGGTGACGACCGTTGTCGCGCCAGCCGGGTTCGGCAAGTCAGTGCTGCTGGCGTCGTGGGCCGCTCGCCACACCGGTTGCTGGTCATGGCTGTCGCTCGACCAAGGCGACGGCGATGGATGGCAGTTCTGGACTGACGCGATCGAGGCGATCAGCTCGATCCCCAAGGTGTCGTGCGACGCGGCGCGTGAGGTGCTGCGTCAACAGGGTGGATTCACCCAGGTTGCGATCGAGCTGCTCAACGACCTCGATCGAACCTCTATGCCGAGCGGAAGCTGTCTGCTGCTCATCGATGATGCGCACGTCATCGAGGGCAACGACGATCTCACACGCTCGTTCGGGGTGTTCCTGCAGCACCTACCGCACTGGTTGCACGTCGTGTTGTCGTCACGCCGCGAAGTTCGTGTGCCGGTCGATCGGCTGCGCGCGCAGGGGCGACTGGCCGACCTCCACCAGGCGGAACTGCGGTTCTTGGCCGACGAAGCGTCGCAGATGCTGGAGGGCCTGGCACCGTCGCTTCCGGCCAGCGTCCGCGAGGACACCGCAACACGTGTCGACGGTTGGGCGGCGGGCCTGCAACTCGCCGCGCTGGCCGCCCGTTCGACGGACGCCCAGACCAGTATCGATCCGTCGACGCTGGATACGGACCGACTGATCGACGACTTCCTCTCTCACGAGGTGCTGGAGACCGAGCAGCCGGAGATGGTGCAAGCGCTGCTCGACGTCTCGGTCGTCGACCGTGTCAACGCCAGCCTGGCCTCGACTGTGACAGGTAGGGCCGATGCCGGAGATCTCTTGCAACAGGCAGAGACCCGTGGGCTGTTCGTGAGCCGGATCGGCGGCACCGGATGGTTCGAAGTGCATTCGCTGGTCCGGTCCGCACTTCGCAGGCAGCTCGCGCGGCGCTCACCGGAGCGGTTCGAGGAATGCCATGTCCGAGCCGCCCAGTGGTTCGAGGCGATCGGCGAGACTCCGGTCGCACTCGAGCACTGGCACCTTGCTGGGCGACACAGAGATGTGCTGAGGCTGCTAGCCGCAACACACGGCGAGTTGTATGACGCGGGACGCGAGGCCACGATCGTCAACACGGTGCGCACGATTCCCGCCACGACACGTTCGGCGGACGTCGAATCGATGCTGGACTATGCCACGTGCCTGCTGTTTGTCGACCGACGCGCGTACGTCGACGCAGTAGCCGAGGCCGCGTGGTGGGTCGAGCATCATAGCGACGACGCGGTCCTGCGTGCCCGATCGACGATGCTCCAGTCGAGAGCGAGGCTGCTCGAGGGCGACTGGCTAGAAGCTGGCGGACTTGCTCGCCGGTCCATGGCCGAGCTTGGCGAGGAATGGTGGCGTGACCAGCTCGGTCGGTTTGGCCACAACCACATCGCACGCGAGATCGCCTACTCCGAGCGCTGGTCAGAGTCGGCCGAGGATGTGCGCGAGGCTGAACTTGCCCTGGCCAGAGACCCTCCACGACGTGCCGCGCTCGAAGCGACCCGCGCGGTCGGACATGCCCTTGCCGGGCGTCCCGTGGAAGCGCTCAGCATCGCCGCGGGTGTGCGGCGTGTGGCACGGGTGACCAACATGACCATCATGCGGGTCGAGCTCGACCTGGCCGAAGCGATCGCACACCGCGAGCTCGGTGACTCGTCCCGATCCTTCGCCGAGCTACAGGCCCTGGCGGACGCTCCCGCCGAGTCAATGCTGTGGTGCAGGGTGCTCGCGATGTGCGAGCTCGCTGAG
>Ga0081538_10002124_pt1 | contig 19751 bp, 20 predicted proteins | sample TabmetS5T2R1_FD_71022 | JGI IMG/M metagenome (GOLD analysis project Ga0081538, IMG submission 71022) | Tabebuia heterophylla rhizosphere microbial communities from the University of Puerto Rico - S5T2R1 | ecosystem: Host-associated > Plants > Roots > Rhizosphere ...
CTCGTCGTTCTCCTTCCCCATCGCGGCCAGCTCGATCTCGAGCTGGCGCACCCGGCGGTCGGCCTCGTCGAGCTCGATCGGCGACGAGTCGATCTCCATTCGCAGCCGGGAGGCGCCCTCGTCCACGAGGTCGATCGCCTTGTCCGGCAGCTGCCGGTCGGAGATGTAACGGTCGGACAGCACCGCTGCGCCGACGAGCGCGGCATCGCGGATCCGGACGCCGTGGTGCGCCTCGTAGCGCTCCTTGAGGCCGCGAAGGATCGCGATCGTGTCCGCAACGGACGGCTCGCCGACGAAGATCGGCTGGAACCGCCGCTCGAGCGCCGCGTCCTTCTCGATGTGCTTGCGGTACTCGTCGAGCGTCGTTGCGCCGATCGCGCGCAGCTCGCCGCGGGCGAGCATCGGCTTCAGCATGTTCGCCGCGTCCACGGCGCCCTCGGCGGCGCCGGCGCCGACGATCGTGTGCAGCTCGTCGATGAAGAGGACGATCTGCCCCTCCGAGCGCTGGATCTCCGTCAGCACGGCCTTCAGCCGCTCCTCGAACTCGCCGCGGTACTTCGACCCGGCGAGGAGCGAGCCGATGTCGAGCGCCCAGACGCGCTTGCCCTTCAGCCCCTCCGGGACGTCACCGGCGACGATGCGCTGCGCGAGCCCTTCGGCGATCGCGGTCTTGCCGACCCCGGGGTCGCCGATCAGCACCGGGTTGTTCTTCGTCCGGCGCGAGAGCACCTGGATGACGCGACGGATCTCCTCGTCGCGACCGACCACCGGGTCGAGCTTGCCCTGCTCGGCGAGCTCGGTGAGGTCGCGGCCGAACTTCTCGAGCGCCTGGTAGCTGCCCTCCGGGTCCTCGGAGGTGACGCGCTGGCCGCCGCGGACCTGCTCGAGCTTCGCGGTCAGCTCCTCGCGCGGGACGACGTCGAGCGCCAGCAGGAGGTGCTCGGTCGAGACGTACTCGTCCTGAAGCTGCCGCGCCTCGTCGAAGGCCTGGTCGAGGACACGTGAGAAGGCGGCTCCGACCTGCGGCTGCTGGGCGCCGCCCTGGACGGCGGGCCGGCCGCGCAGCGTCGTCTCGGCCTCGGCGCGAAGCGCTGAGGCGTCGGGGACCAGCTGCTGGGGCAGCTCCTGGTCGAGCAGCGCGAGCAGCAGGTGCTCGGGATAGATCTCGGGGTTGCCCATCCGGCGCGCGAGCTCCTGAGCCGCGCCGACCGCCTCCCTGCTCTTGATCGTCAGCTTGTTGAAGTCCATCTCTAGACCCTCCGTGCCGGAAGCGTTGGGTCCTCCCAGAGCACGAGCTCCCGCTTGTACTGCTTCTCGATGTCCCGCATCTGGTCGCGCAGCTCGCGCTCCATTCGATCCATGCGGCGCTGCATCTTCCGAAGCTGGTCCTCGAGTCGGAGCACCATCTCGACGCCGGCGAGGTTCAGCCCGAGCTCGGTCGTCAGCTGCTGGATCAGCCGCAGCCGCTCGAGGTCTGTCTCCGAGTACAGGCGCGTGTTGCCGGCGGTGCGGCTCGGACGCACGAGGCCCTTCTGCTCGTACATGCGGAGGGTCTGCGGGTGCATGCCGACGAGCTCGGCGGCGACGCTGATCATGTACCGGCCCCGGTCGTCCATCACGCGGAGCCCTTTCGACGCTCGAGCACCCAGTCGACGGCGCCTCCCACGAAAAGCGCCGGGACCACGAGCAGGAGCCCCTCCCACGTCTTCGGCTCGATGGCGAACGCGTACGAGAGCGCGATCGCCGCCGCAAGGCCCGAAAGGATGGCGATCAAGTCGTGAGTGCTCACGACACCTTCCTCAGCTCTTCATAGAGCTCGCGCTGCTTCTTGTTCAGCTTCTTCGGCACCTCGAGCTTGAGGCGCGCGAGGACATCACCCTTGCCGCCCTTCAGCTTCGGCGCGCCGCGGCCCTTGATCCGCAGGAGCTTCCCGTGCTCCGAGCCGGCCGGCACCTTCAGCGAGACGGCGCCGTCGGGCGTCGGCACCTCGACCTGCGTGCCGAGCGCGGCGTCGGCGAGGGACACGGGCACCTCGACCTCGAGGTCGCTGCCCCGTCGCTTGTAGATCGGCGACTCAGCCACGCGCGTGACGACGAAGAGATCGCCGGACGGCCCGCCGTTGACGCCGGCCTCGCCCTTGCCCTTCAGCCGGATGCGCGTGCCGTCCTTGACGCCGGCCGGGATCTTCACCGTGTACCGCTTCGTGCGCCGCTCGCGGCCCGAGCCGTGACAGCGCGCGCATGGATCCTCGATCACCGTGCCGTTGCCGCGGCAGCGCGGGCACGGCTGGGAGAGCGCGAAGAGCCCCTGCGCCTCCGAGACGACACCCCGTCCGCGACACTCCGGACAGACCTTCGGCGACGTGCCGGGCTTCGCGCCCGAACCGCCGCACTCGCGGCAGGCGGCCTCGATGTCGACGGGAATCTTCGTCTCGATCCCGCGCAGCGAGTCCTCGAAGGAGAGGTTCACCTGAACCTCCAGATCGGCTCCGCGCTCGGCCCGGGACCGCTGTCGCGCCCCACCGGTGCCCCGCCCGAAGATCCCGCCGAACAGGTCGCCGAGGTCGCCGAGATCGCCGATGTCGAAGTTGAAGCCGCCCGCTCCCGGATCGAAGCCGCGCCGGCCGTCGGTCGACCCGAACGAGTCGTACGTCTTCCGCTTCTCGGGGTCGGAGAGGACGTCGTAAGCCGTCTGGATCTCCTTGAACCGCGCCTCCGCCTCGGCGTCGCCCGGGTTCTTGTCCGGATGGTGCTCGCGGGCGAGCTTCCGGTACGCCTTCTTGATCTCGTCGGCCGAGGCGCCCTTCGGGACGCCGAGCACCGAGTAGAGGTCCTTAGCCGCCGTCGCCACTCGAGACCACCACTCTGGCCGGCCTCAGCACGCGGTCGCCGAGCCGGTAGCCCTTCTGGAGCACCTCGATGACGCTTCCCGCCTCCGCCTCGGACGGCTGCTGGAGCAGCGCCTCGTGGACGTGCGGATCGAACTTGCCCTCGGTCTCGACCTCCTCGAGGCCCTCCTTGCGGAGGACGTCGGCGAAGGAGCGCGCGACCAGCGCGACGCCCTCCTCGAGCTTCGCCTCCTCGTGGGCCTCGGCGTGCGCCAGCGCGCGCTCGAGGTCGTCGAGCACCGGAAGGAGCTCCTTGACGAGCCGCTCGTGGGCCCGCGCGACCAGGCTCTCCTGTTCGCGCTGGGCCCGCTTGCGGTAGTTGTCGAAGTCGGCCTGGACGCGCTGCAGGGTGTTGAGCAGCTCATCGCGCTCCTGCTGCAGCGTTTCGAGCTCCGAGGCCTCCTCGACTTCGCGGTTCTCGACGTCCTCCGGCATTAGGAGGTCTTCGCCTCCTCCTCGTCGATGACCTCGTAGTCGGCCTCCTCGACGACCTCGTCGTCAGAGCCGCCCTCTGGAGCGCCGTTGCCGCCGGACGACGCCTGCTGGGCGGTCGCCTGGGCGTACACGGCCTCGGCGAGCTTCTGCGAGGCCTCCTGCAGCGCCTCGGTCTTCTGCCGGATCTCGTTCACGTCCTGGCTCTCGAGGACGCCGCGCAGCTCCATGACCCGGCCCTCGATCGTCGAGGCGTCGGACTCGTCGAGCTTGTCGCGGTGGTCCTTGAGGGTGCGCTCGGTCTGGTAGGCCAGCGACTCTGCGGCGTTCCGGGCGTCGGCGAGCTCGCGCAGCTTGTGCGCCTCGTCCGCGTGCGCCTCGGCGTCGCGGATCATCTGCTGGACCTCCTCTTCCTTGAGGCCCGAGCCGCCCTCGATTCGGATCTGCTGCTCGTTGCCGGTCCCCATGTCCTTCGCAGACACGTTGATGATCCCGTTCGCGTCGATGTCGAAGGCGACCTCGATCTGCGGCATGCCCCGCATCGCCGGCGGGATGCCGACGAGCTGGAACTTGCCGAGCGTCTTGTTGTAGAGCGCCATCTCGGACTCGCCCTGAAGGACGTGCACCTCGACGGAGGGCTGGTTGTCCTCGGCGGTCGTGAAGGTCTCGGCCTTCCGCGTCGGGATCGTCGTGTTGCGCTCGATCAGACGCGTGAAGACGCCGCCCTTCGTCTCGATGCCGAGCGAGAGGGGCGTGACGTCGAGCAGGAGGATGTCCTTGACCTCACCCTTGAGGACGCCGCCCTGGATGGCCGCGCCGACGGCGACGACCTCGTCCGGGTTCACGCCCTTGTGCGGGTCCTTCCCCGTGAGCTCCTTGACCTTCTCGGCCACCGCCGGCATGCGCGTCATGCCGCCGACGAGAATCACGTCCTTGATGTCCTTGGCCTCGAGGCCGGCGTCCGCGAGGGCCTGCTTCGTCGGGCCGACGGTCCGCTCGAGCAGGTCCGCGGTCAGCTCGTTCAGCTTCGCGCGGGTGAGCTGGAGGTCGAGGTGCTTCGGGCCCTCCTGCGTCGCGGTGATGAACGGCAGGTTGATCTGCGTCGTCATCGTCGACGAGAGCTCGATCTTCGCCTTCTCCGCGGCCTCGTACAGGCGCTGGAGCGCCATCTTGTCCGCGGCGAGGTCGATGCCCTGGTCCTTCTTGAACTCGGCGACCATCCAGTCGACGAGCGCCTTGTCGAAGTTGTCGCCGCCGAGGTGGTTGTCACCGGCGGTCGACTTGACCTGGAAGAAGCCCTCCGCGAGCTCGAGCACGGAGACGTCGAACGTCCCGCCGCCCAGGTCGAAGACGAGGACGGTCTCCTCCTCTTCCTTCTCGAGCCCGTAGGCGAGTGCTGCCGCGGTGGGCTCGTTGATGATGCGGAGGACGTTGAGGCCGGCGATCTTGCCGGCGTCCTTCGTCGCCTCGCGCTGCGCGTTGTTGAAGTAGGCCGGGACCGTGATCACGGCGTCCGTGACCGGCTCGCCGAGATACGCCTCGGCGTCGGCCTTCAGCTTCTGGAGGATCATCGCGGAGATCTCCGGCGGGGCGTAGTCCTTGCCGCCAGCCTTGACGCGCACGTCGCCGTTCGGTCCCTCCACGACCTCGTAGGGGACGATGGTCATCTCCTCCGAGACCTCGTCGTGCTTGCGCCCCATGAAGCGCTTGATCGAGAAGATCGTGTTCAGCGGGTTCGTGACCTGCTGGCGCTTCGCCGGCGGGCCGACGAGCCGCTCGCCGTCGCCCGTGAACGCGACGACGGACGGCGTGGTGCGGCCGCCCTCCGCGTTCGGGATGACGGTCGGCTCACCGCCCTCCAGCACCGCCATGCAGGAGTTCGTCGTGCCAAGATCGATGCCGATCGTCTTTGCCATCTGCTCGTGTCCTCCGTGGGAGATTTAGTGAATGGAACCGAAAAAATCTAAGCCGGATCGTAGCAAGTCTTTGGTGGAGTCGTTGGCGGCGGACGGCACCGTCATCTCGCGCGCCGACGGCTCGACGCATCGGGTCTTTCCGGTCGCCGTATCACCGGAGGAGGGCGAGTCACTGTGCCGCTGGGTCGTCAGAGAGGGTGCCACGGCGACCATCGAGATCGGGCTCGGCTATGGCATCGCCGCCCTGTTCGCGTGCGCCGGGCTACGCGAGAACGGAGCCGATGGCGCGAAGCACGTCACGCTCGACCCGTACCAGCGCGAGCGATTCGGCGACGTCGGCCTGCAGCTCCTCGACGATGCAGGGTTCGGCGACCTCGTCGAGTTCCACCCACGCGGCTCCGAGTTCGCGCTGCCGGGCTTCCTCGAGGAGGGCCGCCGGTTCGACCTCGCCGTCGTCGACGGGAACCACCGCTTCGACGGCGTCTTCGTCGACCTCTGGTACCTCGGGCGAGTGCTTCGCCCCGAGGGGATCGTCTTCCTCGACGACTACCAGCTCCCGGGCGTTGCACGGGCAGTCTCGTTCTTCGTGACGAACGTCGGCTGGGTCGTCGAGGAGGTCTCACCGGAGGACGAGCTCCACCAGTGGGTCGTGCTCAGGACTCCGGCGACGCCGGACGAGCGGTCGTTCGAGCACTTCGTGGAGTTCTGATCCGCCGTCAAGCCCCGATGCGTGGCCGCCGACAACGTGGTGGTGGCACGGTCGTTCGTCCTGGCTGCCCTGGTGTTCGCCTCTGCGCTCCTCGCCGCCTGCGGCCTGCTCTTGCTCGCGCTCGGCGTCTCGTTCTCGGCGGACGGCGATGCCGTGCCCGGGCTCTTCTCCGGAGCGATGGGCGTGCTCGTCCTCTACGGCGCCTATCTGTTCGGGCGTGCTGCGTGGCGTATCAGGCGTCGCCGGATCGACGGCCGGGCGGTGCGCGCACTGCTCCTCGCGTCTCTGATCGGCTACGGGGTCTTGCTCGTGTCGCCGGTCCAGCACGAGGTCCGGGTCATCGCGCTCTCGGGTCTCGTCCTCATCGGCATCCCGCTCGCGCTTGCCGGCGAGTTCGAACCGCCGAAGCGGCCGCGCCGACAACGGTAGGCTGCCGCTCGCACGGTGCCCGACCCTCGCGTCCAGGAATACGCACGACTCCTCGTCGAGCGCTCGATCGACGTCCAGCACGAGTGGCAGGTGATGGTCATCTCTCAGCCGGCCGCCCGGCCGCTGCTCGAGGAGGTCGTGCGGCTGATCGGGCGGCGCGGGGCCTACCCCATCGTCCGCTTCAGCTACGCGATGGAGCAGCTCCCCTTCAACTGGTTGTGGGCGAAGGAGGCGCCGCTCGAGCTCGTCGGGAAGGTGGCGCCGGTCGACCAGCACGTCTGGGACAACGTCGACGCCTGGATGCTCCTCGGCGCGCCCGAGAACCCGCGCGCCGGCGCCGACGTCCCGACCGAGAAGCGCGAGGCGATCAACAAGGCGCACGCGAAGTTCCTGCAGCGCCGGCTGCGCATGGAGATCCCGTGGGTGACCTGCCGCTTCCCCTGCCCCGCGCTCGCGCAGGAGGCGGGGATGACGAACGAGCAGTTCGAGGACTTCCTCTACGGCGCCGTCCTCCTCGACTGGGACGCCGAGGGCGAGCGGATGAAGAAGATCAAGGATCGGTTCGACACCGCCGAAGAAGTCCGCATCGTGGGCGCCGAGACCGACCTCCGCTTCAGCCTCGCCGGGCGCGAGGGCGAGGTCGACGACGGCCACGCGAACATGCCCGGCGGCGAGGTGTTCTACAGCCCGGTCGAGGACTCGACGGAGGGCGTGGTCAGCTTTCTCGAGTACCCGGCATACCAGGAGCCGGACCTCGTCGAGGGAGTGCGCATGCGCTACGAGGGCGGGAAGGTCGTCGAGGCCTCGGCCACGTCGAACGAGGAGGCGCTGCTCGCCAAGCTCGACCGGGACGAGGGCGCTCGGATCCTCGGCGAGTACGGCATCGGCTGCAACCCCGGAATCCAGCGGTACATGAAGAACACGCTCTTCGACGAGAAGATGGACGGGACGATCCACCTCGCGATCGGCGCCGGGCTGCCGACGATCGGTGGCAAGAACGTCAGTGCCGTCCACTGGGATATGGTCAAGGACCTGCGGAGCGGCGGCCGGATCGAATGCGACGGCGAGGTCGTGCAACAGAACGGTGAGTGGCAGTTCTGACGCGCAGGTAGAGCTCCAGGAGTACGACTCGGCGTGGGCCGAGCGATTCGAGGAGGAGCGGATGCGACTGGCCGGGATCTTCGACGGCCAGGCACTGGGGATCGAGCACATCGGCTCGACCGCGGTTCCCGGCCTCTGCGCGAAGCCGATCGTCGACGTGCTCGTCGGGCTCCGTGCGCTCGAGCTGAGCGACGAGCAGGTCGCCGCGATGGGGACGCTGGGCTACGAGTACCTCGGGGAGTTCGGCATCCCCGGTCGGCTCTTCTTCCGCAAGGCGCCGCGGACCCACCACGTCCACGTCGTCGAGCACGGCGGTGAGCACTGGGATAGGCAGCTCGTCTTCCGGGACGCGCTGCGGACCGACGCGGAGGAGCGGCAGCGGTACGACGCCTTCAAGCGGCGTCTCGTCGCCGAGGGGCACCCGCGCGACGTCTACTCGGAGCTGAAGACGCCGTTCATCCGGGAGATCGAGGAGCGGGCTCGGGCGCGGGGCGTCCGACCATCCGCCTGAGCGCCGCAGCGGCGAACGGCTCGGCGATCAGGATCCCGACGAAGATCACGGCACAGCCCGCGAGCCCGAGCGGACCGATGCGGTCGCCGGCGAAGAGGTAGCCGGCGAGACCGGCGAACACGGTCTCGAGCGAGAAGATGATCGCGATCCGCGTGGCGCTGACGCGTCGCTGCGCCCAGACCTGGACGAGGTAGGCGAAGGCGACGGCGAACAGGCCGGTTACGAGCAGCGCCGCCCACACGGTCGTCCCCCGCGGGACCGACAGGTCGCCGAGCGCCAGGGCAAGTGCGAAGAACACCGCCGACGCCGCCGCGACCTCGACCCACACCAGGCCGAACACGTCGAAGCGGTTGGCATAGCGCTCGACCATCACGATCTGGAGCGCCTGGGCGGCCGCGCTCGCGAGGACCAACAGGTCGCCGGCGGCCGAGCTCTCCGGGACGCCGGAGAGCATCGCCAGGCCGACGATCGCCAGGCCGACCGCGAGCCAGAGCTGGCGCGGGACGTGCGTCCTGAAGATCGCGAGGCCGAGAAGCGGCGTGAAGACGACGTAGAGCCCGGTGATGAACCCCGCGTTCGTGACCGTCGTCCGCTCGAGACCCGCCGTCTGGAGCCCGATGCCGAGCGCGATGAGGACGCCGAGCACCGTCCCGGCGACGAGGCCCTCCCGCCCGATGCCGCGCAGTCGGGTGGCGGCCACCGGCGCCAGCGCGGCGCTCGCGATCAGGTAACGCACGGCCAGGAACGCGAGGAGCGGATACAGCTCCACCGCGTCCTTGACCTGAACGAATGTGACGCCCCAGACCGCCGTGACCAGGATCAGCGCGGCCGTGGCCACGCGCGAATCCTAGGGGCGTGCTAGGCGACGTCGTCGGACTGGCCGCCCTCGCCTGCGTGCGTGCTGGGCTCGTTCTCCGTCCAACCGCCGACGTCGACCGGCTCGTCGCTCGGGCCGTCCTCGTCGATCGCTTCCTGGGTCGGGTTCGGCGCGTCTTCGCGCGGACCCTCGTGCTCGGTGTCGGTCATACAGGCCTCCTTCCCGGAACCTCGCCGAACCGAAACGAATGAGGGCGCCGGTCAGGCGCCCTCAAACCGCTCTGCGACGCGACTCAGCTCGCTTCGCCGCCGCCGGTGTCCTCGTCCTCCATGCCACCCATGCCGGGCTCCTCGGCGCTGGGATCGCTCTCGGGCATCCCGGGCTCGTCGTCCATGCCGGCGGGCTCGTCCATGACGCCGGCGTCGCCTTCCTGCTGCCAGTCCGACATTCGTGGCTCCTTTCCGGAGTGCTGCGCTGTACCTGGCTTGAGGGAAACGTAGATCGTCTGGGTAGGGTCTTCGGTATGGATTCGCTCACCGACGGCTGGGGACGCGAGATCAAGAGCGTTCGCGTGTCCGTCACGGACAAGTGCAACTTCCGCTGCCGCTACTGCATGCCGGCCGAAGGGCTCGAGTGGCTCGGCCGCGACGAGCTCCTTAGCTACGAGGAGCTGACGCGCGTCGTCCGCGTGCTCGCGTCGATGGGCGTCGAGGAGGTGCGGCTGACGGGCGGCGAGCCGCTGGCGCGCCGAGACCTGCCGGTGCTCGTGTCGATGCTGTCTGAGATCCCCGGCGTGACCGATCTCTCGCTGACGACGAACGGCGTGCTGCTCGACCGGTTCGCGGCGCCGCTCGTCGATGCCGGGCTGCGCCGACTCAACGTGTCGCTCGACTCGCTCTCGCACGTGCGCTTCGCGGAGATCACGAGGCGCGACGCGCTCGACCGGGTGCTCGCCGGCCTCGAGGCGGCGGAGGCGCATCCCGAGCTGCGGCCGATCAAGGTCAACTGCGTGGCGATCCGCGGCTTCACCGAGGAGGAAGTGCCGGCGCTCGCCGAGCTCGCACGGCGAAAGCCGTACGTCGTCCGGTTCATCGAGTTCATGCCGCTCGACGCCGAGGAGCGATGGGCGGGCGACGACGTGCTGACCGGCGCCGAGATCCGGGCGCTGATCGAGGAGCGTTGGCCGCTGGTCGAGATCCCCGCGAAGGCGTCGTCGACCGCGCGCCGCTTCCGCTTCGCGGACGGGAAGGGCGAGATCGGCTTTGTCAACCCGGTCTCGGAGCCGTTCTGCTCGTCGTGCGACCGCATCCGGCTCACCGCGGACGGCCAGCTCCGCACCTGCCTCTTCTCCCGCCGCGAGTGGGACCTGCGGGCGCCGCTCCGCGAGGGCGCGAGCGACGAGGAGCTCGCAGGGCTCATCCGCTGGGCCGTCAAGCACAAGGAGCTGAAGCACCGCATCAACGATCCAGGCTTCGTGCGTGCCTCGCGCTCGATGTCCCAGATCGGGGGCTAGCCCCACTTTCGAGCGCCGGTCGCCCGAGTAGACTTTTCTGTTCGTGACCGCCGCTGCCGCAGCCGTCAGCCGTCAGCTCCCCCGCGGATGGCTCGATCTCTTCCGCCAGCTCCTGATCTGGTTCGGGTTCGTCTTCGCGTACCAGATCGCGCGCGGGATCGCCGACCAGAACGACGCCGCCGCCTTCTCGAACGCCCGCGGGATCGTCGACTTCGAGCGGCGCGCGACCGGCCTTTGGGAGCTCTCGCTCCAGAGCTGGGCCGAATCGTCCCACTCGATCGCCGTGAGCATGCAATGGACCTACTGGCTGTCGCAGTTCGCGGTCGTCGGGCTCGCGCTGTTGTGGGTCTACCTCCGCCGGCACGACTCGTTCACGCGGTTCCGGAACGTCCTGATGCTCGCGAACGTGATCGGCCTCTTCGGCTACGTCCTGCTGCCGACGGCGCCGCCGCGGATGCTCCCCGAGTTCGGCTTCGTGGACACGCTGGCCGCGCTCGGCACGCCAAACCACGGCTCGAGCTTCGTCCAGCTCGCCTCGAACCCGTACGCGGCGATGCCGAGCCTGCACTCTGCGGACGCGCTGATCGTGGGGATCGCGCTCGCCGTACTCGTCCGCTCGCCGATCCTGAAGCTGCTCTGGCTGGCCTGGCCGGTCTGGGTCTGGATCTCCGTGATGGCCACGGGCAACCACTTCTGGCTGGACATCCTGGCGGGCGTCGCCGTCGCCGCCGTCGCGGCCGCGATCATTTACTGGCGCGAGACCTGGAGGTTCGTCTCGCCCGCGTTCCGCTCGCGGCTCTAGTGGCGCGCGACAGCGCGCTCGGACGCGTCAAGGACGGGTACACCGCCGGGGTGCGCCGTCTGGCGTCGCGCTCGATGCGTGGGCTGGCCAGGACGCGTGTCACGCCCGACGCGCTGACCGCGCTCGGCCTCTCGATCTGCACGCTGGCCGCCGTGGCCGTCTACTTCGAGTACCGCAACGAGATCCTCTGGTACTGGACCGGTGCGCTCCTGTTCTGGGCCGGCTCGCTGCTCGACGTCCTCGACGGCGCGCTCGCGAGGCAGAGCGGCCGCGGGACGCCGTTCGGCGCCTTCCTGGACTCGACCACCGACCGGGTAGGCGAGGCGGTGATGCTGGCGTCGATCGCGCTGGTGTTCTCGCGGCACGGCAACGAGGTCGCGCTGGCGGCGGTCTTCGCCGCGCTCACCGGCTCGTTCCTCGTCAGCTACACGCGGGCTCGCGCCGAGGCGCTCGGGCTGAAGGGCGACGTCGGGATCGGCAGCCGGGCGGAGCGGGTCGTGGTGATCGTGTCCGGCCTCTTCCTGGCCCCTTGGGGCCTGCTTCCGTGGGCCGTGTACCTCCTCACCGTCACGTCGTGGCTGACCGTCGTCCAGCGCATACTCCACGTCCGCAGGCAGCTGAAGTCCTCGTAGGCTAAAATCGCTAGCACTTGAGTGCTAGCAGAAAGGACGTGCTCGTCCGGATGCCGGGCGAGTTGAAGCAGCGACTGGCGGAGGAAGTGGCCGACCGCGGGAGCAATCTCAACGACGTGGCGGTCGGGATCCTGGCCGCGCGCTTCGCCGTTCCCTTCGAGCCGAGCGGCCGGAAGGGCGCGCCGCCGAAGGGCGAGGGCGACGTCCTGCTCCGCATGCCCGCCGCACTCAAGGACCGGCTCCAGCAGCGGGCCGAGGACCGCGGCGCGAGCACGAACGATCTGATCAACGACATCCTGGCCGAGGGCTTGGCCGGAGAGAGGAGCACACGACCAGTGGCTTCCACGAACGGCAAGGCGCCGCGCAGCGAGGACAAGGTGCGCGTGGCGATCATCGGCGTCGGCAACTGTGCGAACTCGTTGCTGCAGGGCGTCGAGTACTACAAGGACGCTCCGGCCGACGAGCTCGTCCCCGGCCTGATGCACGTCGACCTGGGCGGTTACCACGTCCGGGACATCGAGTTCACGGCCGCCTTCGACGTCACGACCGAGAAGGTCGGGAAGGAGCTCGCGGACGCGATCTGGGCGCACCCGAACGACACGTACAAGTTCGCCGACGTCCCGAAGACGGGCATCAAGGTGGCGCGCGGGATGACCCACGACGGGCTCGGCAAGTACCTCTCCGAGGTCGTCGACAAGGCGCCGGGCGACACGGACGACGTCGCGCGGATCCTCAGGGAGACGGAGACCGACGTCGTCGTCAACTACCTCCCCGTCGGCTCGGAGGACGCGACGAAGTGGTACACGGAGCAGATCCTCCAGGCCGGCTGCGCGATGGTGAACTGCATGCCGGTCTTCATCGCGAAGGGCGGCCACTTCCGGAAGCGCTTCGAGGACGCGGGCCTGCCGATCATCGGCGACGACATCAAGTCCCAGGTCGGCGCGACGATCACGCACCGGGCGCTGACGCAGATCTTCCGCGACCGCGGCGTCAAGCTGGACCGGACGATGCAGCTGAACGTCGGCGGCAACTCCGACTTCCTGAACATGCTCGAGCGCGAGCGCCTGGAGTCGAAGAAGATCTCGAAGACGAACGCCGTCACGTCCGTCCTCGACTACGACATGGGCGAGGACAACGTCCACGTCGGCCCTTCGGACTACGTGCCCTGGCTGACCGACCGCAAGTGGGCCTACATCCGGATGGAGGGCTCCAGCTTCGGAGACGTCCCGCTCAACGTCGAGCTCAAGCTCGAGGTGTGGGACTCGCCGAACTCGGCCGGCATCGTCATCGACGCAGTCCGGCTCGCGAAGCTGGCGCTGAACAACGGCATCTCCGGCGCGCTGGAGGGGCCGAGCGCCTACCTGATGAAGTCGCCGCCGAAGCAGATCGACGACGACGACGCGTTCGACATGGTCGAGCGGTTCATCAGCCAGAACGCGCGCAAGACGGCGAGCGCCAAGGCGACCGCCTAGACGAGATGCGAGAGGGCCGGCTTGCGCCGGCCCTCTCTCTGCCTACGGTCGAGTTCGACCTAGTCGCTCTGGTCGTCGCGGACGAGCATCGCGCCGTTCACGCGATGGTCGCTCGAGTAGACCTGGAGCTCGGCTGCCCGGACGTCACTGGCCCGGGGCAGGAAGGTCGGCGCCGACCCGAGCCTGCAATCGGCGTTCATGTTGGGGTCGTTGTCCTGATCGCCGTGGAACGCCGTGTTCCCGGTGCACTGGTTGTCGACGACCACCAGGCGGACGTGCGTGAACCGGTGGCTCCGCTGGTCGCCCTGCAGGTCGAACCCGCGGAGCGTGAGCTCCGGGGCGACCGGCCGCGGCGGGTCGGACGGGAAGAAGTCCGGCGCGCTGCGGTAGACGAGCGTCCACTCGCCGCTCCCGGTGCAGTCCGCCTCGCAGCCCCAGAGCTCGAAGGCCCTGAGCGCCGTGAAGCGGTTCTGCGTGCCGGGTGTCGGAGGATCCGGTGGCATCTCCGGGCTCTCCGGGTCCTCGTTGTCGAGCGTGAGGTACGCGCTGACGTTCGCGCGGTCGAGCTTGTGGGCGCCGCCGCCGAGCTGGACGGTCACCTGGCGTCCCTGGACGGGCATGCCGCCGGAGTGCCAGTTCGTGCGCTCGGTGTCGTCGATGAGGTCGTTCAGCCTCGTGCCGTCACCGGCCGCCACAGCCCCCTTGTGCCGTGACGCCCAGTTCGTGGCGAAGTAGAGGTCGATCGTCCTCGTCTCGCCCGCCCGCAGGAACGTCCGGAAGCGGACGAAGCCGTACCCGGGCGCATTCGCCGTGAACTCGTACAGCCTCGACGTGAACGAGGCGCTGTTGTCGAGGTTGCTCGCGTCGACCGCAGCGGAGCCGTCCGCCGGGCCCGTTGCGGGGTTTGTGTCGGCGATCGGCGAGACGCGGGCCTCGTAGTGGCCGACGTAGACGTTCGCCGAGACGGGCGCGTTGCCCTCGTCCCCCGCGAACGCCCGGAAGCGGACGGTCGCCTCGTCCTGCTGCGGCGAGTCGAACGCCGGCTTCGGCTGGACGTCGCTCCGGTCGACGGCGGTCGCCGACTGGCCGAAGCCTCGGGTGGCGAACGCGTACCAGAGCTCTTGCTGGTTCGCGCCGCCGAACCGGGCCATGTCGGCGCCGAGGATCGCGTTCCTCGCGTCGAGCATGGTCGGACCGACCGGCATCAGCACCATCGCGTCGTAGTAGAGCGCGATCCAGCGCCGGTTCCCCGGACACTGCTCGGGCGGCCGCTTGCCGTCCGCGCACTCGACCTGGAGCGCCTGGCTCCCCGCTCCGTACTTGGCGATCAGGAGGCGGCGGATGTCGAAGTTCGTCGCGCTCCAGATCTCGCCGTCGGCGTGCACCTGCGCGCCGACGAAGTCGTAGCCGATGTCGGAGAAGTTGAGCCCCGACGCCAGCGGGAAGTCACTCGGGCTCGGAGCGTCGCCCGCGTACGGGAAGTTCATTCCGTAGTTCCGGATCCCGCGGTACGGGTTCGACGTGACGTACGGGCCGACCGAGAACGGGTTCTCGCCCGCGACGGGCACGAAGCCGTACTCGTTCAGGTACTCCATTCCGTTCAGGTCTCCGAACGACTCGCCCATGGCGCCGGCGTGGTGGCCCTGCCGCCGGTTGCCCTTGCCGATCATCCGGTTCTCGACCATGTGGCCGAACTCGTGGCCGATGACAGACATGTCGTAGTCGCCGTCGACGCACGGAGCGTAGAAGGCGCCCGCGAGCGACTGCCACAGGAACATGTTCGTGGTCGAGCTCCGGCCGTCCGGCTGTGTGCCCATGTTGGCGTTGTCACGGCCGGAGTACGTCGGGAAGCCGCCGCTGATCGCCGCCGCCTGGGCGTTGCCGATCAGCGGGTCGCCGTGGACGGTCGGTGTGCCGGCCGGGTTCCACGGCTGCCGTGTGAGGCCGCCCGGAGCCGTCTGGGAGTTCCAATGCTCCTCGTCGAAGCCGAGATGGAACGTCCAGTCGTGCATCCGGTTGTGCATCGCGAAGAGGTTCACGGTGGCGGCGTCGATGTCGTTGCCGCTGCCGCGGACGAAGTTCGCCGGGTTGCACCTCGAGGTGAACCAGACGTTCGTCCACGGGTAGACGTAGTCGCGTGTGGCGCTCGTCGGCTGGTAGGTCGGGACCGGGACGTCGCCCGGCGTGCCCGGCGGGTTGCCCCAGCGCTCGCGCGCGATGTTGTTGTTCCCCGTCGTCGTGAAGGTCGACGGACCGCCTGGGAGCGTGTCCCACGGAGCCGTCGGATGCGGTGAGCCCGTGGAGACGGCGAGATCGCACGCCGTGCCCGGCGTCCAGCACCAGATGACTCGGGTGTCGGTGCTCGGGTTGTTCCACGGGAAGCCGTTCAGCCCGGGGATCGGATAGGCCGGGAAGACCTTCCAGGCCGGGTTGTCCGCCGCGTGGTCGACCGTGCTCTGCCGGAGCAGGATCCGCCCGCTCTGCGCGTCCACGATCATGCGATAGCTGTCGAGGTCACCCGCGACCTCGTCGTAGACGACGGCCTCGTAGGCCGGAACGAGCCCGGACCGAGGGGTCGGCAGGAGCCCGGCACGGACGCTCTGGAGCCCGGACAGGCCGCCGGCTCGCATGAACGTCCAGCCGTTCGCCGCCGTGCGTCCGGCTCCGACGCTCGAGACGCGGTGGCCGACGCTGCGGGCTGCGCGCAGCCAGGCGTCGCTCGCGGCGATTCGCCGGCTGCCGGCCTGCTGGAGGCCGGAGGCGAGCGAGGAAGAGGCGAAGACGACGTCCCAGCTCCCTGCCTTCGCCCGTCGCAAGGCGACCGTCAATAGGCCGCCGTCCAGCATCGGCGAGGCCGCCCGCTGCCGGAACGTGACGGCGCGGCCGGCTCGGCCGAGTCGTGCAACCGGCCCCTGGGCGAGACCGGCGGTCGACGCGAGCCGGAAGACGACGCGGTGCGCCGCGACCCAGCGGCGGGCGGCAGAGGCTGCCGTCGTGCCGCGGACGCGGCCGAGCGTGCCGCGGTGGCGAATCAACGTGCTCGGCGTCCCGAAGCTGTTCCAGGTCGCCGTCGCGCGAAGGCTACGGACAGCGGCGCGCTGCGCCTTCGTCGGCGCGATCTTGCCGGTGCGCGCGTCGAAGTCCTTCGCCGTCGCGTGGTTGTCGTGTACGTCGCCGACCGCGAAGCCGCCCGATGGGACGGCAACTGCGATCAGCGCGACGATGGCGGCCGCGAACCCGCGCCGTCTACGGCGCGCGCGTCCGCCGGAGGGATTCCTGGCCATGCTCTCCCCTCTCAGTCGGAAAAGGCGACGCGGTATTAACCGTGCGACCGCGCCTTTTGTCAAGGGCCGTTCGGCGCGCCGGACGCATCTACACTCGGGTGGCCGTGGGGCTCCGCATCTGCCTCGTCACGCCGTTCTCGTGGTCCAAGCCGCACGACGTCAACGAGCACGTCACCGGTGCAGCTTCGGAGCTGCGGCGCCTCGGTCACGAGGTCACCGTCCTTGCACCGTCCGGCCGTGCGTCCGACCTGATCGCCGGCCGGCGGGCGCTGGAGGACGGCGCGAGCGGCGAGGTGATCGCGGTTGGGCCCGCGGTGCCGATATCGCGCCGCAGCCGGATCGGACTGCCTGTCGGCGTGCGGGCGAACCTGGCGCTGGCGCTCACGCGCGGCGGCTACGACGTCGTCCACGGCTTCGAGCCCGGGCTTCCAAGCCTCTCGTACGTCGCTCTGCGGGACAGCCACGCGCTGTCGGTTGCGACGTTCTTCTCGCCCGAGCGGCTGAGCTACCCGCCGGGAAAGAGCCAGCGCGACCGGCTGCTCGCCCGGATCGACGTCCTGCTGGCCGCGTCGCCCCGGACGGCGGCCGCCGCGGCCGTCCGCTTCCCGGGCGACTACCGCCTGACGCCACTCGGGATCGACACAGAGCTCTTCCACCCCGTCGAGAAGCGCGACGTCATCGTCTGCGAGTGGCGGCCGGGCGAGCGGTTGCTCAGCAAGGCGCTGTTCTCGGTGATGAAGGAGCTTCCGGGCTGGGAACTGACGCTGCTGCGGACGAAAGGGCTCTCGACGCGGCCCTCGATTCCGACGGCGCTGCGCGGCCGGGTCCACGTGAGGACCGCCCGCTCCGGCGAGCTCCGCGCGCCGATCCTCAACGAGGCGCCGATCTTCGTGCCCGCGCTCGGCGGGCTCGCGCGCGTACGGCTCGAGGCGGAGGCCGCGGGCGCCGCGGTCGCCGCGCCGCCCGGCGTGCTCGAGCAGCCCGCCCTGGCAGCCGCAGCCGTCGCCCGACTCGCCGAGAGCCCGGAGCTGCGAGGCGAGGTGGCCGCCGAGGGCCGTCGCAGTGCCGAGAGCCAGAGCTTCGCCGAGCTCGGCCGCGAGCTGGACGAGCTCTACCGCTCGCTCGCCAGCCGCCGCCGCAGTGGCCGCAAGGCCGATCCGCTCGTCGACCGCGAGTGGGTCACCTGCGACCTCCACATGCACACGTCCTGGTCGCACGACTGTCTCGTCGAGCCCGAGGAGCTCGTCGAGCATGCGGTCGCGGAGGGGATGGGCGCGATCGCCGTCACCGACCACAACACGTTCGGCGGCGCCCTCGCGACCGTTGAGGCGGCGAAGGGCACCGGCCTCTTCGTGATCCCCGGCGAGGAGGTCAAGACCGACGGCCAAGGCGAGGTCATCGGCCTCTTCCTCGAGCGCGAGATCCCGCGGGACATGTCCTTCGCGGACACGGTCGCCGCAATCAAGGAGCAGAGCGGGCTCGTGTACCTCCCCCATCCGTTCGACCGGATGCACTCGATTCCGGACGCCCAGACGATCCACCGGCATCTGGCCGACATCGACGTGTTCGAGGTCTACAACGCCCGGCTGCTGTTCGAGCAGTACAACGACGAGGCGCTGCGCTTCGCCCGCAAATACAACCTGACGGTCGGCGCCGGCTCGGACGCGCACGTCCTTCAGGGAGTCGGCACCGGCGGCCTCCGCATGCGTGCGTTCCGCGACAGGGACGAGTTCCTCGTCAGCCTCCGGACCGCCGAGGTCCTGCGGCGTCCGCGCTCGCTCGCGTACCTCCAGGCGCTCAAGTGGACCGCCCAGGTCAAGGAAAGGGTGCTGGAGGGCAGAACCTGAGAGATGCCCAGCGTGCCTGCCACCGACGAGATCCACGAGCGTTACCTCCAGAAGGCGATCACCGAGACGAACGAGCTCGGTGACGAGATCCGGCGCGCCGGCGAAGGGCGGGTTCCGGCCATCGGGTCGGGCCATCCGCTGGCCGACATCTTCCTCCTCAAGTTCCGTCCGCAGCACTCCGAGATCCAGGAGGGCGTGGCGTTCTACGGGCGCGCCGGACAGGCGCTCGTCAAGTCCCTCCAGCGGCTGCACATCGACCCGCTGGCCGTCTACGGGACGAACTGCTTCAAGTTCGACGGCGGCGACGAGGAGCAGGCGGCGGAGTGGCTCCTGCGGGAGCTCCACATCGTCCAGCCGAAGCTCGTGGTCGTGATGGGCGAGGACGCGCTCGCGTTCCTGAACGAGCTCGGCTTCCCGCTCGCGGACGAGCTCGAGGCGAAGCCCGGCGAGCTGCAGCAGTGGACGCCGACGGTCGAGGCGCTGTACGTCCCGGACATCGACGCCTCGCTCGACGAGCAGGCCGCGAAGACACGCTTCTGGCGAGCGCTGAAGACGCTCGGCCCCTGGTGGGCAGAGCTGCCTCCCTACTGAGCCGGGTGACGCCGCGGGCCGCGGCGTCGGCCGTGCTGGTCGTCGCGCTCGTCGCGTACTACGCGTGGCACCGGGACCTCGTCGACCTCTCGAAGTGGTGGGACGTCGCCTTCCTCGCCCTCTGCCTGATCCCGGCGATCTTCGCGCTCGTCTACCTGGCCCTGCCCTGGCGGGAGTCGCGTTGGCTGTTGGCTGCGGCCGCGGTGTTTCTCGTGCTCGCCGTGGTGTTCGAGCTGTCCGACCTGGACACGCTGTCGAGCTTCTCGAAGCTCGCGCTCATGACAAGCCTTGGGTTCTGGTTCCTCGACTACTTCGAAAGCGTGCTCTGGGTGGCGCTCGTGGCGCTGATCATCCCGTGGGTCGACGCGGTCTCGGTCTGGCGCGGGCCGACCGGACACATCGTCGAGGAGGAGCCGGGCGTCTTCGACCGGATCGCGTTCGAGTTTCCGCACCCGGGCGAGCCGAGCGCGGCGATGCTCGGGCCGCCGGATCTCCTGTTCTTCGCGCTCTTCCTCGGCGCCGCTGCGCGCTGGAACCTCCGGGTCGGCTGGACGTTCGTGGCGCTCACCCTCTCGCTCGGCCTGACGATGGTGATCGCCGTGACGTGGGAGTCGGTCGGGCTCCCGGCTCTTCCCGGACTTGCGTTCGGGTTCCTGATCCCGAACGCCGACCTCCTCTGGCGCGAGTTCCAGAAGTGGCGGCAGGGGAGGCGCGAGCCGGCCGAGTCCTCCGCCTGATGGCGCAGGCCGCGCAGATCGTCGGCGCGCTCCTGATCCTCGCCGCGTTCGTGCTGGCGCAGTTCCGCGTG